>Ga0335085_10013893_pt1 | contig 11776 bp, 12 predicted proteins | sample Lox_Sample_45_FD_206712 | JGI IMG/M metagenome (GOLD analysis project Ga0335085, IMG submission 206712) | Soil microbial communities from Loxahatchee National Wildlife Refuge, Florida, United States - Lox_Sample_4.5 | ecosystem: Environmental > Terrestrial > Soil > Wetlands | place: USA...
GCGGCACCACATAAGGATGAAATGTCGGCGTCGCGACATCGAGACCCTCGATGGCGGACAGCACCGACAAGGCCGGCGTGATGACGGCGTCGCCGTAAAACAGCGCGGCGCTGATGATGCCGAGCAGCGCGACGACGGACACGGCCTTCCCGGCGCGGCCAACCGCGCGCGACGCCAGCGCCATGAGAGTCAACGTGCCGCCCTCGCCATTATTGTCGGCGCGCAGCAATATGACCACGTATTTCAGGGTAACGATGACGATGAGTGCCCAAAGAATCAACGACAGCACGCCCAGAACATTGCCGCGCACGAGGTCTTCGTGCCCATGCCGGATCGCCTCGTAATGCTGCGGGCCGGATGCGGCTATGATGGCTTCGCGGAAGGCATAGAGCGGGCTCGTGCCGATGTCGCCGTAGACGACACCCAGGCTGCCGAGCGCGAGCGTCCAGAAGCCCAGATGCCCGGTATCCGAGTCATCACCAGCAGTCGCCTCGTCCCCGTGGGGAACTGCAATACTCTCGGTCATGGGGAATTATTATATAGGAGACGCTGACGCCTGTTTCGGCAGTTGCGCGCAAAGTCGGCCGCCTGCGCGCCTTTAGCATCAAACAGTGAGCGAGTCATGAACTCAATTTCTCATAGGATTCCTATAGAGATTTCCGTTGCCACGCGGCGGCGCGCGGGCGGTATTCGCTGCAGCCTGCCGTCGCGCACCGCCGTTATACGGTCACTCGCGTACCCACTTCGACCACGCGGCCGGTCGGAATTTGGAAGAAATCAGTGGCGTCGTTCGCCGATTTTGCCAGCGTGATGAAAAGGCGATCTTGCCATCGCGGCAAGGCGGAATGCGAAGCCGGCTTCAGCGAACGCGCGACAGGAAAAACGACGTCGACATGATGTCGAAATGCCAGCCGGCTTCTAGCGGTGCATCGTGGGCACGCTCGCAATACGCCGCCGCCGCTCGCTTGCCCAACGTCCGGCTACGGTTTTAGATCGGGTGGTACCGGCGGCGCTTCCCGCATCAGCGTAATCGTCACCCGCCGGTTGGCGGCCATGAACGGATCGTCGGGAAACAGCGGGTCGGTATCCGCCTTGCCGGCCACTTGGTAGAAGTTGGCCGGCGGCAACCCTTCCTCCTCGAGAATCTGGCGCACCACATTGGCGCGGTCCGCTGAAAGTTCCCAAGGGCCGTAGTTGCTCTTGCTCTCGGTGCGCGAAGCGGCCGTGTGGCCGGTGATGGAGACGCGGTAAGGTGTCGCCTTCAACGGGCCGGCGATCTTTTGAATTAGCACACGGGTGCGCTCGTAGGGGTTCTTGGAGCCTTCCGGGAACATCGAGCGGCCGTCCTGGTCGACGATTTCGATATTCAGCCCTTCCCGGCTCTCCTCGACCATGATGTGCTTGGACGCTTCCGTCAGTTCCGGCATGTCCTGAAGAGCTTGGCGCAACGAGGCCGCCGCCAGCGAAAAGGCTTGGTCATTCTTATCCCTGACACCGAATTCGCGGTCGTGATCGTGCTCGTCCGGCGTCGGCGTCGCCGAGGCGTCCTCGGGCTGGATGTGCGCGGCATTCTTCAGCCTCGGCCGGGTCGGCAGACCATCCACCTCTATGATGCCGGAATAGCGCACATTATTCTGCACGCCGAAGGCGTCACGCATCGACCCGGCGACGATCTGAAGCTTTTGCTGATCCTGGTTGGAGAAAGCAACCAGCATCACGAAGAAGCTGACCAGGAGCCCCATGAGATCGGCGAAGGTGACGAACCAGCCGTGTCCGCCGCCGTGGGCTTCCTTACGCCGCGCCATGGCTTAAGCTTCCCTTGCGCAGGATTGCCGCGCCGGCTTACGCCGGGACGGGTTCCGGCTCCTCGTGCCGGTGCTTCTCCGGCAGATATGCAATCAACATCTCGCGCACGAGCGTCGGGCTTTTCGACTCGCGGATCATCAGCACGCCGTCGATGATGAGCGTGCGATTGATTTCCTCGTCGATCAGCTTGCCGTGCAGCTTGTCGGCGATCGGCAGACACAGAATGTTCGCGACCACCGCGCCGTAAAGCGTCGCCAACAGCGCCGTCGCCATGAACGGCCCGAGCTTCGAGGGATCCGTCATGTTGGCGAACATCTGCACCATGCCGACCAGCGTGCCGATCATGCCGAAGGCGGGTGCGCAATCGCCGACGGCGCGATAGATTTTCTGCCCCTCGTCAAGATGGGTGAGAAAATTGTCGCGGTCGCGCTCGAGATTGTCGCGGATGAAGTCGGCGTCGTAGCCGTCGGCGACGAAGCGGATGCCCTTGGCCAGATATGGATCGTCGATCTCGACCTTCTCCAACCCGATCGGACCCTGCTTGCGCGCGATCTCGGCGAGCGCGGCGATTTCATCGACCAGCTCGCGCTGCGTGGTGCGCCGCATGGTGAAAGCGAATTTCGCGCCGAGCGGAAGCCCGTGGAAGATCGACGTCAGCGGGAAGCGGATAAGGGTCGCCGAGAACGAGCCGCCGAAGATGATGATGCAGGCGTGGTCGCTCACGAACATGCGCAGGTCGCCGCCCATGAGCATCAGGGTCGTGACCACAGTTGCCCCGGCCAGAAGGCCGAGGCCCGTAGAAATGTCCATAAACTGCTCCCACCAGCGACGGCGAGCCCTTTGGGCTGCCTACAAACTAACGTCGGCGCGCTTAAGGGACGGTTACTACGGAACTTTGCTTGCTTTATCGGCTGGCGGCGAAGCTCGGACGCCGACCGGCAGAGGAGATTTTTAACCGGTGCCAAAAATGAGCGCCGTCACGTCCCAGTGCGGTCGCCGTCGGGATTCCATGGACGCCGTGCCGTGTGACGGACGTGGACAATCCGCACCTCGCCGCGCTCGACACTCCAATAGACCGAATACGGGTAACGGCCGACGGGCAGCACGCGCGTACCCTGTTCGCCCGCAACACGCCCGGATTCCGGAAACTGTCCGATCAGATCAATCGTCTTGTACAGGGCACGTGCGACATTTCGGGCGCCCTGAGGGCAATTGCGTTCGATGTATATTAGAATTGCAAAGAGATCATCACGTGCACGCGGCGTGTAGCGGACATTCATAGACCGAAGCGTTTCCACAAGGCTTCGATATCGGCCTCCGGAACGAAGTCGCTGCGTCGAGCCTGTTCAAGTCCTTCGCGGATCGCGGCGCGCGCCTCATCGTCAAGCGGAGCGATACCCGCGCCCTCGTCGGTCATCGAAAGGAGTATGGCGGCAACCGTATCCTGTTCCTCTGGCGACAGGGTCATCGCGCGCGCGATAGCTTTTTCGAGCAGCTTGGTCATGCCGAACCTTATATCACATTCCGCGGGTCGGCGCGGAAGATAGTGCCAGCGGCGGCCTCAGACACCCCGTGACCCACGCGCAAAAAAGCAGCACAATAGGTTTAGCAAATGCGGCGGCGGCGCCGTTCGGTATCGAGGGAGAAAGTCCATGCGGGAGATCGGCCACTTCATCAGCGGCAGCGAGGTGAAGGGAGCGTCAGGCCGCTTCGGCGATGTTTTCAACCCGAACACCGGAGAGGTCCAGGCCAAGGTCGCGCTCGCCGCCCGATCCGAGGTCGAGAGGGCGATCGCCAATGCCGAGGCGGCGTTTCCGTCTTGGGCGGCGACCAATCCGCAACGCCGCGCCCGCGTCATGTTCAAATTTCTGGAGTTGATCCAGGGCGAATATGACGATCTAGCGCGGCTGTTATCGTCCGAACACGGCAAGACCTTCGCCGACGCCAAGGGCGACATCCAGCGCGGCCTCGAAGTCGTCGAATTCGCCTGCGGCATCCCGCATCTGATGAAGGGCGAATACAGCGAAGGCGCCGGCCCCGGCATCGATCTGTTCTCTATTCGCCAGCCGCTCGGCGTCGTCGTCGGCATCACCCCGTTCAACTTCCCGGCCATGATTCCGCTGTGGAAATGCGCGCCGGCCATCGCTTGCGGCAACGCGTTCATCCTGAAGCCGTCGGAGCGCGATCCGTCGGTGCCGATGCGCATCGCCGAACTCTTCCTGAAAGCCGGGCTGCCGCCGGGCGTGCTCAACGTCGTGAACGGCGATAAGGAAGCGGTCGATACATTGCTCACGGACGCGCGCGTGAAGGCGGTTGGCTTCGTCGGCTCCTCTGCGATCGCCGAATACATCTATGCCACCGGCACCGCGCACGGTAAGCGCGTGCAGTGCTTCGGGGGCGCCAAGAACCACATGATCGTGATGCCGGACGCCGACATGGACCAGGCGGTCGATGCGCTCATCGGTGCCGGCTACGGCTCGGCGGGCGAACGCTGCATGGCGGTGTCGGTCGCCGTGCCGGTCGGCAAGAAGACCGCGGATATTCTGATGGAGAAACTCATCCCGCGCGTCGAAGGCCTCAAGATCGGGCCTTCAACCGACCCGCAGGCCGACTACGGGCCCATGGTGACGAAGGCGCTGCTCAACAAGGTGCGCGACTACGTCGATCTTGGCGTCAAGGAAGGCGCCAAGCTTGTCGTCGATGGCCGCAACTTCAAGCTCCAGGGCTACGAGAACGGCAATTTCATCGGCGGCTGCCTGTTCGACGAGGTGAAGCCGAACATGACCATCTACAAAGAAGAGATATTCGGGCCGGTGCTATCGGTAGTGCGCGCCAAGGACTACGAAGATGCGGTGCGCCTGCCGTCCGAGCACGACTACGGCAACGGCGTTGCCATCTTCACGCGCGACGGCGACACCGCGCGCGATTTCACAAGCCGCGTGCAGGTTGGCATGGTAGGTATCAACTTCGCGATTCCGGTACCGCTGTCGTACTACACGTTCGGCGGCTGGAAGCGCTCGGGCTTTGGCGACCTCAACCAGCACGGACCGGATTCGATCCGCTTCTATACCAAGACCAAGACGGTGACGGCACGCTGGCCGTCCGGCACCAAGGAAGGCGCCGAATTCGTCATTCCGACCATGCGCTGAGCGCCGGCGCCCGGCCGATGATTGCGTTAAGGCGCATCGCAGTTAGGAATGCGCTCGGCGCAGCGATCGCGCTTTCGGCGCTGGCCGGGTGCGCGATAACACCAGTGCCGGAACCGCCCCCAAGTGCGCCGGCACCGCCACCTCCAGCACCACCCTCCCCGCCTCCCATCAATCTCGCCGGCAAGTGGAAGTTTTCCGCAGCAGGCGGCGGTTCCTGCATCATGACCTTCGGCGACGTCGCCGGCGCCACAGAGGGCAGCATCGCGCCTGCGGGCGGATGTCCGGGAAATTTCTTTACCAGCCGCAAGTGGACTTACGAGCACGACATGCTGATCATTCATGATCACAAAGGCGAGACGCTGGCGCAGCTCTCGTTCGCGGCGGATCGCTTCGAAGGCACATCAAATAGCGGCGGCGCGATCACGCTGGGCCGCTGACATCATCAGCAAGAGCGCAGGAGAATGATCATGCACTGGGTGATTTCCGGCACGTGGGGACCGACGGATCCCACTCGCGCGATGCTGCCGTTCATCTTTGCCGCATCGGCGCTGCAAGCGGGCGACAGCGTCACGTTGATGCTGTTTCACGACGCGGTCCTGATGGCGGTCGAGGGCGCCGGCAAGAGCCTTGTGCCGGTCGGTCCGCCAAACCGCTATGAGGAAGTGGCCAGTCACGCCAAGGCGACGCTGTGGGCCTGCAAGCCGTGCGTCGATGCGCGCGGGCTCGCCGCATCGTCGCTTGATCGCCGCGTCAAGCTCGGCGGCATGAACGAATTTCACGCTGCCGCGAAGGCGCCAGATGCCAAGGTCGTGAGCTTTTAGCAGCTCAGTCAGATCGGAATGTCCAGAGACTTTGGCGGCGGCGCCGCGGCCGGAGGCGGTTTAACGATAGGAGCCGCGGGCGGCGCCACTGACGCCGGCGGCGATGCCGGTGGAGCGATTGGCGCCGCCGTCGATGCGGTCGCCGCGGGCGGCTTTACGGCGGGCGGCGTCGGCATGGGTGCCGCCGCCGAGGCAGGCGGCTTTGCCGGCGCAGGCCCGGGAACGGGCTTCGTAACGGCGGGAGCGGGCTTTGCGACAATGGTCTGCGGGGCTGGCGGCGAAGGCACAGCGCTCGGCGCAGGCGAAGTTGGCGCAGTCGGATTGATCTCCGCCTTCGCCTGCGGCGGGGTGCGCTCCGGCGGCTGCGGCGGCTGAGGCTCAGGCTCATTGGCGTGCCTTGCCAGCGAGGCGTGCACGCTCGCAAGCAGCTTGGCGCCATCGACTTTCTGCTCCTTCATCTGCTTCAGCCAGGTATCGATCACCGGCTCGGTCGCCTTGCGCCAATGCGCGACCGCTTCCGGGAGCAGCGTCGTGATCGGATCGCCGCGCAGGCCCGCCATGTCGGAGACGATCGACGCTTGCAGGTCATACATGGCGCCGGCCATCCCAGCGGCCGGCAGTCCCGAATTGGCGTCAATGACACTCTTAAGGTCTCGCGGCAGCCGATCATAGGCGCCCTTGTTCATCGCCAGCACGAAGGCCGTCGTGCTCAACGACACGTCGGAGAAATCGGTGTGCGCCTTGAGGAGATCGTTGAGCTTGAGCGTCGGCACCATGTTCCAGGGATCGATACAGCCGTCGACGATGTGCTGGCCGAGAGCGAGCGGCAGTTGCGCGCCCGGCATAGGAACACCAGTTGCGCCGAGCGCCCGCATCGCCTCGCCAGCGAAACGCGTCTGCACGTGCAGCCGCAAGCCTTTGATATCCTCAATGGTGTGGATCGGTTGATTGCTGTGGACGATGCCGCGGTCAGAGCACGCAAAGCACAGCACGTGCACGTCGCGAAATTCGTCGGCGAGGTTAGCGCGGCCGTAGTCGTCGATCGCCTTGGAGCTCACCAGCGCACGGCGCGAGGGCACAAACGGCAGCTCGAACGCCTCGATGCGCGGAAACCGCCCGGGCGTCGTGCTCGGCGCGGACCACACGATATCGGCAGCGCCGTCGCGCACCTGGTCGAAGAGCTGCGCCGGCGCGCCGCCGAGTTCCATCGACGGAAACAGATCGATGCGGATACGGCCGCCCGACTGATCCTGGACCTGACGCGCCCACGGCACCAGGAACCTGTCATGGGCGCTCGAAACCGATGACTCGGCGTGATGCAGCTTCAACACAAATTGCGGCGCGTCGGCCAGCGACGATCGCATGACGGCCGGCGCCGCTACCGATGCCGCTGTCGAGACCAGAAAGCCGCGGCGGGAAACTCGCATCGTATCCAGGTCCCTCGCCCGCCCTTCGAAGACGCCAGCGATGCGGCTCAATTGAGGCGCGATGGGCGATCCTCGTTGCCGGACGGGTGCATGATCCCGGTCGCAGCCGGCGTCGATGGCACGGCCGTGGCCGGCGACGCTTCCGCCCTCGCCTCACGGGATCTTCGCTCGTATGCGCGATAGGAGAGCCAGCCGAACGGCAGGCTGCCGATATAAGCGAGCGTACCCGCCGTCAGGATGATCCATGGATAGGCGATCAGAAGCGCAACGAACAGCACCACCACAACGATGATCGGTCCGACCAGTTCGGGGGGCACCCGCGTGCCAACGCGCTTGCCGGAAAATACCGGCAGCCGCGAAACCATCAGCGAGGCAATGCCGAGGGTGTAGAACAGCGTCAGCCAAATCAGCACTTCCGAGCGCGGCAGGCCGAGGAATACGGCGTAGATCGGCAACAGCACCGTGATGGCGCCGGCGGGCGCCGGCATCCCAACGAAGAAATTGCTGGCCCAGGCCGGCCGGTCCGGGTCGTCGATCATCACATTGAAGCGGGCGAGCCGCAGCCCGGCGCAGATGGCGAACACCATCGCGGCGATCCAGCCGCCGGATTTGAGATCGTGCAATCCCCAAAAATAAAGGATTAGCGCCGGCGCGACGCCGAAATTGACGAAATCGGAAAGGCTGTCGAGCTCGGCGCCGAAGCGCGAGGTGCCTTTGAGGAGCCGCGCCAGCCGGCCGTCGATGCCGTCGAGAATGGCGGCAAACACGATCGCGGCGAGCGCGAGCACATAGCGGTTCTCGAACGCCATGCGGATCGCGGTCAATCCGGCGCAGAGCGCCAGTAACGTGATGACGTTGGGCACCAGCGTACGCACCGGAATCCGGCGAAATCTCCGCCGGGGTAGGCGCGGGCCGCCAAAACCTGTCTGATGCAAGGCCATCATGTCAGTATAGCCGCTTCCCACCAAAGCCGCCACGCGCCGCGACAATTCGCGTTAATACTTCTCAAGCGGCGCGGAACGATCGCGCCGGGTCCGGCAGACGGAGATCGGCAAGCACGGTCTCGCCCGCGAGCGCGCTCTGGCCGGCGGCGATCATCGGCTGCGTGCCCTCGGGCAGATAGACGTCCACGCGCGATCCGAAACGGATCATGCCGATGCGCTGCCCTGCGCCGACGGGCGCGCCCTCGCGCGCGAACGAAACGATGCGGTGCGCGACGAGACCAGCAATCTGAATCATCGCGACGCGCTGGCCGGTACTCGCGGCAATGACGAAGGCATTGCGTTCGTTGTCCTCACTCGCTTTGTCAAGATCGGCGCTGAGAAACTTGCCAGCGCGGTAGACGATGCGCTCTATGCGGCCGTCGACCGGACTGCGATTGATGTGACAATCGAACACGCTCATGAAGATGGAGATGCGCGGCAGCGGCCGCGCGCCGAGGCCGAGGTCGTTCGGCGGCACCGCGTTGACGACTTGGCTGATCCGGCCGTCGGCCGGCGCGACGACAAGGCCGTCGCGCACCGGCGTCACCCGCGGCGGGTCACGGAAGAAATAAGCGCACCACAGCGTCACCAGCGTCGCCAGCCAGCCAAGCGGCGGCCAGAACCAGAACAGGATCAGGCTCACCAGCGCGAAGCTGCCGATAAAGGGATAGCCCTCCGGATGGATGGGCACGAGTTGCGAGCGGATCGAGTTGACGACGGACATCGCTATTCGGCGGCGTCCGCCGCCGGCAGCAGATCCTGCTCAGCCTCCGGCACTTCCGGCGGATAGCGGTTGGGAGCTGCAGCATCGTCATCGACTTCGGCCAGGAGCTCGCGGGCCTTTTCGGCTTCGCGCTGGCGATTCCACATACTGGCATAGAGGCCACCGCGGGCGAGCAGCACTTGGTGCGTGCCGCGTTCGACGATCACGCCTTCGTCCAGCACTAAAATCTCGTCGGCGCCGACGATGGTGGAGAGCCGGTGTGCGATCACGAGCGTCGTGCGGTTGCGGGCGACGCGATCAAGCTCGTCCTGAATGTCCCTCTCGGTGTGGCTGTCGAGCGCCGACGTCGCCTCGTCGAGCAGCAGGATCGGCGGCGCCTTGAGGATGGTACGGGCGATGGCGACACGCTGCTTCTCGCCGCCCGAAAGCTTCAAGCCTCGCTCGCCGACCTCGGTTTCGTAGCCCTTGGGCGAGCGGCGGATGAAATCGTCGATCTGGGCCTGACGCGCCGCCTCCTCGACCTCCACGTCGGTCGCATCCCAGCGGCCATAGCGGATGTTGTAGCGGATCGTGTCGTTGAACAGCACGGTGTCCTGGGGAACCATGCCGATCGAGGCACGCAGCGATTCCTGGGTGACGTCGCGGATGTCCTGGCCGTCGATCAGGATGCGGCCGCCGGTCACATCATAGAAGCGGAACAAAAGTCGCGAGATCGTCGATTTGCCGGCGCCCGACGGGCCGACGATGGCGACGGTATGTCCGGCCGCGACATCAAAGCTCAGCGCCCTAAGGATCGGCCGCGCCGCCTCGTAAGAAAATGAGACATTCTCGAAGCGGATCGTCCCGGCGCGCACCTGCAAGGGCATGGCGCCCGGCTTGTCCTCGATTTCGGGCTTGCGCGACAGCATCGAGAACATGATCTCGATGTCGATCACGGCCTGCTTGATCTCGCGATAGACCATGCCCATGAAATTCAGTGGCTGATAAAGTTGAATCATCATGGCATTGATCATGACGAAATCGCCGACCGTGTTGGTGCCCTTCTGGATGCCGTAGGCGCACAGCACCATGGTGGCGGCGAGGCCGAGCGTGAACACGATCGCCTGCCCGGCATTGAGCACGGCGAGCGATACGTAGGCGCGGACGCTCGCTTCCTCGTAGCGCGCCATCGAGCGGTCGTAGCGCTTGGCCTCGCGCGTCTCGGCGGAAAAATATTTGACGGTTTCGTAGTTGAGCAGCGAGTCGATCGCCTTGGCGTTGGCGTCGGTGTCGCTGGTGTTCATTTCGCGGCGGATGTTGATGCGCCACTCGGTGGCGAGATAGGTGAACCACATATAAAGCGCCACGGTCGCGGTGATCGCCGCGACGTAGCGCCAGTCGAAATGAAACAGCAACACCGCGACAATCAGCACGAGCTCGACGATGGTCGGAGCAAGCTGCAGCAGCACCATACGCACGATAGTCTCGATGGCGTTGCGGCCGCGCTCAAGAACGCGCGTCAGCCCGCCGGTCTTGCGCTCGAGATGAAAGCGCAGCGACAGAAGATGCATATGCTCGAAGGTGAGGATGGCGAGCCGACGCACCGCATTCATGGCCACCTTGGCGAAAATGCCGTCGCGGAGCTGAGTCAGCACCGCCATCAGAATGCGCATGCCGCCATAGGCGAGCGTCATCATCACCGGCGTCGCCAGCGCCCAGGCAATGACATCGTCGGGTCCGAGCGGCGCGGTGCCGTGGCCGGCAAGCGCGTCGGTCGCCCATTTGAAAGTGAACGGCACCGCGATGGTCGCAAATTTCGCGGCGAACAACAGCACCGTCGCGACGACGACTCGATTCCTCAGGTCCGGCCGATCCGACGGCCAGATATAGGGCCACAGATGGGCCAGCGTTTTGAACATCGCGCCGCCGTCGGCGCTGACCTCGCGCTTAAGACGATGGGTCGGCCGTTGGAAATCACTCATCTGGGGCCCAGCCTGGTTGGGCCCTTATGCCCGCCAGTGATCGTCATATAGAGGCTTTTCTTGCGCTTGGCACCGGTCGCAGGCTGCCGCCAAAGTGCTTGCAGTGTGCGCGAATCAACGCCACATGTATCTTTTATCGAGAATGAACTCCATGAGCAAAATCAATGCGATCTGCGTCTATTGCGGATCGAGCGCCGGCACCGACCCGGCCTTTCTCGAGGCGGCGCAGAGCCTCGGTAAAATGCTCGCCGCCAACGGCGTGCGCCTCGTCTATGGCGGCGGCTCGGTCGGCCTCATGGGCGCACTCGCCGACGCCGTGCTCAACCACGGCGGCGTCATCACCGGCGTTATCCCGGAATTCCTGACCGCGAAGGAACGACCGCGGCGGGTCGCGCAGGAGTTGATCGTCACGCGCGACATGCACGAGCGCAAGCGCACGATGTTCGATCGCGCCGACGCCTTCGTCGCGCTGCCGGGCGGGATCGGCACGCTCGAGGAGATCGTCGAGCAGATGACATGGGCGCAGCTCGGCCGCCACAGGAAGCCGATCCTGTTCGCCAACATCAACGGCTACTGGGATCCGCTGCTGGTCTTGATCGATCACATGCGCGCGCTGAAATTCCTGCAGCCGCTACCCCAGGTCGATTATCTCGTCGCCAGGAGCTCAGAGGACATCCTGCCGATGCTGCAAGACGCCGCGCGCGGCGTCGGCGAAGCGGAAAAGGCGATGGCGGTCCCGGTCGAGCGGTTGTGACCTCGTCATTGCGGGGTCCCGCAGCCTGGAATGATCCGCGCTAGTCGCGGATGAACGTCACAGCCTCGATGCGATTGCCGTCAGGGTCGCGGATGAAGGCTGCATAATAGTGCGAAGAATAGTGCGCCCGCGTCCCGGGTGCACCGTCGGA
>Ga0335085_10013894_pt1 | contig 11776 bp, 11 predicted proteins | sample Lox_Sample_45_FD_206712 | JGI IMG/M metagenome (GOLD analysis project Ga0335085, IMG submission 206712) | Soil microbial communities from Loxahatchee National Wildlife Refuge, Florida, United States - Lox_Sample_4.5 | ecosystem: Environmental > Terrestrial > Soil > Wetlands | place: USA...
CCGTTCTGAGCGGCGGCCGCGAACGTCCCAGGGTAATGCCTGGGGCATGAACTGGACTAAGCATGTAGCTATCTTGACCAGTAACATTTTCGGACGCGGGTTCGACTCCCGCCGCCTCCACCACTCTATATTGTTGACCTCTATCCTGCGCACGCGCGGCTGTCGCGTGCGTGGAGGATGAGCGCGAGAGCTCAGTCGCGGGCAGTTGCGGCAAGTTTCCAGTCAAGCCGCATAGTCGCCTCAGAAATCTCCTCGACCGTAACCGTTGACCTCGCTTGGACCGGCGTCTTTCTTGGCTCGAGCGCGACGACGGCCTCAGCCGGCATATGCGAACTCCAAACCTGAGGAATCCTTCATCCAATGATTGTAGCAAGGAGGAACGGAGTGACTAAACAGATCAGGATCGCCAGCAGCTTCACGCTACCCGGCACATCGATGACTTTGAACCGCATGGGCTACGGTGCGATGCAACTCGCAGGGCCTGGTGTATGGGGACCGCCGCCGGACGTCAGGGCCGCGATTGCTGTGCTGTGTGAGGCGGTCGAGTCCGGCGTAAACCACATTGATACCAGCGACTACTACGGACCGCATGTGACCAATCAGCTCATCAAGCAGGCCCTTCATCCCTCGCAAGTCCAGTCGCAACATCCGGCCATAGGCGCAAGAAGAAGCCCACTCAAGCTGGGCCTGAGTGGGCCTGTGTAGTGCGAACCGTACGATCACCAGGTATGCGGATCGTGCCCCGGAGCAGCGACGGGGCTAGTTATCCCACACAATGAGAGCCTTCTTGGCGGTGGCGTGCTCCTTTCGGAGGTCGCGGGCAATATCTCCCAATGGAACGACGTGAATCTTCGGCGCGACTTCCCAGAGCGGCCTCTCCCCATGAGCCCATACCGGTGAGGAGTTGCCCAGAAGGTTCTGTTCCAACCCCATATCCTGTTGCATAGCATGCGCCGGATGGCTGGGCACCTCGATCAACTGAGGTTCCGCATTCAGCACTCCCCCGCCGGCTGTGGATTGTCCAAACGCTGTTGTGGCGCAGAGAGCGCACAGCACAAACAATAGATATTTCATGACCCTTCCCCCGTTTCAGACCTTAAGAGAGCGAATACCGTGCGCGGCCGGAGGGATCTTTGCACCTGAGAGCAAACAGCGGGTGGCGGGCCCTTCCGGTTCCGCGGCTCCGCAGTCGTTATAAGCAAGCCGGTGACCAAAAAGCCGCCCTGAGAAACCGCCCTTTACCACGCGCGCGCGGAGTAAAGAGAAATTGTTTGCACAATCATGGGATCGTAAGAGAACGAGCCGTCTCAGTAACAGTTACCATGCCCCGACTGACCAGCTCCTGCCTCAGGTTTCCGTCCCTGAGTTCACCCGGGCTAATTGGCGCCGTTTGCAGAAGATCAGCCATAGGACGCATCCGGCTAGCGGTTCGTGAAACGGTCGTCGATTTCCACCTGGTATCCGGAAACCAGCTTGTTGGTCTCGTTCGCCATGCCCACGACCGACATCAATTCCTTGAACATGGCATCGGTCATGCCTTTCTTGCGGGCCGAGGCGGAATGAGACGCGATGCAGTAGTCACACTGGTTGCTTACACTCACCGCCACATAAATCAATTCCTTGACCAGCGGATCCAGGGCGCCCGGCGCCATGATCTGCTTGATATCGTCCCAGGTCCGCTTGAGGGCGACCGGATCGTGGGCGATGGCCTTCCAGAAATTGTTAATCCAATCCGTCTTGCGCGTCGCCATGATGTCGTCGTAGACGGCGCGAACTTCCGGGCTGGCGTCTTTGTACTCGATGAGACCGAAGATGGACATGATGTTGCTCCCTGAGGGAATTGGTGCGGCTTTCCTCGGTGTTTCTCTGCGTCCTCCGCGGTTCAGGCACCTAGCACTTAGCGCCTGCTTCAGTGCCAACTGCGAAACCCAATGCTTATGAGGTCACAGAGGAGCACGGACGAAAAAGTTCAGCGTACGGAGTCCGGCAATTCGCCGCTGAGCAGGCGGCCCAATTCCGCCGCCGGACAGCGGACTCCCACATAAAACTGCCCGAAGAGGGCGTACACGGCGCTCACTTCGTCGAAGCGCATCTCATAGATCAGTTTCTTGAAGACCAGGGGATCGTCAGCGAATAAATCCACGCCCCACTCCCAGTCGTCAAAGCCGATCGACCCCGTGATGATCTGCCGGACTTCGCCGGCATAACGCCGGCCGATCATGCCATGATCATTCATTTGCCGGGCGCGTTCTTCGATCGGCACCGTGTACCAGTTCTTGTCTTCGCCGCGGCGGCGATCCATGGGATAGAACGAGAGATAGCGGCTGCGGGGCAGCTCGGGAAACAACCGGGGGCGCATGGCCTCGGTTTGCCGCGCCAGGTTTTCCTTGATCTCGCGATTCCACTCGTCGGAATGCGGCTCGATTCCACGCTCGGCCAGCGCGTTATAAATCTTGAGCGTGGATTCGTAGAGGCCAAGCTCGATCACCGAAAGGTAGGAGGTCGCGGGCTCGAAAAAATCGGCAAGACGAAGCTGGGCGAGCTGCAGTTCGGTCTCATTCAGCTTGGCAAACGACTCCCGGAAGTGCACCAGCATGAGATCGCCCTTGTGCCCCAGAAGCGAGAACAAGGCGGACTGTCCGGCGGAATTCTGTTCCATCCTCGCAAGCACGGCAGCCGCTTCCTGTACGAGTTCCGACTTTTGCGCCGCCGCCAGTTGACGCCAGGCCGGCCAGCGGAAGCGCATCATCTGGTGGAGAACACTGTAGCCTTCAATGGTCAGAGGCACCGGCGGTATCGCGGCGGACGCGGCTTTAGGATGAAGCGTACGGCTGGCAGCCATGGGATTTCCTCGCTTGCGTGTCACGTCTATTGTAGCCGGAAGCACTGTTCGAGGCCGAAACCTGCGGATATAAATCGCAGCTTCGTGGCCATTCTGTGCGACGATTGTCCTTGGAGGCGATTATGAAGCTCAATACCAAAGCCCTCGCTCTGGCCTTCGCCATTCTCTGGGGAGGGTCCATGCTGGGCATGACCCTGGCCAATCTGGTCTGGGGAAACTATGGAGTCGAATTCCTGCAGCTGATGGCATCCGTTTATCCGGGCTATCACGCAACCCGCAGCTTCGGGGGAGTTCTCGTGGGAACGCTGTACGGTGCCACGGACGGCTTGGTCGCCGGCGCTGTATTCTCCTGGCTGTACAACCTCTTCGCGAATGCTCAGTGAGAGGCGCGAGCCCCGGCGGAGCGGTCGTTTTCGCGCGTCAGAGGTTCGCCTGGCTCGCCAGCTTCTGCATCAGCTGCTGCATCTGAACCAGAACCTGGCGGAGGGTTGTCGTGGTGGCGCTGTCGGTACGGGCCAATCCTGCGGTGATGGCGTCGCGTTGTGCCAGAATGGCTTCCAGATCTGACTTGAACGCGGCATTCTGGGGACGGTCTGCTTCTTTGCGGACGTCGTCGAAAAAGACGTTCGAGAGATTGCGCGCCTCACCGTAGTTCTGGTTCTCCGTCTGGCCAATCAAAGCCAGCAGATCATTCTCCAGCCGGCAAACCCGCGCCACCGCCTGCACGCTGGCCAGTTGCTCCTGCGCCTGAGCGCTGCTTTGCTCCGCAGCCCGCAGTTGTTTATGCTGCGGCCAATACCCCGCCAAATATGCGGCCCCCAGCAGAACCAGAATGGCGATGACTAAGAATTTTTTCATGCGCTTGCCTCTTTCTATCCGGCGACACCGCTCCGGACCCGTCGAGGGCGTCATTCTAATACGGAATTCGTGCCGGCGCTTCCCGGCGAACGCCGGGAAGCTGGAAAGGGCTGAGAATTGGAGCTCAGACCCTCTTCGAGAAGGCAAACAGAAAGCCCGCTGGCCCCGGAATTACCGGGACAGCGGGCTGAAATCAAGCATCCTCGTCAGGGACGTCGAATATAGCTAACGGCGGCGGCCGTAGTATCCGCGTCCGCCGTAGCCACGTCCACCGTAGCCGCGTCCACCGTAGCCGCGATAGGCATATCCCCGGCCATAACCGTAGCCGCGATAGCCGTATCCACCGCGATAGTAGCCACGATAATAGTAGGGTGCGGGGTGCCCCCAGACCGGGGCATAGACGTAGGGACGAGGATAGTAGGCACCGTAATAATACGGCCTCGGGCCATAATAGCCGTAATAAGGCCCTGGAACGTAGGCGTAAGGCCCGGCGTGCACCCACACGGGTCCGACACCGACGCCGACCCCAACGACAACTCCAGCATTAGCTTTGGGTGGGCTTGCCAGGGCAAGCGCAAACGCCAATCCAGCCACCGCGAGAATGGTTCTTTTCAGCATTTTCCTCACCTCCGCCTTACGCCATGTTCAAACCCGCCACCGCCGGAAAAGTTGTCCCGCCACGGGACGCCGAAAACACATGGTCTCAGGAGACCCCAGCCGGATCACGGACCTTCGGACGAGTGCTTCTGTAACCTTGCAGACCCGGAGAAAACGGGCGACACTGCTGGTCAGCCGTATGTCCCTCCTCCCCAATCTTCCGGACGAACAACGCTCGTCCTTTCCACCGCAAGTCACATACAATAGCGCTGCAACTCGCGATTTTTCTTCAGGCGATACCGGCATGCATGAGAGCTGGAAACAGTGGGAAGGCGAAGTGATCGGCGGTGAGTTTCCCCTGCGGGAATATCTGGGGGGCTCTGATCGCGGCGCCGTTTTTCTCACCGAAGTGGCTGGGCAAGAGCCCCAAAATGCCGCGATTCGGCTGATCCCGGCGGATTCGCCGGGAGCGGCCGAGCAACTCGCACGCTGGCGGGAAGCCGCGTCGCTGTCTCATCCACATCTGCTGCCCATTCGCACCGCCGGACGTTGCGAACTGAACGGCGTCGAGTTCGTTTACGTCGTGATGGAGTATGCGGAAGAAAACCTGGCACAGGTCCTGCCCCTACGGCCGCTGACTCCTGGCGAAGTGGGCGAGATGCTGCCTCCGCTCCTGCAAGCCCTGGAATACGTACACAGCCGGGGACTCATCCATGGCAGCCTCAGGCCGGCAAACATCATGGCGGTGGCAGACCAGCTGAAGATTTCGAGCGATTGTCTATGGCCCGCCGGGAGAAGCATCGGGGCGATTCGGGCCGAGACGGAATACGATCCGCCGGAGTTTGCCGCCGGGCCGCTTTCGCCCGCCGTCGATGTATGGTCGCTGGGCCTGACCCTGGTGGAAGTGCTGATGCGGAGGCTGCCCACATGGGATGCGGTGGAAGGGGGCGACCCAACGCTGCCCGAAGGGATGCCTCAACCCTTTGGAGAAATAGCGCGCCACTGTCTGCGGCTTTCGCCGGAAGCGCGCTGGACGATTGCGGAAATCGCGGCTTTTCCGGAGTCCGCGACGGTAAACGCGACGAAGCCGCCGGGTGCAGCGCCCGCAGCCGAGCTGGTATCTGATTCGCACTCAACGCTCGAGACCCTGCCTCGCCCGGCGCAAGCGGTCAGGGTGCGAGCGCCTCGGCAGCGGCGCTATCTGGTTCCTGCAGCCATTATTGCGTTCGTGCTGCTCGTGATGGTCGGCCTGCGGATGATTCACATACGCCCGGGAATTCCGCATGCGCAGACCGCCCAACCGGGCGATGTTCCGATGGCATCCTCGCCGGCGCCACAGTCGCGGCCAACCTCTCCATCTTCATCTCCAGCGAAAGCGAAGCCCACGCCGGCCATCGCTGCCGGCAGCCAGCCGGTACTGGGGGCGATTCCCAGGAATGTGATTCCTGAGAGTCAAAAGCCGGTGGTGGCTCCGCCTTTGCCGGTCGTCGCTCCCAGACCGCCGCGGTCTTCGAGCGATTCCCTCGAAGCCGAGGACGAGAATGATTCCGCAGAAGCCACCCCGCCCGGCGTCCTTCATCAGAGCTTGCCCCACGTATCCCAGTCCGCGCGAGAAACAATTCAGGGCCATGTCAGGGTTAGTGTGAAAATTACCGTGGACGCGGCCGGCAATGTGACCGATGCCAGCTTTGACTCGGCGGGTCCCAGCAAATATTTCGCGCGCCTGGCTTTGCAATCGGCACACGACTGGAAGTTCGTCCCCGCGGAAGGCGGCGGCCATAAATCCCGGCAGTGGGTTCTGCACTTCGCCTTCGGCAGGGCCGGCACTGACGTTCGCGCGGTGCGCGCCACACCCTAGACCGGATTGCCGGAGCTGCCTTTCCTTTCGCGTTATTTCTCTCGCATGGCCTCCCGGGATTGATTGACGCCCCGCTTGGCAACCCCTAACATTGCGCCCAACCCCGGCGTGGTGCCTTGTGATCGGTCAGACGCTTTCGCATTACCGCATTCTGGAAGAGATTGGTGCCGGCGGCATGGGTGTGGTTTACCGCGCCCACGACGAAGACCTCGACCGGGATGTGGCTCTGAAGGTGCTTCCTCCGGGAACCCTGGCCGACGAAGCCTCTCGCTCGCGCTTTCGCAAAGAAGCCCTGTTTCTGGCCCGGCTCGACCATCCAAATATTGCCACCATTTTTGAATTTGGCAGCCACGACGGTATGGATTTCCTGGCCGCCGCCTACATTCCCGGCCTCACCCTGGACGTCAAACTGGCATCGCGACCGCTGCCTCCAGCGGAGGTCACTAGCCTCGGAATTCAGCTGGCCAAGGGCCTGGCCGCCGCCCACGAACAGGGAGTGATTCATCGCGACCTGAAGCCGGCGAATCTGCGTCTCACGCCAGATGGCTTGCTCAAAATTCTGGACTTCGGTCTGGCGCGCCTCGACGAGCGCGCCGGAAATCCCGATGCCAGCACAACCAGCGTGACCCAATCCTCGCAGCAGATCACCGGCACCTTGCCCTACATGGCTCCGGAACAGCTGCGTGGAGAACCGGCGGACGTAAGAAGCGATATCTGGGCAACCGGCGCGGTGCTGTATGAAATGGCCACCGGACGGCGTCCGTTTCCCGAAAATGGCCCGATGCTCATCGACGCCATTCTCAACGCGCAGCCGACTCCCCCGCATGAACTCAATCGGCATACGCCGGCGGGGTTGGAGAACATCATTCTGAAAGCGCTGGATAAGACGCCCGCGCTCCGCTATCAGAGCGCCGGCGAATTGCGGGTCGATCTGGAGCGTCTGCAGTCTGGAATGGCGCCTGCAGCGAAACGACGGCGCGGAAAACCGTGGAAGAAGATCGGCGTGGGAGCCTTCCTTCTTCTCCTCGTCCTCGCACTCGGGGGATACCTCGCCCGGCGGCGGATTGTCGCCTCGCGGCCGACCCCTCCCCGGCCGTCCGTCGCGGTCCTTGGATTCAAGAATCTGGGCGGCAAACCGGATGAAGCGTGGATTTCCACCGCGCTCTCGGAGATGCTGACCACTGAACTCGGGGCGGGGGGCAAGCTGCGCACCATTCCCGGAGAGAGCGTTGCGCGCATGAAGGCCGACCTCGCCATTCCCGACAGCGAGAGCCTCGCCAATGACAGTCTGGCCAGGGTGTACAAGGCGCTGGGCAGCAATCTGGTGGTGCTCGGCTCATACCTCGACCTGGGAGGGCAGATCCGCGTGGATTTGCGGGTGCAGGACGCGACCGGAGGGGAGACGATCGCCACGGCCTCGGAGGTCGGATCAGAAAGCCAGTTTTTCGACTTGGTGAAGAGGCTCGGCGAAGAGCTGCGGCAAAAATGCGGTGGCGGGACGTTGACGCAACAGGAGGCGGGCGAGGCCATCGCCTCTCAGCCGGCCAACACCGAAGCGGCCCGCCTGTATTCGGAGGGACTGGCAAAACTCCGCCAGTTTGACACGCTCGGCGCCCGCGACTTGTTGCAGAAAGCAGTAGCGGCCGATCCTAACCACGCCATGGCTCATTCCGCGCTCGCAGCGGCCTGGGCGCAGCTCGGCTATGACGACAACGCCCTGGCGGAATCCAAAAGAGCGTTCGAGCTTTCCGGACATTTGCTTCGCCAGCAGAAGCTGTCGATCGAGGCGCAATACCGCGAAGACAGCCGCGAGTGGAACAAGGCGGTCGACATTTACCATTCGCTATGGATATTTTTCCCGGATGACGTGGAGTACGGCTTGCGCCTGGCCAGCGCCCAAATATCCGCAGGCCGGGGTGAGGATGCCTTACAGACGGTAAAGACCTTGCGCTCTTTCCCTGCTCCCGTGTCCGACGATCCCAGAATCGATTTGACGGAAGCGGCGGCTCAGGCGTCACTCGGAAATTTCAAGGGCGAGCAGGCGGTGAATCAGCAGGCGATGGATAAAGCCGAAAAGCAGGGTGCCCGCCTGCTGGAAGCGCAAGCCGTTCTCCAGCAGTGTTGGGCGCTCCGCAACACCGGCGATCTCGAAAAGGCCAAGGCCGCCGGCCAGCGGGCGCAGCAGGTCTTCGCCTCCGAAGGCGACTTTCGCCAGGAGGCCCGCAGTTTGACGTGCATCGGCAATGTATTCGCCGACCAGGGCGATCTCGCCGAAGCTGGCACCATGCACCAGCAGGCGCTGGCTCTGGCACAGAAAATCGGCGCCCAGAAGGATATCGCCGGGGCGTTGATCAATTTGGGCAACCTGTCGGCGGGGCAACAGAACCTCGACCGGTCCACACAACAATATCAGCAGGCGTTGGCGGTAGCCGTTGGGATCGGCGATCAGTCGGACGCGCAACTGGCACGCAATAACATCGGCGTGAACCGGATGCTCGAATGCGATTTCACCGGCGCCCGCAAAATACTGGAAGAGGCTCTGCAGAATTCGCGCGCAATCGGCGACCAGTCGGGGGTCGTCACCGTTCTGATTAATCTGGGAACGATTGCCTACAATCAAGGCAGGTTCGCCGAAGCCGATCAACGTCTTTCCGAGTCTCTGACCAAGGCCCGGAGCCTGGGGTTAAAGAGCAGTTCCGCCCTGGCACTGATCGCTCTCGGCGACTTGTCGCTGGCGCAGGACAGTTTGCCGGCGGCGGAAAAGAACTACCAGGAATCTCTCGCGATTGAGACGCAAATCGGCGAACAAGGCGGCGTCGCCGGCGGCCGGCTGGCGCTGGCCGGTCTGGCGCTGGAGAAAGGCGACCCGGCGCAGGCGCTCACTCTGGCGCGCCAGGCAGCGGATGAATTTCACGCCGAGAAAAATGGCGATCAGGAAGCAGCCGCCCACAACCTCATCGCGCAGTCCCTTATCGCACAGAACCGCCTGCCGGATGCAAAGATGGAGATCGACCAGGCTCGCGGCCTGCCGATCGCGGACCGGGCTATCGCATTTTCGCTGGAGCTCACCACCGCGCGCCTGCTGGATGGCCAAGGAAGACGCCAGGAATCATTGAGCAGGTTTGCGACCCTGTTGGCCAAAGCCCGCCAACTCAGGTTTTTGAGCTTCGAATTTCAGATTCGGCTGGCGCAGGGCGAGGCGGACGCTCGCGCGGGTGATGCCGCCTCAGCTCGCCCCGAATTGCAAAAACTGGGAACCGAGGCGGCTCGCGCGGGTTTCAGGCTGATCGCGCGCAAAGCGGCTGCCTCCGCCGCCAAGACCGGCAACCCGATTCCATCCGCAAAACGAAAAGGCTGACCCGAAGGTCAGCCTTCCAGAAAACTAGCCTGTTTACTTGAAAGTGATTTTGGGATACGACACCGGAACTCCCGGCGCCTGCTGCGTCAGGACTACAAGAGTCAATCCTTGGCCCTGGCTGGGTGTGCCTGCGGGAAAAACCGGAACTTTCGGCACGCAAAAAACCACCTTGGTATTTGCCGCGTTGATCGTCGCGGTGATCTTCGCCAGCTGGTTGAGAGCCGTGGTCGTAGCCGCTCCGACGTTCGAGCACAACTCTAAAGTGTTGTTGGGAGAATCACAGGTTTCCACCCCGTAGGTTGGCACGTTCACATCCGGAGTGAACCCGACCAGATTGTTGATGGTGACCGTCAGGTTCTTCACGTTGGATTGAATCTGGTAAAGGAACGTGTAGGCGCCGTCGGCGCATGAACCGGCATCGGCAATCGGGGCGTTGGAATCGCTGAGCAGGGCTACCGCATCCAGCGCACTCGCCACTTTCTGAAATGTGCATACGACCTGTATGCGGAGTGACACTGTTCCCGCATGGCGTGGAAGAGCCGTGGTTGGACCAAACAGATTCCAGTACGGCGCGATGTCGTCCGTACCGTTGCCCGACGCACCTCTGGCGGGAATCGCCGCCAGGGCTGTCAAACAGGACCCTAGCGTTAAGCAAACCACCAGAATTGCTACTCGATAAGCTTTCATTTCACCCTCCATAGACATTGCGCGGAAACTCCGCGGCTGGGGTACGGGTTAACTGCTTGCTCCACTCGTCAGCGGTGTTCGACCCTGTACAGCTACGTGTGCTCGGAAGGCCCGTAAGGAAAGAAGGGAAATACCCGGGGGGAGGGTGCAGACAGTGTGTGGTGTGCCGAGCCATCTGTCAAGGGCCGGAACTCAAATGAGCATCGCCATCGCGGGCATCCCGGCCGCAATCTGCAGCCCTACCTCGCGGCCAGAGTCATTCCCGGGGGATGAGGAGGCGAGTCGCAGCGCCCGCGGCGGGCGTCCGCGAGAAACGCATCTACAGTTTCGAGCGTCAGCCGTTCGGTCTTGCGGTGCCCCGGACCCCGGCCGGCGAAGTTCATATGGGTCGCGTCTTCTACCACCCCGAGCCACTTGCATCCGGCGGGCATGTCTTCATAGGGCGCGGTCCGCCATTTCCAGTCGCCTTCGAGCCCCCTGTCACGGGTTCCGGTCAGGACGTACAAAGGCTTCCGGATGTCACTCCATGCATTTTGGGGAAAGATCGATCCCGGCCCCGAAGGCGAAAGAGCGACATAAGCATCGAAACGGTCTTCCCCTTTTACGCCCAGCTTGTTGCGCGCTCCGGCCTCGAATACCACGGTGTCGGATCCCATCGAATGTCCCAGCAATACTTTGTACGGATGGTGACATTGTCCCTCCGCCCACTGCAGGGCTGCACCGACGTCCATCATCCGCGCACCCTGCGAGACCGGATCCGTCACCATTTCCTCCAGACCCTGGTGCAGACCCGAACGGAACACGTCATGGCGCAGGGTGCCGGGCCCACTTTCCTTATGGCCCATGACCACGGCCAGCCAGCCGCGCTCCCGCAAACCTTCGGCCAGATAGGCGTAGCCATTTTCTGTGCCCCCGGCTCCGGGAGAGATCACAGCCAAGGGAGCGCACTCCGAACCCTGGGGCGTGTAAACCATCAGGGGCGTCTCAGCACCGTCAGACCGGCGTTGCTGTACCAGTTGCTGGGCTCTGCCCTTGGCAGAGAACCCCAGAAGAAAGATCAAACCAGCGACTATCGGAGTCCAGGAGAAATTTCGGGGAGCGATCATCGGGCAGTTTCCTCGTCCCCGCATTCTGACAAGAGCGTGCCGGATCGTCCAGTTCTTCCATGCCGCAGCAGGGCTATTCGGAGCCGTAATATCCGGCCCTCGCCTGCACAGTCATGTTCTTCTTCACGGTCGTAAGTTGAATCTTGTGGTAGCCCGCGGCCGCCGCCCCACCGCGATCCGGCGTGTAGCCGATGTTGTATTGGTTGCGCAGATCTTCCGCAATCTGGGTATAAATCTGGTCCACGGGCTGCTTCTTCGAAACTTCGAACATCTGCCCACCGGTTTCGGCGGAAATCCGTTCAAGAATTTTCTTGCCGTCTACGCGTTCCTCCTGGCGCGGATAACGCTGGCCTCCGCCGGGACGTCCCATGCCGCCGCCGCCCATTCCCGGACCGCCCATGCCCCCGCCCCATCCCCCGTGACGGCCAAAACCGCCACGCTGATGATCGCCGCCGCCTTCTTCTCCCTTG
>Ga0335085_10013895_pt1 | contig 11775 bp, 11 predicted proteins | sample Lox_Sample_45_FD_206712 | JGI IMG/M metagenome (GOLD analysis project Ga0335085, IMG submission 206712) | Soil microbial communities from Loxahatchee National Wildlife Refuge, Florida, United States - Lox_Sample_4.5 | ecosystem: Environmental > Terrestrial > Soil > Wetlands | place: USA...
GAGATTCCGGCGCGGCCGGATGCCCCCGCCCACCTCCACCTCGACGTGCGCTTTCTCGCCGTGGCCGAGCCCGGTGTGCCGCTCACCGTCGACGCCGCCGAGAGCGCGGAGGTGCGCTGGTTCGCGCTCGAGGAGGCGCTCCGCGTCGCCGACGACCCGAGCCTCCGGCGGCTCCTCGGCAAGGCACGTCGGTACCTGGGCGTCGGAGGCTGAGCGTCAGGCGAGGTCGAAGACCAGGACCTCTCCCTGCCGCTGACCCTCGAGCTTGAGGGTGGCCTCGCCGCTGACCGCAGCACCATCGCCGGCCTTGAGCGTCTGGCCGTCGAGCTTGAGCTCGCCCCTGGCCACCTGGACCCAGGCGTGCCGCCCCTTGCCGAGGGGGAGCTCGGCCCGCTCGCCGGTGTCGAGGAGCCCGGCGTACACGGCCGCGTCCTGGTGAATGGTCAGGCTTCCGTTCCGGCCGTCGCGCGAGGCCACCAGCCGCAGCCGGCCGCGCTTCTCCGCGTCGGGGAACGTCTTCTGCTCGTAGCCGGGCGGGATGCCGGGCCGCTCGGGGAGGATCCAGATCTGGAGGAAGTGGACCGGCTCGGTCTTCGAGGCGTTGAACTCGCTGTGGGCCACTCCGGTGCCGGCGGACATCCGCTGCACGTCGCCCGGACGGATGGTCGAACCGGTGCCGATCGAATCCTTGTGCGCCAGTCCGCCCTCCAGCACGTAGGAGAGGATCTCCATGTCCCGGTGGGAATGGGTCCCGAACCCCGAGCCTGGCTGGACCCGGTCCTCGTTGATGACCCGCAGGGTGCGGAAGCCCATCTGGTCCGGGTCGTAGTAGTCGGCGAAGGAGAAGGTGTGGCGGGTGTCCAGCCAGCCGTGGTTGGCGTGCCCCCGGTCCTCTGCGCGTCGGATGGTGATCATGACCGGGTGAGATGCGCCGGCTGGCGCGCGGTTGCAACCCTCTCAGCCCCTCCCGGCGGCGACCCGGGGCCGGGGAGACATGCCGGGCGGGAGGAGCGCGGCCAGGGCCTCCCCCAGCGTCTCCACCGGCACCACCTCCAGCCGGCGCGACTCGAGCCGCCGCGCGTTGACCGCGGGCAGCAGCGCCCGGCCGAAGCCCATCTTCGCCGCCTCGGCCAGCCGCGGCTCGGGCTGGGAGACGGCACGCACCTCACCGGCCAGCCCCACCTCTCCCAGCACCAGCGTCTGCGCGTCGAGCGCCAGGTTACGCAGGGAGGAGACGAGCGCGGCGCACACCGCCAGGTCCGAGGCGGGGTCGGACAGCGTCAGTCCACCGGCCACGTTGACGAACAGGTCACAGCCAGCAACCTGCACCTCCTCCTTCTTCTCCAGCACCGCGGCCAGCAGCGCCACCCGGTTCGAGTCCACGCCGATGGCCGTCCGCCGGGCGGTGCCGTAGCCGGCGGGAGCGACCAGCGCCTGGACCTCGACCAGGAGCGGACGCGTCCCGGACAGGGTGGCCGTCACCGCCGAGCCGGACTGTCCCGCCGGCCGCTCGGCCAGGAAGAGCGCGGAGGGGTCCTCCACCTCGTTCAGACCGGTGCCCTTCATCTCGAAGACGCCGATCTCGTTGGTGCTTCCGAAGCGGTTCTTGTGGGCGCGCAGGATGCGGAACGGGTGCCCGCGCTCCCCCTCGAAGTAGAGGACGGTGTCCACCATGTGCTCCAGCACCCGTGGGCCGGCGATGCTCCCGTCCTTGGTGACGTGCCCGACCAGGAAGGTGGGGACCCCCGAGCGCTTGGCGTAGGTCATCAGCCGGCCGGCCACCTCGCGCACCTGGCTCAGCGTCCCCGGCGCGCTCCCCAGCTCGGCCAGGTGCATGGTCTGGATGGAGTCCACCACCAGTGCCACCGGCTGGAGCCCGGCGGCGCATTCCAGCACCCGGTCGGCGTCGGTCTCGGCGAAGAGGTGGAGCTCGGCAGCCGTGACGCCGAGCCGCTCGGCCCGCATCCGGGTCTGCTGGACCGACTCCTCTCCGGACACGTAGAGCACCGGGCCGGCCGCGGCCAGCCGGCTCACCGCCTGGAGCAGGAGCGTCGACTTGCCGATGCCCGGGTCTCCGCCGAGCAGCACCAGCGAGCCGGGAACCACGCCCCCGCCCAGCACCCGGTCCAGCTCGTGCAGACCGGTGAGGCGGCGCGGCTCGTGCTCGGACTGAACGTCCACCAGCCGGACGGGCCCGGACGCGCCGGGCGCCGCACCCCGCCCGGGACGGCGCGCCGGGGCGGCCATCACCTCCTCCACCAGGGTGTTCCAGGCACCGCAGTCCGGGCACTTGCCGAGCCACTTCGGCGCCTGAAAGCCGCAGGCCTGACAGGAGAAATGCGTCCGCTGGCGTGCCATGCCCCGTTCCCTCCTAGCGGGAGGGCCTGACGGGCCGGTCCATCCACCGGCGCCCCGTGTTCCGGGCACAGTCCCCGCCCCCACTCGCCGCAGCACGTCCCGTGCCCGAGCCGACGCCGCCCCTGCCCCCGCGGCTCGAGCAGCGGCTGCTCGTCCGCATCCGGCGGCGGGCAGCCACCGGACCGGGGTCGACCGCCGCCGCCTGACTGGCGCGCTAGAAGGCCGAGGCGGTGAGCTGGACGTCGGCCCGCTTCCAGGCGTCGGTGAAGGACTGCAGCGACACCTTGGCCTGGGCCGTCCTCCCTTGCGCCTCCAGGCTCTGGGACAGCCCGTAGAGGGACCAGCCGTTGTGCGGATTCTTCCGCAAATCTTCGCGGTACACCTGTTCCGCCTCGATGGGCTTCCCCGCGGCGAGCAGCGCCGCTCCGAGCTGATGGCGCACCGGGAGCAGCCAGTTGGGGGGTTCGTCGTAGCGCAGGGCATCCTCCTTGGCGATGGCTGCCCGGAAGGCGGTCAGCGCCGCGGCCAGGTCTCCCCGGGAACGGGCCAGTTCGCCGGCCAGGCTCCCCCGGGCGATCTCCACCACGTCCCGCGCCGAGTTCAGGTTGACGCGCGCCTCGGGGGGCAGGCTGGCCAGCGTCGCTTCCAGCTCCTCGAGCGTCTTCGCCGCCACCGCCGGGTCCCCGGTCCGCAGCTGGGCCAGTCCCCGGCCGTGGAGCCACAGGGCGCGGGCGACGAGGAAGCCCTCCGGCGGGGCCGGCTCGCGAAGCACGTCCGGCCAGCGCCCGAAGCGGACCAGCACCTGCACCGGATAGACGAGCAGGAAGTCGTAGCCGGGCATCTCCTTGAACATCTCCAGGGGGACGCGCTGGAGCATGTCCCGCGCCGCCTGGAGGGACTCGGCGGCACGCCCTTCCATCATCGTCGTCGCCACCAGGAACTGGAAGTTGTGCGCCACGTACATGGAGTAGATGGGGCGGTCGTGGTGGGAGGCGGCGTAGGCCGCGTCGGCGGCGATGGCACGCCGGTTGGCCTCCGAGCCGTCCTCGTAGCGGCCGGTCCGGATGTAGACGTGTGCCGGCATGTGGACCAGGTGGCCGGCGCCGGGGACGAGCGTCTTCAGCTTCTCGGCGGAGGTCAGCGCGTGCTCCGGGTGGGGCGAGGCCTCGATGGCGTGGATGAAGTAGTGGTTGGCGCCGGGATGGTCGGGGTGGGCGCGGAGCACCTTTTCCAGCGTGGCGACGATCTCCTGCGTCCCCGGCTGGGGCTGGCCGTCCAGCGTCCACAGGTCCCAGGGTCTCAAATCCATCATCGACTCGGCGAACAGGGTGGCCACGTCCGCATCCGCCGGAAACCAGCGTGCCACCTTGCGCATCGCGTTCGCGTAGGCGGTGTCCTGGGCCAGCTGCTTCTCCGGATCGGTGGGCGGAGGATGGGTGTAGCGCTTGGCCAGCGCGGCGATGAGCGCTCGCTCCACCGGGCTCGCCCGGCGCGAGAGCCCCTGGGCCTTCTGGAGGAGCGCCCAGGCGGCCTCGGCGCGGTCGGGGAGGGCCGGCAGGTTGATGTTCGGACCGAGCGTCAGCGCCGCCCCCCAGAAGCAGATGGCGCAGGTGGGGTCGCGCCGCGCCGCCTCCTCGAAGGCGGCCTGGGCCTCCTCGTGGTTGAAGGCGTAGAGCAGCCGCAGCCCCTGGTCGAAGTAGGCCTGGGCCTCCTTCGACTTCGAGGAGATGGGCCGGTGGTAGCTGCCCAGGTTGTTGAACAGCGGGGGCGGCTCCCGGTCCGGAGCCGGTTCGCCGGCCGACGCTGCCAGGGCCCAGAGCACGACGTGCACCGCGGTCATGGCCACCTCCTCGGGGGCGACATCCGAACAAGGCTAGTCGAGCCCGGCCCCGCCGTGTCCAGCGCTGGCGCGTGTCGGCGGCGACACCGCCGGAGTAGCTTTCGCGGCATGAACCGCATGCTCGGCCTCGCGCTCCTGGCCGCGCTCGCTCCCGGCTGCCAGCGCGGCCCGCCGCTCTGCGTCTTCGACGGGACGATGATCGGCAGCACCCCGGCCCCGGTGGTCGTCTTCAACCCCGACGGCTCAGTGGCCACCGACTCGCGCTACGCCTGGCAGGAGTTCACCTGGCCCACCGACCCCGCCCTGGACACGGTGGAGTCCACCCGCACCGCGTGGATCTTCCGTGGCAAGACGGGCGGCCGGCCCTGGTCCTTCACCGGAGCCTTCTCCGGTCCCGGGGGAAGCTTCGTGCGGACGGAGGAGACGGGCACCCCACCGCTGATGGCCGTCGACGGCAAGGACGGGCGCCCGGTTCTGCTCCGCTACCGCGTCCGGCCCTGCCGGCAGTTCGAGGGGAGCCCGAGCGGCGTCCGGACCTGCGTGGAGTGGGGACGAGAGCTGAACGCCCGCACCAAGCTCAACTGCACCTTCTAGCTACCGCTCGAAGGGTCGCTCCAGGGGACGGCCGCAGACGAGGTCGGCCAGCGCCTCGAGCAAGATGCGCATCCCTGCCTCGAGGTCGGCCACAGAGATCCGCTCGTCGGCGGCGTGCCCGGGGTAGGGCTTGTCGTGGAACCACATCCCGAAGGCGATGGCCCGCGGGAAGCGCTTGGCGTAGGTGCCGCCCGCCGAGACCACCGGCTGGGCCGGCTTGCCCATCGCTCGGGCATAGGCCGCGAGGAGCAGCTTCACGAGCTTTCCTTGCGGATCGAAGGCGAGCGGCTTGTCCTCGTAGAAGCCCCCGGAGACGGCGAGCGCCGCGCCGGTGCGCTGGTCGAAGGCGCGCACCTGTCCCTCGACGTGTGCCTTGAGCGCCGGGCCCCAGAGCGTGGGCGGCGAGCGGACGTTGATCGCCAGCGTCAGCTGGCCGGCGGGCTCCGGCTTGACCGTCGCCGGGTTGGTGTCGAAGCCGTTCCACGGCGGCGGCTCGGGCTTGAAGCCGAGCCCGGTGCCCTCCAGATCCCTGCCCGCTTGGAGCGCGAAGGCGAGCAGGTCCGCCGCGCCGCACGGCGGGAGGAGCCCGTCCACCGCGATGGCCAGCGCCACCAGGGCGTTGCGGCCCAGGCGGGGTGTCATCCCGGAGTGCGACGACTTCCCGAGCACGGTCAGCACGCGGCGCGGGCCGTCGCCGGCCACCTCGAGCCGGGTGCCCGCGGGCAGGGTCCGGGCGCGTACCTGGCCGAGGAACGGCTCCCAGTCCGGGGTGCGGCGCGTCCAGGTGAGGGTGAGCACCGCCCGGTCGGGGACGATGGACGTCGCCAGACCGGCCTCGAGCCCGGCGACCTCGAAGTCTCCTGCGGCCGCTGCGCCGGGCCGCTTCGCCGGCGTCGAGACGAGGATCTCGTGCCAGACCTTCTCGCCCACCACCACCGGGAAGTCGCTGTCCAGGACCAGGCCGAACGCGGGCGGCTCGTTTGTCTTGAGGTAGTCCTCGGCGTCGGTGGCCTTGCCCTCCTCGGCGGTGCCGACCAGGAGCCGGACGGTCGAGGTACGCGGGAGCCCGGAGGCGCGGAGGGTGGCCATCGCCAGGAGCGCCTGGACCAGCGGGCCTTTGTCGTCCGCCGCGCCGCGGCCCCACACCTCGCCGGAGCGGACCTCACCGGAGAAGGGCGGCACGGTCCATTCGCGCGAATCGGCCGGCTGCACGTCCCCGTGGACGATGAGGCCGAGCACCGGTGCGCCGGCCGGGCCCGGGAGCTCGACCTCGATGAAGCTGCCCTGGTCCTTCACCTCCAGCCCGAGGGCGGTGGCCGCACCGGTGAGCCAGGCACGCTGCTCGGCGAAGGCGCCGGCGTGGCCCTCCACGGTGTCGTAGCGGAGCACCTCGCTGAGGAGCGGGACGAGCCGGTCCGCGTAGTGCGCCTGGTAGGTGGCGCGGAGCCGTGCACCCGGCGTCGCGGCCAGCGCTGCAGCAGTGAGAAGAGAGGCGAGCATCATCGGCGGGGCGGCACCCTTCGCACGTGCCTCCGACCTGACGGGAGCCAGGGGATGCCTGCCAGCACACCCGGTGCGGCCGGCGCCCGTCACAGGATGGCCCGGTGCGGTGTCGGGGCCATCGTCAACCGTTGAATGCTCAGCGGTTGACAATGACCAAAGGGCTGGTCGAGCCTCGCCGGCCGTGACCGCCGCCTCCCCGTCGCCCTCTCCGCCGTCCGTGAACGACGGCCCTCCGACCCGCCACGACTGGACGCTGGAGGAAGTGCGTGCGCTGCACGATCTCCCGCTCCTGGAGCTCGTCTACCGCGCCCAGACCGTACACCGGGCGGTCTTCGGGGAGAACCGCGTCCAGCTCTGCTCCCTGCTCTCGGTGAAGACGGGGGGCTGCCCGGAGGACTGCGCCTACTGTCCGCAGTCGGCGCGCTACCGCACCGGCGTGGCGGCCGAGAAGCTGCTCTCCACCGACGATGTCCTGACCCGCGCCCGCGCGGCGCGGGAGGCCGGCGCAACGCGCTTCTGCATGGGCGCCGCCTGGCGGGAGGTGAAGGACGGCCCCCAGTTCGAGCAGGTCCTGGACATGGTGCGCGGCGTGCGCGCGCTGGGGATGGAGGCCTGCTGCACGCTGGGGATGCTCAGCGAGGCTCAGGCCCGGAGGCTCGCCGAGGCCGGGCTCACCGCCTACAACCACAACCTCGACACCTCGCCGGAGTTCTACGCGGACATCGTCACCACCCGGACCTACCAGGACCGGCTGGAGACGCTGCGCCACGTGCGCCAGGCGGGCATCGGCGTGTGCTCGGGCGGCATCCTCGGGATGGGCGAGTCGGTGGACGACCGCTGCACCCTGCTCCTCACCCTGGCCAACCAGCCGGTGCACCCCGAGTCGGTGCCGATCAACGCCCTGGTGCCCGTCCCCGGGACGCCGCTCGAGCACCAGGCGCCGGTGTCTCCGGTGGAGATGGTGCGCGCCATCGCCACCGCCCGCATCCTCATGCCCCGGGCCATGGTCCGGCTCTCCGCCGGCCGGCTCTCGATGACCCAGGAGGCGCAGCTCTTGTGCATGATGGCCGGTGCCAACTCGCTCTTCTTCGGCGAGAAGCTGCTCACCACCGGCAATCCGGAGTACGCCGAGGACATGGCGCTCCTCGCCTCCGCCGGTGTCGAGCCGCTCGAGCCCCACGCCGGCCGATGAGCGGCACGGCGCGCCTCTGGGCCGAGGACGAGCTGGCCGCGCTCGCCGGCGAGGGGTTGCTCCGTTCGCTGGAGCCGCTCGGCACGCCGCAGGGCCCGGTGGTGCGCCTGGGCGGCGAGACCCTGGTCAACCTCTCCTCCAACGACTATCTCGGGCTGGTCGCGCACCCGGCGCTGGCCGCCGCCGCACGCGCCGCGCTCGAGCGCTGGGGAACCGGCGCCGGCGCCTCGCGGCTGGTGGTGGGCGACACCGAGGCGCACCGGTCGCTCGAGGCACGCCTGGCCTCGTTCGAGGACGCCGAGGCGGTGCTGCTCTTCAACGGCGGCTACTCGGCCAACCTGGGAATCATCCCCGCCCTGGTCGGCCCGAAGGACGCGGTGTTCTCCGACGCTCTCAACCACGCCAGCCTGGTCGACGGCTGCCGCCTCTCCCGGGCGAGCATCGAGGTCTACCCGCACCGGGACACCGGCGCCCTGGCCGCCCGGCTGGCCGCCACCGCCGCCCGGCGCAAGCTGGTGGTGACGGACAGCGTCTTCTCCATGGACGGGGACCTCGCTCCGCTCGCCGAGCTGGTCGAGGTCTGCCGGGCGGCGGGAGCGGCCCTCCTCGTCGACGAGGCCCACGCCACCGGCGTGCTCGGCCGGCGTGGGGCGGGGCTCTGCGAGGCGCTCGGGCTCACCCGGGAGGTGGACGTGCGGATGGGGACGCTGGGGAAGGCCCTCGGCACCTTCGGCGCCTACGCCGCGACGAGCGGGCCGGTGGCCAGCCTGCTGGTGAACCGTGCCCGGACGGTCATCTTCTCCACCGCGCTGCCGCCGGCGGTCTGTGCGGCGGCGGAGGCGGCGGTGGAGCTGGTCGAGGAGGGTGCCGCGCTGCGGGAGCGGCTGTGGCGCAACATCCGCCACTTCTCGGCCGGGCTGGAGGCGCTCGGCCACCCCGCCCGGGCGAGCTCGGCCATCTTCCCCGTCGTGCTCGGCGCGGCGGAGCGAGCGATGGCCGCGGCCGCCTTCCTCCGCGCGAGGGGGCTCCTGGTGAAGCCGATTCGCCCCCCCAGCGTGCCGGCCGGAACCAGCCGCCTCCGCTTCGCCCTCTCCGCGGCGCACACCCTCGACCAGCTCGACCAGGCGCTGGCCGGGCTCCGGGAGCTGAAGGCCCATGGACTCCTCGCCGCGGCATGACCGCCTCCTGGCGCTGGACCAGGCGCATGTCTGGCATCCCTTCACCCAGATGCAGGGGTGGCCCTCCGACGAGCCGCTGATCATCGAGCGGGCGGAGGGAAACACGCTCATCGACGACCTGGGAAACCGGTACCTGGACGGGGTCTCCTCGCTGTGGTGCAACGTCCACGGCCACAGAAAGAAGGAGATCGACGACGCCGTGCGCGAGCAGCTCGACCGGGTGGCGCACACCACGCTGCTCGGGCTGGCCTCGGTGCCCTCCATCGAGCTGGCGGCGGAGCTGGTGCGCATCGCGCCTCACGGGCTGACCCGCGTCTTCTACTCGGACTCGGGCAGCACGGCGGTGGAGGTGGCGCTGAAGATGGCCTACCAGTGCTGGCGCCAGCGCGGCCGGCCGGAGAAGGCCCACTTCGCGGCGCTCGAGCTCTCGTACCACGGCGACACGGTGGGCAGCGTCTCGGTGGGAGGCATCGACCTCTTCCACGGCACCTTCCGCGGGCTGCTCTTCCCGGTGGAGCGCATCCCCACGCCCTACGCCTACCGCTGGCAGGGGGCCGGGGACTGCGGGGCAGCATGCCTGGCCGCGGCGGAGCGGCTCTTCCAGAGAAAGGGCGAGGAGCTGGCCGCGGTGGTGGTCGAGCCGCTGGTTCAGGGCGCCGCCGGGATGATCACCCACCCGCCCGGCTTCCTCCGCAAGCTGGCCGACTTGGCCCGGGCCCACGAGGTGCTGCTCATCTGCGACGAGGTGGCCACCGGCTTCGGGCGCACGGGAACGATGTTCGCCGTGGAGCAGGAGGCGGTGCGCCCGGACTTCCTCTGCCTGGCCAAGGGGCTGGCCGGCGGCTACCTCCCTCTGGCGGCCACGCTCACCACCGAGGAGGTCTACGCCTGCTTCCTCGGCGGTCCGGCCTCGGCGCGGACCTTCTTCCACGGCCACACCTTCACCGGGAACCCGCTCGCCTGCGCCGCGGCGCTGGCCAGCCTCGAGCTCTTCGAGACGGAGCGCGTTCTGGAGCGGATGGCGGTGACCCTGGCCACGCTGCGGCCCTACCTGACCTCCATCGGAGAGCTGCCGCACGTGGGCGAGGTCCGCCAGCGCGGGGCGATGATCGGCATCGAGCTGGTGCGCGACCGGCGCACGAAGGAGGCCTACGGGGTGCAGGAGCGGATCGGCCACCGGGTCTGCCTGGCGGCTCGCCAGCACGGCGTCCTCATCCGGCCGCTCGGGTCGGTGGTGGTGCTCATGCCTCCCCTCTCGCTCACCCCGGCGGAGGCGATGAAGCTCGGTGACGCCGCGCTGCGGGCCATCACCGAGGTCACCGGAAGATGAGGGACCTGCCGCGGTACTTCGTCACCGGGACGGACACCGGGGTGGGCAAGACCGAGGTGGCGGCGGCGCTGCTCTCGCTGATGGCCGACGCCGGGCTCTCCCCGGGCGCGTTCAAGCCCTACGAGAGCGGGTGCGCCGACGTCGAGCGGCCCTCCGATGCGCTCGCGCTGCGGGCCGCGGCCCGGAGCGATGACCCGCTCCCGATGAGCTCCCTCCATCGCTTCCGGGCCCCGCTCGCGCCGGGGGTGGCGGCCGAGCGCCTGGGCCTGAATCCCTCCTGGGGCGAGACGCTCAAGGCGTTCCGGGCCTTCCAGGGGAGAGCGGTGGTCGTCGAGGGAGCGGGGGGCCTGCTCGTTCCGCTCGATGCCCGGCACATGGTCATCGACCTGGTCGCCGCCACCCGGCTTCCGGTCGTGCTCGTCGCCCGGGCCGGGCTCGGAACGCTGAACCACACCGGGCTTTCGCTCCTCGCCCTCCGGGCGCGCCACCTCCGGGTGCGGGCGGTGGTCCTCTCGCGCGCCACCGCCGGGCGAGACGCCAGCGTGCGCGACAACGCGCGCTGGATCCGGGAGCGGTTCGAGGCCGAGGTGGTCGGGCCGATCCCCTTCATCGCCGATCCCGCCCAGCGCCGGGCCGTCTTCCGCCGCTGGCTCCGGCCCCTCCTCGGTTGAGAGCGCCCCCGGATCACCGTCCAGCGGACGAGCGCAAGTCTTCTGCCGGCCCTTTTCCCGTCGCTATGTGGGTGTAGCGGAGAGAGAAACGAAACGGGCCGAGCGGGAATTGGACGGCCCGGTTGATCCACGCGATGAACGAATCGTCCATGGCAGACGTCATCGACCTCACGCTCGTCGCCGACGCCAGGCGTTTCTTCTTCAAGCTCCTCGATGCCCGCGGCCTCGCCTACTTCCTCCGCAAGGATGGGCAGCGGCTCTTTCACATCGAGCAATCCAAGGTGGAGATGGTAGTGCGCACCGCGGCCCGGAACCGGCCCGTGCACCTGCCCAAGCCCCCGCTGCCGGCCATCGATTACTGCCGGCAGGAGATCCGCCGTGAGCTCATCCGGCGGGTGGTGCAGACCATGCTCCAGACGGGGTTCTAGAACCCGCCCAGCCGGTCGCTGTGCCGGAAGCAGGTGACCAGGTGGTCGTCCACCATCCCGGTGGCCTGCATGAAGGCGTAACAGATGGTGGGGCCGACGAAGGTGAAGCCCGCCTCGCGCAGGGCGGCGGACATATCCCGGCTCTCCCTGATCTCCGCCGGGAGCTGTCGCAGCGACTTCCGGTGGTTGACCCTCGGAACGCCGCCCACGAATTGCCAGAGGAACCGGGCGAAGCTCCCCTCGCGCCCGCGCAGCTCGAGGTAGGCGCGCGCGTTGGTCACGCTCCCGACGATCTTCGCCCGGTTGCGGATGATGCCCGGGTCGGCCATCAGCCGCTCGATGCGAGCCGGCCGCCAGCGGGCGATGCGCTCCGGCTGGAAGCCGTCGAAGGCGCGGCGGAAGTTCTCCCGCTTGCGGAGGATGGTGATCCAGGACAGGCCGGCCTGGAACCCGTCGAGGAGAAGCTTCTCGAACAGGGCCCGGTCGTCACGCTCCGGCACTCCCCACTCGGTGTCGTGGTAGGCGACGTAGAGCGGGTCCACGCCCGGCCAGGGGCATCGCGAGAGAGCGGGCTCGACCATGCGCCCGAGACTGACACACCCGCCCGGCCCGGGCAGGCGCTAGCGTCCAGGGTGGAGCCATGTTCTCCGCCCGCACCGCCTGGGACCGGACGCCCAACCT
>Ga0335085_10013897_pt1 | contig 11774 bp, 12 predicted proteins | sample Lox_Sample_45_FD_206712 | JGI IMG/M metagenome (GOLD analysis project Ga0335085, IMG submission 206712) | Soil microbial communities from Loxahatchee National Wildlife Refuge, Florida, United States - Lox_Sample_4.5 | ecosystem: Environmental > Terrestrial > Soil > Wetlands | place: USA...
GGCACGGCCGACGTGCGGGCCCCGCCCCCCCCCCCCGCCAATGGTGGTCTGACCCGACGTCTTTTCGCTTTGAGCGAGCGGCATCATGCGCAAGACTTGCCGGGGCGCGAGGCTTCGCTGTCCGCGGGCTGGTGGTGAACGGGGCCCACGGAGGAAACGAACAAGGGGGACATCATGCGTGTGGCTATGGTTTTCGTTGCGGCGATCCTGTCGGTTTCGCTGGCCGGATGTTTCGAAGGACCGAAGGGCGACAAGGGCGACACCGGGCCGGCCGGTCCGGCAGGCATGAAAGGCGACAAGGGCGATGTCGGACCGCCCGGCATGCGCGGTGAGAAGGGCGACAAGGGCGATAAAGGTGATAAGGGCGACGCCGGTCCCGCCGGCAACGCCAATCTGCACGTCGTCAGAGGCACCGGCGCCATGCCCTGCAGTGCCGGCGAGCGCGTCATCTCGGTCACCTGTAACGGCTCGGCCGGCACCATCGTGACGGGCGCCGATGGCGTGGAGGCCGGTCAGTGCGGCACCGGCGCCGGAGTCGCCGGCGTGACGGTGTGCATGCGGCCCTAGGCGGCAACAAACGCGCGACCCCCGTTCCTCGCACGTGGAAACCTATGATGGCGGACAGCGACTTCGGCATCCGCGACGGCGAAGTGGCCGTCGACTTGCCTGGCAAAACCGACGCCGGGCTTTATTTCATCGGCCGCATCCGCACGCCCTGGACCGATCGCCAGAGCTGTCCGAAAAACGCCCGCGAATCCGATGCGGTGTGCACCATCGAGCTCGACGCGACATGGCTGCCCGGCCTCAAGGACCTGGCCACCAGCAGCCACATCATCGTGCTCTATTGGATGGACAAGGCGCCGCGCAACCTGGTGCTGCAGAAGCCCGCCCATTACGGCGTGCAGCGCGGCACCTTCGCGCTGCGCTCGCCGGCGCGACCCAATCCGATCGCGTTGAGCGTCGCCCGGCTCATCGGCATCGACGGCAACACGCTTTCCGTCGTCGGTCTCGACTGCCTCGACGGCACGCCGCTCGTCGACCTCAAGCCCTATTTCGCCTCGACCGACAGCGTGCCCGACGCCGTGGTCGGCTGGCACCGCAAGCGCGACGCTTAAGCGCCAAAATCCCGCGCTGAGTTTTGGTTCCCAGCGCTCGCAGAAATTTGAGCGCCCTGCTCCGCGGAACCATTGAACCTCGCCGACGCTTGCTCCGACGAACGATCGATCCCGCATGTTCTTCGGGGATGAGCCATGTCGTACAAAACTCTGATCGCCGGTTCGCTCGCCGCGCTGGTCGCTCTGTCGTGCGCCGCCGCGCAAGCCGAGCCGCCGTCCGGCTCGCTCGCGCCGCAGGTCGCGCCCGCCGATCCGTCCGCGCCGGATGCCGATGCGCAGATGGCGCCGCGGCTGCAGCGGCAGATCGTCGCCTATGCCCGCAACGAGGCGCCCGGCACCATCGTCATCGATACCCCGCACACTTTTCTCTATTACGTGCTCGGCAACGGCCAAGCGATCCGCTACGGCATCGGCGTCGGCCGCGCCGGCTTTACTTGGTCGGGCGTCACCCAGGTCGTGCGCAAGGCGGAGTGGCCGGACTGGTATCCGCCGGCGGAAATGATCGCGCGCCAACCTTATCTGCCGCGCATGGTCGGCGGCGGACCGGGCAATCCGCTGGGCGCGCGCGCCATGTATCTCGGCGGCACCGAATACCGCATTCACGGCACCAACGATCCGACCACCATCGGCAAGCACGTTTCGTCGGGCTGCATCCGCCTCACCAATGAAGACGTCGAGAATCTTTACGAGCGCGTGCAGATCGGCGCCAAAGTGATCGTGTTGCCGCAGGGCGCGCCGACACAGATGGCGCAGCGCACCGTCTCGGCGCCGCGCACGTCCTGGAACGTCACGCGGCCGTCCGCGCTTTATTGACGCTTCGCGCACTCCCCCGCTACCGGCCCGGCCTCGCGCCGGGCATTTTTTTACGTCGGCTTTGCTTGTGAGCGCGCCGCTTTAACGGCAAAGCAATAACCAAATTCACGCGCACCGGGGCAATCGCATGGAACAGCCGAAGGCGCGACCCAGCATGGGCCGCTGGTACATATTGCTGCTGATCAGCCTGATGTACCTCATCACCTATCTCGACCGCGTCAACATCTCGACCGCGGCGCCGGCCATCGCCAAGGAATTCGGCTTCGACAAGATCACCATGGGCGTGATCTTCAGCGCCTTCGTCTGGGCCTATGCGCTGTTCCAGGTGCCCGGCGGCTGGATCGGCGACCGCTTCGGGCCGCGCAAGGTGCTCACCACCATCGTCGCCTATTGGTCGGTGATGACGGCGGCGACCGCCTGGGCGACCGGCGCTACTTCTTTCGTCGTGCTGCGCTTCCTGTTCGGCGTCGGCGAAGGCGGCGCCTTCCCGGGCGCCACGCGCGCGATGCAGCTCTGGTACCCCAAGCACGAGCGCGGCTTCGTGCAAGGCATCACCCACAGCGCGAGCCGGCTCGGCGCCGCCATCGCGCCGCCGCTCGTCGTGCTCATCATGACGACGCTCGGCTGGCGCTCGGTGTTCTACATTTGCGGCGCCGTCGGCTTGCTGTGGTCGGTGCTGTGGTACGTCGCCTATCGCGACCTGCCGGAAGACCACGGTTTGGTGAACACGGACGAGCTCAAATATATCCGCGGCACCGACGAGGCGGGCAACGCGCGCAAGCCGAACATCAGCAAGAAGCCGCAGGTGCCGTGGGGCACCATGCTGCGCTCGCCGAACATGTGGGCGATCATGTGCGCCTACTTCACTTACGTCTATTGCCTGTGGATTTTCTTGAGCTGGCTGCCGTCCTACCTCGTGGAGTTCCGGCACTTCACGCTGATCAAGGTCGGCATCCTTGCGTCGCTGCCGCTGTGGGCCGGCGTCGTCGGCGACACCGTCGGCGGGCTCGCCACCGACTGGCTGCTGGCGAAGACCGGCAACATCAAATTCGCCCGCCGCGCCGTCGCCATCACCGGCATGCTCGGCTGCGCGGTGTTCATCGTGCCGGCGGCGTTGACCGGCAGCGCCTATACCGCGGTTTACTGCCTGACCGCGTCCATGTTCTTCCTCGAATGCACCATCGGCCCGTCCTGGGCGGTGCCGATGGACATCGGCGGCGAACATTCCGGCACGGTGTCCGGCATGATGAACATGGCCGGCAATATCGGCGGCGCGTTGTCACCGCTGGTGTTCGGCGTGCTGGTGCAGTTCGGCTCGTGGCAGGCGCCGTTCATCGTCGCGGCGAGCCTGTTGGTGCTGGGAGCGGCGGTGTGGGCGTTCTGGCTCGATCCGGGCGCCTCCGCGGTCGAACCGGCGGCGCCGCAGGCGGTCGGTAAGGTGGCGACGGCCTGACCGCGCTCACCCCAGCGTGGCGGCGACCTCGGGGATGTCGCGCAGCGGCACGCCGATCGCTTGCATGAGCGTCACCGGCTCGGGCGCAAGCCCGGCGCGTGGCGGGTCCTCGAGATAGGCGCCGAGATAACGCGCGCGCGCGACCAGCGCCGCGCCGAAGGCGCGCGCCTGCCGATCGTAAGCGGCGAGCGCCGCGTCGATATCCGCGTCCGCCGCCAGCGCGTCGGTGAGCCAGGCGGCGTTGAGCGCCGCCTTGGTGACGCCGGCGCCGACATGCGGCCGCGCCACGAAAGCGGCGTCGCCGATCAGCGCCACGCGCCCGGCGACGACGCGCGGCGATTGCAGATCGAAGATCGGCTGGAAGAACGGATGGGGCGTCGCCTCGGTGAGCGCGACGAATTGCGGCGGCAGCAGCGCGCGCGCCTCGGCGCGGAATTGAGCGATCACCTGCGGCCGGATCAGCGGCGGCGGAATGGCGGCGTGATGGCGGCCGCTCGCATCGGCGCACATGTCGCGCAAGGCCGCCGCGTTCACCGGATGATACCAGAGCCAGTTCATGCGCCGCCGGCCGGGCGTCAAATCGTCGTCGGCGCCGGGTTGCAGATAGGACAGGAACATTTCGCGCGGCGGCAGGAAGAAGGCGTAGGATTCGAGCAGCTCGCCGCATTGCGCGCGCGGCACCGCCGTCTCGTCGATGACGCCGCGCCAGCCGACATAGCCGGCATAGACCGGCGCCGGCGCCGCCGCAAAGGCGCGCGCCCGCACCGTCGAATAAACGCCGTCGGCGCCGACCAGCAGCTCGCCCGCAACTTCTGTGCCGTCGGCAAATCGCGCGCCGACGCCGCCGGCGCGCGGCGCGACATCCTCGAACTGCATGCCGGCGCGGTAGCAGGCATCCGGCAAGTGCCGGCGCAGCGCGCGATAGAGCAGCGTCCACGAGGTGAGGACCTTGTCGAACGGCAGCCGCGCGATCACCGAACCGTCCCGCGCCAGGCAGAAGCGCGAGGAGAACGACTGGCCGATCGACTCGTCCACCGTGATGCCGAGCCGGCGCATGATCGCGAACATCTCGACATGCGTGCCGATGCCCACCCCGCGGCTGGCGAGATCGCCGGTGCTCTTCTCGAACACGGTCACGTCCCAGCCGGCCTGGCGCAGCAGCAGGCCGGCGAACAGCCCGCCGAGCGAACCGCCGATGATCAGCGCACGAGCCATGGTTCCTGCATTCCTCGATGGGCGGGCAACCTAGCCGCGGCCATCGCGCCGGGCAATTTTTTGCTATACATCGCTCCGCGTTGGAGGCGAGGGAGAGGCATCATGCGCATTGCGGCAATGGCGGCGGGAGCGGTCGGCGGCTATTTCGGCGCGCGCATGGCGGCGGCCGGCCACGACGTCTTCTTCATCGCGCGCGGCGCCAATCTCGCGGCGCTCAACAAGGACGGCCTCAAGCTCGAAAGCGTCAACGGCGACCTGCATTTGCCGAAGGTGAACGCCACCGACGACGCGAAAACGGTCGGCCCTGTCGATATCGTGCTGTTCGCCGTCAAGCTGTGGGACACCGAACAGGCGGCGCAGGCGAGCCGGCCGCTGGTCGGTCCCAAGACGCGTGTCATCACGCTGCAGAACGGCATCGACAGCGTCGAGCGCATCGGCACCATTCTGCCGCCCGACACTGTCGTCGGCGGCACCGCCGCCATCGCCTCGACCATCGCCGCGCCCGGTCTCATCCGCAACACCAGCAAGTTCGCCGCCATCCGCTTCGGCCGCATCGACGGCAAGGCGGACGCGGTGGTGCAGGCCTTCGCCGACGCGGCGAAGGCCGCCAACGTCGATGCGGCGATCGCGCCCGATATCCAGCACGAGATCTGGTTCAAATTCATCCTGCTGGCCGCCACCTCCGGCGCCACCGCGGCGATGCGCTCGCCGATCGGGCCGATCGTCGCCGACCCGGAATTGCGCGCCTTCGTGCGCCAGCTGATGCAGGAGACCTACGAGGTCGGCAAGGCCAAGGGCGTCAGGATGGCGCCCGATATCGTCGACAAGCGGCTCGAATACGTGGTCAACGTCATGCCCGTGCACATGAAGGCGTCGATGGCCAACGACGTCGATCGCGGCAATCGGCTCGAGCTCGACTGGCTGTCCGGCAAGGTGCGCGCGCTCGGCCGCGAGCTCGGCATCGCGACGCCGGCAAGCGACGCGGTCTACACCGTGCTCAAGCTGCACCGCATGGGCACGCAGCGCTAGCGCTACCGCTTTACCCGCGCGCATTGCGCTCGCTTTGGCGAAACGGAAAATTTTTTCCGCCGCGTAAAGATTGCGACAGCCATAACGCACGAATGCAGCGCGCGCGGCGATCGCGCGCAACCTACCATGTTATGGAATCGCGCGCGCGTGCCGCACCATGATACGTGCTCGCGCGCGATGCCGCCCTCGGCAACCGTGAAAATATTAAGTGTTGGCGTGGCAAGACTGCGCGCGGGCGTAATTGCATTCGCGGTGGGTCGTTGTTGTGAATACGTATCGCATTCTGAACGTCGATGACGACGCGCTCATGCGCGATGTCGTCGAGCTCGCGCTCGGCTTCGGATCCGAATTCGTGGTGATGAGCGCCGCGAGCGGCGCCGAGGGGCTCGCGGCGGTGCCGGGCTGGGCGCCCGATCTCATCGTCCTCGACGTCATGCTGCCCGACATCGACGGCCCGACGCTGCTCGCGCGCCTGAAGGAAAATCCCGAGACCGCGAAAATCCCGGTGATCTTCATCACCGCGCGCGCGCCGCCGGCGGAACGCGAGCGCCTGCTGGCGCTCGGCGCCGTCGCCGTCATTGCCAAGCCGTTCTACCCGGTGAAGCTTGCCGAGACCGTGCGCCGCCACCTGCAGACGATCAAGCTCGCCTCGGCCGGCTTCGATTTCAGCCAGCGCCTGCGCTCGGACGCGGCGACGCTCGCAGATTACCGCGACAGGCTGCGCAACGGCGCCGATTCCTCTTTCGTGCCGGACGAGTTCCAATCGTTCGTCCACAAGCTCGCCGGCGCCGCCGGCGTGTTCAATTTCCAGGCGGTGAGCACGAAGGCCGCCTCGCTCGAAGACGCCATTATCGAGCGCCGCGCCGGCCGCGGCGGGCCGGGCATGGTCGAAGCCAATCTTGACGCGCTGCTGGCCTGCATCGAGGCGGCCTGATGGCAAAAGCGACGCAGGGCAATCGGAGGGGGACATGACCGACAGTTTTGAAGCGCGCGAACAGGCGCCCAAGATGCTGATCGCCGACGACGATCCGGCCATCGTGCGTCTGCTCGCCGACCGCTGCATGAAGATGGGCTTCCGCGTGGAAACCGCGATCAACGGCGTGCAGCTCCTGGTCAAGGCGCGCCGCAGCCAGCCCGACATCATCATCGTCGACGTCAACATGCCCGAGCTCGACGGGCTTTCGGTGTGCTCGCATCTGCTCGGCCCGGGCGGCAAGTCTTTGGAAGTCGTCGTGGTCACCGGCAGCAACGACAACGAGACGGCGGAGCGCTGCGAAAGCCTCGGCATGTTCTACGGACGTAAAGGTCCCAATTTCTGGAGCAGTGTGGAAGGTGCGCTGATGGAGATCTATCCGAGCCTGAGCGAGAAGATCGGCGCGCTGGAGGCACCGGCTTTCGACACAGCCATCCCGCAGCGTCCGCGCGTATTGGTGGTCGACGACGACCCGGACATCGAGAAATTCCTCGCCAGCCGGCTCGACAAATTCGGCATCGACACGCTTTACGCGCCGGACGCCGCACAGGGCTACCGCAGCGCCTGCAAGGACAAGCCGACCGTCATCATCACCGACAATTTCATGCCGGACGGCGACGCCCAGTATCTTCTCTACCGGCTGCGCAGCACGGCGCTGACCGAGAACATCCCCGTGTTCGTGATCAGCGGCCGCAAGCTCAGCGACCTGACCGAGCAAAAGCTGAAGCGGTCGATCGGCGGACGGCCGGGCGCGCTGCAGGTGTTCAAGAAGTCGTTCGACACCGACGAGTTGTTCAACGCGTTGAAGAGATTCTGCGGCTTTCAAAAGCACTAGACCTGAATTCGTCAGCGCGCGCTAATTCGCGGCTCCAGCTGGGAGCATCAATCGCGCGCGCATGGTTCACTCGAAATGACACCTTTGTCGGCTGGCCTGGTCCGGTGAAAGGTCCGCTCTTAAGACGAAGCGGCCATCGGCCGAAAGACAAGTTCACTGGGACCGTCGAGGATGACTCGAAATAGACATTGATGTCCGAATACTCAACCAAGATGTCAGATAAAACCCAGCATAAACTCGTTTACACGATTTTAATTTGCGTCGGATGAAACGGCTGCCATGATACACGCACAGGTTTTGGCGCCTAATTCGAACAATGCCACACAACCGCCAGTGCAACTGGGGCTTTGTCCAAAAATCAAAAACACGAAGCTTGGCAGATAGCTTCGAAAGGACCGTTCAGCACAATCGACTCATCGAGAGGGGGTGTCGCAATGAATTACATTGTGATCGAACTGCAACGATATTTGGTGGGCGAGGAGTTCACGCTCGGGATCGCGACTATATCGATATTAATGTTAGCCAGCGCCGTGATGGCGAAATGTTTGATCGCGTATCCGGCAATAGCCGTTGAATTAGCAATTATCGGGTGAATCGCATCACTAAGGTCCCAAGACCATTGTCTGATAGTTTGACGAGATAAGGACAAGCTCGTGCCGACCGATGTCGCCTTTGTGATGAAGCGCAAAGCCGAGGCTGAAAGGCGGATCAAAAGGGACGCATTTGCAGATTTTCTGGTCAACTGTGTCTGGGCAATGGTCGGATTTTTCTTTGCGCTGCTCATTCTCAAAGAAGGCATTGATCCCGAGACCGTCGTGTTCCTTACCGGGTCTGGATAGATGCAAGCCCAACGATCGTCTTTGCACGCCGAGAAGCAGCTGCAGGTCGATGGCGGCATCCGATCGGCGCCGAAAGGTAACGGACTCTTGAAACGCCAGCGTGATTTCAAAAATGTAAAGATGTTGCCCGGCTTAGGAGATGATCGTTTGATGCCGTTGTTCGCTAGGGGGGTGCCACATGCAGAATGATATAGGCGTCGGCCGGCTTGACGAAGAAATTCTGACCGAGGAAGTGTCCGATGACGAGTTGGAACGTGCCGCAGGCGGAAAGTGGCAGCCGAACGCTTCTCCTACGTTCTATTCTTTAGTCCTGGCCGTTTGCTGCCAATTCTAATAATGCGGCGTCTCACCTTGTGGCCTCTTTCGCTTTGACTGATCGCGGCCCGTGATACGTCTTCGCACGAGGCGATCTTTCTATTTTGCAGCCCCTAGCCCGCCACACGTATTGCGATGCCGCGCGAGCTACGGTGGCGGGTTCGGCGGCGGCGGCGGATTTGGACGCTGATTGGGCGTTTTTGATGCCGGCATTGATTTCCGTTTGTGGCCCACCGCGACGCTTTGCGTCGCCGTTTGGCTTTGGTCGATTTTGGAATGAAGCGGACATTCTGCGAGGCGCGCTCAACGCTCCAAATTTACGAGTCAGGACGTAGGCCGTGCTCTGCTGCATCGCTTTTGGGGCGCGTCAGCGCTCACGGCAGCGGCCGCGGTTGCCGGTATGTCGTCCCGCATCCGCTGATTGCGGCAGCCTGCAAGCGGCGTCCGCTGCCGTCCCTGCCCGGTCGGTCGTGCGGCGTCGGGATTGGTCGTAACGGCGCAAACACTCGTTTCGCCCTGTTGCGCCGCGGTTGGGTAATTAACCGCCGCCGGCGCGGCGCCGCCGCCAGCGGCGCGGGCACGTCTAAGACCATGAAAATCCCCAGCAAGATGCTGCGCTTACGCCGGTCGCCAAGGCGCGCCGCGCGTCCGGCAGGAACCGACCGCGAACGCGATTGATGTCGACGCCTGAACTTGGCAGGCTAGGCCTGCTCGTGCGACAGGCACCTTTTCCCCGCCGATGCCGGAGGCAATCCACGATGCGGACAGCGCCGCGTAGATGTAGAAAAATGATTGGCGTTAGACTAAAGATAAGGAATGCGAACCGGCTCGCTGGATCAATGACAAGAAGAATTCCCTGGAGGACACGCCTTTGCTGCGCACGCTCGTAAAGAAGCGCGATTTCTACGCTGGCGGCATCATGACGTTGCTTGGCGCCGCCGTCACGCTCGACTCGCTGACCTACACGCTCGGCACCCTCACGCATATGGGCCCGGGCATGTTCCCCTTGATGCTCGGCTGCACGCTGACTTTCATTGGCGTGCTCATCCTGGGCACGGCGGTGGCCACCCCGCTCGGCGATGACGAACGCATCCTGCCGGAAAAGCCGGAATGGCTCGCCTGGGCCTGCATCCTCGCCGGCCCGGTCGCCTTCATCGTTTTCGGCGAACTCTTCGGTCTGATCCCGGCGACCTTCGCCTGCGTGTTCATCCCGGCGCTCGGGGACCGCACCGCCACGTATAAAGGCTCGGCGATTTTGGCCGCCGGCGTCACCTTCTTCGGCGTGTTGCTGTTCTCCTACGTGCTGAAGATTCCGTTTCCGCTGTTGAAGTGGGGCTTCTGATGTTCGAAACCGCGCTCCAAGACCTCTGGTACGGCTTCGGCGTCGCGCTTGAGCCCCACAACATCATGTGGTGCTTCATCGGCGTGTTCGTCGGCAACATGGTCGGCGTGCTGCCCGGCATGGGTCCGCTGGCGACGATCTCCATCCTCTTGCCGCTGACCTTCGGCATCAAGCCGGTCGGCGCCATCCTGATGCTGGCGGGCGTGTTCTACGGCGCGCAATACGGCGGCGCCATCTGCTCGATCCTGCTCAATCTACCGTGTCACCCGCCCCACGCGGTGACGTGTTTGGACGGCTTCCCGCTGACCAAGAAGGGACGCGGCGGCGCGGCGCTCGGCATCACCGTCATCGGTTCGTTCATCGGCGCCTCCTGGGGCATCACCGAAATGATCTTCCTGTCGCCGATCCTGGTGGTGGTGGCCTTGAAGTTCGGGCCGGCGGAGATTTGTTCCTTGATGTTGCTCGGCCTATTGGCCGGCTCGACGCTGGCGCGCGGCTCGCCGCTCAAGGGCGTCGCCATGACCGTCTGCGGGCTGCTCATCGGCATCGTCGGCAGCGACATCGAAACCGGAACGCCGCGCTTCACCTTCGGCATTCCCAACCTGTTCGACGGCGTGGAGATCGTCGCGCTGGCGCTCGGCCTGTTCGGCATCGCCGAGTTCATGAAGAGCGTCAACCAGCTATCCGACGTCGACACCAAATACACCAACGTCAAATTCCGCGACCTGCGCCCGACGCGAGACGAATTCCGCCGCGCGATCCCGGCCATGTTCCGCGGCACCTTGATCGGCAGCCTGTGCTCGCTGATCCCGGGCACCGGGCCGACCATCGCCTCGTTCATCTCCTACGCCACCGAGAAGAAGATTTCGAAGACGCCGGAGAAGTTCGGCACCGGCATGATCGAAGGCGTCGCCTGCCCGGAAGCCTCGACGCACTCCTCGGTGCAGGGCGACTTCATCCCCACCATGAGCCTGGGCATCCCCGGCGACGCGGTGATGGCGCTGATCCTCGGCGCGCTGATGATTCAGGGCGTGGTGCCCGGCCCGCAGCTCATCAGCGAGCATCCCGACATCTTCTGGGGCCTGGTGGCGAGCTTCTGGGTCGGCAACATCATGCTGGTCGTCCTCAACGTGCCGATGATCGGGTTGTGGGTGAAGCTGCTGACCATTCCCTACAAATATCTCTATCCGGCCGCGATGTTCTTCGTGGCCATCGGCGTCTACTCGACCAACAACGACATGTTCCAGGTCGGCGAGGTGATCCTCGTCGGCATCGTCGGCTACGTGCTGTTGCTGCTCGACTTCCACCCGGCGCCGATCCTGCTCGGCTTCGTGCTCGGCCCGCGCTTCGAGGAAAACTTCCGGCGCGCCATGCTGATCTCGCGCGGCGACATCCTCGTGTTCGTCAAGCATCCGATCAGCGCGGTGTTCATCGGCCTCTGCGTCCTCTTGATCGTGATGCAGATTTACGTGCGGCTGAAATCGCCCAAGGCCATGCCGACCGAGATGGCCTTGCCGACCGACGCCCACCACGGCCACAAGGCGGCCGAAGCGGCGGAGTAGCGCGGCCATTTGCCGACGCGCGGCTCGAGCGCTCCCGGCCGGCGAAAACGCATGCCGGGGCGGCCGGTTGGCGTCATTGACACCCCCGCCCCCGCGCCTACATTAATCCCTGTTCCGAGGGGTGCCCGGAGTCGGGCTGAGAAAAACCCTTTGAACCTGATCCGGGTCATGCCGGCGAAGGGACAGGGACTTTGCCCCCAAAGCCGAATCCCGGGACCTCATCCTGAGGAGGCCACGCAGTGGCCGTCTCGAAGGATGAGTTTTTTGGCCTCATGCTTCGAGA
>Ga0335085_10013898_pt1 | contig 11773 bp, 11 predicted proteins | sample Lox_Sample_45_FD_206712 | JGI IMG/M metagenome (GOLD analysis project Ga0335085, IMG submission 206712) | Soil microbial communities from Loxahatchee National Wildlife Refuge, Florida, United States - Lox_Sample_4.5 | ecosystem: Environmental > Terrestrial > Soil > Wetlands | place: USA...
GCGCCGGGGGAGCGGCCGCAGCCGTGGAGCTTGTCGCGGCCGGTCATCAGGTCGCGCTATGGGGCCGCTCGGAACGAACACTGGCGCCGTTTCGCGCGCAGGGCGGCATCGTTCATGACGGCGTGCTAGGCTCCAGCATCGCCCGGCCGCATCTTATCACCGACGATCTGAATGCGGCGATCGCCGGCATGGACGCGATCCTTGTCTGCTTGCCGACCTTCGCGCACGCCGACATCGCCGGCGCACTCGCCCGCACCGGCCTGGGGCAACCCGTCATCCTCAATCCCGGCCATACCGGCGGCGCACTCGAATTTCAACAGTGCTTCTGTGGGCGCGCGAAAGCACCGCCGCCAATCGCCGAATTCTCGACATTGACCTATGTGGCGCGCAAATATGCGCCGGGCAGCGTGACGATCACCGGCCGCGCCAAGAGCGTGCGGCTCGCGGCCTTGCCGGGCGGCGAAGCGGCGAGCGCTATTGCGCAGGCGCTGTTTGCGAGCGCCAAGCTCATGCCCGACGTGCTGGCGTGCGACCTCGCCAATATGAACATGGTCCTGCATACGCCGGGCGCCCTGCTCGGCGCCGCCTGGGTCGAGGCGACCAAAGGCGATTTCGCGTTCTATGTGCAAGGCATGACGCCGGGGGTGGCGCGGGTCATGGACGCGCTCGATCGCGAGCGACTTGCGGTCGCGCGGGCCTTCGGTCACGACCTGCCGCCGCTTGTCGATGAAATGCGGGCGATCGGCACGGTGGACGCTCCCCCAAACGTCAGCGATCTCGTGGCCGCGATCAGCGCGGGGGAAGCCAACCGCCGCATCAAGGCGCCGGATTCGCTTGCGCATCGCTACTACCGCGAAGATTTCGGCCACGGCCTGTTGCCGTTCACGGTGCTGGCCGGCATCGCCAACGTCGACGTCCCGACCGCCGCTGCCCTCATTCAGCTCGCGCAAACGCTGCTGGGCGTTGATTTTGCCGTCCAAGGACGCACGGCCGAGCGGATGGGCATTGCCGGATTGGATAGGTCCGGCCTATTGAAGCTCGTCGGAGCGAAAGCGCATGGCAAATAACGGGCTTGATTGGTCCAAGTTGACGATCGGCATGCTCGGCGGCGACAAGCGCGAGCAGGAGATCGCGCGGCGCGCCGGCGCCACCGGAGCCGACGTCCGCGCTTACGGCTTTCCGTGGCCCGAGCAAGGCATCGCCAACGTCAAGCACATCGCCGATCCCGCAGCCGTGCTCAAGGGCGCACGCTTCGCATTGTTTCCCATTCCGGGCATTGCGGCGAACGGCGCACTGTTTGCGCCGGCAGCCGCCGCGCCGATCATTCCCGACCGCAAAATGCTCGAAGGCATGACGAAAGGCGCGCACATCATTCTCGGCTGGGCCGACAACAACCTAAAGGCCCATTGCGAGGCGCTGTCGATCAAGCTCCATGAATACGAGTGGGATCGCAGCCTGATGCTCCAGCGCACGCCCGCCATCATCGAGGGCCTGCTTAAGATCGTAATCGAGAACACCGCGACAACCATTCACAATGCGCAGGCTTGCGTTGTCGGCCAAGGCACCATCGGCGCCGTGCTGGCGCGCTATCTGGTCGCGCTCGGTGCACACACGCATGTGGCGGCGCGCAATGCCGAGCAGCGCTCCGCCGCCTATGTCGCGGGCGCAACGCCGCACCTGCTCGAAGACCTGCCGCAGCTTGCCCCGCAACTCGACCTTCTGTTTTCGACAGTGCCAACGCGCGTTGTCGGCGAGGACGTGCTGTCGCGGCTGAAGAAATCGGCTTTCGTCGCCGACCTCGCAGCGCCACCCGGCGGTGTCGACTTCGATGCCGCCAAGCGTCTCGGCATTACCGCAGTATGGGCGCGCGGCCTCGGCAGCCGCGCGCCGGTCACGGTCGGCGCCAGCCAATGGGGCGGCATCCGCGAGCGGATCGAGAAAATCATGCAAGAGGAGACCTGAAATGCCCGTCGTCACCGTGCAGATGTGGACCGGTCGCTCGTCGCAGCAGAAGCGCGCGCTGGTTCGCGCCATCACCGATGCCATGGTCAAGCACGCCGGCGCCAAGCCCGACAACCTCCATGTGATTCTTCAAGAGGTGCCGAAGGAGAACTGGGCGCTCGCAGGCGTGATGGGCGATGAGCGGAAGGATTAGGCGCTTCGCCGCGCCGCCATGACCGCACTTTTCCAGAACCTTGCGCCGTTTGCCGATGCGCTGCTGCGCGTCGCGGTCGGCCTTGCGCTGGTGCCGCACGGGCTGCGCAACACATTCGGGTTTTTCCCCAATACGGGCGTACGCGCGCACAATCTTGCCGAGCTTGCGAAACAGCTTCATGAGGACGGCTACCGGCCCGGCGCATTCTGGGCTCCCGCAATCTCGGTCACGCAGCTTGTCGGCGGGCCGCTGCTCGCGCTCGGATTGTTCACCCGCCCGATTGCCGCGGTGGTGCTTATTTTTCTTTTGGTCGCCGATTTCGAGCGCTGGCGCGTCGGCGGCTATTTCTGGAACAAGCTCGGGCTCGAATACACCGTCATGTGGACGATCGCGACGTTCTGGGTGCTCATTCACGGTGGCGGCCCTTACTCCCTGGACCATGTCATCGGCTGGCAACTTTGACCGCGCCGTGCGCATGTTGTACCTGCGCCTCTCGATCATAGGAGACGACTGTGCCCTTTGTGGACGTCAACGGCGTAAGCCTTCACTACGTGACGTCGGGCGAGCGCGGCCCGGCGGTCGTGCTGCTTCATGAGCTCGGTGGCACGCTACATTCCTGGGACGCCGTCGCGCCGCCGCTGGCGAAGCGCTTTCGCGTGCTGCGCTACGACCAGCGCGGCTCAGGCCTTTCGGAAAAGGTGCGGCAGGAATTCACCAACGACGTGCTGGTCGAAGACTTCGAGGCTCTCGTCAAGACGCTGCGGCTCGATCCGCCCTATCATTTTGTGACAGTCGCGGCGGCGGCGACGCAAGCGCTGCGCTTCTTGGAAAAACATCCGGATCAGGTCGGATCGCTGACGCTATGCAACCCGGCGCCCGGCGTCGATCCGAGCCGTGCGGCCGCGCTCGACGAGCGTGCGGCTTTTGCCATGCGCGAGGGCATGCGCGCGTCGCTGCCGACGACGCTCGCCATCTCGTATCCGGAGACGCTCGGAGAGCGCGCCGCCTACGAGGCCTACCGCGGTCGTTATCTCGGCAACGATCCGGTCGGTTTCGGCTACGGCTTCCGGGCGCTGGCGCGCACCAACATGCTGCACATGCTGCCGCTGATCCGCTGCCCGGCGATGGTGGTTGCCGGCCGCCACGATACCGTGCGCCCGCACGCTGGCTCGGCCGAGCTTGCGAAGAAAATTCCCGGTGCGCGCTTCGAGCTGATCGAGGCCGGCCACTTCATGCCGACGCAAGGGCCGCAGGCGCTGCTTGCCGTGCTCGAAGATTTTCTGCCGAAATGATATCGTGAAACATAACATCGTCATCGTCGGGCTTGACCCGGCCATCCACGTCTTAGGTTTCCGTCACCGGTTAAGACGTGGATGCCCGGCACAAGGCCGGCCATGACGCTCAAGTGAGGGCGCCCAATGAAAATCAAAGCCAACGGCATCACCATCAACTATCAGATCGACGGACCCGACGGCGCGCCGTGGATCGTGTTCTCGAATTCGCTGGCGACGACGACCGCCATGTGGGACGAGCAGGCCGCGGCGTTGAAGGACAAGTTTCGCGTGCTGCGCTACGACCAGCGCGGCCATGGCGGCACGGACGCGCCGTCGGGCCGCTATCCGTTCGATACGCTCCTTGCCGATGCGCTCGGTTTACTCGACACACTGTCGATCAAGAAGACGCATTTCGCCGGCCTCTCGATGGGCGGCGCCACCGCGCTCGGCCTTGCCGAACGCCATGGCGATCGTTTCGATCGTATCATCGTCTGCGATTCCCCCTGCCAGTCGACACCGCAAAGCGCCCAGCAGTGGGAAGAGCGCATCGTCGTCGCCCAGAAGGAAGGAATTGCGGCGCTAGTCGAGCCGACCATCGGGCGCTGGTTTCCGGCGGAAACCGTCGCGAAGAACCCGCCTCACCTCGACAAGGTGCGCGCCATGATCCGCGCGACGCCGGTCAACGGCTTCATCGGCTGCGCCGCGGCGCTTGCCGCCCACGACTATGCCTCGGCGGTCGCGTCGGTGAAACGACCGGTCCTGTTCATGGTCGGCGAGAAGGACGGCGCCACGCCGACGGCGATGCGCAAGCTTAACGAGAAGCTGCCGGGATCACGCTTTGTCGAATTGCCGGGCGCCGGCCACATCTCCAACATGGACCGGCCGGCCGAATTTACCAAAGCCATCCGCGATTTCATTTCGGCCGGCTGATCGCCCCTCCGGGCGAGCGCATTGATACGCATCAATCGGCATCAACCGGCTATGCCTTTTCGCCGGGGTGGGCCTCCCGCGACGCGTTGCGGACGGCTTTGCAAACATTGGGGCGAGCCACTATACCTCACGCGAAGGCTCGGAACCGGCAGTTTTGCCTGTTCGTTTCCCTCCGGGCTGTATTGCAGAGAGGGCCGCAAACGCCCTGCAGGTACAGGAGAAAACGTCATGGCAACGGTGACAATGAAGGCCCCTGCTCCCGGCGGGCTTTCCAACAAAGCGCGCGAGTTGATGGAGGCCATCAACACCGACGCCGGCAAGCACAACATCTGGGTCCGCACACAAGCCAACGCACCGGCGCAGCGGCCGTGGTTCAGCGAAACCAGCGGCGAAGGCTCCGGACAACTTGCCAGCGGCCGCGTCGCAGTCAATCAGATGAAGACACTGCCCTTCATGTGGAAGTGGAACGAATACAGCGGCTACCTCAAGCAGATTTCCGAGATCGCCACCAAGGCCGACGTTTCGCCGATCGAGTTTGCCGATCGGCAGAGCATCCTTCTCCTCAATCCCGGCCTGAACGGGCGGCTGCAAGTCACCAACACCATTCGCTGCGCCATCTCGATCTACAATCCGGGCGACGTCGCCCCGGTGCATCTGCATTCGCCGAATGCCAGCCGCACCATTCTTTCAAACAAAGGCGGCTACACCGTCATCGAGGGTGAGCGCGTCACCGCCAACCGCGGCGACCTGATCCTGACGCCGAACGGCACGTGGCATGACCACGGCAACGATTCGTCGGAACCCGTGGTCTGGATCGACACGCTCGATTGGCCGCTGATGGAATTTCTCGACGCGGCGTGGGTCGATCACAACATGCCGGGCGCGCAAGGCAACACCAATGTCCAGGCGGTCACCGTCACCGAGGGCTATTCGCGCAGCCTCTACAGCCACGGCGGCATCAAGCCGACCTTCGTCAATCATCAGCGCGGCGTCGGCCATGCGCCAGCGCCGTTGTTCCACTATCGCGGTTCCGACGTCCTCGAAATGCTGCACGCACTGCGCAAGGAGAAGGGCGACCCGCACGAGGGCATCAAGGTCGACTTCGTCAATCCGGTCACCGGCGAGTCGGTGTTCAAGACGTTGCGCTATTCGGCGCAGCTTCTACGGCCCGGCGAGGAGACCGAGTTCAAGCGCGAGACCGCCGGCACCTACTACGTCTGCATCGAAGGCTCCGGCGTCACCGAGGTCGGCGGCAAGCGCTTCGAATGGGGCCACAACGATCTGTTCGTGGTGCCGAACTTCCTGTGGCGGCGCCACATCAATACCGGCAAGACCGACGCCGTGATCTATTCGGTGTCCGATGCCGCGCTGATGCAGAACATCGGCCAATACTACGCCCAGGGCCGCGACAAGCACGGCAAAGTCACCGAGCTGCTGCAGTAATTCGCGAACGTCTAAAAAACAATCGGAGCGCGGCAAGCCCGCGCTCCGATTTTTTATTGACAGCTCTTGTGTTTCCGCCAGGCGCTATTGCGCTTTGCCGCCCTGCGCCTTGCACTCGGACCTGAATTTCTTCCGGGCCTTGCCGTGCAGTCCCTTGGCATTCGCCTGATCGCTGCAGGCCTTCGAGATCGCCTTCTTGTCGGCGGAACTCGTCGCGCCGGGGGTCGAGGCCGGCGGCGACTTTTGCGCCGCGGCGGTCCCAATCCCGATGGCCAGCAACACGAGCGCCGCGCTCAGCACAGTTCGCATGCCGCACTCCTGCGTTGTTCGACAGATGACGTCAGGCCGCGCCGCCCTTCAGGTGCTTGTTGCACTCGCTGTAATAACCGCCGCCCTTCTGAATCCACTTCAGGCCGCCGTTGGCATTGCTGGCCTTGTTGGCTTCATATTGATCGCGGCACGTCAGCATCCGCGCCTTGCCGGCGGAGTCGCTTGAGTATTTCGCCGACAGGGCGTTCGGAAACACCACATTGCCCGTCGTGACGGGAGCAACGGGCTTGGGCGCTGCGGCCGGAGCCGCCGGCGCGGGTGCGGCCGCGGGGGTCGCGGATGCCTCGGAACCGCATTGGGCTTTGCGGAAGTCATTCCATTTCATGCCGTTGAGCGTATTGGCATCTTTCGCCGCCTTATACTTGGCGCTGCACTCCGCCATGGTGAGCGCGTTGGCCGACGTGCCCTGCAACGCGATGGCCGCAAGGACCGCACCCGCACAAATTGTAACGTGACGCATGGTCATGGATAGGTTCCTCCTGTTCGACCGTACCCTCAATCCGAACTTTAAATCGGGCGGCTCTTTGCGAGCCGGCCGCAGCTTTCGACGATCACCATTTTAGCGCCGGGATGGCGGCAGCGTCACCCCTTCGGAGCGTGATCGTGAGGCTTGCCGATCCGGTCGCCGCAGCCGGCACGAGTGGCCCAATATTCCCAGGCGCGCCAGGTTTCCGGCGAGCTTGGCTTGTAGCCGGCCGCCCGGGCGGCGATCTCGCCCTTGGACAGCGGCTTCGGTTTGCCGCCCATGCGCATCGCGTTCATCTGCACGCGCGCATTGCGCGGCAGATAAACCGAGAGCCGAACCACCTCGATGATCGACCGCGCCGCCGAGGCAAAGCCATGACCGCGCATCAGCGCGACGTGGCCCTTGCCCATGCACTTCGCCAGATCGCGGCCCTGCGCCATGTTTCTGACCAGCAGATCCGTGTCGCCGAACTTCTTGCGGATGTCCCACACCGGCACCTTACCGCCGATGAAGCTGCCGGAATGGATTACCGGCTCGAGCGGCTTTGAGACGATGCCGAACGGCAGCGTGTCCTCGGCATGCGCATGCACCACTGCCGTCACGTCCGGCCGGGCCTCGAAGATCGCGGCATGAATGAAGCGCTCGAGATAGGGCTGGCGCTTGTCGTTGACCGGCTCGCCTTCCTGATCGAATTCGATCAAGTCGTGCCGCTCGACCAGTTCCGGCGCCAGCGACCGTGACATGAAAAAGCGCTTGGGATTGTCGGGATGGCGGACGCTGATATGGCCGTAGGCATCGACCACGTCCTCGTTCGAGAGGATGCGGTTGGCAACGACGAGATCGCGCAGAAGGTCATCGAGTTGGCTCATGGCGGTGTTTCCAGGGATGAGGGTGGTGAGAACGAGCGTGTACGCGGCTTCGATCAGCCGTAGGTGTGAACGAACAGATCGTCCACCTTGACGGGCGACGAGATCAATCCCAGCGTTTGCTGGTAGGTGACGAGCGCTTCCAGCGTCTGCCGGTTGGGCTCGAGGCCGTAAGGCCAGGGATCGCCGTTGAATACTTCCCAGATATCGTCGATTTCGCGCATCAGGAACGGCGTCATGTAGCGCACGGCGCGCAGATTGAACAATTTCTCCAGCGCGATCTTCTTCGATTTCACGAAGGCGCCAAAGAGGCTCGTCGCCACGAACGGATACCTTTCGTAGATGCTCTTCTTGATCGCGATGAGATGCATGATCGGGTAGATCTTCTTGCGCTTGTAGATGTCCTTGTCGACTTCGACGTAATTCGGGAACAATCGCACGATGTCGGGGTTGGTGCGGATTTCGTCCGGCAGGCTGGTGCCGAGCGTCGCGTCGATCTTGCCCTCGGCCAGCAACTGGCCGAGCGTCTTGCGCGTCGTGTTGTTCTCGATCGAAATCTTCTTGATGAGCGGCAGCACCGTCGGGGCGCCATGGGCGCCCTCCGAATTCATGGCGCCCTGGACCCAATGAATCTTCGACAAGTCGACGCCGAACTCGTGATGCAGCAGGCCGTTGATAAAGATGGCTGCCGTCATCGTGTAGAGCGGCACGCCGACGCGCTTGCCTTCGAGGTCCTTCGGCGACTTGATGCCCGACTTGCGGTTGACGGCGATGAAGCCCATGCGAAAGGCAATCGACGGAAACACCGGAATGGCGACGAACGGGCATTCGTTGCGGGAGAAGCGCTGTGTGTATTCCGAGCTCGAATATTCCGAAACGTCGAATTCCTGCCCTCCAGACATGCGGTCGAAGATCGGGCGCGGCTGATCGATGGCGATGAAGTTGAGGTCGATGCCGTCCGGCTTGACCTCGCCGGTGTAAAGCGGCTGCATCCGATCATAGAGACCGCACGCGAACGATAGCTGCAACTTCGACATGGGCTAGCGATCCTCCCTCCTGTTTGTAGGCGCCGGTAGCGTTACCACTAAGCGGCAGGCTCAGGAAGCCCGTCAGCCTGCCAGAACAGCGTCGTAAATATCCTCCTCCTGCGCGGTGTGGACGCGTACCAGAGCCTCGATCGATTCAATCGCACGCTGGGCGTCGCGGATGAGATAGCGGTCGACAGGCGTCGACGGCATTTCCGCGACCAGCCGGGCCAGTAGCCGGGCCAAGTGCAAAATCTCGCGGTGGGCGCGGCTCATGGCGCTCAGTCCGTGGCGGTCGGCCAGTACGCTCGCAAGACGCGGATAGACGGTCCCTTCATCGTCGCTCTCATGGGTAACTACGCTCCGCTGCACCAGCCCGTTCGCCTCCTCAATGAGCGCCGCAGCGCTCCCGGGCGTCGCGTCGTCGAGAAGATCGGCAATCGATCGCAGCCGATCGAGAATCTGGCCGAGCGCGACGTGATCGTGGTGTAGCGCGCGGCCGGTCTCGCTCGGCAGGACGCGCGTTGCGCGCTTGTAGGCTGGCCGCAATGCGCGCAACGCATTCAAGATCACCGCAACGTCGATTACTTCCTGAAGGATCGCAGCGGGCACTGGTGCAAGAAAGCCGAGCATGGCCGCAAGCATTGCCAAGCTGGACAAGCTCATGCCAGCGACAATGCTTTCAACCGCGATTCGTCGCGCGCGCTGACCAATAACGATCGCGTCACCGACGCGATCGAGGCGGTCGGCCAAGATGACGACGTCGGCTGCCTGGGACGACGCGCTGGCTCCGCGCGCACCCATGGCCACCCCGACGTCGGCGGCCGCCAATGCGGGTGCGTCGTTGATGCCGTCGCCGATCATGACAGTCGGCTGAAGCCGCTGTTCCGTTCGTACCGCATCGACCTTGTCGGCCGGACTGCGGTCGGGCAACACGGCGTCAAGATCGAGGGCCGCGCCGATCGTTTCAGCCGCGACCGCGTGGTCGCCGGTCACCATGACAATGCGTTCGACGCCGGCGGCGCGCAACATCCGGATTGCCAACGGCGTCTCAGCGCGCAGCTCGTCAGCGAGCAAAAGCGCACCGACAGCACAATCGTCGACGGCGATGAAAACCGCGAGTGCGGATCGCCATGAGGCCCGGCGGATCGCGCGCAAAGCCCACTCTTCGGGCGGCCGGTGCGCATATATCAGATCGCGGGAACCAGCAGTGACGCGTCGACCTCCGATGATGCCGGAGATGCCTGAGCCCGTGAATTCGCGGATGTCAGTCGGCATCGGCAATCGCAGTCCGCGATCGAGCGCCGCCTGGACGACGGCGCCGGCGAGCGCATGATGCGACGCTTGTTCAAGCGCGGCGCCGAATTCCAGCACGGCGTCCGCCGTCTGGCCGGGAGCAACCTCGATGGAAAGAAGCCGCGCGCCGCCGACGGTGAGCGTACCGGTCTTGTCGAACAGGACCGTGCGGCAACGCGCTAGCGCTTCGATCGGACCACCCCCCTTGATTAAAATGCCGCGCCGGGCGGCCTGGGCGACGCCGGCGATGAAAGCGACCGGCGGCGCAAGTATCAACGGACAGGGCGTCGCCGCGACCAGAACCGCGAGGCTGCGCGTGAGGTCGCCGGAAATCAGCCAAGCGAGGGCAGCGACCAGGAGCGTGATAGGCAGAAAGACAAGCGCAAAGCCGTCGGCGAGCCGCGCAAATGGCGCCTTGGCGGTCTGAGCTGCCGTGACGAGCCGCAGGATGCCCGAGTAAGTGCTTTCGCCGGCAATTGCCGACGCAGCCATTTCGAAGGCCTCACCGGCATTGAGCGTGCCGCTATAAACCGTAGCGCCTTGCATCTTACTGACCGGCATGGGCTCGCCGGTCAGTGCTGATTCATCGATCATCGCAAGCGCCGAAAGAACCAACCCGTCGACTGGAACGACTTCGCCGCCGCGGACCAGAATAGCGTCCCCGATTGCAATCGCGTCAACCGCCACGTCCTCGACGCTGTGATCCAACCGCCGATGTGCAATCCGTGGCGCACGATCGATGAGCGCTCGCAAATCGTTCTCGGCGCGACTAATCGCGAAATCCTCAAGCGCGTTGCCCCCGGCATACATCACCGCGACGACAGCGCCAGCCAGCGGCTCGCGGAGCAACAGCGCCGCCGTCATCGACACCAACGCGATGGCGTCGACGCCGAAGCGTCCGGCGGCAAGATCGCGGATAATGGACACCGTCAAGGCGGCGATGACCGGAACTGTGGCAAGCGTCCAGCAAAGGGCGGCCATACTCGGATATGCGGCAACGCGAGCAATCAACCCCGCTGCCAATCCGACGACCGCGCCGACGATCAGCGCACGCTGCGTGAACCGTTGCATGTCGACAAGCTTAGCCATTGAGATAAGTTCGCAAAAATCGCGTGCCATCAGGTTGAGCGAAATCAAATAGGCCGCGTCCGATTTCTGCCCGCCCGGCGAACGGAAGGATCATGATGCCAAGACGATTCACGAGGAGGTCACATGGACAAGAAATCGTCCCGTTTGCTAGGGACCGCGCCGGCCCTGACAGCGGAAAGGCCGGTGGACAGCGCCCGGCGTATGCCCTCAATGCAGCTCTTTGCGCAGAATTTTCCCGACATTGCTCTTCGGCAGTTGGTCGCGGAATTCGACGATCCTGGGGACTTTGTAGTTCACCAGATTGTCGCGGAGAAATTTATTCAAAGCGGTCTTGGTCAGCGCCGGATCACGCTTCACGATGAAGAGCTTCACCGCCTCGCCCGTGCGTTCATCCGGCACGCCGATGGCCGCCGCTTCCAGCACGCCCGGATGATGCATGACGATATCTTCCACCTCGTTGGGGAAGACTTTGAAGCCGGACACGATGATGATGTCCTTCTTGCGGTCGAGCAGCTTCAGAAAGCCCTGCGCGTCGAAGGCGCCGATATCTCCGGTGCGCAGCCAGCCGTCCTCGGTGAGGACGCGTCTGGTCTCATCGGGGCGCTCCCAATAGCCCTGCATCACCTGCGGGCCGCGCACCCAGACCTCGCCGTGTTCGCCGACGGGAAGAATTTTGCCCGCATCGTCGCGGATGGTGACCTCGGTGGACGGCACCGGCAGGCCGACGGTGCCGAGCTTCGGGCTCGTGATCGGATTGATGCAGACCACCGGCGAGGCCTCGGTCAAACCGTAGCCCTCGACCAAGTCGCTGCCGGTGATCGCGCGCCAGCGCTGCGCCACCTCGGTCTGCACCGCCGCTCCGCCGCCGATCGTCACCCGCAACTTGGAGAAATCGAGAG
>Ga0335085_10013900_pt1 | contig 11773 bp, 4 predicted proteins | sample Lox_Sample_45_FD_206712 | JGI IMG/M metagenome (GOLD analysis project Ga0335085, IMG submission 206712) | Soil microbial communities from Loxahatchee National Wildlife Refuge, Florida, United States - Lox_Sample_4.5 | ecosystem: Environmental > Terrestrial > Soil > Wetlands | place: USA: Florida...
GCGCGGAGCGAAGAGTTCCATCCGCTGCAGCAAGTCGGTGGCGTAGGTCAGCCCCAGGCCATTGCAGGCAATCATGAAGGCGGCGATCAGCACCATCCAGTAGCCCAGCAGCGCGAAGAGCGTCGTGGTGTCGCCGCGCAGTCCGGCCGACTGCAGGAAATGATCGATGCCGGCTCGCTGGGTGAGGACGTTGAAATTGATGGCCCGCAGGGCCCGCTCGATGGTGAAGCGGATCAGTTTGGCCAGCAGCCACCCGACCAGCACCACCGCGAGCGCCAGGATCAGGCGCGGCAGCAGAGCGGCACCTTGATGGAAGAACTCGCGCGTCGTGTCCAGCAGCAGATCAAGGCTTTGCATGATCCTCTCCCAGGGCCTCGCGGAGGCCCTCAAGCGCAATGCCAGCCCAGGTGGGCCGGTTCCTCAGTTCATACCGCAGCTCGTACAGCGCCTTTTCCAGCTCGAAGAGTCCCAGCAGCCCCTGGCCGGGCTTGCACTCACCGTACAGCGACAGCCCGCGGGCCTCGGCGTCATAGGCCTGCAGGAACGCAGCGCGCACCTGAGTGACCCAGGCCTGCGCGAGCGGGGCGAGCTTGGCGTACTCGACCTCACCGTGGGCCACGGCACGCAAGGCGCTGTGCTGGACGTAACTGAAAGAGCGCAGCATGCCGGCCACGTCGCGCAACGGGGACTGCTTGGCGCGGCGCTCCTCGAGGCTGTGGCCGGGCTCGCCCTCGAAGTCAACGATGACGAAGTCATTGCGCGTGACGAGCACCTGGCCTAAGTGATAGTCACCGTGGATGCGGATCTTCAAGCCCCCGGTGTCGGAGGCTGCGGCGGCGTCGATTTTGTGCTGCAGCAGGCTCTGCGCGGCCAGCACGTCATGCGCCATCGTCCGGTCGCTGGGCGGAATCTGATCCAACCCGGATTTGAGCAGCTCCAGCGCCGCGCGCAGCTCGGCGCTGGCGCGTTCCCGATAGGCGCTGACGTCAGCGCGGGTGAGCGGCTGCGGGGAGAAATTCGGATCCTCGCTGGCGCGGCCCAGCGCGCCATGCAGCTGGGCGGTGCGCTGCGCCAGGGTGCGGATCAACATCAGAAAGGCCTCGTGGGCCTCGACCGGGAGTTCATCCTCGGCCGGCGCCGTGCGGTGCTCCTCCAGGTGCCGGCGCAGATACTCGAGCGCGTAGGTCCAGCCATCCCCCTGGTTACCGACGTAGGCCTGCAGCATGGCCAGGAGTTGGGTGTCACCGGCACTGCTTTGGTATTCCACGACGCCAGCGAGTGGCGCACAGTGGTCAAAGTGCACCACCTCGGTGAGGTAGCGTCCCATCTCCAGTTCCGGGCTGGTTCCGGCCCGCAAGCGGCGATAGCCCTTGAGGATCAACCGCTCCCCCAGGGTCACCACGGTGTTGGAGCTGGATCCGTGCGGGCGGGTGACGGGAAGCGCCTCCACATCATCGCCCGCCAGTGCGCTGAACGCCGCGGTGGGGCGGAACTGCAGTGTGCCCTGGGCCATGGCCAGGTCCTGGCCCTGCGCCAGGGCGCTGACCACCGCCCGGCAGAACAGTTCATCCGCGAAGGCATCGCCCATGACCCCGACATTGGCCTGCTGGCGGATCTTGGCGATGGCGGCGGTGGCGAGATTGCGCGCGCGCTCCTCGTCCCCGTCCTCCCAGGCCAGCGCCAGGGGCATGAAGTAGAGGGCGGGTTGCGGGGCGTTGACTTCCACCAGGGCCACCACCCAGCTGTGCGGGCCGTGCTGCCACAGCAGGTGATCCACGATGCGGGCGCTGTCGATGGTGGCGCCCTTGGTCGCATACCAGCGCTGCGTCTCGATGAAGCGCGGCAGCGTATCGGTCTCGAACTGCTGCCGGGTCTTCTCCGCCAGGCCAATGCGCCAGGGCATGACGCGTTCACGGAACAGCGTGTTCCAGCCATCAAACAGCACCAGTACCGGGCGCTCGTCGATGGAGAACACCGGATCGTGCCAGGAGGGCGGCTGGGCATCGGTGGTCAGGCGAAACCAGTAGAACCCATAGCCGGAGAGAGTGAGCAGATACGGCAGCTCGCCGATCGGCGGGAAGGTGGTGCGCCCGAGCATCTCCAGCGGGACCCGGCCCTTGAACTGCGCCAGATTCAGTTCCACCGGCTGTGCGGAGCGTGACAGATTGGCGACGCACAGGATGACATCCTCGGCGTACGCGCGCAGATAGGCGAGGATCTTGCGGTTGCCAGGCTTGAGGAAGCGCCGTGTGCCGCGTCCGAAGGCCTGGCTGGTCTTGCGCACCGCGAGCATGCGCTTGGTCCAGCTCAAGAGCGATCCTGGATCGCGGATCTGCGCCTCCACATTGGTGGCCTGGTAGCCGTACACCGGATCCATGATCGGCGGCAGGTACAGGCGCTGCGGGTCGGCACGCGAGAACCCCGCGTTGCGATCCGGGCTCCACTGCATGGGGGTGCGGACGCCGTTGCGGTCCCCGATGAACACGTTGTCGCCCATGCCGATCTCATCGCCGTAGTAGAGGATGGGGGACCCGGGCATGGACAGCAGCAGGCTGTTCATGAGTTTGATCCGGTCCTGGTCGTTTTCCATCAGCGGCGAGAGGCGCCGGCGAATGCCGAGGTTGATGCGCGCACGGACATCGGAGGCGTAGGTGCTGTACATGTAGTCGCGCTCACGGCTGGTCACCATCTCCAGAGTGAGTTCATCGTGATTGCGCAGGAAGATCGCCCACTGGCAGCTGTCCGGGATGTCCGGCGTCTGCTGCATGATCTCGGTGATGGGATAGCGGTCCTCCTGGGCAATGGACATGTAGATGCGCGGCATGAGCGGGAAGTGGTAGGCCATGTGGCACTCATCCCCGTCCCCGAAGTACTCGCGCACGTCCTCGGGCCATTGGTTGGCCTCGGCCAGCAAGAAGCGGTTGCGGTACTTGGCATCGATCGCCGCGCGCAGCCGGCGGATCACTTCGTGGGTCTCGCGCAGGTTCTCATTGTGGGTGCCTTCGCGCTCGACCAGATAGGGAATGGCGTCCAGCCGGAATCCGTCGACGCCGAGATCGAGCCAGAACTCCATGATGCGCAGCACCGCCTCCAGCACCTTGGGATTGTCGAAGTTCAGATCCGGCTGGTGGCTGAAGAAGCGGTGCCAGTAGTAGGCCTTGGCGATCGGGTCCCAGGTCCAGTTGGAACTTTCGGTGTCGACGAAGATGATGCGCGTGCCCTGGTATTTCTGGTCGGTGTCGCTCCAGACGTAGAAGTCGCGTTCCGGTGAGCCGGCCGGCGCCCGGCGCGCCGCCTGAAACCAGGGATGCTGGTCGGAGGTGTGGTTGATGATGAGTTCGGTGATGACTTTGAGTCCGAGGCGGTGCGCCTCGATGAGCATGGCGCGGAAATCATCCAGGGTTCCGAACTGGGGGTGGATGTTGGTGTACTCGGAGATGTCATAGCCGTCATCCTTCATTGGCGAAGGATAAAAGGGCATGAGCCAGATTGTGTTGACGCCCAGGTCGCGGATGTATCCGAGTTTGGTGGTGAGTCCTGCGATATCCCCGATGCCATCGTCATTGGAATCAAGGTAGGCCTTCACGTTGATCTGGTAGATGACCGCGTCCTTGTACCACAGCGGGTCATCAACCCCGAGCCCGGAGGGCGTCGAGGACTCCTGGGGCGGTGACTGCAGGTTGCTCATGGCTGCGCTACTGGAAGTAGTCAAAGTCCTGCTCGCGCCGCACGTGGCGGCGTAGTCGGAATATATGAGCCGGGATGCGCTGCGGGTCAAGCATCACGAAATTGCGCGCGCCGTGCCAGTTGTAGCGCTGGTCGGTCAGCAAATCGTGCGCCTGGAAGGGATGCTCCGCGCTCAGCTGCAGCCGTGACAGGTCAAGCAGCAACCAGCCCGATTGGGTGTGGTGGGGATCCAGGTTCACCACCGTGAGGATGACGTTGTCTCCGTCCTGCTTCACGTAGGCGATCAGCTGCTCATTGTCGATGCTGCAGAAGCTGAGGCTGCGATCCGCCTGCAGCGCGGGGTTGTCGCGCCGGATGCGGTTGATGCGGGCGATGAGGGGCCAGAGGCTGTCCGGGCGGTCGAAGTTCCAGTGCCGCAGCTGGTACTTCTCCGAATCGCGGTACTCCTCGCTGCCCTCCTCGCGGGGCGCGCTTTCCATGAGCTCATACGCCGGCCCGTAAATGCCGTAATTGGCCGACAGGGTGGCCGCGAGAATCAGCCGTCCCGCAAACACGCTGCGCAGGCCGCTCTGCAGGGACTCGTGCAGGATGTCGGGGGTATTGGGCCAGACATTGGGCCGGAAGTAGTCACGCCCCGGACCGGTGTTGAGCTCGGTGAAATACGCGGTGAGTTCGCCCTTGGTGGTGCGCCAGGTGAAGTAGGTGTAGGACTGGTTGAAGCCGAGTTTGGCCAGACGGCGCATGACGGTGGGACGGGTGAAGGCCTCGGCCAGGAAGATCACATCAGGATTCGAGCGGGTGACCTCACCGATGCTCCACTCCCAGAACGGGAAGGCCTTGGTGTGCGGGTTGTCGACGCGAAAGATGCGCACGCCCTGGGCGATCCAGTAGTCCATGATGCCCTTGAGCTCCTGCCACAGGGCGCGCCAGTCGGTGCTCTCGAAGTCGAAGGGATAGATATCCTGGTACTTCTTGGGCGGATTCTCCGCGTACTGCACGGAACCGTCGGGCCGGTGCCGGAACCATTGCGGATGGGAGCGCACGTAGGGATGATCCGGCGCGCACTGGAAGGCGAGGTCCAGGGCGATCTCGATCCCCCGCTCGCGCGCGGCGCGCAGCAGCGCCTTGAAGTCCTCCAGGGTGCCGAGGTCCGGGTGGATGTCCTTGTGTCCTCCCTGATCCGAGCCGATGGCCCAGGGGCTGCCGACGTCCCCGGGATGCGCGCGCAGGGAGTTGTTGGCGCCCTTGCGATTGATGCGGCCGATGGGATGGATGGGCGGCATGTACAGCACGTCGAACCCCATGCAGGCCAGGTACGAGAGCCGTGCCTGGACGTCCCGGAAGGTGCCATGGCGACCCGCTTCAGGTGCCACGCGCGGAAAGAGCTCGTACCAGGCGCTGAACTGCGCGCGGCGCCGATCCGCTGTGAGTTCAAGTGTGGTGCTGGTCGCAAAGGCCCGCTCGGCGTAGCGACCCAGGAGCTGCGCCTTCGCTGGATCCAGCGCCAGGCCCTGCATGGCGGCGACATCGGCGAGGCCGCTGTGATCATCGGCCATGGCGCGCAGCTGCCCGGCCCAGGCACACAGGATCGCGGCATCCTCCGCCCCGGCACGTTCGGCCGTCGTCTCAATGAGAGCGGCACCGACTTGCAGGGCGATCCGGATGTCCGTGAGGTCAGTGCGGCGCTGCAGTTCATGGCGCCAGGACTCGAAGTGATCGACCCAGGTGGTAACGGTGTAGCGATAGCGCCCCGGCACCGGCGGAGTGAACTCGGCCACCCATACGTCATTGGGCAGGCCCGCCATGGGGACTTCATTGGCGTTGTCATCCGTCACGTTGTGCCAGCGCAGCACGACGGCGATCCGGTCATGCCCGTCGGCGAAGCAGTGCGCCTCGATGCGAACCGGTTCACCGGCGGTGCACTTGGCCGGAAAGCGTCCGCCATCCACACAGGGCAGCACGGCATCGATGACGGCGCGGCAGCGACCCTCGGCCGGCAGCCCAGCGCCGCCGGGCTGGGTACCGAGGGTTTCAACCATGACCTTCCCAGCGCAGCATGATGGTGGCCAGGGGCGGCACCGCGAGGTTCACGGCATCGAGCCGTCCGTGCGCGGCGACGGGTGAGGAATCCACGCCGCCCAGGTTTCCCCAGCCCGAGCCGCCGTACTCGCGGGCATCGCTGTTGAGCAGTTCGCGCCAGCGGCCGCGTTGCGGCACACCAAGCAGGAAATTGCTGCGCGGAACCGGGGTGAAGTTGGTGACGATGAGCAGGCAATCGCCATCAGGACTCTTGCGCACGAAGGCGGTGATGCTCATGGCCGCATTGTCGGCGTCGATCCATTCGAAGCCCTCGGAGCTGAAGTCCACGGCATGCAGCGCGGACTCGGCGCGGTAGACCTGGTTCAGATCGCGGATCCAGCGCCGGACACCGGCATGTTCCGGTCGCTCGTTCACCCACCACTCCAGCTCGCCATCGTGAGTCCATTCGCGGCGCTGGGCGAACTCTCCGCCCATGAACAGCAGCTTCTTGCCCGGGTGGGCCCACATGTAGCCATAGAGCGCGCGCAGGTTCGCAAACTGCTGCCAGTCATCCCCCGGCATCTTGCCGATCAGGGAGCCCTTGCCGTACACCACCTCATCGTGGGAGAGCGGCAGCACGAAGTTCTCGTGGAAGGCATAGAGCATGGAGAAGGTGAGCCTGCCGTGGTGGTAACGGCGGTAAAGCGGGTTCTGCTGCATGTAGCAAAGGGTGTCGTGCATCCAGCCCAGGTTCCACTTGAAGCCGAAGCCGAGGCCGCCCTGGCTGGTGGGTCGCGACACCCGCGGCCAGGCGGTGGACTCCTCGGCGATGGTCGTCACATCGGGATGTTCGCGGTAGACGGTCTCATTCAAGGTGCGCAGGAAGTGGATGGCCTGCAGGTTCTCCCGGCCGCCGTATTGATTCGGGATCCACTCCCCGGCGCCGCGGGCATAGTCCAGGTACAGCATCGAGGCCACGCCATCCACGCGCAGGCCGTCCACGTGGTAGATCTCCAACCAGAACAGCGCCGAGGAGAGCAGGAAGCTGCGCACCTCGTGGCGACCGAAGTTGAAGATGGCGGAGTTCCACTCGGGATGAAATCCCTGGCGTGGATCGGCGTGCTCGTAGAGATGGGTCCCGTCGAAATAGGCCAGGCCATGGCCGTCAGTCGGGAAATGCGCGGGCACCCAATCGAGAATGACGCCGATGCCCTTGCGATGCAGGTGATCGACGAAGTACATGAAGTCCTGCGGCGTGCCATAGCGCGCCGTGGGAGCGAAATAGGCGGTGGTCTGATAACCCCAGGAGCCGTAGAAGGGGTGCTCGGTAATAGGCATCAACTCCACATGCGTGAATCCCAGGTCGGTGAGGTACTCCGCGAGGGCATGGGCAAGCTCGCGGTAGTTGAGGAAAGCGCCCTGACGACGCCGCCATGAGCCCAGGTGGACCTCGTAGACGGACATGGGCGAGCTCAGGGCATTGCGCATGGCACGCGTGCGCATCCAGGCCTCGTCCTGCCAGTCATAGCTCAGCGCCCACACTCGGGAGGCGGTCGCCGGCGGTACCTCCGCGCTGAAGGCGAGGGGATCGGCCTTCTCCAGCACAGCCCCCCCATTGCGGGGCGCGATGGCGTACTTGTAGGCCTGACCCAGCCGCGCACCCGGAATCGTTCCTTCCCAGATGCCGGAGCCGTCCGCGCGCAGACCCAGGCTGTTCGCCTGGTTGTTCCAGCCGTTCCAGTCGCCGACGACGGAGACGGCGCGGGCATTGGGGGCCCATACGGCAAAGTGGGCGCCCGAGTCGGAACCGAGCGGGTGGCAGCCTAGGAAGCGATGCAGTCGCGCCTGAGTGCCTTCGCGGAACAGGTAGATATCCTCAGCATTGGGCACTCTCTCACCTCACGAGTGTCCGACTCATCGTGCGTATCAGCGCCAGACTACGCTTCCGGTCGGGCGCACACGGCGCCATTGCGTGTAGGACAATGCCGGCTCGGGCGCTACAATTTCCGTCAGATTCACGGGCGTGGAAGCGGCATGTACGAATGGTGGCAGCGCGGTGTCGTCTACCAGATCTATCCGCGCTCATTCCAGGATTCGAACGGGGATGGCATCGGCGATCTGCCGGGGATCATTTCCCGGCTGGATTACCTGGTGGACCTGGGCATCGACGCGGTGTGGATCTGCCCGATCTATCCCTCGCCCATGGCGGATTTCGGCTACGACATCTCGGACTACCGAAACGTCGATCCGCAGTTTGGAACACTCGCGGATCTCGACCGCCTGATCGCCGAGCTGCATCGGCGCAACCTCAAGCTCATCCTGGACTTTGTGCCGAATCACACCTCCAGTGAGCATCCCTGGTTCCAGGCCAGCCGCCGCTCGCGTCACGACCCGAAACGCGACTGGTACATCTGGCGAGACGCGAAAGACGACGGGCAGCCGCCGAACAACTGGCTGAGCGAATTCGGTGGGTCGGCGTGGACCTGGGATGAGGACACGCGGCAGTTCTACTACCACGCGTTTCTCGCGCAGCAGCCGGATCTGAACTGGCGCAACCCCCGGGTTCGGGAGGCGATGTTCGATGTCATGCGCTTCTGGCTGGCGCGTGGCGTCGATGGCTACCGGGTGGATGCGATCCACCTGCTGGTGGAGAACGAATCACTGCCCGATAACCCGCCGAATCCGGATTGGCACGCGGGCATGTCCCCGGCGCGTCGACTCCTGCGGATGCACACGGCGGACCTGCCGGACACGCACGCGCTCATCCCGGAGATGCGCAAGATTGCCGATGAATTCACTGCGCGGGTGCTGATCGGTGAAGCAAGCGTGCCGGTGGAGCGCCTGAAGCACTATTACGGACAGGCGCTTGAGGGATTCCAGTTGCCTTTCAATTTTCACCTGATGCGCACCCCGTTTGAGGCGCTCCCCATCGCGTCGCTGATCAGGCGCTACGAGGCCGCGCTGCCACCGGGTGGATGGCCGAATTGGGTTCTTGGGAATCATGACCGTTCCAGACTGAGGAGTCGCCTCGGTGGGGCGGCCCAATCGCGCCTGGCCGCGGTGCTACTGCTGACGCTGCGCGGCACGCCGACTCTCTACTATGGAGAGGAAATCGGCATGGGAGATGTGGTGGTTGAATCCGATGCGGTACGGGATCCTTGGGAACGCAATGTGCCGGGACTGGGTCTGGGACGCGATCCGTGTCGGACACCCATGCGCTGGTCGGCCGCGGCTGGCGCGGGCTTCACCTCCGGGGTCCCGTGGTTGCCGATCGGCGGGAACCTGGATGAGCGCAATGTAGCGACTCAGCGCGACGATCCGAGTTCCTTTCTGTCTCTGTACCGGAATCTTCTGGCGTTGCGCCGGGCGGAGCCGGCGCTGCACGTCGGTGAGTATCGGGAGGTGTGGGTCGATGAGCAGTGTTTAGTCTATGAGCGGACGCAAGATGCCCGTCGCCTGCTTGTTGCACTGAATTTCAGTGACACTTCCTGCCCGCTACCGGCGCAGGAACCATTGCGTGCATGCCTGTCCACCCACGCACCTGTCCGCACGGCGGAGCAAAAGAGCACCTTGCTGCCGTTCGAGGGCATCATTCTTGAACCCTGCAATTAGAGCGGGGCAGTCAAGGTGGAGATCGGCAGCGGTGAGCCAGTCAGTGCCGGTCCGCGCGAGAGGCACGGTGGTGACAGCGGCCAATTGTGGGGTGGCGCAACAGATCGACAGGCTTGCGTGCCGGAAGAGGCGCCGTGGAGTGGGCCTCGGCGCCGAGTTGGATGTCGGGAACCGATCACGTCCTGAGATGGATGAGGCGCTGATTGGCAAGGTGTGCGCCGCCGCCGGCACAGCCCTTGGGTTCATCCGCAATGTTTCGGATCCAGTGCACAACGCCGCCCTGCCGAGCGGGTGCAGGGCCACTGGGGCAGTACCGTCACGACGTGCATGGTGTTCTACACCAGCTATATCAGTGCACGGGTGGCCTGGGCCACGCCGGCGTGAAGGAGTCCCGGGATCTGCAGGGGCGGGCGGTGCCTTCTAGTGTAGCGCGGCGAGGGTGGCGGTGAAGGGCGCCCAGAAGACCGGGTCCCGCGGTCCCTGCCGCTGCATTTGCCGCATCGCCAGGGTGAGTGCCGTTTCGGGCCGCAGATGCTGCGTCAGCAGGCTCTGGTAGAAGCTCTGCATCAGAGTCGCCGTGGAACGATCCGGCACCGCCCACAAGGAGGCGATGACGGAATGCGCACCCCGCGCCAGCACCACATAGCGCAAACTGAATAGTCCTTCGCCGCCGATGTCGCGGCCCAAGGCCGTCTGACAGGCGCTGAGCACCACGGTGCGGGCGTTGAAGCGCCGGCTCAAGAGATCCCCCGCCCAGATGCGATCCTCGATCCTGCGCCCGAGGGCATCGTAGGTGCTCAGCACCAGCGAGGACAGCTGCGGGATTTCGGCATCGGTCGTCGCATGCACCGCGAAATGGATGTAACGATAGCGTTCCAAGGGTCTGGACAGCACCGCCGCGCGTGTGGCCGCGAACCCCTCGAGGTCATCCACGTTCAATCCGGTGGCCAGGTGCGCAATGCCAGCGGCCTCGGCGGCCGTGGCCGGAAGGCGCTCGAGGTGGTCCATGGCCAACGCAGCGCGCAGCCGCGGTGGCTCCGGAGAGGCGGTCGTGGCGGCCATCGCGTGGCCCAGGCGCGGATCGTCCCCCGCGTAGACGGCATCGGCCACGAGCAGCATGCCCTGAGTCGGCGCTTGCTGCGCCTCTGCCGCGAGCACACTGGCGACCGAAGCGGCGTACGCCACCTCGTAGCGCCCGATCACGAAGGAATCATCCGCAGCGCCACTCAGGGGCAGGGCCGCGAATGATATGTAGTGCAGGGGACCATCAGGAATGATGATGAGCCGAGTGGTCTGCGCGGGCAGGTGCGCGAGGACCGGCTGGAGCACCAGTCGGCTCAGGGCCGCACCGACCTGGAGCCGCTGCGCCATGCTTGCGCCCTCCGGGGTGCGATAGGCCGAGTGCACAGCGCCTGCCGCCTGGCGAAGTGCGGCGGCTGGGCCCAGATCAATCATTCGCACCTGGGCGCGGGTCTGCAGCCAGGCGAAGGCCTCAGACTCCCCCAGCCAGTAGGAAATGAGTGCTGCATCCGGGGGCAGCGCTGCCCCGGCGCTCGCCGGGAGCGGCAGGCGCGTCGAAGCCGGGCGGCTCAGCGCCGCCAGCTGCGCATCCAGGACGGCCAATTGCTCACGAAGGTGCGTGATATCGGCGCGGATGGTGCCCGCACGTGGATCCGTCGGAGAGGCGAGCCCGCCCGCCTCGAGGCGGTCCTCATGCGCGGCCAGGTCATCGAGCAACTGCGACTTTCTCTGCAGGAGGGGTTGCACGCGCGCCGCGTCCGCCCGGCGGTAGTCGGTGAGCGAGATGTCGCGCAGCACCCGACCTCGCGCCCGCTCAGCGACGCGAAGGGCCGCCAGCGCGGCGCGAGTGTGGCCTTCGGTATCCTTATCCGGCGAAGCCGCGCGGGCGCTCCTTGCCAGGAGTTCGATTTTCAGGTCGAAGGCAGGCCGCACCGGCTGCATCGAGGTGGCGCGCAATTCCGGGTCTGAGAGCTGTACCCGAAGTCGCTCCGACAGTTTCAGCGCCGCATCCAGCGTGTGAAGGGCCGGCGCTTCCTGGCCGGCGGCCAGCTCCACCCGCGCCAGCATCACCTGGGTATCGAAGGCCGCCGCGTCCAGCCCAAATGCCTTATCCGTGTCCAGCGCTGCCTGAAGCAAGGATCGCGCCTCGCCCAGACGGCCGGCGCGGTAGTCGAGCACGCCGCGCTGCAGTCGTACCAGCGAGCGGCTTACGGCGTCGCGGGCTTCCGGGATTCGCTCCGCCAGATCGATGTCCTGCGTGGCGGCAAGGTTGCGCCCCAGGAGGGATTCGGAGTCGGCAATCTGAGTGAGCAAATGGGTGCGTGCGATGGGATCGCTCGCACGCGCGAGTGCCTCGCGCGCGAGGCGGATTGCCTGCTCGTGGTCTCCCGCTTGCGCGGCGACATCGACCAGCGCCCGCAAGACGCTCACCGAG
>Ga0335085_10013902_pt1 | contig 11771 bp, 11 predicted proteins | sample Lox_Sample_45_FD_206712 | JGI IMG/M metagenome (GOLD analysis project Ga0335085, IMG submission 206712) | Soil microbial communities from Loxahatchee National Wildlife Refuge, Florida, United States - Lox_Sample_4.5 | ecosystem: Environmental > Terrestrial > Soil > Wetlands | place: USA...
AAATTGAAACTATTGGCATCCGTCCCGGCGAAAAGCTTCATGAGGTGCTCATTTCTGAAGACGAAGCGCGCAGTACGGTTGAAATGGACGACATGTTTGTCATCAAACCGACGCATCCGTTTTGGGATGAATTCCGTTGGAATGAAGGCAAAGCGTTGCCTGATGGTTTTTGCTATGGCAGCGATAACAACACCCAATGGCTCAAGGGCAAGGAACTCCAACGCATGGCTGGCGAAGTGGAATGATTTCGCGCCGCTGCGAATTGCGCCATGCCATCGTCAAAATCAATTGAAACCTCTGCGAAAGGAGCGCGGACGGCTCGTCCGCGCCATGCAAAGCCGGGAACTTGCGGGCAAGCGGCCCGCGTTCCGCAAATTCCCTACGCGACACAGTGGATTGATGAAAACGACATCAAAGCCGTCGTCAAAATCCTGCGTTCGGGCTGGCTCACGCAAGGGCCGGCTATTGAAAAATTTGAGAAACGGGTTGCGGATTATTGCGGCGCTAAATACGCCGTTGCCGTTTGCAATGCCACTTCCGCGTTGCATCTCGCCTGCCTCGCGCTGGACTTGAAACCCGGCGATACGCTCTGGACCTCGCCGAACACGTTTGTCGCTTCCGCCAACTGCGCGCTTTACTGCGGCGCGAGCGTGGATTTCGTGGATATTGACCCGCGCACGGGTAATTTAAGTGTCGAACAGCTCCGGCAAAAGCTCGAAGCCGCCAAACAGAAAGGGAAATTGCCCAAAATCGTCGTGCCGGTCCACTTTGCCGGACAGCCGTGTGAAATGGCGAAAATCTTCGCACTTTCAAAACGCTACGGTTTCCGTGTGGTTGAGGACGCTGCGCACGCAGTTGGTGCGCATTACCAAAACCGTCCGGTCGGCGACTGCCGGTTTTCCGACGTGGCCGTTTTCAGTTTTCATCCGGTAAAAATCATCACTACCGGCGAAGGCGGGATGCTGCTAACGAATCGCACTGAACTTTATGAAAAGTTTTTGCGCCTGCGCACGCACGGCATCACGCGCGAGCCGCGCTTCATGGACGGCGAACCACATGGTCCGTGGTATTACCAGCAGGTTGAACTGGGCTTCAATTACCGCATTACGGACATCCATTGCGCGCTCGGCATCAGCCAGATGAAACGGCTGGGAAAATTTGTCCGCCGCCGTCGGCAACTAGCCCGGCGGTACGACAAGTTGCTGGCTAACCTGCCGCTGACATTGCCGTGGCAGCATCCCGATGCCGAATCGAGTTGGCACCTTTACGTCGTCCGATTGCAACTGGACAAAATCCGAAAATCACACCGGCAGGTTTTCGAAGAACTGCGCGCCGCCGGAATCGGCGTGAACCTGCATTACATTCCCGTCCACACGCAGCCGTATTATCGGCAACTTGGTTTCAAGCCCGGCCAGTTTCCCGAAGCGGTGAAATTTTACACCGAAGCCATCAGCCTGCCGATGTTTGCCAGATTGACAGACGCTCAGCAGGACCGCGTCGTGGCGGCGCTGAAAAAGGTTCTCGTATGAATACCGTCGCCATTATCCAGGCCCGTACTGGTTCGACGCGTTTGCCGGGCAAGGTGTTGCTGACTCTGGCAGGAGAACCCATGCTGGCGCAAGTGGCTCGACGGGTCCAACGATCTAAACGAATCAATACGACTGTCATCGCCACAACAGATCAACCCGGGGATGATGCGATTGTCAGCCTGTGCGATGGCCTGCAAATTCCATATTTCCGCGGCAGTGAAGCGGATGTGTTGGACCGTTATTATCAGGCGGCTAAAACATTTCAAGGCGATGTGGTCGTGCGCATCACTTCAGATTGCCCGCTGATTGACCCGAAGATTATTGACGAGGTAGTGGCGGCATTTCAAAAACGACGACCGAAATTGGACTATCTCGTTACATTTCAGTTTCCGCGTGGATTGGACACGGAAGTTTTCAGCTTTTCCGCTTTGGAGCAGGCGTGGCGTGAAGACAGAAATCCGGCATGGCGTGAACACGCAACCGTTTTTATCTACCGCAACCCGGACCGCTTTAGAATTGGCGAATTGCGCTGCCCCCGCGATCTGTCACATTTGCGCTGGACGGTGGATACGTCAGAGGACTTTGAATTGGTCCGCAGAATTTACGAACACTTCGGTCACAATCACTTTGGCTGGCTGGACGTGCTGGCGACGCTGGAAGCCCATCCTGATTGGAGTAACTTAAACCGCCACGTCCATCAAAAAACGGTTTCAGAAAAATGAGCGGCGGCGCAAAACATCGTGGAAGGCAAATTCTTTTTCGATGCGATGGTACCGCACAAACGGGACTTGGCCATGCCAGCCGTTGCCTTGCGCTTGCAGAAGCACTGACGGAAGCGGGGTGCGAATGTCATTTTGCCGGACATTGGAATGAAGCGGGACGGGAACTGGTTTGTGCCGCCGGAATGAGTCTCGCCGAGGTCGCTGCACCAACCGGCAGTTCGCAAGACGCGGTTGAAACCGCCGAAATGGCCGGTCGGCTGCCGGCTGCGGCCATAGTGGCAGACAGCTACGAAATTGACGCGAATTATTTGAACCAGCTTCAGCGCGGAACCACAGCCGTGATCCTGATTGACGATTTCGCACGCTTGCCGCGCTATCCCTGCCATGCCCTCGTCAATTTTACTGTTAACGCCAGGGCACTGCCGTATCCAAAACAAGACATAGTTTGTTTGCTTGGGCCGGAGTATTTTTTTGCGCGCCACCGGTTGCGCCAATTGCGCGCTAAAAAAGCGAATTCAAAATTGGACAACAAAAAAATCTGCGTGGCAATTGGTGGTGTAGACCGGCATGATTTATCATTTCGCGTCATCGAGGCTCTGCTGCCGTTGGCCGGCCAGCTAGCCGTGCGCGTAGTTGTTTCCAAATCGCATCCCGGCCTGAGCAAACTCGAACAATTGCTGCAGCCGTTCCGCGCCGGCAGCAGTCTGCAAGTACAACTGCCCGACTTATCCGAAATTTTCGCGTGGACGGATTTGTGCTTTTGCGGGGGTGGGTTGACAAAATATGAAGCAGCTTATCTAGGGATTCCGACCGCGGTGATTTCGCAGACGGAAGATCAGGCCGGCGAAACCATCGAGTTCGCCCGCCGTGGATTGGCGGTGGATTTCGGCCTGGGTACGCGGCTTGATACATCTTTGCTGTCGAAAAAAATTTTAGACTGGCTGGCGGATTCGGAAAGACACCTTGCCTGTCGGCGCGCGGCATTGCTAACGTTCCCCGCTGACCCAACCCGTAATGCGGCAGAAGCGTTGGTGAAACTGTTTGGAGCATGAGCACGCAGCCCTATCAAGACGACATGGAACGCCTGGAGCGGCACTATGCCGGATTGTTTTCCCGCGAGGGCGACAGCCCGCAGGCGGTCCAATGGCGTGATCGTGCCAGCCAGGAGCGGCGGTTTGAAATCCTCGCCGAAGTGTGCTTGCCCTCGGACGCTACGGTGTTGGATTTCGGCTGCGGCACCGGCCACCTGCTCGAATTTTTGCGGCGCGAGCGGCAGTTTGTCGGGGAATACACTGGCTACGACTTGACGGCGGAAATGATTACAGCGGCACGCAGAAAATTTCCCGACGCACGCTTCGAGCGGCGAAACATTTTCACCGATGGCCTGGACCGAGATTTCGATTTTGTGTTCATCTCCGGCGTGTTCAACAACGCCATGACAGACAACGAAAAATTCATGCACGACGTTTTACGCTTGTTATTTCAGCACACCCGTCGTGCCATGGCCTTTAACGCCTTGAGCAACTATGTGGATTTTTTTGATGAAGGGCTGTATTACGCCAGCCCTGAGAAAATGTTCCGCTTCTGTAAGGAAACACTTTCGCCGCTGGTTACGTTGCGGCACGATTACTTGGTCAAGCCAGGCGCAGTGCCATATGAATTTACGATTTACGTCCATCGTTGTGATTTGAAACCACGAGCGGCATTGCAACCATGAATCGCATCAAAATCGGCAACTGTGAAATCGGCGACGGCCGTCCGGCCTTGCTCGTCGCCGAAATGAGCGCCAATCACGACCGAGATTTAAAACAGGCGCTGGCACTTCTGGACATCGCTGCACTGGCGGGCGTGGACGCCGTGAAACTCCAGACCTACGGGCCGGACTCGCTGACACTGCGGACCGATCATCCCAGCACGCAGATTGACCCGGTTTGGGGCGCAGCTAATCTTTACGAACTCTACACCCAAGCTGCCATGCCTTATGAATTTCACGAACCGCTGTTCAAACGCGCGAAGGAACTTGGGCTTCTGATTTTCTCGACGGTTTATGATGAACGCGATGTAGATATTTTGGAAAAACTCGGCAACCCGATTTACAAAATTGCGTCGTTTGAACTGGTGCACCTGCCATTGTTGCGGCTTGTTGGCCAGACCCTAAAGCCTGTCGTGCTTTCGACTGGTATGGCAACACTGGATGAAGTGCATGAAGCATTGGATGCGCTAACCACCGGCGGCGCAACGGAAATTATTTTGCTGCATTGTTGTTCTGCATACCCGACACCGCCGGAAGCAGCCAACCTCGCCGCGATGAAAACATTACGCGATAAATTTCATCGTCCCGTCGGTTTTTCCGATCACACGCTGGGCATTCAAGTCGCAACGGCGGCGGCGGCGTTAGGCGCGTGTTTTATTGAAAAACATTTCACGAACGACCCGAAAAGAAAAGGACCGGACCATCGGTTTTCCGCGTCTCCGCAAGAATTACGCGAACTGGTACGCGCCGTTCGCCGAGTCGAAAGTGCCATCGGGAGCGGCGAAAAATTTACTGCAAGTTGTGAGGCGGCGAGCAAACAAGTCGGCCGCCGTTCAATATTTGCCGTAGTTGAAATTCCCGCCGGCGCAAAAATCTCCCGTGACATGGTGCGCGTGGTACGGCCGGCAGCGGGATTGCACCCGCGCCATCTGGAACAAATCATTGGCCGCACGGCGCGGCGGAAAATTCCCGCCGGCTGGCCGGTCACGTCCGAAGATGTCTGACATGCCTTGTACTGTTGTCATCATGCAGCCCACGTTCCTGCCCTGGCTCGGTTATTTCGAGTTAATGGCGCGTGCGGACAAATTCGTATTCCTCGACACGGTGCAGTTTGAAAAACAATCGTGGCAGTCCCGTAACCGGCTCAAGAGCGTCCAAGGAGAGCCGTTCTGGCTGACGGTGCCGCTCGCGGCGCATGATTTAAAGACCCCAATCAACCAAATCCGACTGGCCGCAAACTGGCCGCAATGGCGAAAGAAACATCTGCGTTCAATCCGCACGAATCTGGGTTCGACGCCGTTTTTCAAGGAAATCTTTCCGCGCATCGAATCATGGCTCGAAACAGATTCTGAGTTACTGGCCGCACTGAACATTGCTGGCATCCGGCTGTTTGTGGAAATGTTGGAACTGGCCCCGGAATTGCTTCGCGCTTCGGAATTGAATGTCTCTGGCACACAGACAGAATTGCTTGTTAAGCTGTGCCGCCAGCTTGGCGCAACGCGCTATTACAGTCCGCTGGGTTCCAAGGAATACATGGAGGAAAATCTTTTTACGGAAAACCAGATTGGATTGGTCTATCAAACGTGGTCGCACCCGGTTTATCCGCAGCGCGGTGATCCTTTTGTCTCGCACCTGTCCGTGCTGGACGCGTTGATGAATATCGGTCCGCACGCCACGCGTGAACTGCTTTTCGCCGTTTAACCAGCCTTTGATGGATGCCGAACCTGATTTGCGACTTGGATTGAGATGTGGAATTGAAAATAATTTTATGAGCGCAACGCATATTTCTCTGGACGAAATGCCGCGATACAGCCGATGGCCGGCTATTTTGCTGGGGAAGAAGCCGTTTTCCGTCCGCCAGCGCACTCGCGATGAGGTCCTGCGCGAATATGATCGAGAAAAATGGGGGGCGGTTTTGACGTGGTTGCGGGCGCAATCGCAAGTGAGCATGGACGATTTGTTGCGTGAGCAAGGCGTGGACCCGGGGCGTATCATCGCCTACGCGCGAAACAACCAGTTTTTTACCGCACCGGCGCGCGAAGTCATGGTAGCCTACGAAAATTTACTGCTTGAAACGCTGCGACCGCACGCAACCGAAACCTTGGTGGAACTAGGCTGCGGTATGGGTGACAAACTCCTGCGAATGGCGGAACTGTTGAAGCCGAAAACTGTATTCGGTGGCGAATTTACCACGTCGGGCGTGGAGTGCGGGCGGCTTTTGGCAAAATTATCCGGTATCAAGGCACGATTTGAACATTTCGATTACAACAATCCGGCCACACTTGAGGCTGTGCCCGATCACGCGATGGTTTTCACATCTCATTCCATCGAGCAAATCCCCGACCTGCCGGAGACGTTCATTGCCGGACTGATCCACCGCGCGCCGCGCGCGGTGTTGCATTTTGAACCGGATTATGGAGGCCATGATGCGAACAGTTTGATAGGCCTGATGCAGCGACGTTACGCCGAAATGAACGACTACAATCGAAATTTGTGGGGCCTGTTGAAAACGTTTGAAGCAAAGGGGCGGATTCGCATTTTGGAACACTCGACAGATGTGTTTGGCATCAATCCATTCAACTCAACTTCAATTTTCATCTGGCAGCCAATTTGAATTGCCGCAAAAATGTTCCACGCCGATGGGCGACCCAAACTTGCAGTGCTGTAGTCCAATGTTTAGATTACAGCCGCCCGCGTGTGCTGTCCGGTCTTTGTTTTGACACAACTTGATATGGCCAAAAAAAGAGTAGTTCTACTAGTCGACAATCGAACTCGTGATTTGGCGGTGTCGTCGCTAATCGCTCATCATCTCGGACAACTTGGATTAGAAGTGGAATTACAGCCGCTCGAAGCTTATCGCGCCGTTCTGGCCGCATTCAAACCGGCGATGGTTGTCATTAACCATCTCACTGCCAGTCATCTTATCCGTTGGTCGCACCGTCTCAAGGAACTCGGCGTTTTTGTGACAGTGTTGCCAAACGAGGGGATTTCCTACGACCCGGACGACTTGCGTTTCATGGCTGGCCGCTACCACAACAAGGCACATATAGACCATTTTTTAACCTGGAACGAGGTACATCGCGATGCCTTGCGCGCGACCGGCTTCAATGACAGCACGCAAATTCACGTCGTCGGTGTCCCGCGATTTGATTTTTACTTTCAACCGTGGTCCCGTCTGTTCGCGCCGGACGTTGCACCACATCCGCGACCGCAGGTGTTGTGTTGTACGAACTTTGTCTTTGCTAGATTTCTGGACCTCCCGCGAATTGAAGGCGAAAAAATTCTGCAAGTCTTCCGGCGCATGCCGAAATACCAAAACCAAGACCCTTGGGAATTGGTGAAAGTGAATCACCGCTGCCGACAACGGAGCCTGCGATTTTTCGAAATGCTCCTCGCCGCGCAGCAGTTTGACGTGCTGCTCCGGCCGCATCCACATGAGGACGCGAATTTCTACTGCGCCTGGGTGGATCGGTTGCCCGGCGAACTCCGGTCGCGCCTGCGGGTTGATCCCACAAGCAACATCACAAAACTCATTCTGGAATGCGACGTGGAAGTCTCCTGCGAAACCTGCACCACGGCACTGGAGAGCTGGATTGCCGGCAAGCCGACGGTAGAGCTGACCTTCGAGCGGCATCCGGCCTATTTTCATCCCGACGTTGGGGCACTCAACATTCTTTGCGACACCCCGGACGAAGTCGTCGAAACGCTCGAGCGCGTTTTGCGTGAGCCGCCCTCGGCCACGGTTCAGGCGGCGCGGCGCGAACACTTGCGAAAATGGTGCAACGCGCCGTCGGGGCACAGCGCCGAGGCCATTGCGAAAATCATTCATCGTGCCGTGACGCCCGCCCGCCCGCCGTTTGGCCGGCTGACGGCGAATGATTACCGCCGCGGGCTGACGTTGCGCGCGTTCAATGCAGTTGGCTGGCGGTGTAATCACGATCCGCTTCTGTTTCTCAAACGTCGCCTGTTGCCCGGAGCCTATGCCGTCAAACAAAGTGTCCACGACAAAGCCATCAAGCCAAAGGATGTGGTGGAGGCGCGCCGAAAATGGCTGCAGATTGTACATCGCGACTAAAATCTCAATCGCTGGCGAATTTCCGTGAAAATCTTCCTGGCCAAACTCAACCATCTCGGGGACATCCTGCTGATGACGCCAACCATTCATTTTCTCAAGGAGCGGTTTCCCGAAGCGGAGATAGACGCACTGGTCCGCGCCGGTTGTGAGGAAGTCCTGCGTGGTAATCCTGATGTTCACCAAATTTTTCCGGTGGGTCGGTCAGGGGGCGATCAATTTCTTTGCAATACACGCGGCATGTTGCTCAAACGCTACGATTACGCTTTTGATCTTTCCAATTCCGGGCGGGCAAAATTATGGATTATTCTTTCCGCCGCCCGCGTCCGCGGAATCAACAACGCCTATCGAGCCGTCGGCTGGAAACGTTGCCTGTTCAACCGCGTTTCTCATTTTGAATGGGGCAAGGAACATCAGGTGCTGCGCGATTTCCGCACCGTCGCCGACATTCTGGAATTGAAGGGCGAGCCGGGACCGTTGCGTTTTTATCCGCAGGTTGAATCGGAAAGCCGGCGGAACCATTTGGCCGTGTCAGGCGACTACGCAGTGATTCATCCGGCCAGCCGCTGGGCTTTCAAACAATGGCTGCCCAAACGCTGGGCTGCCGTCGCTGACTCGTTGAACCGTGAACGTGGTCTTCAGGTCATCTTTTCGTGCGGCCCCGACGACCGTGAGAAAAATCTTGTTCGCGAAATTTTAAGCGGCTGCGCGGAAAAACATTTCAGCACGGATGGCCAATTGTCGTTGCACGAATTGGGACGATTGTTGCGAGGCGCAAAGGTTTTCCTGGGCATTGACACGGCGGTGATGCACTTGGCCGCGGCTATGCAAACACCGACCGTCGCGCTGTTTGGTCCGTCGTCCGAATGGAGCTGGCATCCGTGGCAATGCCGGCATGAACTCGTGTTGGGATCCTGCACCTGCAAAAAAACGCGGCAATTTGTCTGCGACAAGTCCAAACCTTATCCGTGCATGGAAGCCATCACCGTAGAAATGGTGCGAGAAGGAATTGCACAACTGTTGCGAGCGCTGGTTAAATAACGGAAATCTGACTTGGCTCAATTTTGAATTGTTTACCGCAACGTTCGCAGGTCGCAAGTTCTCTCCGTTTGTTTTTATAATCCACGGTCAATCGCTGGCCACATTCGCAAACATAGCCCACGACTCGCGCCGGATTGCCGACTACGAGGGCATGGTCCGGCACATCCGCCGTCACCACCGCCCCGGCGCCAACCATGGAGTAATTGCCCAGCGTGACGCCGCAGACAATCGTGGCGTTGGCGCCGACGGACGCGCCCTTTTTCACCAGGGTCGGCAGCAATTCGTAGTTGTCATTGAACGCCCGCGGAAACAAGTCGTTTGTAAAGACCATATGCGGTCCAAGCAACACGTCATCTTCAAGCGTGACTCCTTTATAAACCGAAATGCCGTTCTGGATTTTTACCCGGTCTCCGATACGCACGGCAAGATCCACATAGACACATTTGCCGAGCTTGCAGTCTGCGCCAATGCGTGCTCCCGCCATGACCTGGCTTTGATGCCAGATTTTTGTGCCCGGCCCGATTTTGGCATCTGGCGACACTTCCGCTGTTGGGTGAATAAAGCAGGGTTCTTTATTTTTGTTTTTTGACATAATTCTTTCGCTCCAGTAATTCCCCATAAACCGCCTGGATCGCGTCCGACATGGCCTGAACCGAATAACGATTCAACGCGCGTTCACGTGCCTGGCGTCCCATCATTTCCCAACGGGAAAAATTTGCGGTCATTTCGCGTAAAGCTTGCAAAAACGGGTTTGCCGTGTCATCAAAATTCACAATCCTTCCTGTTTGGCCGTCTGACACCACCTCATCCATGCCTGGCGTATTCGAGACGATCACTGGGCGCCCGGCAAACATCGCCTCCATCACCACGCGCGGAATGCCTTCCACTGTGGAATAGGCAACGAGCGCATCCGCCGCGCGCAATAGTCGCGGCACGTCTTCGCGGCTGCCCAGAAACAAAACCTGCTTTTGCAATCCGTGATCCACCACGATGCGTTTCATGTTTTGGACGTAATCCGGATTTTGGCGCGTTCCGCCAATAAACAACAGGAAGTGTCGGCGGTCTTCCTTCAACCACGGCAGCGCGCATTCAAGGATTTTTGCCTGCCCCTTTACTTCATAAATCGCGCCCACGTTGATGACGATGCGTGCCCGGCGTTTTTCCCAGTAACGTGGTTCTCCGGGAAATGGCTCAACGCCGTCACGAACGACGAGAATTTTGTCTGGGTCTGAAACCTCCTTTGCCAGCGCCCGGCGCAATACCTCGGCGACCACAATGACGCGGTCGAACCGGCCGTACAAATATTTGCGGATCCGGCCCGGCGTGAGATCTTCAAGGCCAGTGCGGAAGTGGCAGATGACCGGCACACCTGCTTGACGTGCGGCCCAATAACATGGGGGGCCAACCCAATGCTCGTTGGCGTGAATCAAGCGGATATCGTGCTGACGGATACAACGTTTGAGTTTGGAAATAAGCAGCACATTGCGCGGCAATGATGCCAAGTTTGTCCAGTGGCCGAAGCTCGCCAGCGACCACGGCACGCCCATTTCGTCCAGTTTTTGAGTAAGCCAACCGCGGTTGGACACGATGACATGCGGTTCAAACCGGCTGCGGTCGAGCAATTCGAGGTGGTAAGACAGACTTTTTTGCGATCCGCCCAGCGAAGCAAATTTCTGCACAAGAAGCACCCGCCACGGTTTGCCATTCTGGTTGTTCTGTTTGCTCATCGTATCGCTAAATAAATAAACACATCCTGTCGCATTGCTGCATGGCCTGGCCTGGCACATCCATGTCGCAAAGGTTTAGCCATAATTCAGAAAGTTTTGACATGTTGGTGCTTTAGGCTTCCGATTGGCGAGATTTTTCTGCATCCTCTCCGCGTGTCGCGCATGAATTTTGAAGTTCATTTCCTGTGACCGCATCTGGCCCAAATCCGTCGCCGTTCCGCTGGCGCATCGCGCACTCCGAATTCTCATCCGGCTGGGGTGGCCAGGAATGCCGCGTACTTGCGGAATTAATCGGATTCCAAAAGCGTGGACACAAAGTCTGGCTATTGGCTCCACCGGACAGTGAAATTTTCCGTCGGGCAAAAAACAAACAAATTCCAGCGATCCCTTTGCGGGCGGACAAATTGCAGTTTTCATTTGAAATTGTCCGACTCGCCCGTTGGTTGCGGCGAAATCAAGTCCAGATTCTCAATACGCACAGCTCGCGCGACGGCTGGCTGCTCGGCATCGCCGGACGGCTTGCGCGCGTGCCGTTCATCATCCGCACGCGGCATATTGACGTGACCTACCCGAACCGCTGGTTGAGCCGCCACGCCTTCACGACCTTCGCGGACCATGTGCTCGTCACCAGCGACAAAATCAAGGCGCATTTCCAGGAAATGTTTGGCCTGCCGGACGACCGCATCAGCACCGTGCCGACGGGAATTGATTTGGAACATTTTTCGCCAACAGGCGCGAAGGCAAAACTCGCGGACGGGCCGTCCACGCTCCTTCCGATGGTTGGCATGATTTCCGTGCTGCGTTCGTGGAAAGGCCACACAACTTTTCTGGAGGCCGCGCGAATTTTGTTGGATGAAAAACTAGTGGGACAGGCTTCCTGCCTGTCCGGGCAGGCTGGAAGCCCGCCCCACTTTATCATCGCCGGCG
>Ga0335085_10013903_pt1 | contig 11771 bp, 10 predicted proteins | sample Lox_Sample_45_FD_206712 | JGI IMG/M metagenome (GOLD analysis project Ga0335085, IMG submission 206712) | Soil microbial communities from Loxahatchee National Wildlife Refuge, Florida, United States - Lox_Sample_4.5 | ecosystem: Environmental > Terrestrial > Soil > Wetlands | place: USA...
TTCGACGCTCTTCTGGAGCTTCATTTCGACGATCGCGACGGAGCGCCCGTTCGCTTCCTCGTGCGGCACGATGTTCGCGACGATCCCCACGCGCGTGCCACCGATGCGCACGTCGTTGCCGTCGATGAGGCCGTCGGCGTTCGGGAGCTTCGCCTTGATGTCGTAGGTCGGCACGAACGGCAGGCCGTTGTTGGCGTTGTAGGAGAGGTACACGGCGACGACCACGACGAGCGTGGTGACGGCGCCTATCAGGAGCGGGTTGGAGGCCAGCGAGACCTGGCGGCGCGAGCCCATCAGGGAATCTCCGAGGCGATGCAGCCGAGCAGGCCACCGGCCGTGTAGGGGGAGGAGCCGTCGGCGGCGGGGTTGGTCGCCGCACCCGGGCAGCGACGCAGCTGGCCGGTGGTCAGACCGGCCACGCCTTCCTGCGGGGTGATCGGCGTCAGGGTGTTGTTTTCGCCGAGCCTGAAGCTGTTGAAGACGGGGCTCACGTGGATGTAATGGCCGTTGGCGTCGTAGTAGGCCGAGGCCTGGCCGAAGTTGCGGAAGAGCCCCTGCAGGTCCGGCGAGTAGGGACCGAAGAACGCGGTGTTCGGGATCGATTCGCGCTCGGCCGCCACCGTGGCTGGCGAGGCAGTTTCGAGCGTCTTTGCCAGCTGCGGCAGCTGGAGGGCGGCTTCCGTGAAGTCGTTGTGCGGGCCGGGGCGGCTGATGCCGAGGCCTAGGTTGTGGACCACGGGTGTTCCCTTCACGAGCAGCGCCCGCAGGCGTTCCAGGAAGAGCGGCAGGGTCTTGGTGTTCGGCTTGGACACGTTCACCAGCTCGCGCAGGGCGGCGAGCGTGGGGATCAGTTCGTTGAAGGTCTTGGTGCCCTGCGTGAAGGTGACCGGCAACAGTCGCAGGCCGCGGGCGAGCGCCTCCTGCTGAGAGCCGATCGCCTGGAAGGTGGTATCGGCGTTTCCGATCAGGCTGCGCAGGTTTTCGCTGTGGGCGCCGATCACGGTCGTCGCCTTGGCCGTGTTGACCAGGAATTCCGCGAAGGTCTTTTCGTCGCGGGTCAGTTCGCCGAATACGTTTGAGATCGAGCGCAGCGAGGGGGCCAGGTAGTGCGTGGTGATGTTCACCTGGCCTTCCACCCCGGCGTACAGTTCGCCCCAGCCCTTGATCACCTGCCGCAGCCCACGCCGCGTGGGCGGGTTGAGCGCCGTGAGCACTTCGTCGAGGCCAACGGGGCTCTTCGTGTGCGTGACGGGAATCCTCGCCCCGGCGCGCAGCGCGGGGAAGTTGTTCGGGCCGGGCGACAGCGAGATGTAGCGATTGGCCACGCCGGACAGCGACGGGTACTTGATTTCGGCGGTCGTGCCGGCGTGCAGCGGAGCGAGCGGCGATTCGACTTCGATGATCACTTCGGCCCGGTAGTTCCGCGTGAGGATGATGTTCTTCACACGGCCAACGGGCACGCCGCCGACCTGAACCTGGTTGCCCCTGACGAGGAGCTCCGCGGTTTCGAACATCAGCCGGTATTCCGTGCCCGAGGAACCCATCATCAGGAGGTAGATGAGCACCGCGAGCCCGACCGCCAGCGCCGCCAATCCGTACGGCCAGCGCGGCCGGCGCGGCCGTGCCGGCGTGGTCCGCGACGGACCGGAGCGCCCCCCGCGCGGGGGCGCCGGCGGGGTTCGCGGCGCGCGCGGCGGCGCGCTCGTGGCCATGCGGCTGACGCGATCGCGACCCATCGGACTCATTCACCGAGGAGGTAGTTGAGGAGGAGTCGCGAGGCGCCATGGGCGCCGGCGGCCGGAGTGGTCGCCGAGCTGGCGCTGGCGGGCGCGGCGCTGCCCCGACCGCGGGCGGCGGCGGAGCTGGCGCCGGCGGAGCCGTGGTGACTGCCGGAGGACGGGAACTCTTCGATCGCCTGCGCAGCGGTGGCGCCGTGGAGCTCGGCCGCGGTGCGCTCTAGCAGCAATTGGGTCGGACCGGCCCCCGCGGCGAGAGCGTTGCCGACGGAGCTGACGCTCGCCGTGGAGCCGGATTCCGAATCCTGCGGGCGGAAGTTCGCGCCGCATCCCGAGCGTTCGATCGCCACATAGGTGGAGCACAGGCTCACCGTGGTGAGGTTGGCCCGCAGGAAGTGCCCGAGCGCGTTGTAGCCGTTCGTGGTGCCGGCGGTCAGGAAGATGAAGTCCATGAGGCGCTCGAGACCGCCGGTCGAACGCACGCTGGAGAGCAGCGAGGACAGGTTGCTCGCGAATGGCTGGGCGGCGGTGCCGAGCGTCTCGAGGCGTTCCAGCAGCGGTTCCGTGGCCTTGAAGTCCGGTCCGGCCGTCTTGCCGAAGGCGCCGAGGCTCTTGAAGTACGGAATCGACAGATTCGAGAATGCGGGCAGGGCCGCGAAGAGCCTGTTGAGGCCGGGCGCCGCAATTCCGAGGTCCCGCATGACCGGGGTGGTTTCTTCGCCGAAGCGGCCCAGCCGTTCCATGGCCGGCCCGAGCTGTTCGAGGAACTGCGGGAACAGTTCGAGGTTGCGCGAGAGGGCCGTTTCCTGGTTTGCGCTCGCCGCCGCCACCTTGCCCTGCTGGACGAAGGAGTCCGCGAACTTCTGGCGCACCGCCGCCAGGGGCGCCAGCGCCTGGTCGGAGTCGACCGCGAGCTTGCTCAGCACGCGGTTCTCGTTGGCAAGGATCTGGAGCACCCTGTTGGTTTCCCGCAGCGCCGGGTTCGCGCGCAGGATCACTTCGTGCAGGTCGCTGCCGCGTCCTTCCAGGCCGGCGCCGAGTTCGTTCAGGATGATCCGCAGGCGTTCGCGCTGGGGCAGCTGTTGGATGTCCTGGACCAGGTCCGGGTCCACCGGGCTGGAGGTGTTCTCGACGGGAAGGAGGCGCTGGCCGGCGCCTTCTTCGCCTTCCGGGATCACCTTCAGCGCGGGGGGAACCGGGGCGCCTTCCACGTGCGGTTGCGTGGGCTGGCAGTCGACGTACTTCTCGCCGAGCAGCGACTGCGGCTTGATCGTGCAGCTGGCGTCGGTGCGGAAGTTCTCGAAGCCGGGCCTCGAGATTTCCAACACCACCGCCGCCTGCGCCTTGGGCGTCGGCTCGATCGATTCGACGCTGCCCACGGGGACGCCGGCGACCTTCACCTGCTCGCCCTGCGTGAGGTTGGCCGCGTTGTCGAAGATCGCGCGCACCCGGTAGGGATTGCCTTCTTCGTTGAAGAAGATGAAGTACACGGCCAGCCCCACGGCGACCAGCCCGAGCGCGGCGAGGACGCCCCTGATCCATGGCCTGGCCCGCGGGCTCGGCTGCGCGCGCGTGTCTGTGCTCACCTTGACATCGATCCTTCGGTTTGTTCGATCCTTCGCCTCTTAATATGGCTGCCCTGTGCGCCGGTGTGGCCCGGTCCCTCGCTCAAGTCGATTCGATACGCCGTCGCACTTCCGCCCCTTCTCTTTCAAGCTCGCCACCCCTGTCACCTGCGAGGCCGCCTCACCGCCGTGGCGCCCGAATGCCATGCGCGCGGCGAGAGCAGCAACCACGGGCCGACCCGAGGGCTCGCGCACGCCGATGCTAACCGGGCCGTCGGAGGCCACAGGGGCCATTTGCCGCCGTCCTTGGCGCCGTCTCGCAAGGTGCGTCCGACCGGGTTGCGAGCGCGCCGGGCGGGGGCCCGCAGGTCCGCTTCCGGCGCCTCGCCACGCTCGCGGCGACCGGCCGGACCACCGGCTCGGGCCACTCGGGAACACGCGCCTGTAGACGGCTCCGCGGGCGAGCTCGGGACACTCCATGAGCCCGCCCGACGGATTGCCGCTCGATCTCGGTGAACGCCTACTTCTTCTTGGGCGGGCAGGCCACCTTCGCGGTCACGGTGACCTTTTCCCAGGTCGGCTGCGCGCCTTCGCCGAAGAAGAGTTCGGCCTTGGCGGGGAAGCCACCCTTGGGGCAGCTCTTGGGGAGCATGCCGTAGTAGATGGTCTTCCCGTTCTTCTTGATCGCTGCGCCGGACTTGACGTCGATCTTTTCGGCCGAGGCGTCCGGAGCGCCCGGGAGCGTTTCGATCAGCGGGACTTCGGTCACGAGCTCGGGGCCGTAGGGGGCGCCGGTCGTGGTCCAGTGGCCGGTGGAGACCTTTTCGATCTTGGTCGGGCTGTTGCCTTCGATGAAGAAGTCAAGGCCGTTGGCGGTGAACACCGGGTAGATCTTGGTGGTCTCGCTTATCGGTTCGCCGCCGATGTTGACGACGCCTTCACCGGTGCCCGGAGGGCCGGCCGCCGCCTTCTTGCAGGCAGGCGGGCCGCCGGTTTCGAGCTGGGTGGTCGTGCACGTCGGGAAGCCCTTGGTGGTGATCTTGGTGCCCTTCGGGAAGGCCACGTTGACACCCCGCAGGGGAGCCGGGTGGCCCTGGTCGTATTCGGTGCCTGTGATCGAGAACTTGGCTTCGAGCGCCGCTCCGGCGCCGAGGATGTTGCCCGTGTGCGGGAAGCCGGGGATCGGCAGGATCTTCGCCGAGTAGGTGACCGTAGGGGCGGCGCTGGCGGCGGCGGGCATGGCTAGCACCGCGGCCGCAGCGAGGCCAAGAGCCGCGGCGCGCCCTAGGTGGGGACGGTGGGATGCGTAACGCATCAGCATTCTCTCCTCGTGTTCCTCTGGATGGCTTGTTTCAGGACATCGAACACCGCCCCGGACAGACCATCACGACCCCTGAAAACCCCTCTGACGCCCGGAGGCACCGGCATTCGCGCCTCCGGATACTAGCGCTTCACAGGGGGCCGGCGACGCGATACCTGGGCCGGATGACGGCATGCCTGGCGCCTCCGCGTCGGCGCGCCACGCCCTCGGCGCCATCCCGACGGGAGTCCTCAGGCGCCGCCGGCGGGGTCCGTGGAGGAGCCGAGCTCGAGCTCGCCCCCCTCGTAGCGGACGTCCAGGGGCTCGAGGATCACCTGGCGCGGCCCCTCCTCGACCGAGCCGGCCACCAGGGCGTTCATGCCGAGGCCCCGCGCCGCGGCGACCACGGCGGGCCCGCAGCCCGGGGCGCAGCAGACGGCAAAGCCGCTGCCCATGTTGAAGGTCGAGTGCGCCTCGCGGGCATCCATCCCGGCCTCGCCGGCCATGAAGGTGAGCACCTCGGGGCGGGGAGGCAGCTCGCGCACGCGATAGGTGAGCTCCCTGGGGGCGCGCATCAGCTTCAGGAGCCCGTGCCCGGTGATGTGGCTCAGGTAGGTCGGGAGCGGGTCGAGCGCCAGCAGGCGCTCCACGAGCGGCGGGTACATCAGCGCCGGGTCGAGCAGCACGTCGCCGAAGGCGCGGCCGCTCGGCAGCGGCGTAGCATAACCCTCAGGTAGACGGTCAGCTATCGCCCTGGCCAGCGAGGCGCCGTTGGCGTGCAGCCCGCTCGAGGCGATCAGGACGATCTCGTCGCCGGGGGCGAGGCCCTGCCCGAGGACGGGGTCGACGCCGTCCGGGATCATCCCGAGCGCGCTTCCGGCGAGCTCGATCTCGGCCTCGGCCACGAGCCCGCTCAGGGACGGCGACTCGCCGCCTCCCCACGTGCAGCCGGCGTCCTCACAGGCGCGTTGCCAGCCCGCCAGCAGCGCCTCGGCGGGCTCGCGCCGCCGGTACCACTCCGAGGAGCCGGTGGCGAAGTAGGCGCCGACCACGACGGGCAGGGCGCCCACGCAGCAGATGTCCCCGACGATCGCCGCCACGGCGTCGTAGGCAACGTCGGCGAAGCGGTTGATGCCGAGCTGCTCATAGACCTGGCGGGCGATGATCGACTTGGTGCCGAGGCCCTCGACCACGAAGGCAAGCAGCCGCCCGTCGAGCTCGAACACGAAGGCCGGCGCGCCGCGCGAGGCGTCGAGCGCCCGGCCGCCGCGCGCGCCCATCAGGGGCGAGGTGGCGAGCGCGCGCGCCACCGCAGCGCGCTTGCCGGCATCGAGCGTCTGGTAGTCGACGCCCGCGGCACGGTAGTTGGCCGACGAGCCGGTCATCCCGGCGATCGTACCCGCGCGAGGGGCGGCGTGGAGTGGAGGCCGGGCGGACTTGAGGCCGTCCGGTGGCCTGTATCCTCGGGCGGTGCCCGCTCGAGCCGCGCTCCGCCCCGCCGCGACCGGAGGGGCCTGCGGGGAGGTCTCACGATCCGCGTGCGGGAGCGCGCGGCGGCGCGCCAGCCGGAGCGCACTCGCGGTCTTGGCGGCCACGGTCCTCCTGGCGGGCTGCGGCGGCGCTGACGAGAAGCAGGCGCAGGTGACGCCCAGCTCGTTCGTGTCGCAGGTCTGCACCTCGGTCGGGGCCTGGCAGCAGGGCATCCAGAGCGGCTCCGAACAGCTCGACCGCAAGCTGAAGTCGGCCGGCAGCCCGGCCGATGCCAAGCTGGCACTCGAGCAGCTCGTGGCCAGCTGGGTGGCGAGCTCCGAGCGCGTCGTGGCCAACCTGCACGCCGCCGGGGTCCCGGACGTGAAGGGCGGCGCCACCATCTCGGCGGCGCTCGTCAACACGTTCCAGAGCGCCGCCACCGACCTGCGCACGCTCGAAGGCGAGGTCAGGAGCCTGCCGACCGGGGGCAGCGCCCTGCACCACGCGGTGACGCGCCTCGGCTCATCGCTGCAGGGCTCGCTGGCCAACATCGGCGTCGGGCTCGAGGGCCTTCACAGCTCGGAACTGCGCAAGGCGGCCGAACAGAGCAGCTCCTGCAAGGGCCTCGGCGCGGCGGGTGCGCGGTAGGGGACCATAAACGGCTCCAGAGCGGGGCTTACGGGACGATATGCACGCCATCGGCGCCCTCGTGTTATATGCTCGCCACCGTGTTTCCAAGTCGTTACAGGCCTCACAAGCTCAGCGCGCTGGCGGCGACGCTGCTCGCCGCGGGGCTGCTCGGCGGCTGCGGGAGCTCCGACACCAGCCCAGGCACGGTGAGCGCCACGAGCTACGCGGGAGCGGTGTGCACCTCGGTGGTCTCATGGGTGCGGACGCTTCAGAACCGCGCCGGCACGCTGCAGTCGCAGATACCGGCTAGCGCCACGGCACCGGAAGCCAAGAAGACGCTCGAAGACTTCGTGGACGAATCGATCGCCCAGACGGAAAGCGTCATCCACGCGCTGCACGGCGCCGGCGTGCCGAACGTCAAGAACGGCAAGGAGCTTTCCACGGCGCTCATCCAGGCCTTCGAACACGCCAACGCCCAGCTCAAGGAAATCCAGCACAGGCTGACGACGATGCAGCCGAGCGCCGCGAGCGATGTCAATGTGATGCACGAAGAAGCGCGTCACATCAGCAGCTCGGTGCAGGCGCTGCCGCTCGACCTGGGCACCGGCCTTGCCGGTCTCAGCAGCAGCGAACTGCAGAAGGCGGCGAACGAAAGCGAAGCCTGCAAGAACGTGGGGGCACGCGGCAAGAGCTGAGGCCCCGCGCCGGACCCGGCCGCCGGCCGGCTCAGGCTCCGGCGGTGCGGGCGGCGAGCTCGATGAGGGCCTCCGAGAGGCGACCGCCCTGCCAGGCGATCGGCGACCGCAGCGGCGGCGGGGCGGGCTCCACCAGCAGGCCCGCGCCGGGTATCGCCTCGCGGTAGCGCTCCCCCACCGCGAGCGGGTGGCCCGGGTCGGCCTCATCGCGACTGGCCACCACCAGCACTGGAGCCCGGAGCGCCGCCAGCTCCTCCATGCGCTCGAACGGGCGCGTGCGGGGGACGCCTTCCAACGCATCCGCGACGGCCTCGAGATGGAGGTGCTGGCCGAGGCGCTGGCGAATCACGCGCTCCACGGTGGCGCGCCAGGTGTCGGGGATGGCGGAGAAGTCGTATGCGGCGACGAATCCCTCGATGCCCCCGGCGCGCAGCCCTTCGGCGAGTGCCCGCCAGCCGTCCCCGCCGTCGGGGCCGCCGCCGGCGCCGTCCGGCGTGTAGGCGGGGGTGATCAGGCCCAACGCGCTGACCCGCTCGGGGTGGCTCAGGGCAAGGGCGAGGGCGGTGTGGGCGCCCATCGACGCCCCGGCCAGCAGCGCCCGCTCCACCTGGAGGCGGTCGAGCACCGCGAGCAGGTCGTCCCGCAGGCGCTTGTACCCGTACTCGTCGGGGCCGGCGGCGGCGCCGGAGCGGCCGTGACCACGGGCGTCGTAGGCGATCACCCTGTGGCCGGCGTCCTGAAGGGCGGTGGAGCCCATCACGACATAGCGCCGTGTGGCGGTGAGCCCGTGCAGGAGCACCAGCGGTGAACCGTCGCCGCCGCTCAGCTCGACGTCGAGGAGAACGCCGTCGGAGCTCTCCACCTGTAGGCGCTCTAGCTCGCCCAACGAGCGGCCTCCAGGGACGCGCTCGGCGGGCCGGCGAGCTTAATGGAACCGAAACATCTGCCCCGGATAATTGTCCTCATGGTCCTGCTGATCGCCTTCGCGTTCCTCGCCGGGGCGGCGACGGCCGTCTCGCCCTGCGTGCTTCCCGTGCTGCCGGTTGTGCTTTCCGCCGGCGTCACCGGCGGGCGCCGGCGGCCGCTCGGCGTGGCGACCGGGCTCGCGCTCTCGTTCACGTTTGCCACGGTAGCGCTCGTATATGTGATCGACGCCCTCGGCCTGCCCACCGACCTGCTGCGCACCGTGTCGATCGTGCTCCTGATCGGGTTCGGCGTCTCGCTGCTGGTCCCGCCCATCGGTGACCGCCTGGAGGCACGGCTCAGCCGCATCGGGGCGCGTCTGGTCCCGCGGGCGCAGCGCGGCCGCGACGGCGGCTTCTGGTCGGGCATGCTCGTCGGAGGCGGCCTCGGCTTCGTGTACGCGCCCTGCGCCGGGCCCATCCTGGCGGGCGTGATCACGGTGTCCGCCTCGCAGAGCTTCACCGCCGGGCGCCTCGCCGTGGCGCTCGCGTACGGGGTCGGCTCGGCGGTCGTCCTGTACGCGCTCATGCTCGGCGGTCGTAAGCTGACCGGACGCCTCGCCCGGCGCACGATGGGCTTCCAGATGGCGATGGGAGCACTCATGGTGGTCATCGCGATCGCCATGCTCGGCAACTACGACACGCGCTTCGAGACGGCGATTGCCAGCGATCTGCCGAGCTTCCTCGTCGATCCGAGCGAAGGCCTCGAGACGAGCCACACGGCGCGAGCCGAGCTGGCGGCGCTGCGCGGACACCGGGCCCGTCAGGCGGGTGGCCTGCACCAGGCCGACGCCGGCCTCAACCTGCCCGTGCTCGGCACGGCGCCGGAATTCAAGGACACGCAGAGGTGGTTCAACACACCCGGCGGCGAGCGGCTCACGATGGCGGGGCTGCGCGGCCACGTGGTGCTCGTCGACTTCTGGACCTACACGTGCATCAACTGCATACGCACCCTCCCCTACCTGAACGCCTGGTATGCCAAGTACCACTCCAAGGGCTTCGAGATCGTGGGGGTGCACACGCCGGAGTTCCCGTTCGAGCGCTCCGCCGCCAATGTGTCCGCCGCGATCGCCCAGAACGGCATCCGCTATCCGGTGGTCCAGGACAACGACTACGGAACCTGGAACGCCTACAACAACGAGTATTGGCCGGCCGAGTACTTCATCGATGCCAGGGGCCGCATCCGACTGGCAGACTTCGGCGAGGGAAACTACGGCGCCAAGGAGCGCGCCATCCGTAGCCTGCTGGAAGAAGCCGGCGCCAAGGGCCTCGGCGGCGCCACCCGTGTGCACGCCCTGCAACCCTCCAACGCCGAAGTCACGCCGGAGTCCTACCTTGGCGCGGAACGCGGCGAACGCTTCGCCAGCGGGCCGCTGCTTCCCGGCGTACACGACTTCGGGGTACTCCCCAAGCAGCCGCTCGGGCTCAGCGAACTCGCCTACGCCGGCCCCTGGAAGGTCGGCGCCTGGGGAACGGAAGCCGGCAGCGGCTCCCGCCTGGAGCTCGAGTTCAGGGCGCGTCGCGTGTATCTGGTGATGGGCTCGCCGAGTCAGGCCGGCGAGGTGCGCGTGCTGCTCGACGGCCACCCCGTCCCCCGGTCGCTCTCCGGCGTGGACGTGCGCGAAGGCACCGTCACCGTCAGGTCCGACCGCCTCTATCGGCTGGTGGAACTGCCCGGCGTCCAGACACATACCCTCACGATCGAACCGGCGCCCGGCGTGAGCGTCTATGACTTCACCTTCGGCTAGACCGTCGATCCTCGTCGTCGACGACGAGCCGACCATCCGGGAGCTCGTGGCGCGTTACCTGGAGCGTGCCGGCTATCGCGCGAGCGTGGCCGACGACGGCCCGCAGGCGGTTGCGATCGCGGCCGAGCAGACACCCGACCTCGTGGTGCTCGACATCATGCTGCCCGGCTTCGACGGGCTCGAGGTGCTGCGCCGCCTGCAGGAGCGGCCGGCGCCGCGGCCGGCTGTGATCCTGCTCACGGCCAGGGGCGAGGAGGCCGACAGGATCGTGGGACTGCGCAGCGGCGCCGACGACTACGTGGCGAAGCCGTTCTCGCCGCGCGAGCTGGTGGCCCGCGTGCAGGCGGTCCTGCGGCGCACCAGCCCGAGCCCCGACCGCCGCGAGCCGCTCGTGTTCGACGGGCTGCGCATCGACGATGCCGCTCGCAGCGTCACCGCCGCCGGTGAGGAGGTGGCGCTGACACAGCGCGAGTTCGACCTCCTCTCTTTCCTCGCCGCCAATCCCGGACAGGTGTTCACCCGCGACCAGCTGATGGAGCTGGTCTGGCAATGCCCCTACTACAACGACAGCTCGACGGTCACCGTGCACGTGCGGCGGCTGCGCGCCAAGATCGAGCCGGACCCCGAGCGCCCGCGGTTCCTGCAGACGGTGTGGGGTGTCGGCTACCGCTTCCGCGCATGAGACGGTCACTGCTCATACTCGGGCTCGCCGTCGGCGTGAGCGCCGGCGTGATGGCGGCTGTCGGCGGCGTCCACGCGCTCGCTATCTCGACCGCGATCCTGCTGCCGCTCGGACTCGTGGCGCTGCTCGTGGCGGAGTCCGTCGACGCGGGGCGCCTGCGGCTGCGCACCTTGCGCCAGCGCTTCGAGCTCGGCCTCGCGATCGCCCTCGGCCAGCTGCTCGCCGCGCTCATCATCGGCGCGGCCGTGATGTTCGTATCGGGAGAGGACGCCTGGATGATGGTCGCCGTACTCGCTTTTGCCGCTCTCGTCGCCATACGCGCCGCGCAGCTTCTTTCGCGCGGGGTCGTGACCGACGTGCGCGCGATACGCGACGGCCTGCAGGCGCTGGGCCGCGGAGAGCGCGAGGTGGCGGTGCGGGCGGCCTCCAGCCAGGAGCTCACCGACCTCGCCGACGCCACGAACCAGATGATCCAGACGCTGCGCCTGGAGGAGCAGCACCGCGACGCCGCCGAGGCCGCCCGGCGGCAGGTGATCGCGGCCGTGTCGCACGACCTGCGCACGCCCATGACGTCGCTGCGCCTCTTGACGCAGGCGCTCGACGACGACCTCGTGGACGCCGAGACCGCCAGACGCTACGTGCACACGATGGGCGCCAACGTGCGCGCCCTGGGCGCGCTGATCGACGACCTCTTCGAGCTCTCGCGGCTGGACGCCGGAGACTTCGCCTGGGACACCGAGGGCGTGTCGCTTGCCGGCCTCGTGCAGGAGACCGTGGCCGCCGCCCACCCGGAAGCCGACGCCCGCAGCGTTTCGCTCGCCGCACGGGTCGCTCCCGACCTGGCGCCGGCGCGGGCCAACCCGGAGAAGCTCCAGCGGGTGCTCGCCAACCTGTTGCAGAACGCGATCCGCCACACCCCGCCCGACGGCGGCGTGCTCGTCAGCGCGACCGAGACCGACGGGGCGGTTGAGATCCAGGTGTCC
>Ga0335085_10013904_pt1 | contig 11771 bp, 7 predicted proteins | sample Lox_Sample_45_FD_206712 | JGI IMG/M metagenome (GOLD analysis project Ga0335085, IMG submission 206712) | Soil microbial communities from Loxahatchee National Wildlife Refuge, Florida, United States - Lox_Sample_4.5 | ecosystem: Environmental > Terrestrial > Soil > Wetlands | place: USA: Florida...
GCCCAGAGTGTCTGTCGCGATATTGTTCCCATGACGAAGCCGGAAACCCATGAGCAGGCAACCAGCAGCAGACCGCCGCAGAGCAGGTGCAGGAAACTGCCCTGGAGTGAGCCTGAAAGTCCGCGACCGCCGAGATGTTCATATCTGAGACTGACTGCCACGGAGAGCCCCATGAGAACCAGGCTGCACGGCAGCGCCAACCCGAACGCGGCCAACCATGGCCGCCAACTCGCCCACGGCAACAACTGCCGGCGAATGACGAGTCCGCCTACGTCGAGTAGACCATGCCAGGCACCTTCGCCCGCTTCCGACAGATCACCTAAAACCGCCTCTCGTTCGCTCGGCTGGAGCAGCCTCGCGGCAATTTCGACGACTGAGCAATAGGTGTCTCTCATGACTCATGTCCGTTTGGCTGCCCACGAAACACCGCGACTCACGCGTGTCACGGCATCATAGAAGTCCTTTGCCGCCTGCACGCCCTTAGGCGTGACACGAACCATGCGCTTGGCCCGGCCGCCGCGCTGCGGCGTCGCGTCACTCATCCACGTTCGCAGCAGTCCTTTGGTTTCCAGACGATCGATGGTGGTGTACAGAGCGCCGATCGAGCATCTGCGCCCGGTGGTTACCTGAATTTCCTCGCGGATAGCGGCGCCGTAGGCATTGTCTCCAAGGCCGGCGGCGGCGGTGAGAAGCAGATATTCAAATTCTCCAAGCACGATTAGAACTACATTGTGATCCTAATTGGGAGGCGATGTCAATGGCGTCCCACCGATTTGGTAGGGAACCCCGGGCCTCGGGCACGTACTCACACGTTGCGGGTGAATGATCTTGCTCTGATCCTGCCGGAACAGCTCCAAACCGCCCTGGTTAACCCAGCATTCGTCGAACACGGAGCAATAACAGACGCGCGTCCTGATGTAATCGCTTTCTCTGTTGAAGTTGTCGAACACGTCACGACTCGTGGCCGCATAGTCAAGGCCCAGGAAGTCGACGTGCTCTCCCGCTCGCAGGATTCGCGGGGACGCAAGGCCGACACTCGTTATCACCTGGCTCGTCGGTGGGCGCGGCGTTGTCGCGCAACAGGAGTTCAGCAACGCGCCCGGCGAAGCAATGGGCTTGCCTCTCCACCACAGCTCGAAAGTTTCAATTCGCGCGGGACCGATGCCCTCATTTGTGAGGACAAGCCTCACTTCCGGGCTGCCTTTTTCGCTGACATTGTGAGTCTCGAAGGAGATGAATGGCCATGAGTTGGCCTCGACCATGCGCATATTGGCGTCGGCCATGCGCTCCATGGTGCGGCCGTGCTCGATGGCTACGAACAGAGTAACGACGGACACAAACATCGCGCTTACGCCAAGCGCGATATCGAACCAGCGGTGGCCGGTGTGACCGGCATGATGATGTGGCGCTTCCGGTGAGTCCATGGCGTCGGTAGGTTACCACGGATCTCGCGGCCTCATCAACCGAACGAAGTGCTATTGGCTCAGGTTGCGGCGGCGGTCTCATTAGGCCGCCGCCCACAAAATCGGCCCGTCGCGCTAGAATGGCGATCGAGATGGGCTCCATGCCGCCACAACCCGTTCAGGACCCGCCGAACCTGATCCGGAGCGGCGCCTTCACGTTGGATCGGCCTTGAGCCACATCGACCCAGGGCCGCGGGAAGAGTCCGAAGAGTTCGTCCGCCGCATCTATGAGCAGCGTCACTACGTGAACATTGTGCGCGGTTCTTAATTAATTGATTGTTTCATTCATGACTGTGGCGAAGATACGCCAGGGCGCTCTGGACGCAAATTGGGGACCCCGTAAATGCGCTGTGCTGGAAGCCAACCTCGCCGACTTCTCAGTCCTTCATTCGGATAGCCACGTGGGCCGCCGTACGGAATGAGAGTACACGAAAGGGGCGCCCAATCAGTTCCGGTGACTCATGGATTGCAGCCACGGCGATTGTGCTCGCGGCGCCATTGGTGACAAACAATCCCAAGGACTATCGCCACTTGGACAAGCTTCAGATTGTTTCCGTCGCCGCCGGGTAATTGCATAATCGCATCAGACGTCGAGGCCGCTTTCGGATTGCTTCCTTGTAAGTCGCGAACCACTTATCGACCGGCAGCCCCGGCCCGCAGTCCGGTGAAGGATTATTTCACAAACAGTAGCAAGCGACCTGTCTACCCTCCGGCCGCGCGGGAACGAGCCAGCAGCATCTCTTTTAACGCGCGCCGGTCCACTTTGCCCGTCAACCCCTTGGGTAGCTCCGACAAAAACAAAATGCGCTCCGGCGTCTTGTAATCGGCCAGGCGCTCACGGGTGAATTCGCGGATCTCCTGTTCGTCTCCGGCGGATGCGGCGCGGCGCAGGGCCACGAATGCCACCACCGCTTCACCGTAGACCGGGTCCGGCAGACCCACCACGCCGGCCTCGCGCACCGCCGGGTGCTGATAGATGGCGGCTTCCACTTCCTGCGGCGAGATATTGGATCCGGCGCGTACGATAATCTGTTTGGCCCGGCCTTGAAACCACAGGTGGCCTTCGGCGTCCCGGCGCGCCAGGTCGCCAGTGTGAAGCCATCCGTCGCGCAGAAGGTCGGCGGTGGTCTCGGGATCGTTCCAGTACCTCCGGCAGGCGATCGGGCTGCGCAGCACCACTTCGCCGGGCTCGCCCTCCGGCACGTCGCGGCCGGCCGGGTCCACGATTCGCACCTGCACGATGGAAAGCGGAATGCCCATGGAGCCTTCCCGAATGGAGTGCCTGGGATTGACAGCGATAAAGCCACCCTCGGTCATGCCGTAGAATTCCTGGAGCGGTATCCCGAACAGTTCCTGGAAGCGGCTTGGCAAGCTGTGGGGAACCGAGTCGCCGCCCACCAGAACGGTATCCAGCGAACGCACATCGCGCGGCTTCCGGGCCTGCTCTTCCACAATGAACTGCAACAGCGCCGGCAGGGAGACGGTGTAGGTGCAGCGGTAGCGCTCGATAGCGTCGAGGATCGCCCCCGGATCGAAGCCCGGCAACAGCACGATGGCCGCCCCGCAATAGATGGACGCCACCACCATGGCCAGCGCGGCGATATGCATCATCGGCGTGGTACACAGCCCGAGCCCTCCGCTTACCAGTTCCGCCTGCATACACCGGCAGCATTCCAGGAAAGCGCCATGCGAGCATTCCACGCCTTTCGGCCGCGCCGTGGTGCCGGACGTATACATTATGACCGCCGTCTGCCCTACGTCGATCGCCGGCAGCACGACGTCCGGCGCTTCCCCTGGGATCGCGCTTACGACGCTGCGCAGGGAGGGGCAAAGCGCAGCCGCCGCCTCGGCCAGCGGCACAAGTGCCGGAGCGCTGAAGCACAGGGCGGCCCCGGAGTTCTGGAAAACATACGCGATCTCTGGAACCTTCAGGCGAAGATTGACCGGCACCGCGATGACTCCCGAGAGAAATGCCGCAAAGTAGAGTTGCGCGGCTTCCACGGAGTTGTGCCAGTGAATCGCGACGCGGTCGCCGGGTCGCAGCCCCTGGTGCAGGAACCAGCGGGCCAGCCGGGTGGCGGAGTTGTCCAGTTGTGCATACGTGACCTCCGCCCCGGGCGCGAACAGGACCGTCTTGTCCGGATGCCCGGCGGCTTTCGCGCGCAACATTTCGCCCATCGTCATGGAATTCCCTCCCCCCTGCCCCACATCGTCCCGTGTGAAAGTCCCGTGTGAAAACAGGTTATCGTAAACTGCTGCCGGGAGGAACAAACCGGCTCCGGCGTGCGTTGTTTTTGTATTGAGGAGCGACCGTTGCATTTTTTCTGGCAGGACCTTCGCTACGGCCTCCGGACCCTGCTGCGGAATCCGGGATTTTGTGCGGTGGCCGTTCTGGCACTCGCCCTGGGCATAGGACCCAACACCGCCATCTTCACCATGGTCAACGCAGTGCTGCTCAAACCGCTGCCGGTTCCCGAACCCGGCCGCGTGGTAATGATCTGGGGCACTATGCTGCAATCGGGATTCGATCAATTGCCGGTGAGCGGCGCCGACTACCTGGATTGGAAAAAGCAGTCCGCCTCGTTCGAACAGATGGCCGCGGCCTTCGCCATTCCCGAATACGGCCTGAACGTGAGCGGCGCGGGCGAGCCGGAGCGCGTCCCCGCGGCCACGGCATCGAAGGAGTTTCTTCCGGCGCTCGGCATCACGCCGCTGGCGGGGCGCAATTTCCTGCCCGAGGAGGATCGTCCCGGCGGACCCGCCGCGGTGCTCATCAGCAACGCCTTGTGGCAGCGCCGGTTCCATTCCGACCCGTCGGCCGTGGGGCGCACCCTCACCGTAGACGGCATCTCCCGAACCATTGTCGGCGTGGTGCCGCACGAGCTGAGCGACATGATTGCCGCGGACCTGTGGCTGCCCACCGCCATCGATCCCAACAACCCCGAGCGCCGCAATCACAACTACGGCATCGTGGCGCGGCTCAGACCAGGAGTCACTATCGCGCAGGCGCGCGCCGAAATGACGCTGATTGCCAGGCGCCTGGAGCGCGCCTACCCTGCCACCAACACGGGCTGGGGGATCACGCTGTTTCCCATGGCGGAAATGTTTACCGGCCGCATCCGCCCGGTGCTGCTGATCCTGTTGGGCGCGGTGGGCCTTCTGCTGTTGATTGCCTGCGCCAACCTGGCCAACCTTCTGCTCGCGCGCGCCTCGACCCGCGAAAAAGAGATCGCCATTCGCGCCGCCATGGGCGCCGGCCGCGGCCGCATTGTCCGCCAACTGCTCACCGAAAGCCTGGTCCTGGCGCTGGCGGGCGGACTGCTGGGGCTCCTGCTGGCGGTGTGGAGCGTGCGCGCCGTGCGTGGCATCGTACCGGATATGTTCCCGCTGCTGCAGCACATGGGTGTGGATCTGCCGGTCCTGGCTTTCACCCTGGGGCTTTCCATTCTCACCGGCCTGCTGTTCGGACTCGTGCCCGCCTGGAAATCTTCCCGCAGCGATCTCAACACCGCGCTCAAAGAGGCGGGCGGCCGCTCGGATAGCGCCGGCGGAACGCACCGCATCCGCGGCGTTCTGCTGGCCTTTGAAGTGGCGCTGGCGGTGTTGCTCTCGGTAAGCGCAGGCCTGCTGCTGCGCAGTTTCGCGCAGGTGGTGGCGGTGAACCCGGGCGTTCGCGTGTCGCATGTTCTGACCATGGCCCTGAGCCTCCCCGACGTGAAGTACGATACGCCGGTGAAGCGCGCCAATTTCTACAAGAACCTCACCGGACGGCTGGAAGCGATGCCTGGTGTCCGGTCCGCCGGCGCGGTGCTGTTTCTGCCGCTCCGCGTGTCCATCCTTTCTTTCCGCATTGGCGTGAACCGTTTCCGCATTGAAGGCCGTCCGCCCGTTCCGGACAGCCAGCAGCCGATGGTGGATTACCGCATTGCCACCCCCGGATACTTCAACACCATGGGCATCGCCCTTCGCCAGGGCCGCCTTTTCGACCAGCATGACGACCTGGACGCCAGGCGCGTCGCGCTCCTCAACGAAGCCATGGTCCGCCAGCAGTTTCCCGGGGAGAATCCGCTCGGGAAGCACATCAGCACCAGCGGCGCGCTCATGGAAATTGTGGGCGTGGTGGCCGACGCCAAACTGTACGGCCTGGATGCCCCCATCGAGCCGGCCATTTACGTGCCGCACATGCAGCACCCGAGCGAATCCATGGGACTGGCCATCCAGACCGTGGGCGACCCTGCAGCCATGACCACGGCGGTGCGCCGGGAAATCCTGGCGCTCGATCCGGAACAGCCTATATCCAGCGTCCGGACCATGGAGAACGTGCTCTCCGATTCGCTCATGCTGCGGCGTGTCTCCATGCTGATGCTGAGCATCTTTGCCGCCCTGGCCCTGACTCTGGCCGCCGTGGGCATTTACGGCCTCACGGCGTACTCGGTAAGCCGCCGCACGCACGAAATCGGACTGCGCGTGGCGTTGGGCGCCAGCCAGGCGCAGGTTCTGCAACTGGTGGTGGCGCGGGGGCTGGTGACTTCCCTGATCGGCGCGGGGATCGGCCTCGCCGCGGCGTTTGCCTTGACGCGCGCGCTGTCCGGAATGCTTTACGGCGTTACCGCCACGGACCCGCTGGTGTTTGCCGGCGTGCCCGTCCTGCTGGTCGGCGTTTCGGTGGTGGCCAGCTATGTCCCCGCGCGTAAGGCCACGCGCATCGATCCCCTGGTGGCGCTGCGCTACGAGTGATATTATCGCCGCCTGCGCGAATCCCAGGAACTTTTTGGCTTCTGGCGACATTACACCCGTAGAAGCCATGGCGAGCGACGAAGCTTTGATGCTGGAGTTTCAAGCGGGATCGCGGGGAGCGTTCGATGAGCTGTTCGCGCGCTACCGCCAGCCCCTCTTCGGATACTTCCGGCGCCGCCTGGCCAGCCGCGAACGGGCCGAAGAGCTGACCCAGGAGACCTTCCTGGCCGTCCTGCGCGCCACCCGGCGATACCAGCCACGCGCCCTGGTGCGGACATATTTATATGCAATCGCCATCCGCCTGCTGGCCGCCGAGCGCCGCCGCACGCCCGCCGCGGACGCCCCCGGCGATCCGCCCTGCGACCCGCGCAACGACGAAACACTGTGGGTGCGTCAGGCTTTGGGGCGGCTGAACCCTTTGGAACGCGAAATTCTGATGCTGCGCGAGTACGAGGATCTCAGCTATGCCGAAATCGCCGATTTGCTGCACCTTCCCCTGAATACCGTGCGCACCCGCCTGTTCCGCGCCCGTATGGCCCTGAAAGGCGCGCTGGAGGCGCGCAAGCCATGAGGCCCGACATGCATCCCATCGAACCTGAAGAATTGATGGCCTACCTGGATGGCGAACTGTCCGAGGCGCGCGCCTCTGAAACTGCCCGCCACCTGGCGCACTGCCGCGATTGCCAGGCGGTCGCGGCCGAAATGCAGAGCGTTTCCCGCACGCTGCTGGCCTGGGAGATCGAGGAAGCCGGGCCGGGCGTGGAGCGCGCCGTGAACGCGGCGCCCCTTCCCGCCCCCCCACGCCCGCTATGGAAGAGCCGCATGCCCTGGATCTTCGCGATGGCCGCCGCAGTGATCGGGGCGATGGTGCTGGTGCGCATTCAGGGTACGCATCCGGTGAGCCGGGCGGAGTTGCTCACCGAGCCAGTGGAAGTCAAACAGGCGGCGCCCGAGCAAAACGAAGCGGGGCCGCCGGCAAACGAGCCCCGGGAGCCGCAGGTGGCCCGCACGGCGCAGATCACCCTGACCGCGAGCGATTTCCCCGCCGCGCGCGCCGCACTGGACGAAATCCTCAAGCGCCGCGGCGGCCACATCGGCAGCCTCACGCTCGGCTCGCCGCCCGATGCCGGGCGGACGCTGGACGCAGTCCTGCGGGTGCCGGCGGCGCAACTGGATGCCGCCCTTGCAGACGTCCGCCGTCTGGGCCGGGTGGAAACCGAGCAGCAGACCGGCGAGGAAGTCACCCGACAGGTGGTGGACCTGGACGCCCGCCTGGCCAATTCCCGCAACACCGAGCAGAGGCTGGCCGACATTCTCCGGCATACCGCCGGCAAAATCTCCGACGTGCTCGAGGTCGAAAAGGAAATCGGCCGGGTGCGCGGAGAAATCGAACAGATGGAAGCCGAGCGGAAAAGCCTTGCCGACCGCATCAGTTTCGCCACCCTGAACGTGCGCCTCAACGAGGAGTATAAAGCGCACCTCGCCACTTCCACGCCTTATGGCTTGAGCCGGCTCCGGAATTCGGCGGTAGAGGGGTACCGGAATGCAGCCGGCAGCCTGACGGGTGCTGCCGCGTTCCTGCTCTCCGCCGGTCCGTCCCTGGTACTTTGGGCGGCCATCCTTTTCTTTCCCGCGCGCTACCTTTGGCGTAAAATACGCTGAACTTTCAGTCCGACTGCCCTATTGCCTGGCGCGCAAACGGCCGATTAACTGTGACAGCGGTACGGCCTTGACGCAACGACGCGCACAACTCGGGACAGTCTTTCTATGGCTTACATGTTTTGCCGCGGCGCTTCGCGCAGAAGACCGGTTTTCCTGGCGCTCCTGGGGCGTACGCGACGGATTCTCGGAAACGTACGCCCGCACCATAAGCCGCACGGCCGGCGGCAGCGCATACGTCCGTCACGGCGCCGTTCCCACGATGACCCTGTTCGATGGCTACGGCGTTACCCTCGTGCCGGAACCTCGTGGCGGCCAGCAACCCGTCTGGGCAGACACCAAAAGGGTGTACGCGGATGCGGCCGGGAACTTGTGGACCGCTTCGCTCGACGCGCTGCGCGAGTACCGCGACGGAAAATGGACGGTGCTGTATGCCCCGCCGCCGGGTCACCGCGTTTTGGCGGCAGTGCCGGCAGGACGGCGCGTCCTGGTGCTGCTGGACAACGCGCTCGGCGAGTTCAACCCGGACCGGCAGGAGTGGCGGGAGGTCCGTAAAGCGGAGCAATCCCGGATCGCCCCATTTCTGGATCTGTGCCCGGGCGGCGCTGAGGAAGTGTACGTAACCGGCGAGCACGGCGTGGCAAAGCTGCGCATCTCCTCGGACGGCGCTCCTTCCGGCTGGCTTGAAGTCAATGGCGGCACGCAATCGCTGACTCACTTCGTATTTCCGCAGCCGGGCGCAGCGGAGTTGTTTGCCCAGGCGGTGTCGGCGCGTGATCATCTGCATCACATTGTCCGCTGGGCGGGAAACGAACTCCAAAACGTGTACTTGTCGGCAGGGGACGATCTTCGCGGCTGGCGGGCGGGCGACGGCGCCACCTGGATCTCGGACGGGCCGTCAATTGTGCGCCTGCTGGGCGGCCGGAAGTACCCGGTAGAAAAGGCCGGGGTCCTGTCCGGAAACATTTACGATGTTTTCTCCGAGGCAGGCCAGGCTTTTTGGGTGGCCACTTCCGAGGGCATCGCGCGCTACACGCCTCCGTTGTGGGAGCGGCCCGCCGGGGCGGAGACGTTTGACCTCCCGGTGCACGCCATCACCGAAGATGGCCGCGGGACCGTGTGGATGAGCGCCACCGACTCCCTCCTGGAGTATCGGGGCGAAAACTGGATACGGCATAAACTACCGGACGGTTTTCGAACCCATACGGTGGAGACCAACAGTCTCGTGCCGCTGCCCGATGGCCGGATTCTCGTCAAAGTATTGGGCGCAAACGCCACAGACGCGATCCTGGCGATGGACCCCGGGAGCGGCCGGTTCACGCGCCTGTCCCATCCCGAAGGCCGTTCCCTCACCATGCTTCAGGTGCGCGAGCGCGGCGGAGCGTGGGTTGGCAGCGAGGTGAGAGGCGTTCCCGGATTCCGCCTCGAGATCTATGACGGAACCCGTTATCGAAAGGTCCTGGAACTGGGCGCCGAATGGCGGGGCGCAAACCTCCGGTGCGTGCTGGAGGGGGCGAAGGCCGAGATCTGGCTGGGTGGCTCCTCAGGCGGCGGCCTGTATCGGGATGGCCGCCTTTCCGATCCGTTCCAGCCCGCCTATGGCTATACGGAAGCCGGCGTATTCATTCTCGGCAGATTGCCGGGCGGCGGACTTGTGGCCGGAGGCCGCGACCGGCTTTTGCGGTATGACGGAAATTCGTGGACCACGATGCGGGAGGGGCTGGACCGCGTCCGTCAAATTGCGACGGCGCGCGACGGCTCCTTTTGGGTAGCTTCCGCTAGTGGCCTTCACCGCCTCGATAACGGGAACTGGCTCAGTTATCAACTGGAGGAAGGGCTGCCTTCGGTGATCGCTTACAGCGTCTTTCAAGACAGCCGGGGATGCTTGTGGGCCGGAACCACCCGCGGTGTCATCGTTTTCCGTCCGGATGCGGATATCGACCCCCCGCGGACCATTCTGGACCCCGGCAGCAACCTGCGCGAAGTCTCGCCCACGGGCGAAGCGCGAATCTCGTTCCGAGGGATTGACCGGTGGAACCAGACCGATCCGGCTCGCCTGCTCTTTTCCTACCGCCTGGATGACGGCCCCTGGTCGTCCTTCCGGGATGGCAGCGGCATCTCGCTCCACCGCCTCACCGCCGGAGCGCACCGTTTTTCCGTGCGCTCGATGGATCGCAATGGCAACGTCGATCCGGCGGGCCAGGTGTTGTCTTTCGCGGTGCCGTCACCCTGGTACCGGCAGGCCGGGTTTCTGGCCCTGGGAGGCGCGGGTTGCTGGCCATTTTCACGCTCGCCTGGGTCGTGGCGGCACAGTACCGGCGCCGCAGCAGCCTGATCCTGGAACTGCACCAAGCCAAGGACGAAGCTGAGAGCGCCAGCCGGCACAAAACCGAATTCCTGGCCAACATGAGTCACGAGATCCGCACCCCCATGAATGGCGTGATCGGCATGACCGGCCTGCTGCTGGACACGGGATTGACCACCGAGCAAAGGGAATACGCCGAAACCGTGCGCCGTTCGGGAGAGGCGCTGCTCGCCATCATCAATGACATCCTGGACTTCTCCAAAGTCGAGGCCGGCAAGCTGGAGATCGAGAATTTCGCCTTTGACTTGCGCGTGGCCATTGAAGAAGTCAATGAGATGCTGGCGCCGAAGATCGAATCGCGCAAACTCGACTTGGTCCTTCAATATCCAGCGAGCCTGCCCCGTTACTTCGTGGGAGATGCCGGCCGCATCCGCCAGGTAATGACCAACCTGGTGGGCAACGCCATCAAATTCACCGCCAGCGGCGATATCGTCATCGACGTGGAGTGCGCGTCCCGGGACGAGGCGCGGGCGCTGATGAAGATTTCGGTGATCGATACCGGACCGGGCATTCCCGCCGAAAGGATCGACGCGCTGTTCGAAAAATTCAGCCAGTTGGATGGCTCGACCAGCAGGAAGTATGGCGGCACCGGGCTGGGGCTGGCCATCTCAAAGCAGCTTGTCCAACTGATGGGAGGGTCCATCTCGGCGAGCAGCAAGCCCGGCCAGGGTTCCACATTTTCTTTCACCCTGCCGTTGCCGTTCGATCCCGCCCCGCGCGCGGCGTCCGTGGGCATGGACGATTTGCGGAATCTCCGCCTGCTCATAGTAGACGATAACGAAGTCAGCCGCCGCGTGCTGCACGAACAGATCACCAGTTGGGGCATGCGCAACGGCAGCTTCGGAAGCAGCGAGGAAGTGATCCAGACCCTGCGGGCAGCAAGGCAGGCCGGAGATCCCTACCACTTCGCCATTGTCGATTACGAGATGCCCGGAATGGACGGCGCCGCGCTGGCGCGCGCCATCAAAGCCGACCCGGATATCCGCGATACGCTGGTCGTGCTGCTGACCTCCGTCGGCCAATGGGCCGAAGTCAGACAGAGGGAAAGCAGCACCGTGGATGTCTCGCTGGTGAAGCCCGTGAGGCAGTCTCAGCTCTTTAGCGCGCTCTCTACCGCGTGGTCCAGGAGTCACCAGCTTTCGGCCCCCAGCCAAGTCGCTGCTGTCCGCTCTTTGGCGGAGATGGCACAGGCACTTTCGGACCGGCCGGACAGGTCCCCCATGCGCGTGCTGGTGGTCGAAGATAACATCGTGAATCAGAAGGTGGCCGCGCGCCTTCTCGGAAAACTCGGCTTGCGTGCGGATTTGGCCGCGGATGGCGCCGAAGCCGTCGAGATGTGCCGCCTTGCGCCGTACGATCTGATCTTTATGGATTGCCAGATGCCGGATATGGACGGCTACTGCGCCACCCGGGAAATCCGCCGCCTGGAGGGCCAGGAGCGGCACGTTCCCATCGTGGCCATGACCGCGGAGGCGCTGGCAGGCTGCCGGGAACGATGTCTTGCCGCCGGTATGGACGATTACATTGCCAAGCCGATCAAGGGCGAA
>Ga0335085_10013906_pt1 | contig 11770 bp, 12 predicted proteins | sample Lox_Sample_45_FD_206712 | JGI IMG/M metagenome (GOLD analysis project Ga0335085, IMG submission 206712) | Soil microbial communities from Loxahatchee National Wildlife Refuge, Florida, United States - Lox_Sample_4.5 | ecosystem: Environmental > Terrestrial > Soil > Wetlands | place: USA...
GCGATCATCGATGAACCGTTGCGCGGGCTCGACGCCTTCGCGCAATCGGTTATGCGCGACCTGTTGCGCGAATTCCGCGAGAGCGAGGGGCCGGCCTTCCTGGTCCTGACCTCGGACATGGCCGTGGCCCAGGCGCTGGCGGAGGATGCCCTCGTCTTCGCGGGCGGGCGGATCGTGGAGCGAGGGCCGCTTGCCCAGATCGTGAAGGCACCCAAAGCCCCGCAAACCAAGCGTTTGATCGAGGCGGTGAAGGCATCCGAGCCCCTTTCGCCGCAGCCTTCCGGGGGTTAGAACACCGCCATGCTGAAGCTCAACGATGGGGCCCTGTTGAGGGCCGATGCCTATTGGAACGGCGCCTGGAAACCGGCCGACGACGACGCCCGCTTTGCCGTGACCGATCCCGCAAGCGGCGAGACAATCGTGGAGGTGGCCAATCTCTGCGAGGCCGAGACCCGGCGCGCCATCGAAGCGGCGCACGCGGCCTATCCCGCCTGGCGCAAGAAGACGGCCAAGGAGCGCGCGGCGCTGTTGCGCAAATGGTACGAGCTGATCCTGGCCAATCAGGAAGACTTGGCCCGCATCATGACGGCGGAGCAGGGCAAGCCGCTAGCCGAGACACGCGGCGAAGTGGCCTATGGCGCGGCCTTCATCGAATGGTTCGCGGAAGAAGGCAAGCGCGTCTATGGCGACGTGATCCCGACACCGCAAGCGAGTCGCCGCATCATCGTCTTGAAGGAGCCCGTCGGCGTTGTGGCCGCGATCACGCCGTGGAATTTCCCGAACGCGATGATCACGCGCAAGGCAGCGCCCGCGCTCGCCGCGGGCTGCACCTTCCTGATCAAGCCGGCGGCCGAGACGCCGCTCTCGGCACTGGCACTGGCCGAGCTTGCGCATCGCGCGGGCATTCCGGCCGGCGTGTTCAACGTGCTGCCGACGAAGAAGCCATCGAAAGTGGGCGGCGAACTCACGCAGAGTCCGCTGATCCGCAAATTCAGCTTCACGGGATCGACAGAGATCGGGAAGCTGCTGATGCGGCAATGCGCCTCCACGGTGAAGAAGGTGTCGCTGGAGCTTGGCGGCAATGCACCCTTCATCGTCTTCGACGATGCCGACCTCGATGCCGCGGCCGATGGCGCAATGCTGTCGAAGTTCCGCAACATGGGCCAGACCTGCGTCTGCGCCAACCGGCTCCTGGTGCAGGATGGCGTCTACCAGGCGTTTGCCGAGAAGCTCGCCGCGCGCATGGCGAAGCTGAAACTCGGCAGCGGCTTCGACGACGGCGTCACACAAGGACCGTTGATCAACGAAGACGCCGTTGTGAAGGTGGAGGCCCTGATCAAGGACGCGACCGGCAAGGGCGCGAAACTGTCGCTCGGCGGCAAGCGTTCCGCGCTCGGCCACACCTTTTTCGAGCCGACGCTCCTGAGGGATGTGACGCCCGAGATGCGCATCGCGCGCGAAGAGATTTTCGGTCCCGTCGCCACGCTGTTCCGCTTCAAGACGGACGACGAAGCGATCGCGCTTGCCAACGACACCGAATATGGGCTCGCCGCGTACTTCTATGCGCGCGATGTCGGGCGGGTGTGGCGCGTGGCGGAGGCGCTGGAATACGGCATCCTCGGCATCAACGAAGGCATCATCTCGACCGAGGTCGCCCCGTTCGGCGGCATGAAGGAATCCGGAACAGGCCGCGAAGGCTCCAAATACGGCATCGAGGACTATCTGGAGATCAAGTATCTCGCACTCGGCGGATTGGGAGGCGCGTGAGGACGTGATCCCGCGCTATTCCCGGCCCGAGATGGCGGCGATCTGGTCGCCGGAGACGAAGTTCCGCATCTGGTTCGAGATCGAAGCGCACGCCGCCGATGCCTTGGCGGAATTGGGCGTGATTCCAAAGGAAGCCGCCGCGATCGTCTGGGAGAAAGGCGGCAAGGCGACATTCGATGTGGCGCGGATCGATGCCATCGAGCGCGAGGTCAAGCACGACGTCATTGCGTTCCTGACGCATCTTTCGGAGATCGTGGGGCCCGACGCGCGCTTCGTCCATCAGGGAATGACCTCGTCGGACGTTCTGGACACGTGCCTGTCGGTGCAGTTGACGCGCGCAGCCGACATCTTGATCGCCGATGTGGATGCACTCTTGGCCGCGCTCAAAAAGCGCGCCTTCGAGCATAAATTCACGCCGACGATCGGCCGCAGCCATGGCATCCATGCCGAACCGACGACCTTCGGCGTGAAGCTCGCGGGCTACCACGCGGAGTTCGCACGCGCGAAACGGCGCCTCGAAGCCGCGCGCGAGGAGATCGCCATCTGTGCCATCTCCGGACCCGTGGGCACGTTCGCCACGGTCGACCCACGCGTCGAGGAGCACGTGGCGAAAGCCTTGGGCTTGAAAGCCGAGACGGCTTCGACGCAAGTCATTCCGCGCGACCGGCATGCTGCGTTCTTCGCGGCGCTCGGCGTGGTGGCATCGTCGCTGGAGCGGCTGGCGACGGAAATCCGCCATCTCCAGCGCAGCGAAGTGCTGGAAGCGGAGGAGTATTTCTCCGAGGGGCAGAAGGGCTCGTCCTCGATGCCGCACAAGCGCAATCCGGTGCTGAGCGAGAACATCACCGGCTTGGCGCGCATGGTGCGCGGCTATGCGATACCGGCCTTGGAGAACGTGGCGCTGTGGCACGAGCGCGACATCTCGCATTCGAGCGTGGAGCGCTATATCGGGCCCGATGCCACGGTGACGCTCGATTTCGCGCTCGCCCGCATGACCGGAGTGATCGAGAAGCTGATCGTCTATCCCGAACACATGCTGAAAAATCTTGAAGCCACGCATGGTCTCGTGCATTCGCAGCGCGTGCTTCTGGCGTTGACCCAGGCCGGTATCGGCCGCGAAGACGCCTATCGGCTGGTGCAGAAAAACGCCATGCGCGCCTGGAACGGCGAAGGCGATCTGTTGTCGCTGCTGAAGGCCGACAAGGATGTGACCAAGGCGATTCCGCCGTCGCAACTCGAAACGCTGTTCGACTTCGGCTTCCACACCAAGCATGTGGAGACGATCTTCAAGCGGGTGTTCGGATAGGGCTCCCACATGGCGGGGGCGATTGGGGGAGACATGTCGTCGCGCACTGCGTTCCGCATCAGCCTTGTGCTTGGGCTTTTCCTTGTCGCGCTCTTCGCGTGGACGAAGACGCAACCGCCGCTGACGATTTGCGGCGGGAAGGTACCGGACTATCCGCCGGTGGTGGTGTTCGAGCTTTCGCGCGATGTGGGCGATCTTCACACGATTTTCTGCGACAAGCCGTCCAAGGAGCGCGACGCCGTCGTCGCCGAAATGAGCCGGAACACGAGGGGCGACAGCTTCGTTTTCATTCCCCTCTACGGCGCGTTCATGATCTTCTTCTTTCTCGGCGCGCGCGGCGCATGGCCGAGGCTAGCCCGGATCGGACTGGCTCTCAGCGCGCTCGCGATCTTGAGCGACTACGCGGAGAATTATTCGCTGTTCCAAACGCTCGGCGCGCTCGACAACCGCGCCGGGCCCTATGCTCTGCTGCCCTGGGCCACCGGCGTGAAGTGGGTGTCGTTGGGCCTTGGCGGAATCGTCTGCGCGTTTGCGTCGTCCACACACCGTCTCGTTGCCGCGACCGCCGCTGCGCTGGCGGTTGTGGGCCTTGCCCTGGTTCTGCTTGCCCTGATCGACCCGCATGCGCATTGCGGGCTGGCACCGTTTGGCATCCTGGTGTCGTGGGGAATCTTCCTGATCGCGGACGCTTGGGAGAGTTTCAGGCTGCCGGCCTGAGGCTGTAGCGCACCGGCAAGGATTTCAGCCCGGTCACGAATGTCGCTTCGATCTTGCGCGGGGTTCCCGCAAGCGCAATGGAATCGATGCGCTTCAGCAACTCCGCGAAGAACGCCTTGATTTCCATCTTGGCGAGATGCTGCCCCAAGCAGACATGCACGCCATAGCCGAAGGCGACATGGCGGTTGGGTTCGCGGTCGACCTTGAAGGCGAAAGGATCGGGGAAGGCCTCCGCGTCGCGGTTGCCGGAGACATAGAGCAATTCCAGCGCCTGTCCCTTTTCGATGGTCTTGCCGCGCAAAGCGTAATCTTCCGTCGCCGTGCGCATGAAATGCTGGACCGGCGTCGTCCAGCGGATCATTTCGTTCACGGCGGTGTCGAGCAGCGCGGGATTGACCTTCAGCTTGGCGAGCTCGTCCGAATTTTCGATCAGCGCGCGCAAGCCACCGGCCATCGTGGAGCTGGTGGTGTCATGGCCGGCGGTGGCGACGATGATGTAATAGGACGCAGTCTCGAGGTCGCCCAAGGGGCAACCCTTGATCTTGCCGTTGGCGATGACGCTCGCGAGATCCTCGCCGGGATGCGCGCGGCGGTCCGCCGTCATCTTGTTGAAGTACTGGAAGAAGTCGAGAAACACGTTGGTGCGCTCACTGCTCTCGGCTTCAGGCCGCTTCATGTCGGGGTCCTGGCCGCCGAACAGTTCCTGCGTCAGCTTCAGCATCAGGGGCTCGTCGGATTCCGGCACACCCAGGATCGACATGATGACATGCAGCGGATAGTAGACCGCGATTTCGCGCGCGAAATCGCATTGCGGCCCCTTTTCCATCATCACATCGACATAGCGCTTCGCCAGTTCCGCCACCCGCGCTTCCAGTTTCTTCAGATTGGGCGGCATGAACCAGCTTTGGGTGAGCCCGCGCATGGCGCGATGCTCTTCGCCGTCGAGATCGATCAACGTACGGAACGGCGAGACGCGCCCGGTCTTGGGATCGGGGCCGCCCCACAGCGAGGCGAGCTGATGCTCGGCTTCGATGTTCATCAGGGTCGAGCGCGGCTCGTTCAGAAAGATGTCGTTGCGCCGCTCGATCTCCAGGATGTCCGCGTGCCTGGAGATCGCCCAATACGGCCGGAAGCCGTCCGGCGTCGTCCAGTGAACCGGGTCCTCGTCGCGCAGCCGCTGCAAAAGGCGATGCAGCGCCGCCTCGTCGGCATAGGTTTTGGGGTCGGCGATGGCGTTGTCGAGGGCCCGATCTTGCATGGTTTGCTCGCAATGGATGACGCTGGCGTCATTGTGAATCGAAGTTGAAACCGCCGCAATCCGGCCCCACCTCTCATCAAGGCTTCGATGCCGCAAATGGAGAGGACTGCATGATCCGGTTCCGTGCGCTGCCCAAATTGACCGTGCTTGCCGTTACGGCCGTCTCGCTTTCCGCGTGTTTCGACCTCGACCAAAAGGTCGCCATCGGGCGTGATGGTTCGGGCTCCTACGAGATCGCCGTGGCCGCGGAGGGGCTCGTCGGCGACGGGTTGAAGCAGGATCGCGACAACATGCTGAAGCCCAACAAGGCGGTCAGCCGGACTGAGGTGGTGAACGGAAAAGTCGTGCGCAGCGCGCGCGCCGACTTCGCCAAGTTGTCCGATCTGTCCTTCAACAGCGAAGCCATCAGCCTGCACGTTCTGGGTCACAGCCTGTTCGGATTGGGGCCGACGCAGGTGCGCTTCCGCCGCGTGTTCCTTGTCGATCACGCCGAGAAGGATCATGCGCGGGGCCACAGCGACGACGACATGAGCCACGAAGTGCTGGACACGTTCTTCGGCGGCCACAGCTACACCTTCGCCGTCACCCTGCCCGGCTCCATCGACCGCATCGCGCCGATGACGATCGACGGCATGGAGATCAAGCCCACCGTGACGGGCGACATCTATCACGGCCACACCATCACTTGGCGCATGCCGCTCTCGCTTGCGCTGTCGGCGAAGCAGATCGCCTTTGAAGTGGACTTCTCTGCCTATGGCACATTCGCCGACGCGCGGACGCGAACCCCGCCGCACGAGAAATCGGGTGCCTAGCTCAGCGCGGCAGTGCGAAGGCCAGCACGTCGTCGCCGCGCTTGGTACCGAGCTTGGAGTGGCCCCCGGCCGCGATGACGACGTATTGCCGGCTCTTCCACATATAAGTCATTGGCGTGGCCTGGCCGCCCGCAGGCAAACGTCCCTTCCACAATTCTCTTCCGGTCGCAGCATCGAAGGCGCGGAGGTAGTCGTCCATCGCGGCGGCGATGAAAACGACGCCCGAGGCGGTCACGATCGGCCCCCCGAGATTGGGAACGCCGATATTGCCGAGCAGATATTCGCTCATCGGCAGCATGTCTTCGGTGGTGCCGAGCGGCACCTGCCATTTGATCTTGCCTGTCTTCATGTCGATGGCGTGCAGCATGCCCCAGGGCGGCGGATTGCACGGCAGGCCAAGCGGTGACAGAACCGCCTCGCGCATCATGCCGAAGGGCGCGCCCGCATTCGGCGAAACCTCCTTGTCGAAGAAGCGCTCTTCCACCGCCTTGAACTCCTTCTGCGGAATGAGCGTGACCAGATGCATCAGGCTCGACGTGTTGACGTAGGCTGTGCCGGTCTTGGGGTCGTAAGCGAGGCCGCCCCAATTCGTGCCGCCGCCGGTGAAGGGATAGATGATCGTGCCTTGCGTGGAGGGCGGGGTGTAGAGTCCGTCATGACGCGCATGTTCGACGATGTCGCGGCACTTGCCGCGGTCCCAGAAGGTCATGCCATAGGCCTGATCCGGCGCGATGGTGCTGGGCGCCAGCGGCTTGGGCGCTATCGGAAACGGCTGCGTCGGCGATAGCCGCTCACCGGGAGCCGCGCCTTGCGGCACCTTGCGCTCGACCACCGGGACGATTGGCTTGCCGGTATCGCGGTCGAGCGTGAACAGCAGCCCCTGCTTCGTCGCCTGGATCACCGCTGGCGTCAGCTTGCCGCCATAGGCCACCGTCGCGAGTGTCGGCTGTGCCGGGATATCGTAATCCCAGACGTCGTGATGCGTGGTCTGGAACGACCACACGACCTTGCCGGTCTCGATTTTCAGCGCGACGATCGAATTCGCATATTTTCCGTCGCCCGCCCGATAGCCGCCCCAGAAATCCGGACTGGTGCTGGACACCGGCAGGAAGAGAAGACCGCGCCGTTCGTCCACGCTCATCGGTGCCCAGACATTGGCCGCACCGCCGCGGAACGGCGGTTTCTGATCGGCGAGCGGATTGAAGCTCCAGCGCATTCGACCGGTGATCGCGTCATAGGCGAACACGGTGCCGGGCAATTCGTCGACCTTCTGGTTGTCGTCGATGGACGATCCCGCAATGACGAGGCCGTGACTGACGATCGGCGCGGAGGTCGTATGAATGCGGCCATATTTGCCAAGCTCGGGTTTCGCAAAGGGCGGCAAGTCCACCGTGCCGGCAGTGCCGAAGCCTTCGCAGGGCTTGCCGGTCTTTGCATCGAGCGCAATCAGGCGGCGGTCGGCGGTGTTGAGATAAATGCGTGCGGCGCAAGCGCCGCCTTTCGCCGGCGTCTTCCAATAGGCGACGCCGCGGCAGACGAAATCGTTGGGATAGTGGATGGCGATGTTGAGCTTGGGATCGAAGCGCCAGATCGGCCTGCCCGTGCCGGGATCGAGAGCCGCGACTTCGTTGAATGGTGAGCAGACATAGAGCCTGCCGCCGGCCAGGATCGGCGTGTCTTCGAAGCTGGCGCGCTTGATCGCCGCACCCTTGGTCTTGAGGTCGCCGGTCGAATAGCGCCAGGCGGGTTCAAGATCGCCGGCATTGGCGGGGGTGATCTGGGTGGCGGCCGAAAAGCGCTCCCCGCCCGGATCGCCGCCATAATAGGTCCAGCCGGCTTCGTTCTCGGCTGCCCGGCAAGGCATGATCAGAAGCGCCGCGACGAAAGCCCCGACTGCCAAGTCCCGCATACGCGCCATCGCCCTCTCCTGTTCGGTGCCGGACAGGCTATGCTCGGATCATGTCCGGCGCGCCAGACCAGCCCGCCCAATCTGTGTCCCCGGCGCGGAAACCGAAAGGGCGCTGGGGCGGCGCGCGTTCGATTCGTGATTTCCGGCAATGGCTTGGGACGAACGGCCTATTATCCGGGATGAGCGGAACCGACCGCCAATGCCAGTTCTACTCCTTTACGGCCGCTGCCGTCTTGGTGGGCGTGTTCAACACCATCAACGTGATCACCACCGTCCACGCGGAGCCGAACCTTTCGATTGTCGCACCTATCATCTGGGAGGGCTCGAGCTGGGTCACGCTGCTCCTGTTTTTCTGGGTGCCGTGGCTGGCTTGGCGGCTGGCGCCGTTCGGCGTGCAGCCGCGCTGGAAGCTGGCGCTGCACATACCCGCCGCGGTGATGTTCTCGCTCTGCCATGTCGAGGGCTTCGTGCTGCTGCGCAAGTCTCTCTATTGGCTGTTCGGCGCCCATTATCAGTTCGGCGCCTTCCTGCCGAATTTCCTCTACGAATTCCGCAAGGACGTCCTCGGCTATGTTCTGTTCATCGCGGGTTTCGCGCTGATCGGACGATTGCTCCATCAGCGCTTGGCGCAACCGGATATGCCGGCCACGTTCGACATCCGCGACGGCGCCAAGCTGGTGCGCGTGGCGTTCGCCGACATTTTGGCAGTGTCGTCTGCCGGCAATTACGTCGAGTTCGTGCTGCGCGACGGACGAAAGCCGCTGATGCGCTCGCCGCTCTCGGCACTCGAAGAACACCTTGCACCGCACGGCTTCGTGCGGACCCACCGCTCCTGGATGGTGAACGCGCACGCCGTCACGGGGCTCAAGCCCGAAGGCTCCGGTGACTACAGGATTGAACTGGGTGCACTGACTGTTCCGCTGTCGCGCCGCTTCCCCGACGCGTTGGCGAAGTTGCGGGGGTAGCGTGTGTTTCAGCACGCGGCCGCATGACCGCTTACCGCGCAATCGCCGCTGGGGTCTTTGGGTGAGTCCCCTTTTTCGAATTCCATTCACGCCTTGAACGCTGCTGCGGACGGATGCCGAGCGCCGGCGAGGTCCGCCATCTCGAAAACCGCGGAATTCCGGGACGGTTGTTCCCGCGATTTCGCTACCCCCTCCCCCCTCCACCCCCCCTCGCTTTTCTTGGCGGAGAAAAACACGGCGCGCTTCGGCCCCGCCCGTTCGCGCAAGTGGCTACCGTCCGGGAGCACAACCACAGATTTAGGGACTATGATAAGAGCATCGTCACGATTCAAGGGAAATATGCAGAATTTTGAGAAATTTTGTTGCTATTTGTGCCGACGATCCGGCGCAGGCTACTTGCCGGTCTCGTGTTTGACCTGATCGGTGGCGGATTCCAGGAATTCCGCGATCTTCACCCGGATCAGATGGTCGGTGCGGGCGACGCCCTTGGCCTGAAAATCCGCCTGAATCTTGCGGACCATGTCCTCCTCGGTTAGGTCCGAAACCACCACGTCCTTGGCATAAGCCTCGGCCGCGGCACCGGAGAGGCCCATCTCGCCGGCCGCCCAAAGACCCACAAGCTTGTTCCGCCGGGAGACAATCTTGAACTGAAGCTCCTCGTCATGGACGAACTTCGCCTCGAACGCCTTTTCCCGCTCGTCGAATCCGCCGCTCATTCCCAACCTCTTGATAACAAAAGAAAACGCTCGTGTCCGCTGCCACTGTAGCGCAACGCTCCGGCCCGGCGAAAGCCGGTCCGCTCTGTCATAAGCGCACGTTGCCGCGGGGGGCGCCGATCCGCTAAGTTGGCCCTCCTGTGGGGGCCCGGGCGCGGGCTCCTTTCGCTTTTTTGCGCGGCCCCGCATTTGAGGATAACGCCATGAAACGCCGCCGCATGATCTACGAAGGCAAAGCCAAGATCCTGTATGAGGGCCCGGAGCCCGGCACCTTCGTCCAGTATTTCAAGGACGATACCACCGCCTTCGACGCCACCAAGAAAGCGACGCTGGACGGCAAGGGCGTGCTCAACAACCGCATCAGCGAATATCTGATGACGCAGCTGAACCAGATCGGCGTGCCGACCCATTTCGTGCGCCGGCTGAACATGCGCGAGCAGCTGATCAAAGAAGTGGAGATCATCCCGCTGGAAGTGGTGGTGCGCAACATCGCCGCGGGTTCCCTCTCCAAGCGGCTCGGCATCGAAGAGGGTCAGGTGCTGCCCCGCTCGATCATCGAGTACTATTACAAGAACGATCAGCTCCACGATCCCTGGGTGTCGGAAGAGCACATCACAGCCTTCGGTTGGGCTTCGCCCCAGGATCTCGACGACATCGTCAATCTCGCCATCCGGATCAACGATTTCCTCACCGGACTGTTTCTCGGCGTCGGCATCAAGCTCGTGGACTTCAAGGTGGAGTTCGGGCGGCTGTGGGAAAACGACTATATGCGGATCGTGTTGGCCGACGAGATCAGCCCGGATTCCTGCCGGCTGTGGGACGCCACCACCAACGAGAAGATGGACAAGGACCGCTTCCGCCGCGACCTGGGCGGGGTGGTCGAGGCCTATTCCGAGGTGGCGCGCAGGCTCGGAATCATGCCTGAATCGCCATCGGGCGAAACCAAGGGCCCGATGCTTGTTAAATGACGCTTCGGGGCCGCGCTCAGGCGCGGACGCCTCGGCATGACGACATCGCGTCATCCTGAGGTGCGAGCGCAGCGAGCCCCGAAGGAGGACACATGAAAGCGCGCGTCTTCATCACGCTCAAGACCGGCGTGCTCGATCCGCAAGGCAAGGCGATCGGGCATGCGCTCGTTGGGCTCGGCTTCAAAGGCGTCGGCGAAGTGCGCCAGGGCAAGGTGATCGACATCGAGCTCGACGAAACCGACGAGGCGAAGGCGCGCGCGGCGCTGAAAGAGATGTGCGAGAAGCTCCTCGCCAACACCGTAATCGAGAAATACGAGATTGAGTTGAAGAGATGAGCGCCGGCCAACAGCCGATTTCCTCGCAAGATCTGATCGCCAGCCGTGAACTGACGATCGAAGGTCAGTCGGAAAAGGTCATCGTGCAATTGGGACGTCCCTATTATGTCAGCGACCGCGAGGCGGTTTGCCCCTATCGCTTCCTTTACGGTGATGTGGTTGGCGGAAACGACGCCCATGGAGTCGACCCGTTTCAGGCGCTTGAACTTGCAATGAAGATTTTGCCGACTTATCTGCGCACCGAATCTTATCTACCCCTTGGGAAGATGTACTTATGGGAGTCTGGTGACGATATGGGATTTCCCGAGGTGTACAAATGAAATCCGCCGTCGTCGTGTTTCCGGCGTCCAATTGCGACCGCGATGCGCAGACCGCGCTCAAGCAATTGACCGGCAAGGACCCGCAAATGGTCTGGCACGGCGACAGCGAATTGCCGGAGGTCGATCTGGTGGTGCTGCCGGGCGGGTTTTCGTATGGCGATTATCTGCGCTGCGGAGCGATGGCCTCGCAATCGGCCATCATGCCGGCGGTCAAGGCGTTCGCGGACAAGGGCGGTGCGGTGCTCGGCATCTGCAACGGCTTCCAGGTGCTGACGGAATCGCATCTTCTGCCCGGCGCGCTCTTGCGCAACGCCGGCCTCAAATTCGTGTCGCGGCCGGTCACCATGACGGTGGAGGAAACGCAATCCGCCTTCACGCGGAAATACAACAACGGCCAGACGGTGACGTTTCCGGTCGCGCATGGCGACGGCAATTATTATGCAGACGAAGAAACCCTCAATCGCCTGGAAGGCGAGAACCGCGTCGTCTTCCGCTATGTCGACGGCGACAATCCGAACGGCTCTTCGCGCAACATCGCCGGTATCCTGAACGAAAAGCGCAATGTGCTGGGCCTGATGCCGCATCCCGAGCGCGTCTGCGATCCGCTGCTCGGCGGCACCGACGGTAGGGCTTTGTTCGAAGGACTTCTAGCAAGCTTAGGCTAAGTTCGAATGGCAGACCTAATCGAGCTATTGCG
>Ga0335085_10013907_pt1 | contig 11770 bp, 9 predicted proteins | sample Lox_Sample_45_FD_206712 | JGI IMG/M metagenome (GOLD analysis project Ga0335085, IMG submission 206712) | Soil microbial communities from Loxahatchee National Wildlife Refuge, Florida, United States - Lox_Sample_4.5 | ecosystem: Environmental > Terrestrial > Soil > Wetlands | place: USA: Florida...
CTACCTGAATGAATGGGTAAACGACCCCCCAACCTCACGGATTTTCGGTAAAAAACGTTCGACTGGGGGCGTGGAGATGAGCACTGAATAGTCCGCTATCGAAACGGCTTGATTTTATTGCTCGTGCGTTCTATACTTCGACCGATCGCGGATCGCCGCTTGTCGGGAAAACGCAGGGGGATTTCGGGGAAGGAATCACCTGTTAATATTTCCGCCGAGCGGGGATTTCAATGGTCATGGCCGGCGCTCATCGCGAGTCGTCGGCCTTTTTTATTCATACCTTTCCTTTCACCTCCCCTACCGTAAGCTTCGCGTAGATTTTAAGGAGCGAAAAGAGGAGCGCGAGCACGAGCGGCCCGATCAGGAATCCGACAGGGCCGAATGCGCCGATGCCGCCCAAGACGCCGAGCAATATAAGATAAGGATGCAGGTTCACGCCGCGGCGCATGAGCTGGGGCGAAAGCACGCTGTAAATCACGTTCACAAAAATGATGCTCCAGACGATGAGGCATACGCCGAGCACGGTTTGTCCGGTGAGCAAGAGATAGCCGATCGCGGGGACCACGACGAGCCAGGTGCCGACGATCGGAATAATGGAGGCGATCACGACGAGCGCACCCCAGAACGTGGGATCCGGGATGCCGAAGAGGAAAAATCCGAACCCGATCACGAGCCCCATCACAAGGGCAACGACGAGCGTTCCTCTTACCACCGAACTTCCCGCCGCTTCCATCTCGCGTAAAATGTCTTCGCTGTACTGCGGCGCGAGCGGCACGGTCTCGACCGTCCATTTTTTAAGCCGTTCGCCGTCCTTCAAAAAATAGAATATGGCAAGCAAACTCAAAAATACGGTGAAGAATGTCTGCGCGATGCCCGAAAAGAACGACCCGAGATTTTGGATGAGCCACGTAAGCCCCTGGCGCGCGTAGTCCGCAACGTTAAAAGAAAAATTCGGCGCGACGAGATTCGGGAAATGCGCGTGCGCGAAGTTTGTGATCGCCACCCCGAGGTCGAACCCGCCGGGCGACGTGAGCGAACTGTAGATCCCCGTCGCCTCGCCGAACACTTTGACGCCGAAGAAGCCGAGCGGCACGAACACGATGAGCGTGACGATGACGATCGTGGCGAGCGCGGAGATCCATTCGTAACGGAAGATGCGCAAGAGCCGCTGGTAAAGCGGCTGGAACAGAAACGCGAGCGTGCCCGCAAAAATGAGCATCGCAAGATACGGCGCGAGCACGAGCCACGTCAGGAACACCGTGAGCGCGAGCAATGCCACGAAGAACCATGTTTCCGACCGGCGGGCGTCCATAGCTATAGTGTATCAAAATGAAGGAGGCCGCTGACACGACTCAGTGGCCTCCTTCAACATTAACTCTCGCCCAAAACTGCGGGGTGTCTACGCATAGTCGCCCCTTTGCGCGCCAAGCGCCCTCTTGACCGCTTACTGATTGCCTTTGCGCGCATCACAAGCGGCGTTGCTTTCGTCGTCATTCCCCGATGCGATGCGGAGCATATTGGGTTAGAATGAGAATCATGCCGCGTCACACCTGGCCCATTGTTATCATTGGTCTTATCCTCTGCCTTTTTGCAGGTGCCGCGGCGGTCTATTTGGGGACCACGAATACGCCGATCGTGGGGGCCACTTCCGCAACGTCTACACCCGGCCTCGCCACATCGCCTGCGACGTCTTCCGCACCGGCCGCACCGCCCGCCATCCCGCCGCTCGACCGCGCGGCGTACGACGCAAAACTTCTTGCCATTGCGAATCTGCCGCCCGGTCCGCCAGCCACGCGCGTTGTAACAACAACGTACGGTTCGGGAACCATTGAATACGCAACGACTTCAACATCAACGGTGCAGGGCAACGGCCTCTGGCCCGTGAAGACCGTTTATCCGAACGGTGGCGCCTTGCTCCCCTTCAACCGCATCGTCGCCTATTATGGCAATTTATATTCCACGCAGATGGGCGTGCTCGGCGAATATCCCGAACCCGAGATGCTCGCCATGCTTGCTTCGACGACGGCCGAGTGGCAAGCGGCTGACACCTCCACACCCGTGATCCCCGCGCTCGATTATATTGCGGTCACGGCGCAGGGCAGTCCGGGTGCCGACGGAAAATATCGCGCGCGCATGCCGGGAAGCGAGATCGATAAGATCCTCGCGATGGCGGCCGAGGCGCACGGCATCGTGATCCTCGACGTGCAAGTCGGATTGAGCAATGTCGAAACGGAAGTGCCGCTCCTTCAGAAATATTTAATGATGCCGCAGGTCAATCTCGCGATCGATCCGGAATTCGCCATGCATAACGGTTCGCCGCCCGGCACCGTGATCGGCTCGCTCGACGCTACCGACATCAACTTTGCCGCAAATTATCTGGCGGGCCTTGTGCGGCAATACAATCTGCCGCCAAAAATTTTGATCGTGCACCGCTTTACGCAAGCCATGGTCACGAATTATCAAAACATCACGCCGCTCCCGGAGGTGCAAATCGTGATGGATATGGACGGTTTTGGTTCGCCCGCAAAAAAGCTCACTACGTACAAATATTTTATCCACGATGAACCCGTGCAATTCACCGGCTTCAAGCTGTTTTATAAAAATGACATGAACGTGGGCGGCCACTTGATGACGCCGCAGGAAGTGTTAAAACTATCGCCCCAGCCGAGCTTTATTCAGTATCAATAATTAAAACCTCCGGCGCTGGCGCGGCGGGCCGCCGCCGGGGCCGCGGCGATTGCTAAAGCGCGAGCGCGGTTGGAAGGGCGGGCGACCGCCTGAGCGGAACGGGGGGCGGCCGCCTACGAATGCTTCTGCCTGCGGTACGAATCGTGCGGGCGGAAGTTCGGGCAATTTTGAAAGCGGGAGGGTAAGCCGGATCAGGCGCTCGATATCGCGCACGTCGCTCTTTTGATCGGGCGTGGCGAAGGAGATCGCGTGGCCTGCGCCGCCGGCGCGGGCGGTGCGGCCGATGCGGTGCACGTAGTCCTCGGAACTCTGCGGGAGGTCATAGTTGATCACGAGTTCAATCCCCTTCACGTCGATGCCGCGCGCGGCGATGTCGGTTGCCACAAGCGCGCGATATTTGCCGTTTTTGAATCCTTCGAGCGCTTCTTTGCGCTGGCTAAGCGATCGGTTGGAGTGAAGCTCGGCGGACGTGTGCCCCATCGCGCGGATGCCGGCGGCAATTTTGCGGGCGCCGTGCTTGGTACGCGAGAAGATCAAAACCGATCCGCGGTATTCGCCCAATATTTTTTCGAGCAAGCGCGATTTATCGTTCCGTTCCACAAAGAAAACTTCTTGCGTCACCTTTGCCGCCGTCGTGCCCTGCGGCGCGATCTCGACGCGCGTTGGCATCTTCATGTTCGATTGCGCCATCGCAAAAATGCTCTGCGGCATCGTAGCCGAAAAAAGCATCGTCTGGCGCTCGCGCGGTAAAACGGCGAAAATACGCTTCAACTGCGGCGCGAATCCCATGTCGAGCATGCGGTCCGCTTCGTCGAGTACGAGCACCGCGACGGCTTTGAGCGAAATCGTTTTTTGTTCAAGATGATCGAGCAGGCGGCCGGGCGTCGCAATGACGATCTGCGGATCGCGGCGCAAGGCCTGGACCTGCCGCCCGATCCCTTCGCCGCCGATGAGAACCGCCGTGCGGATGCCGAGCGGGGCACCGACTTTACGGATTACCTCTTCCACTTGGAGCGCGAGTTCGCGCGTGGGCAGAACCACAAGGCCTTGCTTGCCGCCGAGGGCGGCCTGGATCATCGGCACGCCAAATGCGAGCGTTTTCCCTGTTCCCGTCTGCGCAATACCAACAAGATCCTTTCCCTCGATGGCCGGAGGGATGGACTTTTCTTGGATCGGCGTGGGGGTCACAAACTTGAGCCGGTCAAGGACTTCGAGGATGCTCGGGGCAATGCCCAGATTATAGAATTGGGAGCGGTTCTCCATGTATCCCCACCATACCTTATTATTGACATATTAGCCACAACTCACTTAAATCAAGGGATGGTCAATCTTTGGCGGCTCCTTACAACCTCGCTCACGGCGGTCGCTTTGCTCTTCGGGCATTCGGGCGTTTCCGTTGCGCCGCCTCCTACCCCTGCCGACCAAACCGCGATCGTCCTCCAAAATATCGCTTCGCTCGTCGCCATTTCCCTGCCCTCTTCAACCTTCGCCTCATCGAGCGCGCTGATTCCCACACCGACACTCAAGCCGGGGTTGCTTCCAAAATTAAATTTCAAACCGTTTAAAGTGTCGACGGCTACGACGAGCGGCGCCATGGCGACGGGCGCGAAGCCTTCGACGCCCGCCGTCGTCGTTTCTGCTCCGGTCAAATCCGCACCACTCGCCACGATGAACGCGCAAACATTCCTCAACGCGACGACGCTCTCATTTAAAGAACAGCGTGAAGGGCCGTTTGAGCCCGTGCTCACCACAAACATTGGTGGCGGTAACACGATCGTGTGGAATCCGACCCAAACGACGTCGGTCGGCGGGACGGGGACGTTCGCACCGTCGTTCTCCGTTTCCTATTCCTGCGACCCGCCGCCGGACTCGCCCCTGCCAACGGCTTCCGACCAGAATCCAACGTTCGAGGTGCGTACCGCATATGATTGCACGGTGACGCTCACCCCACAGACGGGCGCGGACCGAACCGCCCGCTCCAAGGATTTCTCATTCACCACGCCTGCGGGACAGCTCATCGTAGCGCCGCCCGCATCCATGAACACCGTCCTTGCGAACGATGAAAACGACGGAGGCATAGTGTTCAACAACGAAGACACAAATCCCGTGACGATCACGAATCTCGTGGTCGATGTCTCGTATACGGCACTTGTGGGCGGCACTCCCCTCGTGCTTCGCTTCGCGGATCCTGTGACAGGCCTTTCGCTCTACGATTATCATCTGGAAAATGTGCCGCTTGATCCGGGTTCGACCTATACCCACACCGTGACCGGCATCCAAGTGCCGCTCTCGTTCACCGTAGGGGCGGAAAAAGCGAAGATGCTTCCCGTCGAGATCCTTGGCGTGAACCGCATGAGCGTGCTGGGAGTTAATCCTACGGTCACCGTCACGCTCCGCAACGTGGTCACGAATCCGTTCGTGGAGCGGCTCATTCTGACCGCGGCACAGCTTTCGTGGTCATGCGTGGTCCCCGTCGGCGGCTTCGACCCGAACGCGACGAGCGGCGCCTTCGCCGCCGGGAACGCGTGCCTGCACTAATAGCCAAGTTCTCCAAAGATTAAAAAGAGGGTTCCACAATTCGTGAAACCCTCGCAATGGACTAGGTTGTGCGATCACACGTCGAAGTTTTCGACTTCGGCGAAGGCGTTATGCCATTCAATCGCAATGTTGTGTCGGTCTCCGCGTTGAGCCATCTCCAAGCATCGGCGCATGATCGGCAGGATTTCTGCCTTTGTCATGCCCTCGTTCGTCAAACCGAACTTGGCGATGTCGCGTGCCTCTTCGGCTTGTAACTTCGCTTTCGCAAAATCCGAATTGAGGCGCTTGATCTCACTTAACCCGGCAAAAAGCAAATGAGCCGGCCTTGCTTTTACCACTTGCATCATGAGTTCTCCGCCGAGATCGACAGAGTGGTAGTAGCCGTAGTAGCCAAGCGATGTACCCAGCGCTCGCTGCCATTCGTTGAATCCGGGATTGTTATCCCAGTTGTTAGAGTCGAGAAGCGCTTTGGCGGAAAGCCAGTAAACGGTACACCGACGGATCACTTCGGCGAAGACTTCGTGCGTGACTCCTCCTCGGCGAGCGAGTTCCTTGGTGATCGAAAGCACTTCGGGATGAGTCACGAGATCTCCGAACCGATTCGTAAACGCCTCAGCCGGAAACTTTTGTAACCGGCGGCGAATGGCGTTTTCCGTTTCGATCGCGGAAACAGTAGACGTACGCAGAATCTGTTTGATATCTTTCCCTGCGTATACATCTTCTGCGGGCACCGCGACCGCCGTGAAATCTTCGGCGGCGAGGGGCTCTCGAGAATAGAACGTGGCGAACGGTGCCCGATCATCGGGAAGCTGTTCGTGTTCCGGCGACCATGTGCGTTGTACCAAGTGCCATTGATGGCCGCCCGCTACGCCTTTGCCACGGAAAATTCCGGGAATAGCCACTGCTATGCGCTGAATGTCGGCATAGCCAATATCCAGACGCAGTTTGAGGTGGATTGAATAAACGCCATGGTCGCCGTCATGATGGTGTTCGTGATGCTCATGGTGAACATGATCGCACGAGTGGTCATGGACGTGGCCGTGATGATGGGCATGAGAATGGAGAGTCCATTCTGGCAACATACCTCCTGATGGAAGCAGAAATACCGGAGCTTCCGAGTTATGTTCGCCGATAAAGGCGATGACCTCTTCGAGTACCGAATCTTCGATGGACTTCGCATCGCCGTATTTGGTTAAGCCGATTACAGAAGCGGCCTTCACTTGAGTCGGCATAAAGCCGTCCACGAAGTTATCAGCGAAATTTGCCACATCGACGAGGCAAATCACGGTTGCATGAATTCCCACGGAATGGAGAATGCTGGGCACCTCGTTTCCGGCTGCGTAGCCAACTGGTTCGATAACAAGCCAGTCGACGTTGCCAACGGCGCGGATTTGGCGAATCGCTTCGCGAAATTCCGCTTCGTCTTTGCAACCGATGCAACCGGCCGTGAGCGCGTTGAGGTCAAGTCCCTCGATGCCCCGCAAAATTCCGGCATCGACAGTCCCTTCGCTTCCATCGCCATCATCGTTGATGATGTATATCTTCTTGCCTGTGAGTAAGCCGGAGCGGAACGTATTGCCCGCCAAGGTCGTCTTGCCAGATCCCGGGGGGCCGACAAATACCAAAGTTTTCAAGGTGCTATCCTCCTAGTAAGATTGCTCCCAACTGACGCGTGAGCGCATGTCGCAAGCCAACCACAAAATCGTGATGGGCTTGCCTATGCGTTCAGATTCCTGGCATCGATTGGTAATTATTGCCGTCCCCCAAAACCTTCCTCCATTCCCATTCCGGAATAATGCGATCGATCTTCGGAACAACCTCCGTCGGTCGGTCGATCCCCGTGATCATGACAAGGGCATTTTTGTTTTTGAAAAAACCCGATTTGTGATTTTCCTTTCGGATCGCCGCCAAAGAAGTGCAGGCGGTATATCCAGCATCAATTTTTTCGAGCGTAAACAGTGTCTGTTTTGCTTCTCTAATTTCTTCCTCAGTTGCGTCAATAGCATTACCTCCGTCTTTAATAACATCGTAGATGTATTGGTAATAAGGTTGTGCATCGGTACGCCTAATCGCAAAAGCACGGCTCGGTTCCAGTTTTGAAACGGTGCACAAGGGGTCATAGGTTGAAAGACCCTTCCGGAAACATCGCACCACTGGATTCGCCGCGGTCGGCTGCGTAGCCACAAATGCGGGTTTTTTTGTAAGCCACCCTTCGGCGAGAGCATCGCGTGCCGCCATTTCCGCAGCAACAATTCCCGTGCCGTCCGAAATTGCTTGAACAACGAAATCAATCCTTGCCCCCGCTTTTCCAGCTTGCTCATATGCTTCGAGGTACGGAATTTCGTTTGCCTGCCGTCGCCATCCGCTACTGTAACTCAAATACTCCGGCTGATGGCTTACGTTCCGCACATACCAAATCCAATAGCGTTTTGCCTCTTCGTATTCAGCGTTTTCAACAAGGAATGTGGTGAGATTTGGATTTTTTTGGAAGTTATGGTGGGTTAGCTGTTTTTCTGGGATGAAAACAGTCAGAGCAAATGGCTTCGGCAGCTTATCCATTCCCCACACGAGAGACGTTCCCGTATTGCCAGTGGAGCAATGAGAATAACTATCGACCCCTTCGCTATTAAACAAAGAATACGTTACTTCGGTAATGCGATCTTTTATGGTACCGGTTGGATGGGTGGTTTCTAGTTTTAGATAACATTCAGAGACACCAAGCCACTTCGCGAAACGGGAAGCCCTGTAGAATTCGGTCTCTTTGAGACCAAAAGGGAGCGGTTTTTTACCTTTGAATGCTGGCAAAAATTGAGCATAACGCTCTATGGGAGACGGTGATTGTTTTGTGTTCATAAGTGCAGGGATGTGCCGAGACCTTTTTGGGACGCAACGTGATACGCGAGGTTTGCGAGTTGCAAATCTGCGAAAGCCATCCCGCTGGGACAGAAGAATATATTTTCCTCGGATGAGTTCCTGCCTGCCATCGCACCGGATAAGATAGATCCCAATTCCCCAACGTTACTCTCTTGAATAATGCCTTCGTTAATAGCCTTGGTGATCACATGACCCGCACGAGACTTCGTGTGTTCCAAAGAATCAGTAATGACACGATTCATTTTGCCAAGTAGCGATGTTGGCACATCATGGTGGCCAAGACTGATCAATGTCATTCCCTTTCTTGCAACCAATTCCTTATTGATCAGCGGATCACAATCATCGGCGGCGGCAATGACAATAACCGATGAAGAATCGAGCGCATCACCTATAGACTCGACGGGTATTACGGGAACACCAATTTCTCCGCTCATCTCGTTTGCAAATTTATTTTTTGAATCGCCCCTCGAAAACACTCTCGCCTCTTTTATGTTTTTAAGTACCTTACTTAAACCGATGAGCTGTGTGCGCATTTGGACTCCCGCGCCTATCAAGCCAATATTTGAGGAGTTCTCCGGGCATAAAGAGCGGGCAGCTAAAGCCGAAATCGCACCCGTACGAACGGCATTTATGAGCGATGCATCCATGATGCAAATAGGAGCGAATGTTTTCGGGTTAAAAAGGATAAGCACTCCTTGCGTTCGAGGAATGCCCATAGCGGGATTCGCTGCTCTGGAGGCGAGTACCTTGCATCCATATAAAGATTTTTCCTCTGCCGCAATCCATGAAGCCGAAGATGTTATGCCCGAATCTCCGTCGACTTCTGTTGAGGTATTAAGGCGTAGCTTGGGAACTTCTCGTACCTTGTTTTGCGAAAAGAGTAAAAATGCTTCCCTGATGGATTCCATGGCTGCGTCCATGTTGTTTATGCCACAAGCCATTAAATCTTGCCTTGATAGAAAAACTAAATCAGGCTCTTGGCTTATAGGCCTATTTTTATTGCTAAACTTTTGCATTTGTCTATCTTGCTCGTAAGGGTATGGGCCCCATGAGGTTCCGTCAATTTATTTGCAATTAATTCGCATTTAGATTATTATCAAACTATGAAGAATAAGACGCCGCGTGGCGATGCTCTGCATACCATGCTCCGGACAGCCGGTTATAAGGCCACGGGACCACGACTGGCCGTCCTAGGCCTTTTTAGGGCCGCACGAAACCCTCTGAGCGCCCAGGAGATCTTGGCCACGCTCCCCCGTTCGACAGGCATCGATCAGGCAACGGTCTACCGCACCATAAAATCGCTTAAGGCGAAAGGGCTGATCAAGCAGATCGACCTGCGGCATAACCACGCCCACTACGAGCTTGCGAATATCGCCGAACACCATCACCTGATATGCCTTCGATGCGGTAGAATGGAAGATGTAGACCAATGCGGCGTGGAACCGCTCCAAGCCGCTGTGCTCAAAAACGCCAAGCACTTTGCCGAGATCCGCGAACATGCGCTCGAGTTCTATGGCGTCTGCAAAGCGTGCGCGGCGAAAAAAGAAAGTGCGCCCATAACCATCAACCAACATGCACCGCGCTAAGAAACGAATAGTCATTGAGTTTTTGGTCGCCCTTGCGGTGATCGCGGGGTTTTTCTTGCTCTATCACTACGAAGAAACGAATATTGAAACGTCGCTTGCGAACACCTTCCCGAGCTCTGCGCTCGCACTCGGCCAGGTCGTCTCCACGGATCCCGCAACGAATGTCGTCACAGTAGCCGTGCTCACGGGCGCGGATAAAGGGCAGACGATCACCGTGACCCAACAGCCCGTTTCGAGTTCTTCGACTGCGTCCAATTATCTCCCCTATCTGCCCGGTGAAAAAGTGATTCTCGCCAAGGACTCGCTAGGCGGCGTGACGGGCGAATCGTATTACATCACCGATCGATTCCGCCTGCCGATGCTTTTCTTTATTATTCTTCTTTTCGCCGTCGTCGCGGTGCTCTTCGGAAGGATGCGCGGACTCACTTCGATCGTGGGACTCGGCGTGAGTATCGGCGTTTTGGGTTGGTACGTGGTGCCGCAAATTTTGGGCGGCGCCGATCCGCTCACGGTCTGCCTGATAGGCGCGGCACTGATTGCCGTCACGTCGCTCTATCTGGCACATGGATTCAATCGGCGCACGACGGTCGCTTTGTGCGGAACGCTTTTGACGCTCGGCGTTTCGGCCGTGCTCGCCGTTCTCTTTGTGGACGCTACGCGGCTCATGGGATTTGGCACCGATGTGACGTTCTATCTCGCCATCGGCACAAACACTTCCATTAATCTGCGCGGCATATTGCTCGGCGGGATCATCATCGGAGCGCTCGGCGTTCTCGATGACGTGACGATCGGACAAGCCGCGACCGTCGTGGAGCTGAAAGACGCGAATCCTGCGCTCGGCATGGCGGAGCTCTATCGCCGCGGCATGAGCGTGGGGCGCGAACACATCGCCTCGCTCATCAATACGCTTTTTCTTGCCTACACGGGCGTCGCGCTTCCCGTCATCCTCTACCTTGTTGCGTTCCAAAGCCAGATCCCCCTCTGGCTCACGTTGAACGGCGAACCGATCGCCGAAGAAGTCGTGCGGACGATGGTCGGGAGTATCGGCATCATCCTCGCGGTGCCCATCACGACGGCGCTCGCCGCATGGGTTTTTGGCCGTGCGCATGGTACAAAGAAGTAATGCTGGTAGACGACGTAACCATAAAAGTGGCGGCAGGCCACGGCGGCAAAGGCGCGGTCGCCTTCAATAAGAACATGATGAGCTTGGGTCCTTCGGGCGCAAGCGGAGGCGAGGGCGGTAGCGTGTACGCCGAAGGAATTTCCGACATCGGCGGATTGCGGCAGTTTCGCTATAAAAAAGAATTTGAAGCGGAGAACGGCCAGGATGGACGCGATCAGTTCCACGACGGCAATGACGGCAAAGACCTTATCTTGAAAGTTCCTGTCGGCACCGTGATTCATAACCTCACGAACGGCACCGATGCCGCGGTAGAAAAAATCGGCGAGCGCGTGCTCGTCGCGAAAGGCGGGCATCGCGGAAAAGGCAATTTTCATTTCCGTTCGTCGCGGAATACTTCGCCCACGCAATCACAACCCGGCCTGCCCGGCGAGGTTTTTGATATTCGTCTTGAGTTGAAGCTCATCGCCGATGTCGGCTTCGTAGGTCTTCCGAACGCCGGTAAATCAAGCATGCTGAACGAGCTCACGAACGCCAAAAGCAAAGTTGCGAATTATCCGTTTACCACGCTCGAGCCGAATCTTGGTGCGTACTACGAACTGATCATCGCCGACATTCCCGGACTCATCGAGGGCTCTTCCGACGGCAAAGGGCTTGGCATAAAATTTTTACGCCACATCGAGCGCACGCGAATTTTATTCCATTTTATTTCGGCCGAATCCCCCAACCCCGTTCTGGACTACAAGCTGATCCGTAAAGAGCTCGGCGCGTACAACAAAGCACTCCTCAAAAAGCCGGAATACGTGTTTCTTACCAAGACGGACCTCGTGGAACCCGCCGACCTCAAAAAAAAGTTGGCCGCACTAAAGAAGGTCAACCCGAAGGCGACCGCCGTCTCCATTCATAGCATAGAGAGCATTAAAACTATCGAAAAACTGCTGAACGCTATCAAAGCGAAGAAATA
>Ga0335085_10013908_pt1 | contig 11770 bp, 8 predicted proteins | sample Lox_Sample_45_FD_206712 | JGI IMG/M metagenome (GOLD analysis project Ga0335085, IMG submission 206712) | Soil microbial communities from Loxahatchee National Wildlife Refuge, Florida, United States - Lox_Sample_4.5 | ecosystem: Environmental > Terrestrial > Soil > Wetlands | place: USA: Florida...
GAGGCCGGTGCCCGTCGGGCGCGTCGTGAAGAAGGGCGTGAAGAGGCGCGGCAAGAGCTCGCGCGGCACGCCGACGCCGTCGTCGGTCACGGCGACGCGGACGTTGGCGCCGTCGCGCGACGCGGTGACGCGCACCGGCTCCCTTCGCCGCGAGGCCTGGAACGCGTTCGTGACGAGGTTGATCACCGCCTCGCGCACGAGGTGCTCGTCGCACTCGACCGCGCCGAGCCCGTCGTCCGCGTCGACCACCACGTCGCACGCGGGCTCGGTCGACGATCGCGCGGCCTCCACCGCGCCATCGATCAGCGCGCGCAGATCGACCGGCGCCACGTGCAGGGTCTGCGGGCGCGCGAACGCGAGCAGATCGTCGATCATGCGCTTGAGCCGCTGCGCCTCCTCTTCGACGATCGCGATGAGCGCCTCGCTCTCGCCCGTCCCGCGCTGGCGCCGCAAGACCGAGAGCGCGTTGAACATGATCGACACCGGCGTCCGCACCTCGTGCGCGACCACCGCCGACAGCTCGCCGAGCGCCGCGAGACGCTCGCGCTTCACGAGCTCGGCCTGCGTCGCGCGCAGGCGCGCCGTCTGCTCCTCGAGCGAGCGCGCGCTCTCGAGGAAGCGCGACGTGAGCGTGGTGCCGACGCACGCCACGACCGTGAGGAAGCCGAGGTCGAGCAGGTACGGCCCGTCGTAGACGCGCGACGCCGCGAGGCTGTCGTTCACGCCCGCTGCGAAGAGCGCGCTGAGCGCCACGAAGTGCGCGAGCGCACCGGGCATCCCGCGACGCCACTTCACGAAGTAGCGCGCCACGAGCACGACGAGCGCGAAGCAGTAGTACGCGTAGCAGATCTCGCCGAGCTTCGTCGGGTACGCGTCGTGGTAGACGACGCCCAGCCACGCGACGGGCCGCGCGTAGACTACGTCGCTCACGAGCACGTGCGGCACGAGCGCGACGAGCGACGCCACGATTCCTCCGCCGACCATCGCGCGCTCGAACGCGTTCAGCGGTCGATCGTCCTGCGCCGCGCCGTACACGAACCACGCGGCGCCGTGGAGACCTCCGACGAAGAGCCCGATCCGCGAGGCGCCGATCACCGTCGACGCCGACGCCGACAGCGTGAACACCGAGTCGCACGCCGCGAAGATGGCCGCGAGCGCGGCGCTCGCCGAGAACGGCGCGAGCTCGCGCCAACCCGGCCCCGACGACATGCGGGCGGTCACGAGCGCGAAGAGCGCGCCCACGACCGCGACGACGATCGAGACGGTGGACGGGATGGTCACGCGACGCTCAGAAATGCGCGAGGGCGTCGTACGCCGCGTATTTGAACGTCTCGGCGAGCGTCGGGTAGTTGAACACCATGTCGATGAGCGTATCGACCGTGCCGCCGAGCGCGATGACCGCCTGCCCGATGTGCACGAGCTCCGACGCGCGATCGCCGATGCAGTGGCACCCGAGGAGCTTGCGATCGGCCTTGTCGAAGATCAGCTTCACGACGCCTTCTTTGTCGCCCACGATCTTGCCGCGTGCGTTGTCGGCGTAGAGCGCGCGGCCGACGACGTAGTCGATCTTCTTGTCGCGCGCCTGCTCCTCCGAGAACCCGACGCAGCTCACCTCGGGGATGGTGTAGACGCCGTACGGCAAGAGGTGAGAGACCTGCTTTTTGTAGGTGAAGCCGAACGCGTGGCACACCGCGACGCGCGCCTGATCCATCGACGTGGACGCGAGCGCCGGAAAGCCGATGACGTCGCCCGCCGCGTAGATCGAAGGCACGCGCGTGCGGAAGTTCTCGTCGACCTCCACGTAGCCGCGCTTGTCGACGCCGACGCCGACGCCCTCGAGCCCGAGCCCCTTGGTGTTGCCTTGCCGGCCCGACGCGACGAGAAGCTTCTCGCACTCGATCGCTTCGCCGGACTTCAGCGTCACCTCGACGCGATCCCCATCGAGCGTGACCTTCTCGACGCTCACGCCGAGCCGGATGTCGACGCCGAGCGTCGCGAGCGACGCCTGGAGGCGGCTCCCCATCTCCGCGTCGAGGAACGGAAGGAGGCGATCGCGTCCTTCGAGCAGCGTCACCTTCACGTGCATCGCCGCGAACATCGACGCGTACTCGCAACCGATGACGCCACCGCCGAGCACGACCATCCGCTTCGGCAGCTTCTCGAGCAGGAGGATCGAGTCGGAGTCGGCCACGTGCTCGCCGAACGGGATGTGCGGCGGCTGGTACGGCGCCGACCCGGTCGCGATCAAGATGATTGCACTCTGCAACGTTCGGACGACGCGTCCGTCCTCGCCGAGCACCTCGACGGTGCTCGCGTCCTTCACGCGCGCGCCGCCGTGCACGAGCTCGACGCCGTGCCGATCGAGGTTGTGGCGGATGCGCGCGACCTCGAGATCGCGCACCGCGTCCTTGCGCGAGAGGAGCTTCGGCACGGCGAGGTCTTGGTTGAGCGTGACGGTGAGCCCGTAGAGCTCGCGCTGCCGGTGCCCGGACAAGAAGAGCGCCGTCTCGCGCAGCGTCTTCGAAGGGAGCGTGCCCGTGTGGACGGCGGCGCCGCCCGGCGCGGGGGCGCGCTCGATCACCGCGACGCGTTTCTGGAAGTACGCCGCCTGCGCGGCGCCCTTCTCGCCCGCGGGCCCGCCGCCGAGCACGACGAGATCGAAGGCGTCGTCCTTCACGTCGTTCACTTCACGCCGGCTGGCTTCACGAGCTCGACGTCCCAGTCCACCGTCACGTCCGCGGGCGCGGCGTACGGCGGAAAGATGAGGCCCTTGAACGCGAGCACCGCGCAGTTGCCCGGCGGCTTGCCGTCGTACGGATCGGGGATGGTCACGCCGTGCACGCGTCCGTTGCGGCCGAGCGTGACCGCCACCTTCGTCGTGCCCCACGGCCCCGTCGCGACGCCGTTGTCGTCGGTGGCCGCGCCGCAGCTCGACTTCACGTGAGCCGCGGCCCGCGTGAGCACCATGTCGACGTTGTCTTTGTCGTACGGCACCTTCGCTGTGGTGCCCTGCGAGCCGGTGTCGCCGGTGCCCGAGCCGCCGCTCGAGCCGCTCGAGCCGCTCGAGCCGGAGCCGCCCGAAGAATCCGACGGCGTCCCGCCGACGGGCACGCACTCGCCGTCCTCGAGGATCGTTCCCGGCGAGCAGTTCTTCCCGCTCGACGACGGGTCGTCGGCCGGCTTGCTGTCGCTGCTTCCCCCGCCACAACCCGCGAGGACGAGCGCCAAAAACAAACTTCCTTTTTGGATCATCGCGGCACCTCCATCGGCGTGTCTCGGACGCGTTTGGTCTATCACTCTTCGATCTTGTAGTCCTTGATCTTGTAGAGAAGCGCGCGGTGGCTGATTTCGAGCAGCTCCGCCGCGCGCGTGCGGTTGCCGCGCGTCTTCTGCAAGGCCCGGCGGATGAGGATCTGCTCGACCGCGGCGACGGTCTTCTTCACCGAGAGCTCGCCGCTCCGGAGCTGCACTTGAACCGGGTCGAGCGCCGCGCGCACGCGCTCCGGCAGGTCCCCCGCGCCGATGGTGTCCGACTCGCAGAGCACCATCGCGCGCTCGATCGTGTTCTCGAGCTCGCGCACGTTTCCCGGCCAGCCGTACTCGAGGAGGATCTTGCGCGCCTCGGGCGAGAGGCCGCGGATGTTCGTGCCGAGCCGCGCGTTGTTCTTCGCGACGAAGTGATCGACGAGCAGCGGCACGTCCTCGCGGCGCTCGCGGAGCGGCGGGATCGCCACGTGGAGCACGTTGATGCGGTAGAAGAGATCCTCGCGAAAGCGCCCCGCGCTCACCTCCGCGGCGAGATCGCGGTGCGTCGCGGCGACGATGCGCACGTCGACCTTCACGTCGCGCGAGTCGCCGAGCCGCCGGATGTTCTCTTCTTGCAGCACGCGGAGGAGCTTCACCTGGAGGTTGAGCGGAAGCTCCCCGATCTCGTCGAGGAAGAGCGTGCCGTTCGTCGCCTCTTCGAAGAGCCCGCGCTTGTCGCTCGTCGCGTCGGTGAAAGCGCCTTTTTTGTGGCCGAAGAGCTCGCTCTCGAGCAGGTTCTCCGGAATCGCGCCGCAGTTGATCGCGACGAACGGGCCGCCCTTGCGCGACGAGCGCGAGTGGAGCGCCCTCGCGACGAGCTCCTTGCCGACGCCGCTCTCGCCCGTCACGAGCACGGTCGTCTTGAAGTCGGCGATCTTCGCGATGGTCTTGAACACGTCGACCATCGGCGCGCTCTTCGCGAGCATCGACTCGAACTGCGCCTGCTGCGAGATCTGCTCCTTGAGCGCGCGGTTCTCGCGCCGGAGCGTCTCGCGCTCCTCGGCCTTGCGGAGCGCGAGCACGACCTCGTCCGGCTTGAACGGCTTCGAGACGTAGTCGTACGCGCCCGCCTTGATCGCCTCGAGCGCGAGGTCCATCGACCCGTACGCGCTCATCACGATCACCGTCGCGAGCGCGTTCTTCGCCTTGAGCGTCGCGAGCAAATCGAGCCCGCTCATCTTCGGCATGCGCACGTCGGTCAAGATCACGTCGGGCCCGAACGAGTCGACGAGCGCGAGCGCGCTCTCGGCGGAGTCGGCGAGCTCGACCTCGTAGCCGTGCTTGCGGAGCAGCGTGCGGAGGACGAGCCGAATGTTTTCTTCGTCGTCCACCACCAGCACGCGCCGCATCCGTCGATGCTAGCGTGAAATCTTTGCGTAGTCACTCCGGGCTGAATTGGCTCGAATCCGTGGCCCCCAGCGCCGCGCCGCAACTTGTTGCGTCAGTTCAAGCACTCGAGATCCAGCGTCGTGCCCGTCGGAGGACCGCTGCCGCCGAAGAGGATCGTCTGCGCGCAGCCCGTGCTCGCGACGCCCTCGACGTAGCACCAGCCCGCGTTCGGCGAGCCCGCGCACGACCCCACGAGCTGCTCGTAGAGACAGACCACCGGCACCGGCCCGCTCACGCCGCCGAGCGCCGCTTCGTACTCGGCGTGGAAGCTCGAGAGTACGTCGGGCGGCGGCTGCGACATGCCGGGGTCCGTGCAGCCCGCGGCCTGGTTCGTCGCGTCTGGATAGACGACGAGGACGTCGCAGCCGACGGTGCCGTCCGCGTTCTTCGGCAGCGGACGCGACAAGCACGTCGCGCCGGCGAGCGCCGGCCCGAGCCGGTCGACGATCGCGTTCATCGCGGGGTTGTAGCCGTACGTCGGGTCCGCCGTGTTTCCCGTGACGACCTTCGCGCAGAGCGACGCGACGACGCCGTGGTCGCCGAGCCCCTTCGCGACGCGGAGCTCGCGCACGGTCGGGTACGCCTTTCCCTTGAGCTGCATCGTGCGGTTCGTCGGATCGCAGAGCGGCGGTCCGTCCGCCGCGGTCGTCGCCGCGCCCACGCAGTCGCACGCGCCCGCGTTCTCCGCCGCGCTGCAGTCCTTCTCCGCGGGCAGATCGAACGTGCATGCATACTGCAAGTCGATTCCGGCCGCCGACGTGAGCGTGTTCCAATCGCGCCCGCTCTCCGGATCGCTCCCGAGATTGTACGACGAGCCCGGCGCCTCGAGGCCCTGCCGCGGCGCGATCGAGTCGATCATGTGCGGGTCGATGCCGTTGAAGTCGAAGTGATCGGGGTCCTCGCCGAGGACGTGCACCCAATCGGGAGCTGCCGGGTTGCCGTTCGCGTCCTCGACGAGCGAGCTCGGGACGCCGCCGAGGAGCGCGTAGAAGACGAGGTCCGGCGTGCGCGGGCCCGGCGTGAGGTCGCAGAGCGCGCCTTGGCTCGTGTCGGAGCCGTCGGGCAGGTCCGCCGCGAAGAGCGGGTTCGTGCACGCGTGCTCGGGATCGGCCGACGACGCGTCGTTTCCGCTGTTCGGATCCCACGTGGGCCACGCGTGCGACTCGCCGTAGCGATCGGGGACCTTCGGCGAGGTGAGCCCGTCGACGTAGCGCTCGATCGGAAACTGCGGGTCGAGGCCGTAGCGCGGCTTCATGAGCTGCTCGCCGTAGCGGACGTTGAGCCCGTCTTGCTGCGCCGTGTACCAACCCGGCTGGCATCCGGTCGCGCCGTCGGCGCACGAGGTGCAGTTCGGATCCGCGCCGCTTCCCGTGAACGCGCACGACGTGCAATTCGGGCTGTTCGGGCCCGTCGACGTCGGGTCGTTCGGATCGAGGTTCGCGAGGTCGCACGCGCTCGTCCCGCGCGGGCCGAGGCCGCCGCCGGGTCCTCCCGGAAAATGCTCGCTGCGCACCGTCCAACCGAAGCCGCCGTTGTTCGCGTCGCCGCCCCAGAGCGGATCGCTCCACGAGTCGTCCTCGTCGGTGAGCTGCAAGATCAAGACGAGCGAGTCGGGACGCAGAAAGTCGTGCCGCATCTTGAGCAGCGTCGCGTCGACGCCCGCGAGGTTCACGCGCGGTGGGCTGTCGGTCGACCTCTCGAGGTGATCGTACGGGTCCGGTTGAATCAAGAAGCGGTACCAGCTCTCGAGCTGCGCTTCGAGGCCGCAGCCGTGCTGCTGCACGCCGGTGACGAGGCTCTGGAAGTCGGTGACGAAGCTCTGCTCTTGGCCGTCGCTGTACGGCGTCACGTTGGGCGGCGACTTGCCCGCGTTCTTCGGATCGCTCGCGGGGAGCCACGCGAGGAAGTTCCCGCCGTTTCCGTCGGTGGGTTCGACGTTTTCGACCGGCGGCCCGTCGTCGTTCGCGGTCGCGTCGTACGTGCGGTTCAGCAAGTGGCCCCGGTCGTCCTGGTGCGTCGTGTCGTCGCCCGAAACCACGCACGGCTCGCCCGGGTCGGTGAGCCCGCCGGATCCGAGCGACGAGCTCACGATGCCGACGTGGAGATCGTGGACGGGCGGAAACTCCGGCATCGTGTTCGCAATCGTCGCGCACTGCAGGTCCCCGCCGCCGTGGTCGCCGGGGACGTGCGCGCCGGTCGTGTTGTCGACGCAGTCGGGGTTGACGAGACGGGCGAAGAACGTCGGCACGGCGTCGGCGAGGAGCTGCTGCTTTTCGACCATCGAGGGCGAGTTGTCGATCGCGAGCAGGACGTCGACCTTGTCGATGGCCTGACGTTGGAACGGGACGGCGCTCGGGCCCGCGCTGCCGTCGGCGACCACCTGCCCGCCGCACGCGAGCGCCCCCACGAGCATCAAGAGCCCCACGAGCCGCATGCACCGACGCGAAGCAAACGCCCGGCCACCGCGTTCGCCCGGAAAACACGCCGCGAAACGCGCACGCTCCGCCAACCGCGATGGCACTATAGTCACCCGCGCATGCGCACCGGGCTCGATCGACTCCTCGGCTCGCCGCCGATGCGCGAGCGGCTCCTCCGCGGACGGCTCGGCCTCCTCACGCATCCGGCCGCGGTCACGGCGGACTTCGTCCACGCGGCGACGGCGCTCCGCGCGCTCGGTCACCGCTTCGAGGTCCTCTTCGGGCCCGAGCACGGCTACGGCGGCGAAGCGCAAGACATGGCGACGGTCGGCGACGCGCGCGACGAGCACGGCACGCTCGTGCGCAGCCTCTACGGCGATCGCTTCGAGGATTTGATCCCGAAGGATGACGACCTCGCGCGCATCGACACGCTCGTCGTCGACCTGCAAGACGTCGGCTCGCGTTACTACACGTTCGTCTGGACGGCCGTCTGCGCGCTCCGCGCGTGCGCGCCGCGCGGCGTCCGCGTCGTCGTCCTCGATCGGCCGAACCCGATCGGCGGCGCGCGTGCGACGCTCGAGGGGCGCTTGCAAAATGCACGCTTTCGCTCCTTCGTCGGCCTCGAGCCCGTGCCCATCCGGCACGCGCTCACGCTCGGCGAGATCGTCGCGTGGCGTCGCGCGGTCGAAGGGCTGGACGTCGAGCTCGCGGTCGTTCGCTGCGAGTGGGACCGCGAGCTCGGCGCGCTCGGAAATCGCTGGGTCCTCCCGTCGCCGAACATGCCCACCGTCGACACCGCGCTCGTTTATCCCGGCGGCTGCCTCGTCGAAGGCACGAACCTCTCCGAAGGACGCGGGACGACGCGCCCGTTCGAGATCGTCGGCGCGCCGTGGATCGACGCGCCGCGTCTCGCGCGCGATCTCGCCGCGACGCGCCTACCCGGCTTCGCCGCGCGCCCGCTCCATTTTCTGCCGACGTTCCACAAGCACGCGCACGCCGCGTGCGGCGGCGTCGAGATCCACGTCACGGATGCGCGCGCGTTCAGGCCCGTCGCGACCTACGTGGCGCTCGTGGCGCTCGCGCACCGGCAAGATCCCGTGCGATTCCGTTTCCGCACCGAGCGCTACGAGTTCGTCGACGACGTCCCCGCGTTCGATCTGCTCACCGGCGACGCCGAGGCGCGCGAGCGCATCGCGCGAGGCGACGAGCCGTGCGAGGTCGCCGCGGCGGTGGCGACGCTTCGCGACGGCGAGGCGGACGTGTGGGACGCCGCGCGAGACGCCGCCCTCGACGCCTCCGTGTGATCTGAGGTGCATAATGCCGAGCTCGGATTCACAATCAAGCTGCGTTGCGCGAGATGGCAACGCGCTTGACCCTTCTGTAGACTTGGAGCGCGATGGCGAACGCTGACGACGAGCTGATCGGCCGCACCGTCGCCGGGAAGTTCTTGATCGAGTCGTACGTCGGCGGCGGCGCGATGGGCGCCGTCTACAAAGCGAAGCAGCTCGCGCTCGACAAGATCATCGCCGTCAAGGTGATGCACCGCGAGATGGCGAAGGACGAGAAGTTCGTCGCTCGCTTCAAGCGCGAAGCGAAGGCCGCCTCGAAGCTCGACCACCCGAACTCGCTGCGCGTGATCGACTTCGGCGAAGAGAGCGACGGCCTCCTCTACATCGCGATGGAGTTCCTCGACGGGCAGGACCTCTTCGCGGTGCTCAAGGAGGGCTGGCCGCTCCCCGACGAGCGCATCGTCGCGATCCTCATCCAGGCGCTCGCGGCGCTCGCCGTCGCGCACGATCAGGGCATCGTGCACCGCGATCTCAAGCCCGAGAACATCATGGTGCTGCCGGGCAAGGACGACGAGGGCAACCCGCGCGACATCGTGAAGGTGTGCGACTTCGGCATCGCGAAGATCACCGAGCGCGTCACCGTCGACAAGAAGGCGACCGACTCGGCGCGCCTCTCGACCAAAGGCCTCGTCGTCGGAACGCCCGAATACATGTCGCCCGAGCAAGGCCGCGGCGACGCGCTCGACGCGCGCAGCGATCTCTATTCGATGGGGGTCATCCTCTTCCAGCTGCTCACGCGCAAGGTCCCGTTCGACGCCGAGAGCGCGATCGGGATCGTGCTCAAGCACGTGACCGAGGATCCGCCGAAGCCGTCGTCGATTTACCCGGGCGTCAACCCCAAGCTCGAAGCGATCGCGCTCAAGGCGATGCTGAAGAAAAAGGAGGAGCGCTACCAGACCGCGCGCGAGATGCGGTCCGACCTCAAGACGGCGATCGATCCGAGCGCGGCGAGCCTCGCGCTCGGCCCGCGCTCGCAGATGCCGAGCTCGCCCGACGATCGGCCGATCGAGAGCGCGGCGACCATCCCGATCGATCTCCGCGCCGTGACGAGCGCCGCGCGCGAGGCGCCGATGGCGCCGACCTCGAGCAAGGTCACGCCGATGGGCACCGAGGCGCTCGAGGATCATCCCGCGGGCGTGCCGCGGCCGCGCCGCACCGCGGGCTACTTCATCGCGGCGATGCTGCTCGTCGGCGTCGGAGCGACCGCGTACTACGAGCTCCACGCCGGCGCGAAGCCCGTCGCGAGCGACGACCACGCGAAACCCGTCGCGACCACGACGCACCTCGCGACCTCGCCGAACGAAACGAGCGCGCCGAAGGAGCACGTCGAGCCCGAGCCGTCACACGCCGTCCTCGCCAGCACCGCGCCGCCGAACGCGTCGAACGCGTCCGCCGCGCCGATCTCGCCCGCGGCGCCGAGCGCTCATCCGATCGCGACGCACTCCGGCAACGTCGCTCCGCCGCCCACGGCTCCGACCACCACGACCACGGCGAGCGCCGTCGCCTCGGCCCCTGCCACCGTCGCGCCGCCCCCCACACCGGCGAAGGGCCCCTACGTCCGAGTCGGCCAACCGAAAAACCTCACGGGCAACGTGAGCGCTCGCGAAGTCCGCGACGCGCTCGCGGGCGCGTATGCACGCCTGAACGGATGCTTCGTCAATGGCATTCACGGCGGCGACAAGGCTGAGGCGTATACGGCCGATCTGCACCTCAGGCTCGACCCATCCGGAAGCCGGGCGACGATGAACATCCCGACCGATCTCGGCAAATCAGGTCAATGCGTGATGAACGTCGCGAGCGACGTGCTCGCGGGCACCACCGAAAACGGCACAGCCGACGTCCCCATCGACTTCATCCCGGGCAACTGACAAAAAAAACGCGCCCGAAACGCGCTGACGCTTCGGGCGCGAGGGACTTGCGCGGTGGGGGGAGGGGACTTCGCGCAAGCCCACAACCTGTAAGCATTACATTGGGGTTTCCCCGCCCAAGATGCAACCCACGAAATGTAAAGATTCCTTTCGGAGCGTACGGATCGTAGCGAAATGCAACGGCGCTCGAGCTCGTCGTTACTTCGAGCCGTCTTCCAAATCTTCGGCGAGGTAGCTGAGGATCACTTCGTCGAGCGACTTGTCGCTGATGATGTCCTCGCCGAAAATCGACGACTGCTGCGGGCGAGCTTGACCGAAGATGGCTGCGGGACGAACGGCCGCGCCTTGTTGCGCGCGCGGCGGCGTGGGCGCTCGCCCCGGCCGCGCCGAGCCCGTGGCCACGGGCTGCTTGGGCTCGCTCGGCGGCTCGGCGCGCGGATCGCGCTTGGCGGCGGCGCGCGGCGGTGCGGCGCGCTCCTCGCGCATCGCGCCGCGCTCGGAGGAGCGCGGGCGATCGCTCTTGCGCGCCGCGGGCCGCTCGCTCTTCGCTCGCGACGGCGGCACACGCTCCGAGCGCGGAGGACGCTCGCTCTTGCGCTCGTCGCGCGGCGTGCGATCGGTGCGCGGCGTGCGCGAGACCGGCGCGCGCTCTTCTCGTTCTTCGAGCGTGCGGTAGCGACCGGTGCCCGGATCCGCGGCGCGCGCGGCGAGCACGTTCGGCGGAGGCGGAGGGAGATCCGCCTACGGTTGGAACCCGGTCGTCTCGACGACCTCGATCGCGTCGAGATCGAGCGTGAGCGGCACCTCGGTCTCGGAGTCGCGCGTCGTCGCCGGCGAGGGCTCTTCGCCGATCGGGTCCGGCGCTTCGCGCCGATGGCTAGCCGGCGGCGGGCGGCTCGCGCGCTGCGCGGCGATGGCGGCCTCGGACTTGCGCGCGCCGGCCGCGAGCGCGTGATCGATGATCGCGTCGAGCTCGCCGTCGCGGAGCGCGCGGAACATCGCCTTGTGCTGGTCCTTCATCATCTGCCGCACGACGTCGCCGAGCTTGTCGCTCTCCACGTGGTCGGCGTAGCTCGTCTTCACGGACTTCAAGATGCGTCCGCCGTCCATGAAGATGTGCGTGATGATGTGCGGGTGCTTGACGCCAGAGTCCTCCGTCTGGATGTGGAACACCCGGTTTTTGTGCCGGACGTTGTTGTTGTAGCCCAACAACGGGGACACGTTCTTCGTCATGGAAGCGAACCCGATTGGAGCGTACCACGCCGCGCTGCACGCGGGGTAAACTCGGCCGCCCTTTGGATCTCGTCTACTTCATCTTGCTCGTCAGCGTGCTCGTGTTCGTGCACGAGCTCGGCCATTTCGCGCTCGCCAAGATTTTTGGCGTGAAGGTGCTCACGTTCTCGCTCGGTTTCGGCCCGAAGATCGTGAAGCTGCGCGGGCG
>Ga0335085_10013909_pt1 | contig 11770 bp, 11 predicted proteins | sample Lox_Sample_45_FD_206712 | JGI IMG/M metagenome (GOLD analysis project Ga0335085, IMG submission 206712) | Soil microbial communities from Loxahatchee National Wildlife Refuge, Florida, United States - Lox_Sample_4.5 | ecosystem: Environmental > Terrestrial > Soil > Wetlands | place: USA...
GAGGCCTTCGACCTCATCGGCGCCCCCATCCCACTCGCCCTGAAGTAGCCAGAACACCCAGCCGCCTGGGCAGGCAAAACCGCACGTCAAGCCCAGAAACCCCTATCCAACCGGGCGCAACTTCGGGTTAGGGAAGCCGATCACCGCGCAGTCGGCGACCTGCGGGTGGGTCATCAGGATCGCCTCCAGCTCGGCGGGAGCGACCTGCAGGCCCTTGTACTTGATCAGCTCCTTGACTCGGTCGACGATGGTAAGCCAGCCGTCCTCATCGGCGATGCCGAGATCCCCGGTGTGCAGCCAGCCCTCACGGTCGATCATTGCCGCGGTCGCCTCCGGATTGTTGAAGTAGCCCTGCATCACCTGAGGGCCGCGCACCCATACCTCGCCGTGTTCCCCGGGCCCGGCGTCGGCGCCGGTTTGCGGGTCGACCAGGCGGCATTCGGTGCCCGGGACCGGCGGGCCGACCGAGCCACGCTTGCCGGCGCGGCCGAACGGGGGGGCCATGTGCGTGATCGGGCTGGTCTCGGTCAGGCCATAGACCTGGCTGACCTCACACCCCATCCGCTGCGCTAGTTCCTCTTCCAGCTCCGCGCCCAGCGGCGCAGCGCCGCACGCGATATGCCGCAGGACGCTGAGGTTGCGGTCAGCTATCGCCGGATGGCGGGCGAGCGCCAGCGCCATCGGAGGCACCGCGTGACCGCGCGTCACCGCGTAGCATTCCAGCAGATCGAGGAACTGCCCGGGCTCGAAGCGGGGCACGGTGACGATCGTCGCGCCTGCGCGCAGCCCGGTGTTCATGATCCCGGCCAGGCCGGCCAGATGGAAGAACGGCAGCACGGCGATCACCACTTCGTCGGGAGACATGGCGAACAGGGCCTGGCACTGGACCATATTGGCGACAAGGTTGGTGTGGCTAAGCATCACTCCCTTGCTCAGCCCAGTCGTGCCACTCGAATACGGGATCGCGGCGATGTCGTTGGCCGGTTCAAATGCCACCTTCGGTGCCGCATCTGGGTCGCCGAACAGCTCCGAGAAGGAGGGAACGCCAGCAGCCTCGCCGAACACGAACACCTCGCAGTTACCGGCTTGGGCGGCGGCCTGCCGGGCGACATCGAGGAACGGCAACGCCGTCAGCAGCAGGTTCGCCCGCGAATCGGCGAGCTGGAGGCCGAGTTCGCGCGCCGTGTAGCGGGGGTTGGCCGTCGTGCAGCGGCCACCGGCCGCCACCACGCCATGGAAGGCGACCGCGTACTCGGGGACGTTGGGCATGAAGATCGCGAACGTGTCGCCCTTGGAGAACCCGCGTGCGCTCAGCCCAGCCGCGAGGCTGCGCACTGATCGCTCAAGATCGGCGTAGCTCACCGCCCGGCCGGAAGGACCATCTATGAGCGCGGGCTTGTCGCCGAGTTCCTTCGCGCGATGAAGCGTGAAGCTTGCAAGGTCGAGATCTGGAATATCAGCCGTAAGCGGGCCGCCGGAATAAATCACGGTCATCCCCTTTGCTCGCCTGGACAACAGGCAACTCCTTGCCGCCGGCCAGCGCATTGTTGCCTCCTCCGGATGGCCGCCGATTCCACTGCTGGCGGCCGATGACCGGTATGAGCCTGAGTCTGCAGGTCGGCGGCCGGGGGCGGCGTCGGGCAGCCATCCCCGTTTTGGCTGTCCGCGCCTGAGGAAATCGGCGGCATTGCGGCCCCGGCCTGTTAGGAAGCCCGGGCGGCCTCGTGCTTGCCGGTGGCGGGTTTCTTGCTGACCAGCGCCTCGGCCAGCTGGCTGCGCCGGGTGGCATCGAGTTTGCGGTAGGCCCGGCTCAGGTGTGCCGAGGCGGTCTTGGTGGTGATGAACAGCGCCCGCGCTATCTCTGCGCCAGGTCGAGTCCGCGTTCCAGCTGGGCCCGGCGATGGCCGATCCTGGCCGCTGTCCCAAAGCGAGGGCTGCTCGAGCTCGATACTTATTCTGATCTTGGTAGTGGGGAGCCTATGTGGGGAGCCTAACGACGAGGAGTCTAGACAGGTCCTGAATGCTCTCTGGAGGCATAAGACCAGTTCAGCAGACCGACTAGACTCCTCCAGACCTCCCCGCCGGTGGACTAGGTTTAATTTGGGAGCAGGAGGCCGCCGGTTCGAATCCGGCCATCCCGACCATACCCGCAGCTCAGTGGCCTGGTAGTGCCTGCCCGGCTGGGCTTGCAAGATCGTTTGACCGTCGTTTGACCGTGAAGTTGAACGCCAACCGGCAGCGGCAAGTGTCACGGAGCGGACCTGACGGACACAGCAGCCGGGCCGGTCGATGGCTCGCGTTGAACAGATCTCAGGCTCGTCATGGCCGGGAATGGAGCCAAGACTCCAGGCCCGTGGCGTTACTGAAGGGCCGGGCCCGGCACCGCGGGCAGCGGGTCAGCCGGTTCCGCGAGCCGCGGGCCTGTCGTGACATCGTGCAGCGGCAGCCAGAGCGCTACGGCCGCACCGCCGAGGCGGCTGCGGCCGGTGGTGACCCGGCCGCCGTGGGCCTCGGCGACAGCGCGCACGATCGACAGGCCGAGGCCGAAGTGGTGGACGCTGTCCGCCGGGCCGGACCGGTCGGCCCGATTGTCCTGAATCCCGGGAATCCCCGGCCCGGAGTCTTCCACGACGATCGCCGCTGCCCCGTCGGCGCGGCGTACAGACAGCTCGATGCGATCACCGTCGCTAGTGAACCTGACGGCGTTGTCGAGCAGGGCGTCGATCGCGAGCATCAGCCGTTCCGGGTCGGCTAGCACGGTCGTGTCGTCCCCGGTTCCGGCCAGCCACTGGCGGGGGGTGGGTTCCCAGCGGTGCAGCGCGTCGGCCGCGAGCGAGGTCAGCGAGACCGGTGCCTGCCGGAGCAGGTCCTGCTGCTCGGCTGTGGCCAGCAGCAGCAGCTGGTCCACCAAGCGGCGCAGCCGCGCGAGTTCGTCGACGACGATCGCGGCGTCGTCGGCCGCGGTCGGGTCACCGCCGGGCCCGGGCAGCAGTTCGGCGTGGGCTAGGGCGACCGTGATCGGGGTGCGCAGCTCGTGGGAGGCGTTCTGGACGAACACCTGGTGCCGCTCCAGCAGCTCCCGGTTGTGCCGCGACACCTGATCAAGTGCGGTCATCGCCGTCTCGCGGCGATTCGAATGCATCACCATGGCCGAGAACAGCGCCACCATCAGCGGCAGCTCGATGACCTCGTCGTAGGGCTGCAGGCCGCGGATCCGCGCGTCGACGAACAGCAGCCCGGTGGCGGCCATGACCGGGATGAGCAGGCTCCAGAAGAGATTGTGGGTCCACCTCCGGAAGCCGAACCCGTATAGCAGCAGCAGGCTCATCCAGGTGAAATGAAATGGCAGGCTGGACCAGGACGGCATGAGCACCATCCAGGTCAGGTTGCCGGCCGCGAACACTGCCCAGGCCGCTTCTGGCCAGCGTGACGCCCACGCCCGGGCCAGCAGCGAGCCCCGCTCAGTCGGGGCCGGCACGGTAACCCTCTCCACGCACGGTCGTGATCGCGTCCGCGCCCAGCCGGGTGCGGAGCCGGCGGATGTAGACGTCCACCACGTTGGACGCGGCGTCTGGCTCGCATCCCCACACCCGGGCCAGCAGATCCTCCTTGGAGATGACCGTGCCGGGCCGGTGCATGAGTTCCCACAGCAGCTGGAACTCGCGTCTGGTCAGTGCAACCGGGCCGTTCCCGGCGTCGGCCTGCTGGCGTGGCACGTCCAGCCTGAGCTGGCCGCAGGCCAGGACCGGGGCGCCCGCCCGGTGGGCGGCCCGCAGCCGGGCCTGTACCCGTGCCACCAGTTCGCCGACGTGGAACGGCTTGGGCAGGTAGTCGTCGGCGCCCAGGTCAAGGCCCTGCATCTTCGATCTGGGGTCGGTCAGGCAGGACAGCACCAACACGGCCTGGTCGGGCCTGCGCCGCATGATGTCCCTGAGCGTGGCGAAACCGTCCTTGCCCGGCATCAGCAGGTCAAGGATGATCAGGTCATAAGACCTGGCCGCGGTCATCGCCAGCGCGTCCGCGCCGCCCGGGGCCGCGTCTGCGTCGATGCCCGCCTCGCGCAGTATCCGCATCAGGACCCGGCGGATCCGTTCCTCGTCATCGACGATCAGCACCCGATGCCGGAGCGCCGGTGACGGGCGCGACAGCGAAGCTCCCCCGGAGGTTCCAGCGGTCACCGCCGCCCCGCCGCCGCCTCTGGCAGTGGCCAGCGCGTCCGGTGCTTCCCGGCCGGGCGGGGCGGGCAGCGCCGCTTCGGCGCAGGGCCCCGTTAGCTCCAGGGTTGCGATCACATCCGTCATGCTGCGCCTGACGCGGGCACTCCTGCCAGAGTCCGTGACCGATTCGTGACATGACAGTGCTTTCAGATTTCGCTGCTTAGCAGCCGGACTGTCCTTAGCTGCCGGTGGGAGCCGGTTCAGAGTCTTCGTTCAGCTCCCGCGAGGGCGAGGCGGCGAGGAGGCCGCGTGAGCGTCGGACGGGTCTGCCACCGTACGTGGGCCTACCATCTGGCCGCTCGGTTCGCAGTGGCGGCGGTCGTGCTCGTGATCGGCCTGCTCGCGGTCCGCTGGGTGCTGGTGGCCGGCGGGCTGCTGTTCATCGCGGCCGCGGGCGGCTGGTTCGCTGACGTGGGTCGGCAGTGGCGGCAGGTCGGCCACAGCCAGCAGCCGGGCCCTCGGAGACCGCCAGACGGAGAACCGACCCCCCGGGAGGAGGCCACTTGATTGCGGACGGCACCAGCTACGACCGCTGCCAGCGGTGTGGTAAGGGCGTGCTCTGGGGCCAGTCGGTCTGCCGAGCCTGCAATCCGCCGGGCTGGCGGCACCCAGGCCGCCCAGGACCACGCGACCGTGTTCATATCCGTGCTGGCGGTACTCGCGGTGATCGCGCTGCTGCTGCACTGGCCGGCCAGGCCCCACCCAGCCAGCAAGAGGGGCAGGACGGGGCCCGGTCATTCCGCAGGCGCGAAGCCGGTTGAACAGCACACGCCCGCACGAGAGTACCTGCAAATGGCAGAGGAGTGATCTTCATGAAGCGCCTACTCAGCATCGTGGCCGTGGGCGCAGCCACGATCGGAATCCTGGCCGGCTGCTCCAGCGGCTCATCCGGGAGCACCGGGTCCAGCTACACGCCGCAGCACCGCACGATTCAGATGGTGACCCTGCAAGCCCTGATCGCCGAGTTCGGCAACATCCCGGGGCTGAAGGACGAGGAGGGAGCGGCCCTCAAGCCGGGCGGGCCGACCGGAGGGCACGAGGTCTACGCCTGGGATCCCGCCGCCATCACCGTCTACCAGGGCGACACGGTCACCCTGGTAATCCATGACGCGCAGAAGGACCCGCACATCTTCAACCTGGAAGGCTACGGCATCAGCAATAAGACCATCCTGCCGGACTCCGAGCGGACGATCACCTTCAAGGCCACTAAGGCCGGGGTGTTCCGCTACTTTTGCGGCGTCCCCGACCACATGCCGTGGATGCAGGGCTGGCTGACCGTGCTACCAGACAGCGATGCCTGATCGTGGCAGAACGTTGACAGCTGGGCGGGGCGCCGCTGCGCCCGGCTGTCGTCCGTTCGCCGCTGGCCCGGAGCACCCGGCCCTCCAGCCACCTTCGCGGCCGTGGCACTGGATCTGGAACTTGGCGATCGGTTCCGATCCCTGGTGGGACGACCGCGTCCCGCGATAGTGGTTCCTGCCCGGTGATCACTCCGCGGGAACCTCAATCCTGGACCGGGAATCGAGGTTAACGGTGATCCGTCAGCACAGGACGTTCCTTGTGCTGGCCGTGTTCGTTTCGGTGCTGAGCATGACCAGCTGTGGCGGCTCGAAGTCGGCGACGTCGCCGAACAGCTCCCCGAACGCAACCGCGCACACCGCGCAGCCCGTGCGTGCCGCGCACACCGCGCAGCCCGTGCGTGCCGCGCACACCGCGCAGCCCGTGCGTGCCGCTCCATCAGCCTCCGCGAAGATGATCTGCGCACCTGAAGCCCAAGCCGAGCTCGCTGAGCTCCTGGGCGTTCACACGACTCAGCCCGTCGTCCCGACCTGGACCGACCATACGTACTCCTGCAAGTACACCTACCGCAACGCCGTCATGGCGCTCTCCGTCAAAGAGTTCTCCAATCAGACCGAAACCGACGACTACTTCAGGTCGCTTGCGCACCGGCTCGGCCAGACCCAACGACTCAAGGGACTCGGTCAGGGCGCCTTCACCACCAGGAACCTCTCGGTCGTTGTCCGCAAGGACTACAAGGTCCTTCTGGTCAACACCTCCGGACTGCCCACTCAGTTTGGCGCCCCGTCCTCCAGCCGGGGAGACATCGCGCTCAGCGTCGCTGTAACGCTTATGGCCTGCTGGAAAGGCGCCTGATCAGACTAACCGCCAGGCCCGAGCGCGAGACCGGCCCTCGCATCAGCTGGAGAACGCGATCACTGCAGCCCGCGAAGTGCTCACCTGAGGACGGCCGCTGCTACAGAAAGTCGCCTTCGACGTCGTGACCGTGGACCGGCCGATGGCCACCGCCGCCCAGCCCGTGCAGGCGGTGGTAGTGATCGCCGCAGTTGCGTTCGGGTTCTTCACCTCGATGAATCAGGCCCTGATCGGGACGATGACCGGTGCCGCTGCTGCCCGCGGCCAGAACACCGTGCACCCCAGCGCCCTGTACGGCGTCATGTGCGGCTGGATCATGGGCCCGGAGCGGCCAGCGTCCTCGGGCTACGGCATCAGCGCTCTTATTGCCGTCGGCGCCGACACCCACACTCTGGTCGCGAGCACGTAAAACCACAGCGGCTCCGCTGGCTGCCATTGGCTTCTACGCAATACCAATAAATGAGCGTTTTTCATCCCTGGCCGCGGAGGAAGTTGGGGACTGAGGCATGGCCGGTGGTCGCATCGTGTTGGCCCGCTGCCAGCTGGCCCTTGTTCAGGCAAGATCAGCTTCGGTCAGTTGCCGCCAGCCCGGCCATGATGGTCTGGGCTACTGGTGAAGGATCGCTGCCGTCGAGCGTGAACCCGTCGTGGAGGTGCACGGCTGGCTGGGCGATCATCCGTGGCCCTGTTCCCCGGTGCGGCCAGGTCGCGGTGTGGACCAGGAATGGATGGCACAAGAAGGCGTCCCCCGCCCGTCCGGTCGCGTGCGTCACCGGTCTGCACAGAACTGACGGCCGCCAGAACTCACCATCAGCGCTGGTGCCCGCCTCACATATGGTGCCAGGAACTCGGGCACATACAGGTGCGAGCCGCAGACCAGCCGGGTCGGCGCGTCGTCAGTGCCGACGTCGGTGAACAGCAGCAGGGCCAGCAGCCCGCGCGCCCGGGAGCGGATGTTGGCCCAGTATCCGCCGGGCCCGTCGTAGCTGCCCTCGATGTGATACCCGGCGTTCGCCCTGTCCTCCGAGGGGAATCTCACCGCTATCGCGCCGCCGGCATTCACCGGTGGTGTCCACCGGCCCGCGCCGATCAGCTCGTCGTAGGCGGCAGTCAGGGCAGGGGAGGTAGCTGCGGCAGTGAACGGCCCGCCGCCCAGGCTGTCGATGTGCGCGAGTGGTGGCCAGGTAGCGGAATCCTGCTCATGGACGCCCCGCTCGCGCGGCGCGCCCCAGATCATCTCCCGGCACGCCGATGCAGTTGCCGCGCCGAAAGCACCCCGGAGGGCCACATAGCCATCACGAACGAAGCAGCCCATGTCAAGGCTCACTGGCCCATTGTGTGCTGTCAATCACCGCAGGTCACCCAGATTGCCACGGGCGGTGGCCCGGGCATTGAGCCTTCGCCCTGATCTTGCAGGCATATCGCGGACGGGCTGATCAGGTACGGCGTGTCGGCTTGATCGCATAGCGACCCTCTGCGGAGAGCCTCGACGCCTATCTACACGCTGTCGAGGAAGCCTAAGCCTCGATGCACCGTGAAATAGCTGCCTGTCTGGGCGCGTCGACGTGAGAGGTGCCCTCTGAGCTGGGACGATGGGAGTTCCTGAAGCTACCGTCGTCGGGCTGGAGAGGACACCTCGCAAGTGCGATTGTTGCATGAGCTGGCGAAGATCCACGCGACGTTTGATGACCCGCATCTGGTGTCGCAGGCGGGCCTGATCCCGGTGATGACCCTCGCTGAGCGGGCGGGCCTGGGTGAGCTGGCCGGGCATGTCCGGATCAGCCGGCCGTGCGGGGTGAACGCCGAGGTGAAGATCGGGTGCCTGGTGGCCGGGATGACCGCCGGGGCGGACAGCATCGAGGACATGGGCCTGCTGCGCCACGGCGCGCTGCCGGGCCTGTTCGGCGGTCTGCGGGCGCCGTCTACCCTGGGCTCGTTCTTGCGGTCGTTCACCTGGGGCAACGTGCTCCAATTGCAGAAGGCGCACCGGGAGTTCCTGGCGGAGCTGGCCCGCCGCGCCCCGCTGCTGCCCGGGGCAGATGTGCTCGCCTTCGTTGACATCGACTCCCAGCAAAAACGGGTCTACGGGCACGCCAAGCAGGGCGCGGCGTTCGGCCACACGAAGATCCAGGGCAAAGGCCTGCTGGTCCGCGGCCTGAACGTGCTGGCCGCCAGCATCTGCACGCCGCTGGCCGCCCCGGTGGTGGCCGGCACCCGGCTGCGCGGCGGGAACGCCTCCTCCGCCCGCGGCGCCGCCTCTATGGTCACCGAGGCGGTGGGCACCGCCCGCGCAGCCGGGTGCACCGGCACCATCGTGGTGCGGATGGACTCAGCGTTCTACGGTTCCCCGGCCTGCTCGGCGGCCCGCCGCGCCGGGGCGCGTTTCTCCGTCACGGTGCGCATGGATCCCAAGGTCCGCGCCGCCATCGCCGGCATCGCCGAAGACGCCTGGACCCCGATCGAATATCCGCATGCGGTCTGGGATGACCAGCTGGGCCGCTGGATCTCCGACGCCCAGGTCGCGGAGACCGGATACACCGCGTTCACTTCCCGCAAGGGCCAGGCCATCACCGCCCGGCTCATCGTCCGCCGCGTCCGCGACCTCAATGCCAAGGCAGCCGCCGGCCAGGGCGAACTGTTCACTGCCTGGCGTTACCATGCGGTGTTCACCGACTCCCCGTTCACCATGCTCCAAGCCGAAGAACACCACCGCGGGCACGCCCAGGCCGAGCAGGTCTTCGCCGACTGGACCGACGGCCCGCTAGCCCACCTGCCCTCCGGGTCGTTCCCCGCCAACGCCGCCTGGCTCGCGCTCGCCGCCATCAGCGGCAACCTGCTCCGCGCCGCTGGCTGCCTCGCCAGCCTCGCCTATGCCAAGGCCAGAGGCGCCACCGTGCGCCGTGACCTCATCGCCATCGCCGCCCGCACCGCCCGGCACGGCCACGGCCACCTCACCCTGCACCTGCCAGAACAATGGCACCGCGAACACGAATGGATGAGCCTCTTCGAAGCCGCCTGCGGCCCGCCACCCGCTGCGGCCTGACCAGCCCAGACCACGTCACCGCAACCCGTCAGGCCCACTGGCCACCAGCCCCCAGCCGCCCAGCGACCCACCAGGACATCCCGCACAAAAGTGAGCGGCCAGATCAGCACGCGCGCAGACCAGCCCAGAAGATCACCGCCGCCCGGCTATGGCCACCGAAACGCGCATCCCATTTACACGGTGGATCGAGGCTTAGGGCCTTCACTGGAGCCACAGGCGGCCCACGGTGAGCTGACGTCATGCGTCCTCCGTGCTCGCCGGGTGGCCGCTTCCGGCTCGTGCCTGGCGGTCTGCCGCCGTCTCGTAGGCATCGAGGGCCTGCTGGTACTGGCGCTTTTTGGCCTCCGGCCAGATCTGGACGAACATCGCCACGACGGCACCGGTCCATAGTGCCCAGCCGAGCGTGTAGATCAGGTCGGCCACCAGCAACAGCGGCTCGGTCGTCGCCGAGGTTTTGAGCAGGAATCCGCCGGCATGAGCGGCCAGGCCCGCCACGAAGGCGATCCCGAGGATCCAGTACACGGGCCGCTGCCCAGAAGCCGTCCGGCGCACCAGGGTCAGGTGCTCGCCGACCCAGGCGAGCATTTCCCGCTCCCCGAGACCAACCACGTCTTGTTCTTGACCGCGCTGGTCAGTGGACGGGTGTGGAGCCCCCGTCGCTCCCGGTTCTCCGTTCATGGTGTCCGTGATCGCGGGCGGGGATGTGGTTCCGTTCATGGTGCTGTGGCTCCTCCGATGTGACTATCCGGAGCTGACGTGTCCGAGTGTGCGAGCAGGGCAGATCAGGGGGGTTTCACCGCGGTTTCACGGCCCGGCCGGCCGGTGAAAGCTGCCCGGTCGCGCTCGATGCACGTGCCGGAGACCTGGACCGCCAGTGGCGTTGAGCCGACATCGTCGGCGCGCTGCCGGAGCGCGGTGGGGTACTGGATCGCGCATCAGCCACGACGGTCAGGTATCTACCGTCGTCGACCTGAGCGGCCGATGGATGCTGTTACGAGCCGGGGTGGGATCACTGTGACAGGTCGGCGTTGGATGGTTTTTGAGTCATCCGGCGATGCCTGTTCCGACCCGGATCTGCAGGTAGCCCAGGCCCTGCGGGTAATGGTTCTAACCTGGGTGACGTGCCGATCGAGTTGACGTTGCTGGCGCCGGTGGCGTTCGCCGGGCGGGAGATCAGGGGTGCCCGACTGTACGGCCTGCTGGCGCTGCTGGCCACCGACCTTCGCACCGGCTGCGGCAGGTCCCGGCTGATCGAGGGCTTGTGGCCCGAGGAGCAGCCGGAGGATCCGGCGAAGGCATTGCAGGTGCTCGTCACCCGGTTGCGCTCGCAGCTTGGGCCGGATGTCATCGTGCGGACGGCGGCTGGCTACCGGCTGGCGCTGGCCGAAGATCAGGTCGATACCTCAGCGGCCCTGCTCAGCATGTCGGCCTGCGCACAGCATGCCCGCGCCGGGGATCACTCGGCCGCGCTGTGGCACGCCGAAGCCGGCCTGGCGCTGTGGCACGACGCCGAGGACGCCGATCCCGGCCTGAGTGATCCGCTGTCAATGCTGCGGACCGAACGGGAGGCGACGCGCCGCGCGCTTTCCCGTGCCCGCGCGCTGGCGCTTTCCCGGCTGGACCGGTCCGGGGAGGCGATCGTGCCGCTGCTGGATGTCGTCAGTGAGTGGCCGCGGGACGAGGAAGCACTCCTGGAGTTGCTGCGCTGCGAGGCCGCTACTGCCGGACCGTCGGCGGCGCTGGAGCGATACGAGGCCTACCGCCGGACGTTGCGGGAGGAACTCGGTACCGATCCGGGTCCCGCGCTGCAGGCCGGCTATCAGCAACTGCTGAAGGGCGAGAAGCCGCCGGTCCGCCACGGTGTCGCGCACGAGCCGAATCCGCTGCTGGGGCGCGACGGCGACATCGCCGCTGTGCGGGACCTGCTGGCGACCGCGCGCGTCACCTCGATCGTCGGCCCGGGCGGGCTCGGTAAGACGCGTCTGGCATCGGCCGTGAGCCGCGGTGCGCGGCAGCGCCTGGTGCACTTCATCCCGCTCGCCGGTGTCGTCGCGGACGATGATGTGGGGCTGGAAGTCGCCTCGGCGCTTGGTGTCGCCGCTAGCGCGCGCGGCCGTGCGGTAGGGGCGGCAGGTGTGGTCAGCGGCATCGTCGAAGCTCTGGGCTCAGGTCCGGTGCTGGTGGTCCTGGACAATTGCGAGCATGTCATCGACGGTGTGGCCGAGCTGGTCGGCGTGCTGGTAGCCAGGACGAAGGATGTGCGTGTCCTGACGACCAGCCGCAGCCCGCTCCAGCTGTCCTCCGAGTCGGTGTATCTGCTGCCGGAATTGGACCTGGCGACGGCCGCCGAGCTGTT
>Ga0335085_10013910_pt1 | contig 11769 bp, 9 predicted proteins | sample Lox_Sample_45_FD_206712 | JGI IMG/M metagenome (GOLD analysis project Ga0335085, IMG submission 206712) | Soil microbial communities from Loxahatchee National Wildlife Refuge, Florida, United States - Lox_Sample_4.5 | ecosystem: Environmental > Terrestrial > Soil > Wetlands | place: USA: Florida...
TGATTGTGGCGATGATCGTTCCGCCACTGCCCTGGTGCCTGCTCATCGCGCTGATCGTGTCCCTTGCTGCCGTAGCCGGCGCGCGGATTCCCGTGGGCAGTTGGGTTGCCGTCCTTGCCATACCCGTCTCCTTCGCGGTGCTGACAGCACTGGGAATCGTGGTTCAGGCTGGTGGCGGACCGGGATCGCACCTTCTCCTCAATATCGACTGGCATGCTGTTCCCCTCGCGGCGGGGCTATTGATTCGCTCTCTAGCCGCCGTTTGCTGTCTGGCGTTCATTGGATGGACAACGCCTCTGATGGAACTGATCCCGGTCTTCGGACGCGCTGGAATTCCGCCTGTGCTTGTGGATCTTGCCCTCACCATCTATCGCTTCCTGTTCGTCATGGCCACCACCTTGACCGAGATGCGCCGTGCGCAATCCTGGCGTCTTGGGAAAGCTGGCTTCCAAAGCCGCATGCGGGCGCTCTCAATGCTCGCTGGCGGTCTGTTCGTGCGTTGCGTGGACCGGGTGCGGCGGCTTGAGGAGGGAATAGAAGCGCGTGGCTATGAGGGGCGGTTATGGGTGCTCAATCCGGAACGCGGAATCTCGTCGCTTGTTATGGGAAGCGTCATGGCAATGCAGGCGTTAATACTGACCGCTGGTCTCCTGGCAACAAAGGGAGTCTTTTGAATCATGATTCTCGAAGCGCGCGATCTCATGTTCGCCTATGGACCGGGCAAACCGGCCATTCACGGGATGAGCTTCGCCCTGGAGATGCCGCGTCGCGTCTGCCTGCTCGGCGCAAACGGCGTCGGCAAGTCGACGTTGATGATGCTCCTCAATGGAACGCTCCGGCCGCAGGAAGGCGAGTTGTCAGTTCTCTCGCGGTCAATCGACTATTCGCGGTCCGGGCTCCACGCGCTGCGGCGGGAAGTTGGAGTCGTTTTGCAGGACCCCGACGACCAGTTGTTCGCCGCGACTGTCGAGCAGGACGTGGCCTTTGGACTCCTGAACAACGGGATGGATTCGGCGGCAGCTCGCGTCGTCGTAAACCAGACTCTGAACAAACTCGGTATTTCGCACCTTGCCGACCGCCCCGTTCACGAACTCAGCCTGGGCGAGAAGAAGCGTGCCGCGCTCGCCGGAATACTCGTCCTCCGGCCGAAGATTATTCTGCTCGACGAGCCTACGGCGGGTCTCGACTACTCAGGGATCTCAGCGATGCTCGGTCTGCTTAACGACCTCTACGCTGCGGGGACAACCCTGATCGTCAGCACACACGACAGCGACCTGGCTTACGAATGGGCGGACGAGGCCTGGGTAATGGCGGATGGGCGCATGGCGGCTCAGGGTCCCGTCGAGGAAGTGTTTCGGCTGGTGGATGTGCTGCGCGAAGCCCATCTTCGCGTTCCGGCACTCGTTGAGCTTGGACTTTCGTTATATGAAGCATACCCGGAGCTGGCGGAAGCGCCTCTCCCACGGAGCCGCGAAGGTCTGGCCGCACTGATCAAGGTAACCAATGGGAAGCTCACCGGAAAGCCGGTTGAGAAGGCAGCATGAAAACAACTATTAAGGAGAACAAAATGGCAGACGAAAGCACCAACGCGCCGCATGTGCATGAGCACACGCATACACATACCCACGAACATCGGCACGGGGATCTCGTGCATACGCATGAGCACACCCACACGCACATTCACGGGCACGACTCGTCCGATCCGGGCCATACTCACGAGTACGCGCCTCAGCCGGCCGAAGCCGTAGAGGAGCAGAAGGAACACGAACATCATCATTAAATGGGTTTCCCAGAGGGATTTCCGGGGAGCACGCAAGAGAAGAGCATTATCGCTTTTTGAAGGAGCCTTGCCGGCCCGAGAGTATTGGTCGGGACTTACTCGCCCATCAGTCCCACCAGCACGTAGCAACGACACTCTTCGATAAGAAGGAAAGGCTCTTGCAGAGGTGTGCGATCGATTACTACATCGACCCTGACCGGAAATTCCTCATCACCCGGAGTGAAACTCACCGTCGTCGCCGTAGCTATGTACATCCAAAGAGAATTGAATCCTACCGGGAGTCTGAAATGCTGATCTACGACTTAAACGCGAATCCGTTGAACTCCAATGAGTGGGCCTTCCCATTGACGGAGTGTTTCCATATCACCTCGTTCGCTCTGTCGATTGGAACGATCATGCTGGTTGATCTCCGGCTCCTCGGCCTTGCCCTGAAACGCTCGACACCCGGGCAGCTCCTGAAAGACACAGGCGTGTGGACTTTCGTAGGTCTGGTCATCGTCATTACTTCCGGCCTGCTGATTTTTTCATCCGATCCGCTCCGCTACACCTACAATGCGGGTTTTCAGTACAAGATGATCGCGCTGCTGCTGGCTATTGTGTTCAACTACACAATCCATCGTAAAGTTGCTCTGTCCAGTTCCGCGTCAGGCATTCAAAAGCTTGTCGGAGCGCTCTCGGTCTTCCTGTGGGTATTGGTTCCTTTCGGCGGCATCTGGATCTCATTCGTTTAACCACATAAAGGGGATTTGCCATGACCATTGCTGACATCAGCCACGCAGTTCAGAGCATCGGATTTCTCACTTACATCCGCGAATCGGCGTACACTTATCCGATGATCCTGGCGACTCACCTCGCCGCCATCTGCATATTCGGCGGACTGATCCTGATGACGGATCTGCGCATTCTGGGATTAGCCATGAGGGAAGTCTCCGTGACGGACGTGGTGGGCACCTTGCGGCGCTGGAAGCAAACCGGCTTCGTGATCATGGTGAGTATGGGGCTCCTGCTCGCCACTTCGGAAATGGACAAATACTACGCCAATCCTTACTTTCTGATGAAGGTGTGCTTCCTGCTGCTGGTGGGCGTTCATGCGATCGTCTTCCGCCGCAGCGTCTACGGCAACACCGAGGCTCTCGACAAGGCGCCACATATGCCCGGCATCGCCAAAGCAGCGGCGATCAGTTCGCTCTGTCTGTGGATCGGCATCGCCTGCTGTGGGCGTTGGATCGCCTACTACGAGCCCAAAGACAAAGGTAAGCCGGTGTCCAGCCTGGCTGTGCCCGCACACCTCCCCAGTGTGGCGCGGAAATAGGTTCGGAATATCCTCGACGCAGGCGCGGGTATCGACGATTTGCTGCGCAGGGAGAGATCCAACTACGGTTTACGGCGCTGAATCTGACGAACAAAGAAGCGCTCTACACCTTTTGTTCGACCTTCAGTGGTACTCATTTCGTGACGCCGCGCACCGTGTAAGCGGAGGTGCGGCTCGTGTCCTGATCTTAATGCTCCGCCAGACTCCGATTGCTCGAGTTAATTAACCGCCGAGTTCAGAAGATAGTCTCAATTGCAGCTCGATATTGCGGTTCCCCAGACGCTTCACTCCCAGCGCGCCTGCCAACCGAGGGCCAAGCCTCGGACAAAAGGTTCGAGGCGATCACCGGGTTTAGTCGGAATCTGCCCCCAGAAAGTCGGCCAGTCCCCGACTTTCAGTGAAATCGCGGTCGCCGTTGTAGCCGCCTGATCGCGCAGGATTTCCTCCGCCAGTTCCTGAGGAAGGGTGCCGTACTGCAACCGATCAAGCACCGCAGCATAAGCGAATGCGGCCGCTGCCAACCGAGGCTCCATCGTCACGCCTGATTGGTTGTCCGTGAATAGCTTGTAGCTCTTTTCCGACAGGAGTTCTCTTAGCCGCTTCAACAACTCGGTTTCTGTCAACCCAAAGCGGCTCAGCGCGTGGGTGATGCTGCGCGTGTAGGATGCCTCCAGACCGTTCTGCCAGCGCAGCGCTTCCTCCGTGGCCTCGCGAACGGCAGTGCCGATGATCTCTCCGAGCTTCGTATCGGGACCTGTCCATTTGAGCGGTGCACGTGATGCGTTCAGAGGGGAGGCGACGATGTATTGGTCGGTCGATGTGCCGGTCGCCATGTGTGTCGAGTAATGACTCGGCACGGCAAGTTCCATCAGTGCTGCCGTCTTCGCTTCAGTCATCGTGACGACTGCGCGCGCTTGAGCGGCCGCTGTCAATGGCTGATTGACGATCAGGATGGTGTTGATGGTTCCGTTGTTCGGGCGGATGTATTCCATGCCCTTTTCGCCCTCATACCAATTGGCGGGATCACCCGGACGCGTGGCATTGGCCTCCACACCAGCCGTCACAAACGCGTCCACCCGCAAATCGCGAAACTCGATGTGCCGGTGGCTGAGATAGTTCATGTTGGCGGCAGTGCCCATTACGGCCACCTGCGCGGGATTCAGACCCAGTTCGCGGGAAACCAGGTCGTGATACTGCTCCTCGCTCAACGCCACGATCTTGTCGTGCCGTTCCATGTCACCAGCGGGCTCCATACTCTGGTGATTCACCAGGTACCGCATGGCGTCCGATTGTCCACCTGTTCCGGCGGATGTCGACAACACACGGTGCGGGGAACGCAACTCAACGACCAGGTAACGCCCGGCGCGCGTCGCAATGAAGCCGGGCGTCTCTTCGAGCACCGTTTTCGGACCTGGCTGACCGAGTGCGGCCTGCGCGATCGCAAGGACGGCCGGCAAAACAATGAGCTTCATGACTCCTCCTGACTTTGTCTCAACGGATGGCAAGCCTCGGAACTCACGATCATCACAGCTCGCGGCTTTCCTGCGCATTCAGACCGGTTGCTGACGACCACAGCCTTGTGCGCCGCCGGCAGATTGGATACACACAACCCAACAGCGCGGAAAGAACCAACCAAATCGACCACTCGATTCCAAAGGGGCGTTCGATGAATGCGCCGGGTGAGGCGTTGAGATCGATCATAAGGACGTTCCTGAGCCAGGATGAATCGGGCTTTCTGGCTCTTGGTTTTGCCGAAGCGGTATAAGCCGGGGGCGACGTAGCCTTTTCGAAGTTCCGCCGAAAGTTTTCGAGGTCCGCACGGCTGAGTTGCCCGGGTGGAAGCGCCGCGCTTTCTTTCGCTACAAAACTCCGCAGGCGGCGATTCCCACAGACCACCGCGGAACATGCCACACCAAGTTTGGAGACCGACTGAACGTAGGCGGCGAGCAGCTTCGCTTCCTCCGTCTTCGAGAATGCGTATATACCCTGGCGATGTATCTCGATTAATCGCGCGATCATTTGCTGCTGCGCGAATGGATTCGCCTTCGACAGGAACTTCGGCAGGTCCAGATTGTACTCGTCGGCGACGTAGACGTCGTAGGTCTTCTTCCAGACAGAGGGGTCGACGTTCTGCGGCGACGTGGCTTGCCATCCGTACAGGTTTTCCACGTCATTCACCATCTGCCGAGCGCCCGCGTATCCCGCGTCCTTCATGCCCTCGATCCATTTGGGGTTCCAGTTGCGGCTGTTGAGTTCCTCGGCCAGAACATCGCGGGCTGCCATCAGCCGTTCTTTCCCCGGAGCACGCAGGTTGTTGAAAAGCACATCCGGTTTTGCGCCGACAGATCGGGAAGCCGCGTCCAGTCCCCCGACATATTGATACACGTCGTCGTTGTCGGCTATCCCGTACAGATTGCTGCTTCGGCTGTGCAGAATAACCTGATTACCCTCGAGCTGCGACGCGAGAAGATGCGGCGTCGAAGTTCCCCAGCGCCGGTCCGTGTAAACGTAGTTCGTTTTGGCGAGATACAAGTCGGCCATGGCCTGGGCCTGGTCCTTTTCGCCATTCCGTTCGACCATCTCGGAAAGGCCATTTCCATAGGAGCCCGGTGCTTCGGAAAAGACGCGGGCGCCGGCGAGGTGTCTTGCTTCTTCCGGCGCAATCCCTTTGGCCAGCAGTTGCTTCTCGACTTCGCGATTCTGTCGGCTGATCGCGTTGTCCCCCGCTTCCGCAGCAATCCGCGCGGCCCTGTCGAGCAGGAGCATCTTGTCGGCCAGACCATCCCGGTAGAGACCCGAGACCGTAAAGAGAACGTTCACGCGAGGCCGGCCGAGATCGGCGTCGGGGATAAGCGTCACGCGGTCGACCACGCCGCGCGCGTTCCATTCGGGCGCAACGCCCATCAGGTAGAACGCCTCGGCCTCCATCGCGCCCTGGCTACGTCCCGTTTCCCCGCTCCACAAGACCATTGAGACTCGCTCGGGATATGTTCCGCCGTGCTTAACGCGGAAACCCTCGATGAGTTGATTCGCCATTTTCTTGCCGACCTCCCATGCTTCTTTGGTTGGAAAGAGCGCGGGATCGGTGTCGTGCAAATTGCGGCCAGAGGGCAGCGCGGCTGCAGTCCTCAGTGGATCTCCCACGAGGCCGCTGGGCAGAAAATGTCCGTTCAGAACCTCTATCAGTTCAGACAGCTCGCGAGCCGGCGACAGCCGGACGTTTCGGACCCACATAGATCCTTCATCCAAAGCCCTCATAAGTTTCTCGCGGAGTGGCGGGACGACGGAATCCGGCACGCTGGGACGCTGATCCCCGAAAATGCTGTCCGTCCATTCGGGTAAGCGATCCCCAATCGCTTTGAGATCGCCGTCGTCGAATGCCGAGCGAACGAATTTGAGCAATCCCTCGCGCATCCGCTCGTCGCTGGGAGGTTGCCCAAGAACCGGGAGGCTTAAGGGAATAGGTGCCTCCTCCGACGTCTCCAGGAAGTCGTTGAGGCGCTTCATCGTCTGATCGCGGTCTTCAAGCGGCAGCGAAAGTTGCGTATCCAGGTGGAGCCGGCGTGCTTCTGCGACGGCTTCCCCGAAATATTGAGCGGCCACCTCCGGCGAGGTCTCGTGGGTATCTGTCCAGTTATCGACGGCCTTCTGCAGGGTCTGGAACCGTTCCTGCGATCCGCCGCTCCCGATCATCGGCGTCAGATGGCTGATATCGACCGATGCGCCGCGGCGCCGGGCCTGCAGCGCTTCGCCGTCCCCGTCCATGATGTAGTAGTTCACGTTGGGAAGATCGCCAAGAAGTACTTCCGAGCTGTCCCAGCCGGCCTGTCCGGCGTTCTTTCCGGGGAGCCATTCCAGCGTTCCGTGCCGGCCCATATGAATCACCGCATCGGCCTTGAACTGGTTGCGGTAATAGAGATAGGAAGCAATGTAGGCGTGGGGTGGCGGGATTACCGGACTGTGTTGCATCGAGGTCATTTCGTCGCTCGAAGCGCGAAGGAGCTGAGGACCCAGAAAGATCTGGCCGAAGCGCATGCCCGGGATTACGAACAATTTGCGTCCATCCCGCAGCGGCAGCGTCATGAGAGTCGAAGCTTCGGGAGTCCCCCAGCGCGCAATCACCGAATCGCGGAATTGCTTCGGCAGTTTGTCGAACCACTGCCGATACTCCTCCACGGGAATCAGCGTAACGCCGCCGTTCTCAACTAAGCGCTGCAACTCTCCTGGCGCCCATAGTTCGACATTCCGGCCGACGCGCTCGAGCTGGTCCATCAGCTCTTCCGAAGTGGGTAATCTGTCGCCCACGTTGTAGCCGGATTCGCGCAGCTCTTTCAGCACGGCGACGATGCTGGGAACGAGATTCAGATAGCTGGCGCCGATATTCCCCTTGCCCGGCGGGTTGTTGTAATAAAGCATTGCCAGCCGCTTCTCACGATTGGGCTTTTCCTGAAGCACGGTCCATCGCCGGGCGCGCCGCGCGGCCATTTCCACACGTTCCGCGATCGGCATATCGTGGTAAATGCCGGTCTTCGGATCGGGTTCCTCCGTGGCTACCGTAATAGGCTCGGTAGCGCCATTTCGCTCCGGCGAATTGATGGAACTTGCCATGCGATCCGGCGTGACACCGTGATCGGATTTCGACCAATCCTCATAACTTTGATTGGCCGTCATCAGATCAATGACATGAACGCCCAGGCTCTCCAGCGCCTGAGCGTCCGCCGGACGGCTCAGGGAGAGCGTGAAGGAAAGATTGACGGAAACCGGATCGTCGGGGAGCGTCTGCAGTACGGGTCCAATAGTGCTGTACGGCCAACCGAACACGCCCGCTGCGGCGAGCCCCTGACGTTCCAGCGCTCCGAGCAGCGCATCGACTACTTTCAGCTCCTGATCGCGAACACTACTCTGATAAAAGGTGACAATTGCGAGCTTCCCCTGCGACGGCTTTTCCTTCCGGTACCAGGCCAAAAACTCGGCGAGATTCGCGAACAGACGCGGCGCACCCGGGTAGTAGACGCCCATCGCAGGCCCGTTCGCGGGAGGCGGAATTGTCATGGGGAGTTTACCCCCCGCCGCCTGATACAGCACCATACAGAGACTCGTGAAATTTTCCGGCCCGCCCTGCAGAAAATAGGAAAGCACGCGATCATTGAGTACCGGATCCGGGACCATTTCCCATTGCCTCTGCAACACCTCCGGCACGTCCGTGACGACCTTCATTCCACGCCTTATGGCGGCTTCTCCCAGCGGACGAATTTCATCGAGAAATTCAGCCGTTGGATGCTGCATGAACAATACATCCGCTTCGGGGATCTCGGTCGCCGCGTTCTTCTCGCCGGCAATGACGATCCGGAACGAGTCCCCTCCAAATCGCTGACGAAAGTTCGCGGCTCCTTCCCGTACCGCGCCTTCCGTGTGCAGCACGAGCACCGCCTTGGGAGCGGGTGCGGCGCTCAGCAGCGTCGTGACGGCGGCGAACAGCAGTGCGGTTCGCAGCGGGATTCTCATTGCAACGCTCCCTCTACCACTTGAAACGGAAGCCACCATATACGGTCCGGCCCGGCGCCAGATAGTATTGGTAATATTGACGGTCCAGAAGATTGTCCGCAGTTGCGATGATCTGCAAATGTGGATTGACCTGATAGCCGATATTGGCGTTCAACAGAAAAAATGGATCGTAGGCGCCCGGAACACCCTTAGTCGTGTCGATATTGTTGTCGGTGATGAAGGTTGCGCCTGCGTACCGCCCGATAAGAGACCCGCTCCACTTTCCGCGCTGAGCCAGTAGTTGTCCTGAAATCATTTCAGTCGGAATGTTGGGGACTCGCTTTCCGACGCTGTCCGGCTCCGCAGGGTTATTCGTAATGAGCGCATTCGTGAAGGCGTAGCTGGCACGTAGCGAGAGCCAGGAGAGCAGCCGCACACGCAGGGCAGCCTCGACACCCCGGGTTCGACCCTGCCCGGCGTTTGTCTGCAGGAAATAGTTGCCCGTGGGATCGATTTGATAATCGGTCTGGCTATAAATCAACTGGGAAATGTTGTTCTGGTAGTAGTCAGCGTCGAAATCGGCTCTCGTTCCAACTCGCTTGTGAACGCCCAGTTCCCAGCTGCGGTCATGTTCCGGATTGAGGCGCGGATTCCCCGCGTAGATGGTTCCGAAGAAATCGAAGGTGGCGTAAAGCTCGTATACAGTCGGATTCCGGAACGCCGTGCCCGCGCTTGCGCGTATCGTCCAGCCCCGGGCTAAGGCGTAGGTAGCACCTATCTTCCCGGTCAGCGAATTCGTCGAACGGTTGGGATAGGTAGTTAGTGGCGCGGGCGCGCTGTAGCCGTTGATCAGTCCGTCATACGTCCTCCAGTATTCGTAACGCCCGCCCGCGACGAGATGAAGATGCTCGGTGAGGTTGATCTCATCCTGGACATAAGCCGCCACGGTAAAATCCTTGCCCGAGGCAAGGTATGTCTGCTGCCCACGCGTACCGGGAAGAGTCCAGTTCGACAGATCGAAGATCGGGTTCGAGGCCGCATCCTGCCGCGCCTCGGTTCCCGCTGTGATCGATTGGCGGCCGATGGTCTGCCGGTACTGAATATTTCCGTGGAAGTTTCGCATGATGTCCTCGGTGTAGGTACCCGTTCCTCCGCTGGCATTGGAGAAAAAATCCGGCGTGCGGTAGTTGTAGTTGGGCGTATGGTAGTAGCCTGCGTCCAACTGAAGGATTTTGTTTGACGAGAATTTGTGGAGAAGGCTCCCTGTGACGAAGTGCGAATGCTGGCTCAACGGGGTTTGTATAAAGCTCGACGGCGCCACGAAGACAGCCTGCGGAACACCGTTATAGTTGACGAGAAATGTGCCGTTGTCGGCGACCGCGCCGGTGCTGGTCCGGAGAGCGCTCTGATACATGTCGTTCCCGTTGGCATAGCTCTGCAGCATGTATTCGAGGCGCAGAATCGTGGAAGGGCTAAAGGAATAGTCTCCCTTGACGAATACGGAGTGCTGGCTGGCCCAGTTCGTTCCGCTGTTGCCGACAACGAAGGCCTGATTCCCGTAGGGATCCAAAGTCGGGATCGCTCCGGTAACCGTTGGGCCGGTTCCTTCTCCGGCGTATGCCACCACCGGATTTGTAGGGTAGCCGCCGAATTGAAGCCTCTGATAGCCAACACTGAAGCCTAATTTATTGAAAAGCCGGTCGCTATACCGGCCGGAGTATCGCTTCGTGTTGTAAGTGCCGTACTCGCCGAAAAGATCGAACTCGCGGTGTGAGATCGGACGCGTAAGGATATTGACGACTCCTCCCATAGCCTCACCCCCGTAAAGTGAAGAGAAGGGACCGCGAACCACTTCGATGCTCTGCACTTCGTCGATGGGCAAACTATCCCAACTGACATTTCCGAAGAAGGCATCGTTAATCGGCTGCCCATCCAGTAAGACCAGCGTGCGATTGGGGCCGTTGAACCCTCGCAGGTATACAGAGGCTTCGGAGTCCGCCGCCCCTCTGGTCCGTTGCACGTAGAGTCCCGGTACCGAGTCCAGGCTCTCATCCAGCAATTGGACATTCCGAGCCTGGATATCGGGCAAAGTGACGACGCTGGTTGAGACCGGTTGTTTTTCGGCGTCCTCTTCCGAGCGCGACGCGGTTACAACAACCTGGGCACTCACGGTGCTGAGCGACAGTGAAATTCGCACTGGCGCAATCGGCCCGGTCCCGACCGTCACTTTGGTTTCCCCAGGATCGAATCCCGGGCTGGAAGCAGAGAGCCTGTATAGGCCAGGACTAAGTTCAGAAAACGTAAACGCCCCATCGGGGCCGCTGTTCACACTGCGGCCGGTACCGCTCGCACTGTGAATAGTCAGCGACGCGCCCGCGATGGGCGCTCCTGTTGGATCTACGACGGTGCCCGACACCACCGAACTGCCGGCGCCGGAGGGCTGGCTGAATGCTGGCTGGCAGAAACAAAGAACCGCAGTCAGCGCACACTCGTACAATAAACGACCGTTTGATTTCAAGATGACTCCTCAAGACTCGGAAAGGGGCGAGTTGTTGAGAGTTTTGGGGGACGTCTGTTAGACGGCCTGATCCAGACCCTCCCGAAATGTACAGGGGAAGGCCAGGGAGGGTGGAGGACGGGGGGATTGCGCCGTGATGTTGGGATCTGACGTGCCGATATCGGAGTCAGGCGGGGTTATGAATTCCGCCGAAGCCTCGACAGGGACCTGGAGAAGAGCGGGAAGGCCTGGCGAGGCCACCTGAACACCCGAGTGGCACATGGCGCAGTCGGCACTGTCGGAGTCGAATCCGTGGTGGTGGAAAGCGCCCCCGAGCAGAACGATGAGGGCGATTGCGATCAGGGCCAACCTGAGTGCCGAATTGTCTCTGCCTGTCGTCACGCTATTAACACCACAGTCTAGCGGCGTGCGATTCGATACAGCACGACAAATCTGGTGAGTTGCTACAAAAGCCAGATGAGCGGCCAGAAATTTCAGTTGACGCCCGCGGAGCCCTGAAAACGATGGCTGCGCCGCATCAATCGGCGGAATCCTTCGCGGTTCTTGCTATCGTCGCCGACGGCGTCCGGGTTCCAGGCTTCGCCAAGCCCCCAACTAACGTCCGGCAACCGAACTCCCCCAGCGGTCACAGCTTCCGGTGATACTTGTCATCTTCGTAGGAAGCTGAGTAAGAAA
>Ga0335085_10013911_pt1 | contig 11769 bp, 12 predicted proteins | sample Lox_Sample_45_FD_206712 | JGI IMG/M metagenome (GOLD analysis project Ga0335085, IMG submission 206712) | Soil microbial communities from Loxahatchee National Wildlife Refuge, Florida, United States - Lox_Sample_4.5 | ecosystem: Environmental > Terrestrial > Soil > Wetlands | place: USA...
CAGCAGCACGTCGCGCCGGTGCGCGAGCCATTCGTTGAGCGCTTCGGCAAGCCCGATGACCCGTGGGATGCGTCCGCGCACCAGCACGTTCATGTTGAGCGGCACGCGGCTTTCAAGCTCGGTGAGTTTGAACAGGCTTTCCATCAACAGCGCCGGATCGACCGAGCGCGAGCGCGGCTCGAACACGATGCGCACGTCTTCGGCCGATTCATCGCGCATGTCGGCGAGAAGCGGCAGCTTCTTCTCGTTGATGAGTTCGGCGATGCGCTCGACGAGGCGCATTTTCTGCACCTGCCACGGAATCTCCGTGACGACGATCTGATAAGTGCCGCGTCCGGTCTCTTCGGTCTTCCAGCGCGCCCGCACGCGGAACGAGCCGCGCCCGGTGGTATAAGCCTCCGCGATCGCCTCGGGCGGATCGACCACGACACCGCCGGTCGGGAAATCGGGGCCCTGCACGTATTTGAGCAGCGTGCGGCTGCGCGCCTTCGGCTGCTCGATGAGATAGAGCGCGGCGTCGCAGAGCTCGGCGGCATTGTGCGGCGGGATCGCGGTCGCCATGCCGACGGCAATGCCCTGCGCGCCGTTGGCGAGCAGATTGGGAAACGCCGCCGGTAGAACGACGGGTTCCTGCGAGACGCCGTCGTAGTTTGGGCGGAAGTCGACAGCGTCTTCGTCGATGCCATCGAGCAGGAGCCGCGCCACATCCGTCAATCGCGCCTCGGTGTAGCGATAGGCGGCGGCGTTATCGCCGTCGATGTTGCCGAAATTGCCCTGCCCATCGACCAGAGGATAACGCGAGGAGAAGTCCTGCGCGAGGCGCACCAGGGCGTCGTAGATCGCCTGGTCGCCGTGCGGATGGAAATTGCCCATCACGTCGCCGACGATCTTGGCCGATTTCTTGAATGCTCCGCCGGGATCGAGCCGCAGGAGCCGCATGCCGTAGAGGATGCGGCGATGCACCGGCTTGAGCCCGTCGCGTGCGTCGGGCAGTGCGCGGTGCATGATGGTCGAAAGCGCATAGGCGAGATAGCGCTCCTCAAGCGCCTCGCGCAGCTCGATTTCCTGCACACCCTCCGGATTCGGGGGAATCACTTTTTTGTTCATAATTCAGTAGCGCTAGCGCGGTTATGCCTCTTGAACAAGGGACGAACGGCCGCCGGACGGAACCCCCGGCGGCTCCGAGGAGGAGACCATGCGTGCATTCTTGGCGGCGGCGCTGGCGATAGCTGCAATCGGCGTTTTTGCCCAGTTCACGGATGCGGCGGCGGCCGACGGGACGGCTTCGCCAAACGCCACGCCGCTGATCAGCCATGTTGGCTTTTTCGAACGTTACGTTTATCGCCCGCCCTGCCCCTATGGCTATTACTATTCGTGCCGGGTCGGGCCTCTCGGCTACCGGCAGTGCGCCTGCTGGCGCGACTTCTGGCGTAGTTATTAAGCCTCGCCCGACCCGGGCTTGCTTTCAGCCGCGGGCCACGCGCGTGTCACCGCGGTGACGAAATGCGCGCGCGCGTCAGGCATCGCCATGCCGCGCGGCGCAAAGGCGTGACGATCGAGAAAGAAGCCGGTCAGCGCAAAGGCCGCCGCGAGGTCGGACGCGGACGCCGGTTCGTCCTCGCCACCCAGAAACACAGGCAGCGGCAGTAGCTTTTCCCGATAGGCCTCGCCCGCCCCGCGCGAGACGGCGCGGCCGGATCGCGGCGACACATAAATGAGGTCCTCGGTCGCACCGGTCGCGGCGCAAGACGAAAGATCGAGGCCGAAGCCCAGCTCTGCAAGGAAGGCGAGCTCGAAGCGCGCGATGCGCGGCGCCGCGATGCGCGGATCGCCGATCGTCTCGAGAATATCCTCGAGCGCGGCATAGATCGTCTCGTGCGGCTCGCGCTCGGCCAAGAGGCGGCACAGCGCCGCAAGATGCGTCACGCCATGAACGGCGTGAGCGGCCGCGAGAAAACCCGCCGCGCGCAGATCGATGCCCTCGACCGCGTAGATGCCGAGATGTTCGTCGAGCCGCGCCCGCCAGGTCGCACGCAGCGAATTTCCCGGCTGCAATACGCCGCGCAGCCGCGTGCCGGCGCCGCCGCGCACGAGGCCGAGATGGCGGCCGTGGCCGAGCGTCATCAGCTCGAGAATGCCGCTGGTCTCGCCGTGACGCTTGACGCCCAGCACGATGCCGTCATCGGTCCATTGCATTGGGGATATTTAGCGCGCTTTGGAGGAATTTATCACTCCTGCGGAAACTCGAGCCCAATCTCGCGGTATCGCTCAGGATCGTCGCCCCAGCCTTCGCGGACCTTGACGTGGAGGAACAGATGCACCGGCTGCTCGATCGCCGCGGCGATATCAACGCGCGCCGCGGCGCCAATCGCCTTGATCGCCTGGCCGCCTTTGCCGAGTACGATTTTGCGCTGGCTTTCGCGTTCGACGTAGATCGTCTGCTCGATACGGACGGAACCATCCCTGAGCTCCTTCCAGACCTCGGTTTCGACCGTGGACTGATACGGCAATTCCTGGTGCAGCCGCAGATAGAGCTTCTCGCGGGTGATTTCGGCGGCAAGCTGGCGCAGCGGCGCATCTGAGATCTGATCTTCCGGATAGAGCCACGGTCCCGCCGGCACGTTGGCGGCGAACCAGCGCTTCAAATCGGCGACGCCGTCGCCGGTGAGGGCCGAGATCATGAAGGTCGCGGCAAAGCTCGCGCGCTCGTTAAGCTTCTGCGTCAACGCCAGTAGCGACGGTTTGTTGGCGAGATCGACCTTGTTGAGCACCAGCGCCTTCGGCGCGCGCACGTCGACCAGCGTGCGCAACACGCTTTCGTCGTCCACCCCTACGCCTTTGCGGGCATCGATCAGAAGGGCGACGATGTCGGCATCCTGGGTGCTCGCCCAGGCGGTGCCGACCATCGCGCGATCGAGCCGCCGACGCGGCGAGAAAATTCCCGGCGTGTCGACGAAGATGAGCTGTGCGCGATCCTCGATGGCGATGCCGCGAATTAGCGCCCGCGTGGTCTGCACCTTGGGCGTCACAATGGAGATTTTGGCGCCGACCAGCGCGTTGACGAGCGTTGACTTTCCGACATTCGGCGCGCCGATCAGTGCTACGAAGCCGCAGCGCCTGGCATCGTCCGCCGGCTCAACCATTGCGGCGATCGGGCTTGACGCGCTCGCGGGTCAGCATGGCGGCGGCGGCGGCTTGCTCGGCGGCCCGCTTGGAGCGGCCCGTGCCTTCGGCGGGCGCGAAGCTCGGCAACTGCACGGCGACGCGAAATTCCGGGTCGTGATCGGGGCCGGTGCGTGCGACTTCCCGGTAGGCCGGCGTCGGCAGCCCGCGCGCCTGCGCCCATTCCTGCAGAACCGTTTTTGGATCGCGCAGCGGCTGTGCCGTGACCTGCATGCGCGTCTGCCACAGCCGCTCGACGACGCCCGATGCCGCTGCGTAGCCGCCGTCGAGATAGACGGCCCCGATCAGCGATTCGCAGACATCGGCCAGGATCGCCGGGCGCTTGCGGCCGCCGGCATTGGATTCCGAAGCGCCGAGCCGGATCGCCGCGCCAAGCTCGATCTCGCGCGCGACGTCGGCGCAGGTCTCCTTGCGCACGAGGTCGGCGAGCCGCCGCGACAGCTCGCCTTCGTCCGCCTTCGGAAAGCTGCGGAACAGAATGTCGGACACGACAAGGCCAAGGACGTGGTCGCCGAGAAATTCGAGCCGCTGATAGGAGCCGGCACGGTTACGCGCGCCTTTGAGCGCCGAAATATGCGTCAGCGCGCATTCGAGCAGCACGGCGTCCTTGAAGCGATGACCGATGCGCTCCTCAAGCGCCGTGCCGCGGCGCCGACGGCGCGGTTCGCGCGCCGGTTCGTCGGCAGGCGTCGCTGCCGTCGCGGCGGGTGCGTTTGCGGCGGTTGCTCCGTGGCGTCCCCGTCCCTTCCCTCTCCCGCGCGCGGGAGAGGGAAGGGACGGGGAGCCTTCGTCGCGCTGGGTCATCGCACCAGGGTGAACAGCCGGTTCCAGCGCACATCCCAAGGCCAGCGCCACACCTCCCAGGCGTGGGTGCCGTCCTTGATGGAGAAGAAGATGATCTGCGCCTTGCCGATGATGTTTTCGTAGGGGACGTAGCCGACCTGGCTGAGCACGCGGCTGTCGGTGGAGTTGTCGCGGTTGTCGCCCATCATGAAATAATGGCCGGGCGGCACCGTGTAGACCGGCGTATTGTCGTAGAAGCCGTTATCGGTGAGATCGAGCGTCGTGTAGACGACGCCGTTCGGCAGCGTCTCCTTGTAGCGCTTTACCCGCTGCACGACGCCGTCGTCGTCGGTGACGAAATCGTCGATGCGCTCGCGCTTGACCGGTTCGCCATTGATGTTGAGCACGCCGTCGATCATCTGAATCTTGTCGCCGGGAAGTCCGATGACGCGCTTGATGTAGTCGATCGTATCGTCCTTGGGCAGGCGAAACACCACCACGTCACCGCGCTTGAGATCCGAGCCGAAGATGCGGCCGGAATAGATCGGCGGCGAAAACGGAAACGAATAATGGGTGTAGCCGTAGGAATATTTCGACACGAACAGATAATCGCCGACGAGCAGCGTCGGAATCATCGAACCGGACGGAATATTGAACGGCTGGAACAGAAAGGTGCGGATGACCAGCGCAATGATGAGCGCATGGAACACCACCCGGATGGTCTCGGCGACGCCGCCTTCCTTGCGTTTGGTTCCGGTCTCCACGCTCATCGGCCTCGTCCCGCGGCTTCGCCGCCCCGCTCGCGCCGTTGTAGCCGCTGGACCCCGGCCACGCAATTGCGCGCGGGATTTCGCCGCGGCACGAGCCGGAAACCCTTTGTCCAAGGATTCCATGAGCTTATCGTCACGTCCGTCGCACATGACGAATTTTTCATCGCTGCCATCCGGCGCGATTACGCACTGCTCATCGCAACCGCAGAGATGACGACGAAAGCATGCGCCATGGGTCCTTCGTCGGTGATGGTGAGGTCGATTCGCGCCTCGAATCCGGCGGGCGTAATCGCCTGCAGGCGCCGCAGCGCACCTCCGGTCAGTGCCATGGTCGGTCGTCCGGACGGCAGGTTGACCACGCCCATGTCACGCCACCACACACCGGCGCGCAATCCGGTGCCGAGCGCTTTGGCGCAGGCCTCCTTGGCGGCAAAGCGCTTGGCGTAGGTTTCGACCCGGTTGCGGCGCTTCTCGGCCTTGGCGCGCTCGATCGGCGTAAAGATACGGTCGATAAAACGATCGCCGTGACGCTCGATCACGTTCGCGATCCGGCGCGCGTCGCAGATGTCGGAACCGATGCCGAGGATCATATCTTCGCCCGAGCCCGGCCGCGATTCATGGCGTCGCGCATGGCCTTCACCGTCGGCTCGAGTCCGGACGTGATCGCTTCGCCGATGATGAAATGGCCGATATTGAGCTCGACGATTTCGGGAAGTTCCGCAATCCGCTCCGCGGTGATGAAATCGAGGCCGTGGCCGGCGTGGACTTCAAGGCCGGAGCTCTTGGCGAGCGCGGCGCCGCGCGCGATGCGGTCGAATTCGGCGAACGCGGCGTCGGCGTCGTGCGCCGCCAGCGCGTCGCACCAGGCGCCGGTGTGGATTTCGATCACCGGCGCGCCGATCGCGACAGCGGCCTCGATCTGCACGGGTTCCGCGGCGATGAATAGCGAAACGCGAATGCCGCTTCCGGCAAGCCTGCCGACTGCTGAGCGCAGCGCATCGCATTGGCCGGCGGCGTCAAGGCCGCCTTCGGTGGTGCGTTCTTGCCGTCGCTCGGGAACGATGCAGGCGGCGTGCGGGCGCAGCTTGCAAGCAATGCCGACCATTTCCTGCGTCGCCGCCATTTCCAGATTGAGCGGCTTGGTGATGCGCGCCTTGAGCCGCTCGATATCGTCATCGACGATGTGGCGGCGATCCTCGCGCAGATGCGCGGTGATGCCGTCGGCTCCGGCCGCGATCGCGATCTCGGCGGCCTTCGCCGGATCGGGATGCCGTCCGCCGCGCGCATTGCGCACGGTGGCGACGTGATCGATGTTGACGCCGAGGCGGATGGGGGCGGGAGCCGGCATGCGTGGTCCGTCGTATCGCGCCTAGCCGTTCACGCGCTGGACGTTGGCAACCACTTTCTTCGCCCGAAGCTGCGAAATGATCGAGGTCAGGTGCTTGAGGTTATAGACCTCGAGATCGATGGTCAGGTCGGTGAAGTCAGGCGACTGGCGCTCCATCTTGATATTGTCGATGTTGCCGTCGTGCTCGGCGATGACCTGCGCGACCTGCGCCAGAGTGCCCGGCTCGTTGACCGACTGCACCGCAAGCCGCGCCGGGAAACGTTGCGGCACCTTGTCGTCGACGTCCCAGCGCACATCGAGCCAGCGCTCCGGCACTTCCTCGAACAGCTTCAGCGCGTCCGACTGGATCGGGTAGATGGTGATCCCCTCCCCCGGAGTCATGATGCCGACGATGCGGTCGCCCGGCACCGCGCCGCCATTGGGCGCAAAGCGCACCGGCAGATCGGTGTTGATGCCGCGGATCGGGATAGCCCCGCCGTAGCCGCCGTCGTCCGGGAGCTTGAACTTGACGGCTTTCGCCTTCTTGAGGCCGAACCAGCCGCTTTCCGCCTTCGGCGCAACCGGCGTCACGCGCTCGTCCTTATAGTCGGGGTACATGGCGCGGGCCACGTCGGAGGCCTTCATCTCGCCACGGCCGACCGCCGAGAACACGTCGTCGATCGAGGCGCGGGCGAGCCGCGGCAAGGCGCCTTCGAGCTGCTCATCCGAATAGGCGATCTTGGCGCGCTCGCAGAGCCGCTCGACGATGCGCCGGCCGAGGCCGGAATACTGGTTGCGCACGGCGGCGCGGGTGGCGCGGCGGATGGCGGCGCGCGCCTTGCCGGTCACCACGATCGATTCCCAAGCGGCGGGCGGCGCGGTCTGCGCCTTCGAAGTGAGGATCTGGACCTCGTCGCCGTTCTGCAGCGCCGACACCAGCGGGCCGATCTTGCCGTTGATCTTGGCGCCGATCGCCATGTTGCCGACGTCGGTGTGCACCGCATAGGCGAAATCGATCGGCGTCGCGCCGCGCGGCAGCGCGATCAGCTTGCCCTTCGGCGTGAAGCAGAACACCTGGTCGTGGAACAGTTCGAGCTTGGTGTGCTCGAGGAACTCCTCGGGATTGGAGCCTTCGGCCAGAAGCTCGATGGTGCGGCGCAGCCACGCATAGGCGTTCGACTCGCGCGACAGCATCTCCGTCGGCGAGCCCACACCGTCCTTGTAGAGCGCGTGCGCGGCGATGCCGTATTCGGCGATCTGCTGCATCTCGCTGGTGCGGATTTGCAGCTCGACGCGCTGCCTCCCGGGCCCGATCACCGTGGTGTGGATCGACCGGTAATCGTTCTGCTTCGGCGTCGAGATGTAGTCCTTGAAGCGCCCCGGCACCATCGGCCAGGAAATGTGGACGATGCCAAGCGCCTGATAGCATTCGGCGACGTTGGCGACCACGACGCGGAACCCGAAAATGTCGGAGAGCTGCTCGAAGCCAACCGCCTTGCGTTCCATCTTGCGCCAGATCGAATAGGCGCGCTTGCGGCGGCCAAAAACCTCCGCCGCGATGCCGCGGTCACCGAGCTTCTTGGCGAGCTGCTGCTCGATCTCGGTGATCCAGCCGCTCGAACGGGCGGCCAGCGCTTCGAGCCGCTCGGTGATGACCTTGTGGGCGTCGGGATTGAGTTCGCGGAACGAGAGGTCTTCGAGTTCCTCGCGCAGTTCATGCATGCCCATGCGGCCGGCGAGCGGCGCATAGATGTCGAGCGTTTCCTCCGCGGTGCGCCGACGCGCCTCGGGCGGCCGGTGCGCCAGCGTGCGCATATTGTGCAGCCGATCGGCGAGCTTGATGAGCAGCACGCGAACGTCGTCGGCTATGGCGAGCAGGAGCTTGCGCAGGTTCTCGGCCTGCTTCGCCTCCTTGGAGACGAGGTCGAGCTTCATCAGCTTGGTCAGGCCTTCGACCAGACTGCCGATATCGCGGCCGAACAAGCGATCGATCTCGGCGCGGGTGGCGTCAGTGTCCTCGATGGTGTCGTGCAGGAGCGCCGCCGCAATGGTGGCATCGTCGAGCTTGAGCTCGGTGAGGATCGCGGCAACCTCCAACGGATGCGAAATATAGGGGTCGCCCGACTCGCGGCGCTGCTCGCCATGGGCCCGCATGGCGTAAACGTAGGCGCGGTTGAGAAGATCCTCGTCGGTCGCCGGATTGTACTGCTTGACGCGGTCGATCAGTTCGTATTGCCGCATCAGCTGCGGCTTGCGCGGCTTCGGCGGCGCCGCCGCCGGCAGGCGCGCTAGGAGGTTCTGGCCGCGCGCTGCCGGCACCCGGGGACGGGGCTGGTTCTGCATCCGCGGCAGATCGATCGGCGAGCGCGCCATTGGTATCCTTCGGCAGTCCGCGGCCTCCGCCCTGGCAGCGGAAAAGCGGCTGATCGGGAAGATATCATGCAGCCGCGCCGGCGCCACAAGGCGCGCGCCATGGCACACACCCGGTAAGCCCGGTGTCGGCAGCGACCAAGGTCGCCGCCTAACGACAAATTTTCGTTAAGCCGCGCCGATCGCGGCAGCGAGCGAAGGCTTATTCCTCGTCGTCGGCGACGTCCGGCTCGGGCTGGCTCTCCGGAGGCGTAAGCCCCTCCAGGCCCTTGAGCAGCTCTTCCTCGGTCATCCGGTCGGTCGTGACGTCGGTATCGTCAGCATCGACGCCGGTGCCCGGCGCGCCAATAAGCGGAACCGCCTCGGGCTCGGGCTCGTCAACCTCCACATACTTCTGCAGGGAGTGGACCAGTTCTTCCTTGAGGTCCTCCGGCGAGATCGCCTTCTCGGCGATCTCGCGCAGCGCCACGACCGGGTTTTTGTCGTTGTCCCGCTCGACCGTGATCTGAGTTCCGGACGAGATCATGCGCGCGCGATGGCTCGCCAGCAGGACCAGATCAAAGCGGTTTTCGACCTTGTCGATGCAATCCTCGACGGTGACACGGGCCATGGATGGGGCTCCTGGAAGGGTTCGGGCCGGTCACCAAAATGGGACCTCGCCGTAAAGTTGGCGTTTACGTACAGTTACAAACCGCCAAGTTCAAGTGCGAATTTGCCGGCCATATTTAACTTGGCGGGCGCGCGGGGCTCTGTTACCCAAATCCCTGGAACCGGCCGCGGTGCTCCAAGTCATATATTTGGAATCTCCGCGGCGGCGTGCCGCAGTAATTTCGCCGTCTTTGAGTGCGCTTTGGCGATAATACTTCGCGCGTCACTGTTCCTGATGGCGACAAAACTGTTTTGATACGCGCCGGACAGATCGAACTCATTTGCGGCTGATCCGGTTCATCACACGAGACGCTCACGAGAAAGACCATGTCGGCACAGATCGAAAAAATCGCATTGTTCATCGATGGCGCCAACCTTTACGCCACCGCAAAGTCCCTCGGCTTCGACATCGACTACAAGCGCCTGCTGCGCGAATTCCAGTCGCGCGGCTATCTGGTGCGCGCGTTCTACTACACCGCCGTGATCGAGGATCAGGAATATTCCTCGATCCGGCCGCTGATCGATTGGCTCGACTACAATGGCTATTCGGTCGTCACCAAGGCGACCAAGGAATTCGTCGATCAGACCGGCCGGCGCAAGGTCAAGGGCAACATGGACATCGAGCTTGCAGTCGACGCCATGGAGATCGCACCGCATATCGACCAGATGGTGCTGTTCTCCGGCGACGGCGATTTCCGTTCGCTCGTGGAGGCGGTGCAGCGGCGCGGCGTTCGTGTTGTGGTCGTCTCGACAGTCTCGACCCAGCCGCCCATGGTCGCCGATGAGTTGCGCCGCCAAGCCGATCAATTCATCGACATTATTGAGTTGCAGTCGAAGATCGGGCGCGACCCATCGGAGCGCCCGGTGCGCGAGCCGAGGGAAATGCGCGAGCCGCGCGAAGCACGCGACGGACGCGAGGCGCGGGAACCGCGTCACACCCCGCAATTCCTCCAGCGCAGCGCGACCGTTGCGCGCGTCGAGGTCGAAGCCGACGACGAGTTCGAGGACGACTGATCGCGAAGCCCGATTGCCATGGCGCAGCCGAGCGCCACGCCGGGCCCCGGCCCCAATTGTCCGCGCTGCCCTCGCCTCGTCGCGTTTCGTAAAATCTGGCGCCAGCGCGAACCGGAATGGTTCAATGCGCCGGTCGCCTCATTCGGGCCGGTCGAGGCGCGTCTCCTCGTCGTTGGACTTGCACCCGGGCTGCGCGGCGCCAATCGGACCGGACGGCCGTTCACCGGCGACTACGCCGGCGACCTCCTCTACGCGACGCTCGGTGAGTTCGGCTTCGCCAAGGGGCGCTATCAGGCGAAGCCCGACGATGGCCTGGAGCTCGTCGATTGCCGCATCAGCAACGCGGTACGCTGCGTGCCGCCGGAGAACAAGCCGACGACCGAGGAGATCGCCACCTGCCGCGAATTCCTCGCCGGCGCGATCGAAGAAATGCCGCGCCTTGCGGCGGTCGTGGCGCTCGGGCGCATCGCTCACGACACCTTCGTCGTCACGCTCGGCGAACGGCGCTCGAAATTTCCGTTTGCTCACGGCCGCGCTCACGCTATCGGCGCGCTCACGCTGTTCGACAGCTATCACTGCTCGCGCTACAACACCAACACCGGCGTGCTGACGCCACAAATGTTTCGTGAGGTGTTTGCGCAGGTGCGCAAGCATCTCGACGGTGCGCGCTGACGATCTTTATTGCCCGAAAAGCTTATTGTGGCCGCAGAACGCTACGCGAAAATCGAGGCTTCGTAATTGCCGCTGCCCATCTCGCTGCGCGGGAAAATGCCGTGCTGCTCGATCCATTCGAAGGATTCCTCGAATGTCTCTTTCGAATAGGGCTCGAAGACGAGGCGTTCGCCCGGACCCCAGCGGCGCGTGTCCATTTGATCATGGAAGCGCGCCGGAAATTCCTTCTTGTAGTAGTGCGTATAGAGCTCGGGGCGCAGATCGATGTCGCGCTGGGCGCGGCGCAGCGCGCGGAAGTATTTGCGCACGTCCTCCGGGTCCGGCGTGCCGGTGACCATTGACGCCATCATGAAGGTGGTATCGATCACTTTGCGGAAGCCGAGCTGCTCGAGGAAATAATAGGGCCCGCTGAACAGGGAGGCCGCCGGCACCTTGCGGTCGATCAGACGCTCCATGCGGCTGAACAGGAGCCCGTCGTTGAACGACAGATTGATCTCCGCCGGCCTGAGATACTGCTCGAGGCCCTGAATGGTCGCGTAGTGGCTGCCGGACTGGTAGCCGACCGAGATCGGCACGCCGGCGAGATCGGCCGGCGTCTTCACCGGCGAGTCCGGCGCCACGAACACGCCGCAGGGCGAGACGGAATAAGCGTCGGCGTAGAGCTTGCCGTGGCCGTTCGAGGCGGCGACGTTCATGGTCCAGTGACAGGCCCCGCTGACGTTGCAGGTGCGGCCAGCTTCGAGCGTCTGGTAGGCGCCGACCTTGTTGCCGATGTGGTGGCCGCTGCCCGAGCTTGAATCCATCGTTTCGCGGAATTCGTAATCGAGGCCTTCGGCGTCGAAGTAGCCCTTTTCCTCGGCGACCCATTCGTGCAGCCGAAAATGCGGGGCAACGACAAATTTGGTCATGGCGGCGTCCTCCTGGATTGAATGGCAGCGTAAGGCGCCAATCAGCCTTGATAAACGAGGCTGAGGGAAATAGATTGTCAATACTTTATTGACA
>Ga0335085_10013912_pt1 | contig 11769 bp, 7 predicted proteins | sample Lox_Sample_45_FD_206712 | JGI IMG/M metagenome (GOLD analysis project Ga0335085, IMG submission 206712) | Soil microbial communities from Loxahatchee National Wildlife Refuge, Florida, United States - Lox_Sample_4.5 | ecosystem: Environmental > Terrestrial > Soil > Wetlands | place: USA: Florida...
TACCGCTCGGAGACCATCTTCGGCTTGCCGTCCACCCAGCCCATCTCGCGCAGGTACCAGTACGGCTTCCCGCTGATCACTTTCTTGTACAGGCTCGCCACAATTTAGGTCATAGGCCAGGTCAGGACTGCAGTCAAGTACCGGAGCGGCATGTCACCAGGAAAAACGGATCAGTACAGGCCACAGTCAGGAGCCAGCACACCATGATCATTGGAAACTCGGGCTAGCTGGTAGCGGCCCTGACCTTGACGATCGGGTCAGCGGGTACCCGGCCGCGGTCTTTGAACTGGTCGACGATGAGTACCAGCCGCGCTGTGCCCTCATCGGACGTCAGCGGCTCCTCATCGCGGCGGACGGCGGCGGCCAGAACTACTGACCGGATGGCCAGGTGGGCCTGATCCGCGTGCCGGGCCAGGCCATCTCGGACCGCGAGGATGTCCGGGCCGCCGATGGCAGCCAGCTGGCCGGCCAGCTCGGTGAGCGGATCCTTGGTCGGCGTCAATACGATACGCGCCCACCGGGCCGATCCCGGGACCTGCTGGCCCCGGGTCAGGATCGGCAGCAGCCCGGCCCGCAGCAGCGATGACTTACCGGACCCTTGCACCCCGGTAACCACCACCAGCCCGCCATCGGCCGCCCGGGCAGCTAGTTTCACCGCCAGCCCAGCGGCGAGCTGCTCCCGCCCGTAGAACACACCGACGTTGGACTCGCGGGAAGGCAGCAGCCCGCGGTTGGGGCACACGGGCGCCTGCCGCGCGGCCCGATGGCCTGTGCCGGATGTCCTGCCTTCCCAGGCTGCCAGTACGTCCTCGGCAGGACTGCGGCCACGGGCCGCCGCCACGAACAACTCCTGCGTTAGCCCGGCCAGGTCCAGCGCATCAGTTAGCAGCTCGGCTTTTGTGCGCGGTACGGTTTATGCCCCGCTCCAGGTCACTCACCGTCCGGAGACTCAGTTCCGCCGCTTCGGCCAGCTCTTTCTGGGTCAGCCGGGCCTCGGCCCGCAACTGCCGCAGCAGTCCGCCGAAAGAAAGCGGCTGCTCCGTCACGACCCAACCCCCACGCCATCTACCGAAGCTACCCGGCACCAGGCGGACGCGCTCGGCACCAGATATGCAGGAGCTGCCTATCGAGTCATCTCCCTGCCCCAGGCGGCTGGCACGGTTCAAAGCCGGCATCACGGACAACGTCGGCAGGCACCGCCGCAGTCGCCGGTCTGCGCGGACGGTGAGCGCGCGGCACATCCTTGCCCGCGCAAGCTTGCGTGTGCCCCTCGCCGGGATTCCGCCGCCACGTTGAGCTCCGCAGTCATGACCAGAGGCCCCGCGGACGGATTCTGTGGCCAACCCTGTGGCCAACCCTGTGGCCGGTCATGTGTGGTGATCACCGATCTCAGCGGTCACCGTCGAAGCAGGTCCTCACGAAAGGAACAGCAAATGACCACAGCCAAATACCGTGTTGCGATCAACGGGTTCTGGTGCCGCAACGAGACATGGGACGACGTCTTCAACTGGGACGGTAAGCACGACGAGGTGTTCTTGTCGGTCAACACCAAGGTCCTGGATCCGAGCGGCACGGTGCTCGACGATCTCAACAGCGAGAGCGAGTTGATGGGCGACACGTGGCGCCTTCCCGGTCGCGTGCAGGCCGGCTCGGCGTCCGACCGGGGCGGCATCGTCAGCGGTGACAAATTTCCGTGGGATAGACCGATGATCCGTCAGAACGGTCTCAACACGACTGTCCGCGTTCCGCCGTACGTGATCTGGGAAGGCGAGCTGCCCGCGGGCCGGATGGTGTTCCTCACCCCGACGATCTGGGAGTGGGACCCGGGCGCCGGCGCCTGGGATGGCTGGCTGGCCTGGCAGAAGCAGACCGACGAGAAGTACGGCCAGCGGGCCAAGGAGATTTTCGGCAAGATCTGGCCTGTCACAGCGCCGGTGTTCGACGCTGTCTCGCTCGGGATCCAGACCTTCGCGACCCTCGCGGGCCTGTGGTCCCCGCTGGGGCAGTCGATGCGGCGGCCGATCGGCCTCCGCCGCGACCCGGCGAACCCCGACGGGTCGCTGTTTAACCCGGTGACGATAGCGCTCAACTCGGAGACCGCGGAGTACCTCGCGACCAGCAATCCCCAGGGGCATGGTGAAGGGATCCGCGAGCTGTCCTACAGCGACGACCCGTATCTGCGGGGCGTCTACTCGGTCTTCGTCCAGGTCGAAAAACTCGGCGGCGGCGTGCCCGGATGGACGGACATCGGTCACGCCAACGATGTGGCGGCGATGGCGGCGATGGATGGACGGCTGTACGCGGCGACCCGCGACAACAGCCTGTGGATGCGCGACGCAGTAGCCCACGAGATTGACTGGACCAGGATCGGTCACGCCAACTCCGTGGTCGGGCTGGCCGCCTCCGGCGGGCGGCTGTTCTGCGCCACCAGCGACAACCGGCTGTGGACCCGCGAGGCCACACCGGTAGAAGTCGACTGGACACCCATCGGGCACGCAAACGAGGTCATGGGCATGGCGGCGCTCGGCGGATCCCTGTTCTGCGCGACCCGGGACAACGGATTGCATGTGCGCCCGCAGGTACTGGCCGACGTGCCCTGGACCCGCATCGGTCACGCCAACGGCGTAGTGGCGATGGCCGCCGCCGGCGTAAACCTCTACTGCGTCACCGCCGACGAGCTGCTCTGGCGGCGCGACCCGGTCTTTTCAGATGTCAACTGGCAACAGACCGGCGCCGCGCCACAGGTACACGCCCTGGCCGCGACCACCGAAGGGCTATACGGCGCGACCAGCAGCAATCGGCTGCTCAGGCGAGATCTGCCCTGACCAGCGCGCCAGTACCAGAACTGGTCGGCGACCACGCAAGCGAGGGCAGACTGCTAGGGCCGTGCGCCCCATCTGCGGCAGCACAGGCATCAGCGATTGATATCAGGGCTTTCGGGTCATTGACGTCTTGACACTCTGGGATCGGCCGGACACAGCCCGGCCGATCCCGGGCCTCAAAAGAGTCGTCAAGACATCAAGAGATGCTCTACCTATGTTCTGTGGTTTGAAACCACTGATCACAGAACTCCAAGATCTGCTCCGCCAGATCCCTACGGCCCGGAACACGCGCGGCCGATATTTCCGGGCTACTGGATGTATCTCCACCGTCGGCCAGTGCCTCTGCTTCTGTGAGGGGCGCGTGACGGGGCCTAGCAAGCGGCGGACCTCATCTGGTCGTGACGGCGCCGAATTCGGACCGCGGCTGGCGAACCGCGCAAATTGGGAACTGATGACACCGTTCGAGACGCAGGAACGTGCACAAATGATCACGGTTATGACATCTCCGAGCTCGAAACCGCACGATTGTGAGCAGTGCTGTGGAAGGTAGTCTTGCCGCGCCGGAATCCCCACCGTACAACCTAGGAATGTCAACAGCGCTGGCGCCGTCGGAGGGACAGCAGGAGATCAAGGAATTCCTGGCGTCGGTCGTCGGGAAACTGGGCGAATACGCCGATCTGGACACTCAGTGGAGGACCCAGGACACCTCCCGGTTCGGTGTGGCCCGGTTCGGTGCGGTCACGGCCGAGGCGGCGGTAACCGCAGAGCGCCTCGACGAGCCTTTCCGCCTCGTCGTTGCCGGCGAATTCAGTTCCGGCAAAAGCACATTGATCAACGCCCTGCTGGGCAGGCCCGGCCTGCTGACCGAAGGTGTCACGCCAACAACCGGCGCGATCACTGAGCTGTGGTGGACCGACGTAGCGGAAAACGGCATGGTCACCAGCGCGGCGAGGGAAGAGATCTTCAGCGGGACGGTGGCCGAGGCGATCAGGTACGCGGACCAGCGGACTCCGGAAGGGCAGTCGATCACCGGCGGGGGCGCGCGGGTAATCCTCCGGGTCAATATCCCGCTGCTGCGCAACCTGGTCATCATGGATACCCCTGGGCTTGGCTCCAATCCCACCGACGACGAGGTCACCACCCGCGAACTCGGCCGGGCCGACGCCGCGATCGTGACCATCAGCGCCCGCCAGCCGGGTGCCGAGACGACCGTCCAGCTCGCGGAAAAGCTCCGGATCCTGGACAGGAAAATGCTCGTGGCCGTGACCTGGATCGATAAGGTCAGCGACCGGCGGGCGGTGCTCGATCTGGTGGCGGAGACTTTCGCCGATGTGGCGGACGGCGACCCCATAGGGTTCGCGTCGCCGACCGTCCTCCGCGCCCAGCAGACGCTGGCCGAGTCCGCCGATGCGGATGCCGAGGCGGACGCGGAAGCCCGGGCCACGCTGATCGATGATGGATTCGCCAGCCTGCACAGTCGGATCGAGTTTGAACTCCAGCTCGGCCTCGTCCGTGGTGCCCAGGTGCTGAAGGACACCGGCCGTAACCTGGCGTTGCTTGGCGCCCGGGCGGGCCAGGAGGCCCAGCAGGTCAAGGAAGATGTGCAGTCGGCCAGCGCGGAGATGACCGGGGTGGAAACGCACATACAGGACGTGCTGATGCCGAAGGGCAGCTTTGTGGGCGCGAGGATCGACGAAATCGTCGAACTCCAGGTCGGCGCGTACATGTCGGACCTCACCAGCGCCGTGGACCTGTTTATCGACCGGCTCAGCTCCGGCGGGCTCAGTCTGGGTGCGCGAGTTCTGTGGAGCAAGGTCTCGGCGCGGTCCAGGCTGAGGCTCAAGCAGGATCTTCAGGAGGACTTTTACTCGCTGTTTCCCAAAGACCGCTATGAGCTGATGGCCAGCAAGATCAGCCGATCGGTCAGCGATCTGATCCAGTTCGAATGGCGGACAACAGCAGCGCTCCATCCGGGCGACAGTCAGCTGTACGACCCGCAGAAGGTGACAGACGAGGTCACCGGCGAACTCGGCAAGCTCGCGGCGAGGCGGGCAGTCGAGGGCCTCGCCTGGGTCGGCTTGCTGTTCGCTTCCGGAGGGATGCTGTTCGGCGTGGTGACGATGGATTCCAACGCCGGGGCCGCGGGCCGCACCAACGAGCGGATCATGCTCAGCAAGCAAATGGCCAGGACGCGGCTGGCCGCGTATGGCCTGCAGCTCAACGAGAAGCTCACCAGACAGTTCCGTAAGGTTAGTGACGACGTGCGGGACGGGCTCATCGCCGACGCCCGCAAGAACGCGCCGCAGCAAGCTCAGCACCGCATGGACCTTCTGGAGGCCATCACCCGATGGGAGACGGCCGCTGCCGATATGGACCGGCTCATCGACTCGGGTGGCGAGCAGGCCCGGCTGGGAGCGGGCCGGTGAGCGGGGGCCTGGGGCTTACCGGCGTGCTGGACCGCGTCGGTGAACTGGGCGGGAAAGCCGGGATCGATCGGGGCAGCGACCTCGACGCGATCAGGCGGTTCGCCGACGGCCCTGTGGTGATCACGGTTGCCGCGGAATCCGGCGGCTATGCGTCCAGCGTCGCGGCACTGGCGGAATCGGCGGGCATCTGTGCCACGGTGCAACCGACTTCGCTGGGCAGCGTGGCACAGCCAGCGCTGCGTGACCTGCTGATCGTGGTGACCCCGGCCAACCGGGCCCTTTCGCTGTCCGAAGAAAACGTCGTCCGGAAGGCTCATGCCCAAGGCAGCGCCGTGGCTCTCGCCGTGGTCGATGTGGGACTCTTCGGTGACGGCCCGGAACGCGAGCAGGCGATCACCGAAATTGAACGGCTCCGGCTCGGGCCTGCGCTGACGCCGCTCGCCGTGCCATGGTTCTTCCTCGGCACCGACGAAGGCGACGAGGCGTTCACCAATGCGTTGCGGAGAGCGGGATCGGCTGGGCACGAGCGCGCCGTGCGGCATGTCCTCGACGCAGTCGTGCGCTCGACGCTCGAGGACCTCGCAGGGCGCCTGGTCGCGCATGACCAGGAAGCAGCGCGGCTGCGCCGAGCCGAGGCCATCCTTGCGGCCGTGCCCGGCCGTCTGGAGCACGAGGCTGGACTGGTGCGGATGTCGGTGCGCCGGTCACTCGAGGTCGCGGAGCAGAACGTGTACCAGGCCGGCCTCGAAACACCCTCCCTTCTCGCGATCTGGCTGGCGGGCGGCGGCCGGGCGGAATGGGCGCCCGTCGAGGAGCCCCTGCGGCAGTCCTGGGGGCAGTGCCTGGACCTGGCCCGTCACATTGTCGACCGGTCGCGCATCCGGTTCGCCGCCGAGATCGCGCGGCTCGACCCCGCCGTCCAGGCCGGCCTGCCACCGTCTGAATGCGCATCGCTGGCCTCATCCTGGGACACCGGCGAGCTGAGGGAAGCGCTCGCATCGCTGGCCACAGTCGATCTGGAACGAATCTTCGGGGAGCTGCGAGCGCAGTGCGGCCCGGAACCGCGGGACGACGTCGAAGACCCGCCGGAACTGCGGGACGACGTCGAGGACCCGCCCCAGACAGACCCCTCTGGCGAAGACCAGCCTCCAGGAGATCTCGCTGGTGCGGATGCCCGGGAGGTGACGGCAAGCGCGCTGCCCGGCGGACTGCGTGCACACCTCAACGCCCAGCTGCACTTCGCCGTGGCCACCGGGATGGGTGCTGTCGGGGCCGCCGCGAGTGCGGCGACGGCGGCAGGTGCCCGGGCGGACACGGCGGCCGCGCTCACTGTCTTTGCGGAAGGGCTGGCCGCCCGCCGCGCGGAATTCGACGAACAGGCACGCTGGACCACGGCGCACGCCGAACTCGCCGGACTCGCCGAGGCCGTGCGCGGGCGCGGCGCCGATTCCGGCCCCCTACCCGGTGGTGGCGATGGCGGTTGACCACACCCGCGTCTTGGACCTCCCGGGGGCGGTGACCGAAACGATCGCACACTCGCGCGCCAGTGGGCGGCCGTTGAACCTTGCCCGGTCCGCGCCGTTCCCGGTGGCTCTCGTCGGGCCGCCGGGCGCCGGCAAGACGACGATCCTAACGGCGGTGCACGGCGGCCAGGTACCCGGCAACGGCCTCGTGCCCGGGTGGCACGCCCGGCTGGTCGAGTATCCGTGCATCGAACGAGCGGCGGATTTGCGCGGCGAGGCTTTCGCCGGGCTGTGGCGCGATCCGGTCGGCATTCTCTACGTGCTGCCAAGCCGCGGCCTCAACGACGAGGACGAGCAGGCACTGGAGATACTGCGGTCACGCAGCGTGGTGACACTGGAGAATATTCGCGACAGCGAACTCCACCCGGCCCGCACCAGCATCGTGCCGCTGGAGCGCCCGGATGTAGGCTGCCCCTTCACCGTGCCGATCGTGCCGCTGATGAGGGACGGCTCAGGGACCGGGATGCAGCTGGAGGAACGCCAACTGCTTCGCCAGTGTGTAGCCTTCCTCCGGCACGCCACGCTTCCCGCCACCGTTCTCCCCACCTTGCACCAGCAGGCCACAGCCGCCCAGGCAGGGCTGCGCACCGACGTCGGCGGCCAGTGGCGGCAGATCCTCGCCCTGGCCAGCGACGACAGGGACATCTACCGCCTTGATGCGCTGCGCCGCCTGCTCGACCTGCGCGACGACTGCGAGGTCAGCGTTCCCTACGACGCCCAGCTGACCGAGCTGATCCGGCTGGTTGAGTTCTCCGGTTCCGCCAGCTCGGCGCTGCTGCTGCGGCAGCTGCGTGGTCAGGCTCACGCCGCAGCCGATCGCTACAACATCGAGGCTGGCCGCAGGTCGGCCCCGGCCGCTGCCCGCCGGGCAGCCAGGCGCACCAACGGCGGGCCCCCCGACGGGCCAACCTATGACGACTCCGAGAAGATCGGTTTCGGTGCGGGCTATGTAGAAGAACGTCGGCAGCTTCTCGGTTTCCTGAACAACGTACTCGCACAGCGGTCCGAGCTCAACCTCCTCGACGAGGAGCAGGAGTCGATCACGCGCCTGGTGAGGAAGGTTCACGACGACAACGTCGACATCGCGCTCCTTGGCCGGTTCTCCTCCGGCAAATCCTCGGTTATCAACTCACTGCTCGGCGTTCCCGTCGACGACCGCAACCCACGGCTGCTGCCGACCGATGTGCGGCCAGAGACCGCCACCGTGAACCGGGTCTGCCACGGTGCGGACGAGGGGGTTCAGGCCGAATGGCTCAAGCGGGCCGAGCTGATATTCGCGACGGAGACGTCAGAGCCAGGTCAGCTCCGGCTGCACCGCGACGAGATCAAATCCTTCCACGCCTGGCTCTCGGGAGGGCAGGTAACCCCTCAGGACGTCACCTTCACGGCGCTGCCCGAAAAATTCTTCGGCCCGGATGGCACATGGCCGCCAGCGCCGCCCGGGCAATTCGAGGCGTTCCACAAGGTGTGGGGGGCCCTCGGCTTCCCCGACCCGACGCGGAATTTCGTTTACGCGTACAACCATCCAGGCACCCCTAAACTGCCGGACCCGCGTTTCCCCGCATCGGCGATCGTCGGCCGCCTGCCACAGGCAAGTGATCACTTGCGTGGCAATGTCTCGCGGAATGAAATGTTCGCCGCCCTAAAAGGCGATGTCTCACTAGCTCTGCTCGTTGACCGGCTGAACATAGGATTTGACCATCCTCTCCTGCACCACGCCTCCTTCATCGACACGCCCGGCACTGATGCGCCCATACCGCATCACCGCCGGGTCGCCCAGGAGATCATCCGCCAGCAAAACTGCCCGGTGATCTACTGTTTCCTCGGCGAACGGCCGGGCGGCATCGAAGATACCCACAATCTCCAGGCGCTGAAAGAGTGGGGAATAGGCAGTACCAACCTCAACCGGTTCTTTTTCGTGATCACGATGAAGCACAACATCGCCGAAGAGGAGCGGAAATCGGTAAGGGACTATGTCCGCCAGTGCCTGCAGAAGATCGGCATCACCGCGACGACGCTGTACTTCGTGGACGTTGTTCACTGCCCGGACGACCCCGAGTTCGCAGACCTGAAGGCCGAACTCGAAAAGTTCATCGACGAAAGCAAGGCCGAGCTGTTCGGGTCATGGCTAGGCCAGGCGAGGGCGGTGGTGAACGAAGCACACACCCGCTGCACCCAGCAACTGGAGGCCGTTACCGGAAGCGAGATGCAACGGGCCGAACGGGTAGCGGAACTGAAGCGCCAGCGGGCCAGCCTGGACGCACTGGCCAAGGACTATCTGAACTCGGCCAGCTCGGGGGCACCGTGGGCGCGCGGCCGGGTCACCAGCAAGATCGACACTAAGGCCGCCGAGGTAACGCGGATCATCGACGGGCTGCAGTCGAAGAAGGCGTTCGATAATGTCGAGCCGCTGCTCAGCAACGCGCTCGACGAAATCAACCGCAGCATTATGACGACCATAAACACGACGCACAGCGGCCTGCTCGGGAAAATGCAGTCGGCGGTGGCAGCGATCCGCCCGGGAACGTCAGTTCAGGTCAGCAGCGTGACCGCCGACAGTGACCTGTTCCCCAGCGCCAGTGTTCTCGAAGCCACCCGCAATCTGCGCTGGCGGAACATCATCAAGCGCAGCTGGGAGCGTGTCATCGGCCGCGAAGACTTCCGCGCTGACGTCGATTACAACCGCGACCGGATAGCCGGGCCGTGGCAGGAATCCCGCGATCGCGGAGCCGCCACGGCGGAGTCACTGATCGAGACGTCGATCGAGGACATGCGAGCCGAATTGAGGCGGATCTCCGCCAGCGTCAAGTCTGAGCTCGATGCCGCGTCCCGGCCGTCATCGCCCCCGCAGCATAAGGACGCGCTCGAGCAAGCGTGCGCGCTCGGAGCCAAGTGGCTGTCACGGCTCGATGCGCTGGGTCGTCAGGCCGGGCAGCCGGATAGGAGGTAATTCATGACTGTGAAGCCGGTCGAGGCGGTAGCCGAGGACGCCGCGAAACTGCTGAGCGACGCGGTGGTCAGAGTAACCACAGAGGCCATCCAACCGACATTCGAACCTTTCAAGAACCAGCTGACCGCCGCAACGAGGCGGATGCTGGGGCAGGCTGATGAACTCCGCCAGCTCGCCACTGAGCAAGACGAAGAGCTCGCGAAGCTGAAAAGCCACATCATTGATGTGTGTGACGCCACGGCCAAGCAACTCGACGCGGCGGCCAGGCAGCAGGCGGCGGTCGATGAGGCCGTCCTGACGGTGCGTGAGATCGGCGGTGATCTCAGCAACGCCACCCGGGATGCCGCGGCCAAGCAGGTCGACGCGGCGGCCAGGCAGCAAGCGGCGGTCGATGAGGCCGTCCGGGCAGTAGGCAAGATCGGCAGTGATCTCAGCAGCGCCACCCGCGATCTCACGGGGCTTACCCAACAGCTCACAAGATTCCGGCGGCTGCTGGCTGCCAGCATTACCATCGGCGCGCTAGCACTTGCCGCCGGAGCCGCAGCGCTTCTGCTTGCCCTCGGCTAAACCGCGGGACCGCCCTGAGGCCGGACGGCCGCGAGTCCTGCCACCCTCGGGGATAACAGTTAACCCGGGAGCGTGAAGCTGGCCAGACTGGTCGTCCAGGGCCGCACCGACGCCACATCACCCCTATTGTTCAGCAGCACCCGCACGGTCAGCTCGCACCGGGAGCGGATCGCGGTGCTGGAGGAGAATTCGGCGGCGGGACGCAAGCGAGTGCCCATGCTCTCACCGCGCTGCATCGCTACTCGCTGGCCAGCGTGGACGGCAACCAGGTCAGCGTCCACCGCTTGCTCCAGAAGGTAATCAGGGACCGGCTCACCGGCCCCGACCAGGCCAGCGCAATCACCCACGCGCTGACCGCGATCCAGCGCGCCCTGCCGATGATCCGCAGCTTCCGGCAAGTGGCCGCAGTGGCAAGAACTGGTTCTCCACATCGCCGCCCTCGCCAGCATCGAGGCCGTCGCCAACCTCAATGCTGGCCAGCTCGTGAACACACTGAACCCGACGTGCGATTTCCTGCGCCGGTCCGGGTCCAACCTTCCGGCCCTGGCCCTGGCTACTCAAGCGGTCTCTCTCGACAGCCCACCTCGGCCCCGACTACCCCCACATCCTCATCGCCCGGGCTCAGCTGGCCCTCTCGTACCGGGCGGCGGGGCGCACCGGCGATGCCGTTACCATGAACGAGCGGCTTGTCCCCCGACATGGAGCGGCTGCTCGGCCCGACCACCCCGCCACCCTCACCGCCCAGGCCGACCTGACGATGGCAAAGAGGGGGGAAGAACCGCCGAACAGACTTACGGAATCTAAGCTCCTAACCGATCTAGCAGCGTTAGGCGCCCACGCCGTTCCTGATCGCGCTGCTGGCACTCGCAGCAGCCACATGCCTCTCCGCACTCAGCGTGACTGTCTAGAAATCGATCGATTTACAACATGATCACCGGTAGCCGGTCCCGGACGCATGGCGGGTCGGCGGGGTTGCCCGTGGCGCCGGTGCGCGTGCCTGAGCGTGCTGCTACCGGGACGCATGGACCTGGAAGAGCCTGTCCATGGCCTCGGCTCCTGTGGTCAGTACCGGCCGCAGCTCCCGCCGGTAGACCACTTCAGTGGTCCTGGTATTCGAGTGCCCCGCGAGCCGCGCGATCTCCTCGACCGGCACCCCCGAGGTGGACATCAGCGACACGAAGGAATGCCGCAGCTCCCGTGGCGTCCAGCCCTGGCCGATCCCGGCGGCTTTGCAGGCGGCCCTGAACTCCCGCCGGACGTTAGCCGCGTCCAGCGAAGCGCCCGTCCTGGTGGAGAAGACAAATTGCCGGTCGCTCCATGTCAGACCGGCAGCGGCCCGTTCGGAGGCTTGCCGCTCCCTGTGGGCCCAGAGCGCGTTCACCGCCATCTCGGGCAGGGCCAGAGTCCGGCGCGATTTCTCGGTCTTGGTGTCCCCGTGCGACCGGACGGATCGCCATATGGCCGCGCTGGCCGGCCCGGGC
>Ga0335085_10013913_pt1 | contig 11769 bp, 8 predicted proteins | sample Lox_Sample_45_FD_206712 | JGI IMG/M metagenome (GOLD analysis project Ga0335085, IMG submission 206712) | Soil microbial communities from Loxahatchee National Wildlife Refuge, Florida, United States - Lox_Sample_4.5 | ecosystem: Environmental > Terrestrial > Soil > Wetlands | place: USA: Florida...
CCGCGGTAAGCGTCTCGAGTCCCTTGATCGCCGCATCCAGGTCTACGCCCGCTTCCAGCGCCACCGCCAGCCCTGCCATCGCATTGGTCGCGTTATGCGCGCCCAGCAACTGCAGCGTGAACTCACTTTCCCGTGCGCCGGCCCTGTACTGCACATGAAGCCCCGCGAGGTCCTCGCTGCTCGCAACAATCTGCGGATCGGCGCAAGGCCCCGCGCCGAAGTACACCACGCGCCCGCGAAAATCGCGGCCAAATTGCGACACAAACGGATCGCTGCAATTCAAAAAAGCAACGCCGCTTGAGGGCAGCGCCTCTACTAGCTCAAACTTCGCCCGCGCGATGCCCGCCTGTCCCTCCGCAAAATTCTCAATGTGGGCCGTGCCGACATTCGTCACCACGCCCCAGTCGGGGGCCGCAATGCGCGCCAACGCTGCGATTTCACCCAGGTGGTTCATTCCCATCTCGATCACTGCGAACTCATGCTCTGGCTCAAGGCGCAAGAGCTGAAGCGGCAGACCAAATCCGTTATTCAGATTGCCTTGCGACTTCAGCACGTTGAACTTGGCTGCGAGCGCGGCGGCAATCGCTTCTTTCGTCGTCGTCTTTCCCGCGGAGCCCGTAACGCCAATCACCCGCTTGCCCCACTGCCGCCGCACATGCGCAGCCAGGCACTGCAGCGCAGCCAGCGGGTCCTCGCAGATCAGCAGCGGCGCACTCAACGCAGCATCCGGCAAAGCCGCCACTTTGGCGCGAGCAACCACCGCACCCACCGCGCCTCGCTCAACCGCGGCAGCCACAAAGTCATGGCCGTCGAGCCGGTCTCCCTTCACCGCGAAGAACAGCTCGCCCCAGCCCACGGTCCGCGAATCGATCGAATATCCGGTGGCCACCAGCGCACCCGCAAGCGAGATGCTGGTGGGCACTTCGAGCATCGCGCCCGAGCCCACCGCCGCTTCTGCGAGGGTCAATTTCATTGCTGTCCACCGTATCCCAATTGCGCCAGCAAGGAAAGAGCAACTTCGGCGTCGTCGAACGGAATGGTCCGATCCGCGAGAATCTGCTCCTTCTCATGCCCCTTCCCCGCAATCAGCACCACATCTCGCGGTTCCGCCTCTTTCAGCGCAAGCGCGATGGCTGCCGCACGATCCGGTTCAATCACAAACCGCACGCCGCTCGACTCAAGTCCCGGCACAATCTCGTCCAGAATTGCCATCGGCTCCTCCGAACGCGGATTGTCGCTCGTCGCCACGACAAAATCGCTGCCCTGTCCTGCCGCCAGCCCCATCTTCGGCCTCTTCGTGCGGTCACGGTCCCCACCGCAGCCAAAAACAGTGATCACACGGGCCTCAGACTGCGCCGTCATCTGGCGCGCCAGCGATGTAAGATTGCGCAAAGCATCATCCGTGTGCGCGTAGTCCACAATCACCGTGAACGGTTGCCCCGCGTCCACCGGTTGGAAGCGTCCAGGCACCGGCCGAAGATTCGGCGCCGACGCAACCAGATCGTCGAAGGCCACCCCGCGCGCATGCACCGCGGTGAAAGCTGCCAGCAGATTCAGCACATTCACTTCCCCGGCCAGCCTCGACTGCACGCGAGCCGATCCGGCCGGCGTCTCCAGGTCGATCACAGCCCCTGAAGGCGTGAGTGTGAACGAGGCCACTCGCCACTCACCCGTCTTAATCCCGTAGGTTCGCACCTCGGCGCCTCCCGAGCGCGCGCTCGCCGCCAGCCGTGCCGCATGCGGATCATGCGCGTTCAGCACCGCAACCCGTGGCGCCGGATACCGCGTGCCGTCAAACAGCAAACGCTTTGCAGCAAAATACTTCTCCATCGTCTCGTGATAATCCAGATGATCGCGCGTCAGGTTTGTGAAGACAGCCACATCGAATGGAATGCCGTATGCGCGTCCTTGATCCAGCGCGTGGCTCGAGACCTCAGTAACCAGTTCCTTCGCTCCCCGCGCAGCGCCCTGCGCCATCAGATCGAAGAGATCCCGCGGCTCCGGCGTCGTATGCAACGAAGGCCGCGTCTCGCCGGCGATATGGTACTCAATCGTCCCGATCAGCACGGTCTTCCGCGAGGCATGGTTCAGCAGAGCCTCCGTCAAGAAGGCCGTTGTGGTCTTGCCGTTCGTGCCGGTGATGCCCGTCGCCGCGAGCACTTTCTCCGGATGGCCGAAGAACGCCGCCGAAGCCTGGGCCAGCGCCCTGCGCCCATGCTCCACCTCCAATACCGGTAGCCCCGGCTTGTACACCAGCAGATGGTCGAAGGTGTGCGATGAGTCTGTCACAATACCCAGCGCGCCCGCCGCCAGTGCCTTCTCAATGTAACGATTCCCGTCCGTCGTACCGCCTTTCATGGCGACGAAAACAGAGCCAGGCTTCACCCGGCGCGAGTCGTACTCGACGGCGGTCACAGGCGCAGCCGAGTCGCCCGACGCGCCGACTGCAGTGATTTCGGCAATGAGGTCTTTCCAGAGCATGTCAGAGCTTGATTGTAGTTGGGTGGACTCTCGGATGCGGCTGCGCCAACGCCTAGTGGTCGCAGCGCACAACGATCTTTGTGCCAATAGGCACCTGGGTGCCGGCAGCAGGGGCCTGTTCGTGCGCAATTCCGTTGCCGACAATCTGCACATCGAGGCCTGCCGACGCCGCGCTCTCAATCACCTGCCGCATCGACAGCCCCACCAGCGACGGCACGGTCAAGCTCTTCCCGTCGCTCACGGTGACCTGCGATTGCAGCTTCGGCGTCGCCGTCGGCGCCGAGGTGTTTACGGCCTGTTGCGGCGTGGCTGGTCCTGCAGGCGAATGTCCCGGCGTTTGCGCAGCACCTGCTGAGTCGCCGGCCTGCGTCACAGCCGGGACCGCCGCGGCACCCGCCTGCACCGGCGGCGCGCGCAGCGGATCGTCCGCTGGCAGGTCATTCACCGCCGCAAACAGCTCGTTCACATCCTGCTGATTCTCGCCCGAGTCGTCTTCGGCCAGGTCGACCGTCTTCTGCTTGCTCGCCGGCGTCTTCGGAGCCTGCACAGGCAGGTCGTGCGGCACGCCCAGGTATTCCAGCACCTGTTGCGCAACTTCAGCGAACACCGGAGCCGAAACCGCCGTGCCATAGTAATCAACGCCCTTCGGATTATCAATAATGACAGCCACCGCGATTACCGGGTTGTTGACCGGCGCAAAACCCGCAAACGATGCAATGTGCATCGTCTTCGAATAGAGATGAGTGACTGGATCGACCTTCTGTGCAGTGCCGGTCTTGCCCGCCGAAGAGTAGCCATTCAGCTGTGCCGGCTTGCCCGTGCCGTTCAGCACCACGCCTTCCATCATCTGGCGCATCTGCGCAGCAGCCATCTCTGAAATCACGCGGTGCGCGCCCGGGGGGAGAGGGGTGATCAAGTCTTCATTGGCTTTGAACGGTTCGCCGCTCAGCGGCACGGGTGTCTTCTGATTCGGATCAAGCTGCCCCGGCATCAGCACGCGCGGCGGCAGATAGGTCCCGCCGTTAGCGATGGTCGAAACCATCGTCACAAGCTGGACCGGGGTCACACCCACTTCCTGCCCAATAGCGATCGAACCGATCGACGAGCCGCTCCACTTGCTGGGCGGGCGCAACAACCCGCGCGTCTCGCCCGGAACTTCGATCCCGGTGCGGCTGCCAAATCCAAAGTCGCGGATGTAGTGATAGAACCGGTCCTGCCCCACCTTCAGCGCCATCTTCACCGCAGCCACGTCGCTCGAGCGCGCAAGTGCGGTGGCCACGGTCACAACGCCCATGCCGCGGTCGCTTTTATCGTCGTGGATCACGCGCCCCGCCAGCGTAATCTGGCCGCCTTGGCAGTCCACCATGTCATCCGGCTTCGCCACGTGCGCATCGAGCGCAGACGAGTATGTCACCAGCTTGAACACCGAGCCCGGCTCATACACGTCGCTCACCGCGTGATCCTTCAGCAGCTTTGGCGTCGTGTGGCGGAAATCATTCGGGTCAAACGTCGGTCGAATCGCCAGCGCAAGAATCTCACCGGTGTGGACATCCTGTACTACGATCGTGCCATTATCGGCGCGCGTCCGGTCCATCACGTGGTCCAGCGCCTTCTCCGCCATGAACTGGATGTTCTCGTCGATCGTGAGCTGCAGATTCTGCCCTGGGTCGGGCTCGTGTTCAATCGAACCCAGCACATGCCGGCGCGCGTCCACCGCAGTCAGCACCCGGCCCGGCGTGCCGTGCAGGCGTGTATCAAACTTCTGCTCCAGGCCGCCCAGTCCGTTATCGTCGAGCCCCACATAGCCCAGCACCTGCGCGGCGATCTGGCTGTTCGGATAGAAGCGCTGAAACTCTTTCTGGAAATAGATGCCCTTCATTTTCAGCGCACGAACCTGCGTCGCCACATCTGGCTTTACACGGCGCGCCACCCAGGCAAATCCGCGGCCATCTTCCAGGCGCCTCAGAATCTCCTTCTCGGTCGTCCGGTTGTCTTCAGGGTTCGTGTGGACGATCGACGCGAGAACGCGCGCGTCCTGCTGCTTCTCCTGGTCGTCCATCTCCATCGGCACCGCATAAATGGAATCGACCTGGACCGTCATCGCCAGTTCCCGCATATTGCGGTCGTAAAGAATACCGCGGCGCGGCGCCACTTCAAACGTGCGCTGCTGCTGCTTTTCAGCGCGCTCCACGTACTCTGAGTGGTGTACGACCTGCAGCCAGAACAGGCGGCCCGCAATTGCGACCGCCCAGATGAAGAAGAACAGGCAAATGAGGTAAAACCGCGAGCGCTTCATTGGCATCGCTCGCGGCGTGGTATTCCGAATTCGTGGTGCTCTGAGTGTGGCTGCCTGCATCGCGAAGATCCGGGTTGTCTCCACTCAGACTATCGGGCGGGTGGGGGAGGGAGCGTGGCTTGCGCAAGTACCGGTGCGCTTGAATCCATACGCGGATTGGCAAGCACCACCTGTCCCGGCTGTGGCGCAGCCAGGCCCATTTCGTGCGCAAGAGCATCGATGCGATCAGGCTGTGAAAGCTGCGCTTCAGTCAAACGCAACTGCCGATTCTGTTCTTTCAGCTGCTCCAGCTGCTGCTTCTCTGATTCCACGCGATATGAACCCTCAATCGCGCTGAAGTGTTGCAGTCCGTAAATCATCACGAGCGAGAAGAGAACCGTAACCGCAGCGGAAAAGATGCGCATTTGGCGCACGCGCACCGGATCCGACGCCTTCACAAGCCGCGAGTTGTCAAAGTGCTTGACGAACATCACCTCGGGCGTGCGCACGCCGCGACGGCGCAAAGACTGCTTTGCCATTAGCTCGACGTTGCGCTCGGCAATGCGAGCGGTCCAGCTTGAACCAGTGTCGAAATAGGTTGTGCATGCCGCCATGGATTCCTCCGTGCCACTGGCCTCTAACTGCGTCCTGCCAGTCTTTCCGCTGCTCTCAACTTCGCGCTTCGCGAGCGTGGGTTGCGCTCAATCTCTTCTTCACCGGCCCTGACCGGCTTCTTCGTTAATACTTCCCAGATTCCGTTGTGCGCGCCTTCGCGCAGACTGTCTTTCACGATGCGATCTTCCAAAGAGTGAAAGCTGATGACGACCAGCCGGCCGGAGGGCTTAAGCAACCTGGGTGCGGCCTCCATCAACGCCTTGATCTCGTCCAGCTCGCGATTCACATAAATCCGGAGCGCCTGAAAGGTCCGCGTTGCCGGATGGATTCTGTCCTGCTTCATTGCCGGGGCAGCTGTGGCAACAATGCGGGCAAGCTGCCCTGTTGTTGTCACCGGCCGCCCCCGAACAATGGCTCTGGCGATTCTCCGCGACCTCCTTTCCTCTCCGTATTCGTAAATGAGATCGGCAAGCTCGCGCTCACTCGCCTCATTCACCACTTGTTCGGCACTCAGACCTGACCGCGTATCCATACGCATTTCTAAAGGCCCGTCTGCCATAAAACTGAATCCCCTGCGCGCCTCATCCAGTTGCAGACTGCTCACGCCAAAGTCCGCCAGCATGCCATCCAGCGTCCCCGGCTGCACATGCTCGCCGATGGAGCTGAAGGCTTCGTTCACCAGCGTCAGCCGCGGAGCCTCCTCGCCCAGCTCGTTCACGGCCCGCGCCAGCTTCACTTTGGCCAGATTCATCGCCTCTGGGTCCCGGTCGAAGCCGATCAATTGGCCTCGGCCGCCGATCCTGCGGGCAATCTCTGTTGCATGGCCGGCAAGGCCAAGCGTGCAATCCGCCACGGTTACGCCCGCGCGCAGATTCAATAACTCAATCGCATCTTGTAAAAGAACAGGCACATGGCGTTCCGTCTGCTTCGTCATGCGCTCCCCCTGAGGGGTAAAACTTCAATCCGCTTCGTTCAGATACCCCGAAACGCGTCCTCTGCGCTCGGGCGACATCCCATCGACTGGCACAACCTTCTCAAACGCTTCCCGGTTGTGCACGGCAAGAAACTTGATCTGGCCCATCACCTTCACTTCGGCATCGAGCCTGGCCTTGTTGCGCAAAATCTGAGGCAGCAGGATGCGTCCCTGGTTGTCCATCTCAACCTGTTGGCCGTAGTAGTTCACCAGATTCATGAACTCTTCCACCGCATCGTCCAGTGCGCTGTGCTTGGCCAGCCGGGCCTCTACCTTCTCCCACTCCGGTAGTGGCCAGATCTCTGCAAACTTACCGTTCGTGCTCGTTACAAAAAACTGCGTCACATTAGCGGCGTCCATGAGGGCCTTAAAGGCAGAAGGCAGCTTAAGCCTCCCTTTCTCGTCGATCTTGGCCTCATGGCTTCCGCGAAACATCGCCTGACCTTCGTCTCCCTGGCAGTGCTGGGCTTGGTTCAACCGCCCCCGGCACTCCAAATCGGGTGTAGAGTGAGGAAATGAGGGCAGTATCGATTCAAATCCGATCTGCTGACTCCCTTTTGCTCCCTTTCACTCCACTTCAGACACGATATTAGCCCACAATGTCGTGTGCACCAATGCAAAAAACTGTGTAGGGCTGTGCGAAAGTACTGAAGCGGGAAGCCTTAGAGCCGGTCTACGAACGGGAATCCGTCTAATAGATCTTCAGCTGGAAAACAGCACAATATGTAGTGTTTATTGAGAAGATTCCCCGCCTCGATGGGCCCTTTTCAACTCGCCCGGATAGGTGTATGGGGAACAAAAAGCGAAACTAGGCCGATGTCCGCCTGGTGCTTGCTGCCCGCCGCTCCGCGATGACCTTCAGCAGGTAGAGAAACACCAGAATGTTGATAGCCAGCAACGAGACGCGCAGCCATGTCAGCCGCTTGAATATCTCAAAAACCTCCCAGGGCAGGAAAGACGCCGTAATCGCCAGCGTCAGCCACTCGCCCCACGCCTTTTCGAGATACAGCCCAATTCCCTCCGCGAGGCTTACTGCCGCGTAGCTGAAGGCTACGGCGCCGATCCTGCGCAAAATCGGATCGTTGAGCAGCGAAGCCTCATCGAGAATGAAGTTCACCAGCCGGGATTCGGGGCTGAAGTGCAGAGCTGCTCGAAGATCGTCCAGAACTCCGCCCACATCCTGATGCAAAAGACGCAACGCTCCCACGCCCACAGCCGCAAACAGCGTCGCCTGTAATGCCTTATAGATAGCGATCAGCAGCAGCCACTTGTTGTGGCGGGCTTTTCCTTCTTTGCGCTGCGATGAGATTTCGTTCATGCCCTGTGCCGGTGATACTGTGTCGCCAAATGCCTCTTTAGATACGGTACATGATTACCGCAGTTTCCCTGAAAGAACTACGAATGGGCGATGCGGAGCCCTGCTTCCGATTGCAATGATCGTTGCACACAGTTTGCATTGGAGTCTGCGCTCGGGTTGATTCGGGCGATGGCTGCGTTCCGGGTGGAAGCAGCACAGCAAGCGCAATCCATTCCGCTCAAGCTCCACGGCACTCTATTCAGGCTAATCAAGCCTGAAACAGGAAGCTCTCCAACGACTGAGTCCAGTTGCTGAACCGGCAATTTGAACTGAGGTGCGCTCCTTGCCGGAGCGATCCCCTGGAGAGGGAGAGTTGGGCGCGCAGAGTATGAGAGAACGCTTGGTTACCTGCCAGTGGGTCCCCTTCACCGTTGACATCGTATTTGCCTTCTTCGCAAATCCACACAATTTGCCGACGCTGATGCCCGCAAAAATGAGGACGAAGGTCGATGCAGTCCAATGGATTCCGGCGCCGCCAAGCCCAATATCGGCCGGCTCGCAGTGGGTGGCCCCGAATATGGCTGCGGGAGTAGGTTCTGAGATCACCGTCAGCTTTTCGCCAGCGCCCTACGTGCCAATGCGCCTGCGCTGGGTGGCCAGGATCACGGACTTTGTGTGGCACAGCCATTTCTGCGATGAGCAGATCCGAGGTCCGTTTGAGCACTTCAGCCACCGCCACGGCATCCAGTCAGAGATCCAGAGCGGCCGCGTCGGCACGCTACTGACCGACGAAATCGAGTATGCCCTTCCCTTCGGATCAATCGGCCAGCTCTGGGACGCCGCCGTGCGCAGGCAGCTCAAGCAGACCATCGCTTTGCGCCAGGAAAAGCTACCCCGGATCCTCGATGCTCTGGTCCGGCAGATGACGTAACCCGGCAACCTATCTCTTAAAATTCAGCAGCGCAGACCGATCTACGACGTTTCCGTCCATTACCAGCGTTGTAATCCTGCGCGCATTCCAGATGTTCGTCGTCGGGTCGGAGTCAAGCACGAGAACATCGGCGCGGCGTCCAGGGGCAATCTGGCCCAATTCATTCCATCCAAACTGGAGCGAGTAATTGTTCGTCGCCGCAGCCAGAGCTTCGCGTGGTGACAAACCAAGCCGCACCAGCATCTCCAGTTCCGTATGTTCTGAGATGCCTGGCATTGAACCCATGACCGGTGCACCGGATGCTGCGAGAAAATGCGGACCGGCAGCATACAGCGTCTGGTTAATCTGCCACAACCGCATTGCCGCTTGATCCGCCTTTTTCTGCTGACCCGACTCCATCCAACGCTGCGCCGTCATGGGAAGATGTTTGGCCCAGGGCGAGATCGGGTAATGCAGCTCGCCCGTAGCCCGGTCCGGCGGATCGAACATGTTCGCCGGGTCGAGCAAAGATGCCGCAGGCTCCTTCCACAAATTGCGGTGACCCGGCAGTTGGAGAAAGTACAGGCTGAAGGTCGGCATCAGTGCCGCGTGATGCGACGCGATGAAACGCGCATATGTCTTATAGTGCGGGTCCATCGGCGGAAGATGCTGGGAGTAGTCGTACGCTGTATTGGCCGCCGAGCCGTAAGGATCATCTACGAGCGGGCGCTGCAGTTCATCGGGGATCACGCCAAGTTCATAACGCCCCATGTGCAGCAGTGCGTCCACGCCCGATTCAATCGCCACGTTATAAGGAGTCGACACAAACTCGCCATAGGTGACAAGACCCAGCTGATGCGCGTGCGCGATGATCCACTGCGTATTCGCTGCGGTGAGGTCGCGGCCCAGCCACAGCACGCGCGTGCCCAGGCGCGCCGTATCGGTCAGCTGCCGGGCCGTGTCCTCCGTACTGAGCTCAACCGGGTGTGCTCCCTCGCGAAGCTTTGCTGTCCACCCCTTCTGCCCGATCAACAGGCTCCAGTCATCCGTCGTCCCGATCGAGTCCAGCAGATAGAGGTGTGGATGCGGATTTGCGGCAAAATCGATATGGCCGCGGCGAGCGTCGCCGCTCACCACCACGGTCGTCACGCCCATGTAGAGGAACGCATTTGCCTGGCCCTGCGAGTTCATCCCCGCAAAACCGTCAATCAGCCCGGGGATCAGATACTTTCCCGTGCAATCGATAACACGCGCACCCTTGGGAATCGACAGATCTCCGCGCGATCCAACGGCGATGATCTTGCCGTCGGCAATGATCACAATGGCATCATTCAGGTCTTTTGCGGAGTGTCCCCAATTGGTGACGTCGATAACCGTCCCACCGGCAAGAACTAACGGAAGAGGGCCGAGTTGAGGAGCCTGGCACCTCCCGAATATGCCGACGCAGAAAAGGACGACAATCCACACCGGCAGAGAACGAAGAAGGCGCATAGACAAGACGGTCTTTTGTGGATTGTCGCACACGCGGCGGAACACAAGATGAAGCGAACTACTTCGAACCTGCGCCCACACGCCGCCTGGCGAACTGATTTGCCCCTCTGCCGGGTGTACCAACGGAATCCGCGGACCTCAGCTCGCCACCAGCGTGGGCCGCTTCCGGCGCCCGAGCAGGGGCAATACCTGGGCAAGAGCATCATCCACCGTGATGCCGTATTTGGCTCGCAGGGCGTCGACCTTGCCGTGCTCGATAAAGTTGTCTGGCCAGCCAATGCGCACCACCGGAACCGCGATGCCCATCTCGTCGAGAGCTTCCACGACAGCCGAGCCAAAGCCGCCCATCTTCACGTGATCTTCAAATGTGACAAACGCAACGACGCGGCGCGCATAAAGTTCCAGCATCTCGCGATCGAGCGGCTTCACAAACCGCGGATTGATCACTGCAGACGAAAAACCTTCGCGCTCCAGGCGCATGCCGAGCTCCCGCGCAAGCGAAATCATCGGCCCGAGACCCAGAATCGCCACATCTGAGCCATCCGACAGCACCTCGGCTTTACCAATCGGGATCAATTCCTGCGCAGCCTTGCGCACCACACCTGCCACCGCGCCTCGGGGATAGCGAATGGCGCTGGGGCCGTTCACCGTAAGCGCAGTCTTCATCATGTCGGCAAGCTCGTCTTCGTCCTTCGGCGCCATCAACACCATATCTGGAACGCCGCGCAGATATGCGATATCAAAGAGTCCATGATGCGTCGGACCGTCGTCGCCGGAGAGCCCCGCGCGATCCATGCAGAACGTGACCGGGAGCTTCTGCAGCGCCACGTCATGCACAATTGGATCGAAGGCCCGCTGCAGAAACGTGGAATAGATGGCGCAAACGGGCCGATAACCGCGCGTCGCCATGCCCGCAGCAAAGATCACCGCGTGCTCTTCGGCAATGCCCACGTCAAAATAACGCCGCGGATGATGCGGCCGGAAAAGGTCCAGCCCGGTGCCATTCGGCATGGCGGCGGTAATGGCCACCACGCGCGGATCTTCATTCGCAAGCTGCACAAGCGTATTCGCGAAGACCTCGGAGTAGGTGGTCTGACCCGCCGTCGTCTTGCCGGTCTCAGGATCGTAAGGCCCAAGACCATGAAATTTCTTTTGCCCGTCGAGCGCCGGCTGAAAACCACGGCCCTTTTCCGTCAGAATGTGCAACAGGACCGGCCGGTCTTCCTTCTTCAGGAACTCGAAGGTCTCCACCAGCAGCGGAAGGTTGTGCCCGTCGATCGGCCCGAAATATTGCAGGCCAAACTCCTCAAACAAAATCGACGGCCAGAGCATGCTCTTGGCGGCTTCCTCTGCGCGGCGCACCACGGTCATGGCCGTCTTGCCCCCAAACCGCTCCACCAGGCGCGCGGCCGATTCATGAAAGTTCCGGTACCGCTCATTCGTCACGATGCGGTGGAAGTACCGCGCAATGGCTCCGACGTTGCGGTCGATTGACCACTCGTTGTCATTCAGAACCACGATCAGGCGTTTGGTCTGTTCGGCAATATTGTTCAGTGCTTCAAACGAGATGCCGTTGGTGAACGCGGCATCGCCGGCAACGGCAACCACGTGCTCCTTGCCGCCGGCCAGGTCGCGCGCCACTGCCATGCCCAGCGCCGCAGATAGCGCCGTACCGGCATGCCCTGCGCCGTAACAGTCGTGCTCGCTCTCTGTTCGAAGCATGAATC
>Ga0335085_10013915_pt1 | contig 11768 bp, 10 predicted proteins | sample Lox_Sample_45_FD_206712 | JGI IMG/M metagenome (GOLD analysis project Ga0335085, IMG submission 206712) | Soil microbial communities from Loxahatchee National Wildlife Refuge, Florida, United States - Lox_Sample_4.5 | ecosystem: Environmental > Terrestrial > Soil > Wetlands | place: USA...
CGGGCCCATCGTGCCCGCCGTGCTGGCGTCGTGCGCCGTCCCCGGGCTGCTGCCGCCGGTCGAGATCGGCGGCGAGCACTTCTTCGACGGCGGCCTGGTCCATTCCATCCCGGTGGGGCGGGCCATCTCCCTGGGCGCGAGCACCGTCTTCGTTCTGCATGTCGGGCGGATCGAGCGGCCGCTGACGGTGCCGCACCGCCCGTGGGAAGTGGGCCTGGTCGCGTTCGAGATCGCCCGGCGGCACCGGTTTCACGAGGAGATGGCGGCGCTGCCGGGTGATGTGCAGGTCCACGTGCTCCCGGCCGGGACGGACCGGCGCTCGCCAGATCTGTCGCAATTGCGCTACCGCGACAAGATTAAGGTCACGGCGAGCATCGACCGCGCGTACGCCGCGTCCGCGCGGTATCTCGCCGGGCTTGACGCTCACTGATCGGGCCACCGAGGACGGGAGGAGCCCATGCTCCCACCCAGGCTGCTGCGCCGGGTCGTGCTGGCGCCGCTGGTGATCGCCCTCGCGATCGCGCTGGTCGTGCTGTCGCCGCTGATCGCCCTCCTGGCTGTGATGTTCAGCCTGGCCAGGAGGTCACCGTCCGGCCGCCTGCGCGGGCTCAGGCTGCTGATGTTCGCGCTCGCCTGGCTGACCGCGGAGACCGCGACGCTGTTCATGTGCCTGGGGCTGTGGCTGGCGAGCGGGTTCGGCGGGCGCATGCATACCGAGCCCTTCCAGAGCCGTCACTACGCGATCATGCGCTGGTTCCTCGACGCGATCTACCGCACGGCCACCGGCACGTTCGGGGTGCGGGTCGAGGTGGACGAGCCGGAGCTCACCGCCGACGAGCAGGCGGCGCGGCTGGCCCGGCCGGTCATCGTGCTCAGCCGCCACGCCGGCCCCGGCGACTCGCTGCTGCTCGTCCACCACCTGCTCAGCGTGTACGGGCGGCGGCCGCGGGTGGTCATGAAGGCGACGATGCAGCTCGACCCGAGCCTCGATGTGGTGGGCAACCGCCTGCCCAACGTGTTCATCCGGCACGGCCGGGCCGGCGAGGGGATCTTCAGTGAGCAGATCGAGCGGCTGGCGGGCGGGCTCGACCAGCTCGGCGCGCTGGTGATCTTCCCGGAGGGCGGGAACTGGACCCCCGGCCGCTGGCGCCGTGGCATCCGGAGGCTGGAGCAGCGGGGCCGCGGCGACCTGGCCGCACGGGCCAGGGACATGCCCAACCTGCTCCCGCTGCGCACCGGCGGCGCGCTGTCGGCCATCGCCGCCTGCCCGGGCGCCGACGTGATCTTCGTCGCCCATGCCGGGCTGGACCGGATCGTCACCGTCGGCGACGTCTGGCGGAACCTGCGGGTGGACCAGACCGTCCGCGCGAGGTGGTGGCGGGTGCCGGCCGCCGAGGTGCCCCGGTCCGCCAGCCATGAGGCCCAGGTGCGCTGGCTCTACGACTGGTGGCAGCGCATCGACACGTGGATCTCGCAGAACCGGCCGGACGCCGCCGGCGCCCCGGTCCTGTCCCCTGCGGTATCGGTTCGTGGCCAGCCAGCCCCTCGGGACTAGGCACCGAGACCCCGCCGACGGCCTGCGTGGGTTCGCTGACCGGTGCGTAGACGGACACAGCCAGGGGATGTGCCCCCGGATGGTCAGCGGGCTGGTACCCGGCCCCGGATCAGATGGCGGCCAGGGCTGGTGGCGGCTGGGACGTGGCTGCGCTTTCCATCCGTCGGCTACCGAAGTGGTCGCCTGTGCGCCGACCCTCATGCCGGTGGTGAAGGCGGCCGGACGTGAGCCGGTCAGCACAGGCGGCTCTGCTGCTCGATGTACCGGCGCAGGACAGAGATCTGGGTCCCGCCCACGGAGCCGACGAAATAGGGCCCGGACCACAGCAGCTTGGCCCGCCAGTGGTGCCGTCGCAGGTCATCAGGGAACTCCTGTCGCAGACGCCGGGACGACACTCCTTTGAGTGAGCTGACGAGCCGGGAGACGGCGATGGTGGGCGAGAAGTTCACCAGCAGGTGGACGTAAGTTGTCTCGCCGTTGAACTCGCGGAGTTGCGCGCCGCAGTCCGCGCAGACGGCCTGCATGATCTTCTCCATTCGTTCCGGGTGCTTCACGGCGAATACCTGATGCCAGTACTTGAGTGACGAAACCAAATGAACGTACAGGACGAAAAACAGTGTCTGCCAGCGTGGATATCCCTGTAATCAGACATGAAACAAAATATGCTGTATTCGTGCAGCTCCGGTACAGTTACCGCCTTGACCCAGCCCCCAGGCACCGCAAGGCGTTCGCCAGGGCGTTCGGGTGCGCACGGGTGGTGGTCAACGACGCGCTGCGAGCACGCCAAGAGGCGCGACAGGCCGGGCTGCCGTACATCACCGACGCGGAACTGTCGGCCAGGCTGACCGCGGCCAAGAAGACACCAGAACGGGCTTGGCTGAACGCAGTGTCGGCCGTAGTACTCCAGCAGGCTCTGGCTGATTTGAATACCGCTTACCGGAACTTCTTCGCCTCGGTCACGGGTAAGCGCAAGGGGCCGAAGGTCGCCCCGCCCAGGTTCCGTTCCCGCAAGGACCATCGGCAGGCCATCCGGTTCACTGCCAATGCCCGGTTCAAGATACTTCCTAACGGCAAGTTGCGGCTGCCCAAGATCGGTGACGTGCCTTTACGGTGGTCCCGGCCACTGCCAGCCAAGCCGTCCTCGGTCACGGTGATCAAAGACGCCGCAGGCAGGTACTTCGCGAGCTTCGTTGTGGAGACCGAACCGGACTCCCTGCCCGCAACCGGGCCAGTGCTCGGCATTGATCTGGGGCTCACCCACTTCGCGGTTCTGTCGGACGGCCGGAAGATCGCATCCCCACAGTTCCTGCGCCGGGCAGAAAGGGTGCTCAGGCGCCGACAGCAAGACCTGTCTCGCAAGCAGCAGGGCAGTAAGAATCAGACTAAGGCCTGCCTCAAGCTGGCCCGTGCTCACGCCCGGGTGTCTGACGCACGGCGCGACTTCCACCACCAACTCTCCACGGCGCTGATCCGCGACAACCAAGCGGTCGCCGTGGAGGACCTAGCGGTGAAGGGGCTCGTCCGCACGCGGCTGGCCAAGTCCGTCCACGATGCCGGATGGGCCAGCTTCGTGACCATGCTGGAATACAAGGCCCGGCTGCATGGGCGGCAGTTCCACCAGATTGGCCGGTTCGAGCCAACGTCCCAGGTGTGCTCGGCGTGCGGGATGAAAGACGGCCCGAAACCGCTGCACGTCCGCATCTGGCAGTGCCACGGGTGCGGGGCGTTGCTGGACCGGGATATCAACGCGGCGGTTAACATCGCCAAGGCCGCCGGGCTGGCGGTGACAGCCTGTGGAGCGCAGGTAAGACCGGGCCCCGCCCCGGCGCAGCGCGGGGAAACAGGAACCCACCCGATCTCACGCCAGGAAGCGGCGTGACAGGCGGGAATCCCCGGCCATCTGGCCGGGGAGGAAGTCAACGTGTGGATCTGACGGCAAGGAGGCGGCACCGTGACCGTGATGACCCCGGAACAGCTCACCAAGCAAGTGCTCGCCGCCTACGCGAGCACGCCCGACCCGCGCCTGCGCCAGCTGCTCGCCAGCCTGATCAGCCATCTGCACGCGTTCGCGGTGGAGACCCGGCTGACCAGGCAGGAGTGGCTGGCCGGGGTGGATTTCCTCACCGCGACCGGGCAGAAATGCGACGACGAGCGGCAGGAATTCATCCTGCTCTCCGACGTTCTCGGCTTCTCGTCCCTGGTCGATCTGATCAACGCCGCGGACGGCGCCACCGAGTCGACCGTGCTCGGGCCCTTCTACGTGCCGGGCGCACCCGTGCGCGCGATGGGCGAACAGCTGGGGCGCCCGGAAGACGGCAGCCCCACGCTGGTCCGCGGCCGGGTGACGAACCCGGCGGGCGAGCCGCTCGACGGCGCCTGCCTGGACGTCTGGCAAAGCAGCAGCAACGGGCTTTATGACACCCAGGATCCGCAGCAGCCGCCGTTCAACCTGCGCGGGGTGTTCGTGACCGGGCCGGACGGTGCCTACCAGTTCCGCACGGTGCGGCCGGCCAGCTACCCGGTCCCCACCGACGGCCCGGTCGGCGGCCTCCTGCGCGGGGCCGGGCGACACAACTGGCGGGCCGCCCACATCCACGCGATCGTCTCCGCGCCCGGCCACCGGCCCGTCACCACGCACATTTTCGACGCGGACAACCCCTACCTCGACAGCGACACCGTTTTCGGCGTGAAGGACTCACTCATCAGGCCGTTCCGCCCGGCAGGCCCCGCCGACCCCCCCGACGTCCGCTACGTCACCGAGATGGACTTCATCCTGGCCCCGCAGTAGCCGCCCGGGGCGGTACCCGCCCCCGGCATGGACGTATCACGGATTTGGCGGGTGTCACCCCACAAGACGGACATGGTCATGGCGCCGTCTCAGATGCTGGACGCCCGCCCGCCACGTATCACGGATTTTCGTCACGGGAACTGGGACGAAACGGACGTGATCATGGCGAAAAGTCGTGACATGTGGGTCGTGACGACGCCAGCCGTGTGAATCAGTGGGCTGGTGGGGCTGGTGGGGCGTTCACGCCGATCTCGAACCAGACGGTGCGGCTGGTGCCGTTGCCGGTGATGGACCAGTCGGTCGATAGGGCGTCGACGATGACCAGGCCGCGGCCGCGCTGGTCGTTGTGCCCGGGCCGGTGCTCCCAGGGGCCGCCCTCGTCCTCGACCTCGACCCGCAGGCCCGCCGGGCACAGGCTCGCGCGGACGATGAAGTGGCCCGACGGCCGGCGGGAGTTACTGTAGAGGACGGAGTTGGTGACGAGTTCGGACAGGCACGCCAGCGCGTCCGTGGCCCCGGGGCAGTCGCCCAGGAGCTGGGCCAGGAACCGCCGGGCCTCCCTGACCTGGTCAGGACGTGCGCGGAAGGAGCGGATGCAGGTGCGCGAGTCAGCGACCGCCGAGGCACTGCCGGGCACGCCCGGCACCGCCGCGCCATCGACCGTGCCCATCACGTCCTCCTCGCGGGGCGTGAACTGCGCTTGACGGCCCTCACCGGGCTTCCCTATTTTAGCTGAAGTTGGCGGTAATTTTGGCGCCAAAATCTTCGGGCAATATCCGGGCCAACGAGTTGCGCGATGCCTGGCGCCGGGCGCCGGCCAGGGCAGGCGCCGGCCGTCAGCGTGCCACGCCGAAGGCCCACGACATGGAGTGGTTATCCATGCTGAGCAGCACCGTGCCCAGTGAGTGGGCCCGCAATCTGGTCAGGGGTGCCTACGACCTGCATGTGCACGTGGCCCCGGATGTGATGCGCCGGCGGGTCACCGACGTCCAGCTGGCCCGCCGCTGCTGGGACGCCGGCCTGGCCGGCTTCGTGCTCAAGTCGCATTACGTCCCTACCGCTGAGCGCGCCGCCGTGGTCAACGAGGCGCTGGGCGGCGAGGTCGCCGTGCTCGGGGCGCTGGCCCTCAATGCCTCCGTCGGCGGCCTGAACCCGCTGGCGGTGGAGATCGCGGCCCGTGAGGGGGCCCGGATCCTGTGGATGCCAACGGTGGACGCGGCCAACCACCGGGCCTTCGGCCACGGGTTCACGCCCGGCACCCAGCCGCCGCCGTGGCTGGCCCTCCAGCAAGATCTGGATTCACAGGGCATAACGGTGGACCCGGTGGCCGTCGTCGACGACGGCGGGGAGCCGCTCCCGGCGGCCAGGGAGGTACTGGGGCTGGCCGCCCGCCACCAGCTGGTGGTGGCCACCGGCCACCTCAGCGCATTCGAGACGCGGGCCATCGCCGACGCGGCCCTGGCGGCCGGGGTCCGTCATGTCATCGCCACCCACCCCGATTTCCCGCAGCAGGACATGGGCCTTGACGACCAGCTCGCGCTGGCCCGGCAGGGGGTGTTCCTGGAACGCTGTTTCTGCCCGCCGTACACGGGCATGTGCGACTGGGCCCGCATGGTCGCCAATATCAGGGCCACCGGGCCCGCGACGGCGATCGTGACCACCGACCTGGGGCAGCCGGACAACCCCCCGGTGGAGGACGGGCTCGCGCTGATGGCCGACGCCCTGCACGCCACCGGATTCACGGATGAGGAGATCACCACGATGATCGTGGACAACAGCCGGCTCCTCGCCGGCGCGGACGCACTGCGGGCCGACCCGGAGAGGATGTGAGCATGGCCGACGAGGGGGGTGTGCTCGACGAGCTGCGGGCGGCCATCCTGGCCGGCGAGTTCGTGGCCGGCCAGCGCCTGGTGGAAGTGGACCTGTGTGAGCGGTTCGGCTGCGGCCGGTTCGCCGTGCGCGCGGCGATCCCGGTGCTCGCCAGCGAGGGGCTGGTCGACGTGCAGCGGCACCGGGGGGCCCGGGTCCGCGTCATCCCGCTCGCGGAGGCCATCGAGATCACCGAGGTGCGCCGGCTGCTGGAGGGGCTCATCGCGGCCCGGGCGGCGGAGCGGGCGACCCGCGCCGAGGTCGCGGAGCTCCGGCAGGTGATCAAGGAGATGAGGGAGGCGGTCTCCTCGGCCGAGCTGATGCGCTACAGCGACGCCAACGCCCGCCTGCACGGGCTGATCCGCAGGATCGGCGCCCACCAGACCGCGACCGGCATCCTTGAGCGCCTGCGCGCCCAGATGGTCCGCCACCAGTTCACGCTGGCCCTGGTGCCGGGCCGGCCCGTGGTGTCGCTGGCCCAGCACGAGCGCATCGTCGCCGCCATCGCCGCCCGGGATCCGCAGCAGGCCGAGGCCGCCATGCTGGACCACATCACCAGCGTGATCGACTCACTCAGCAGCCTGCAGGGCCAGCCCGCCGGCCAGGCCCGCAGCGGAGGGGCTGGGCCCGGCGCCAGCGGGTGACGTCAGCTGGCCCCGGCGCCAGCGGGTGACGTCAGCTGGCCCCGGCGATGCCGTCGGGCCCGGCCATCACGGCCTCCAGGACGACGCCCTCGGAGGCGTAAGCGCGGCGAGCGCTTCGTCATGCGGCGGCTCCGGGGTCAGCGGACGGTGTACGGGCCGGTGGGGACGGCGTGATAGCCCTTGGCCCCGACCGCCCGGGCCAGCGGGCTGCGCGGGTCCCGGCCGGCCTTGAGCCGGTCGAGCACGCGGCGGAAGTCGTAGCGCGGCCGCCAGCCCAGCTCGGCGCGGGCGCGGGCGTTGACGTAGACGCGGTCGATCACGCCGAACATCGCCCAGCCGCGCCGCGCGTACTCCGCGCCGGCGTCGGGGAACAGGCGCCGCACGACGGCGGGGGCGTCGCGGCTCAGCCCGGCCAGGTCGCCGGGCGTGAACGGCGTGGTGGCGCTGATGATGTATTTCCCGAAGCCGATCGCCGGCGCGCGGGCCATGGCGAGCAGGTGCGCGTCCACCGCGTCCTGGATGTCCGCCCGCCGGTACAGGTACTCGTTCGCCTTGACGTTGGCGCCGTCGTAGACGGCGCGGACCTCGTCCCGGTCATCGTCCTCGGGAAAGAAGCGCGCGGTCCGCAGCACGACCACGGGCAGGCCGTGGTCGCGCCCGATGATCTCGCACAGGTCCTCGGCCGCCGCCTTGGTCACCCCGTAGATGTTCCTGGGCACCGGGGTGACGTCCTCGGTGATCCACGCCGCCGCCTCACCCGGCCGCGGCGTGAGCGCCCGGCCGAAGACGCTGGTGCTGCTGGTGAACACAAAGCTCCCCACCCCGGCGGTGGCGGCCTCCTCGAGCAGCGTCAGCGTCCCGCTGACGTTGGTGTCCACGAACGCCTGCCGCGCGTGCGACCCGATGTGGGGCTTGTGCAGCGTCGCGGGATGCAGGACGGCGCCCACGCCGGCCAGGCACCGCCGGACGAGGGCGCGGTCGGTGACCGGGCCGACCGCGGTGGTGAACGGCGGCACGGTGGTGGCGGCGGCCTCGTTCGCCGCGCTGCAGCTCCTGCCGGTTGACTTCGTCTACTGGCAGTTCGCGGGCATCCTTTTGCTCAACGGAATCGGCATGGGGCTCTTCGCTTCACCGAACCGGGCCGGGATCATGAACAGCCTCCCGCCCGAGCGGCGGGGCGTCGGCGGGGGGCATGAGCGCCACCTTCCAGAACTCGGCCATGGTGCTGTCCATCGGCATCTTCTTCACGCTGATCATCCTCGGTCTGGCCTCGTCGCTGCCGGCCACCCTCAGCCATGGCCTGGCCGCCCAGGGCGTGCCGCCGGCGGACGCGGCGCGGGTGGCGGCGCTGCCCCCGGTCTCGATCATGTTCGCCGCCCTGCTCGGCTACAGCCCGGTCCAGACGCTGCTCGGGAACGTCGTCGACCGGCTGCCCGCGAGCCACGCCGCCTACCTCACCGGGCACACATTCTTTCCGTCGCTGATCGCGGCGCCGTTCGCCAGCGGGCTGGCCATCGCGTTCGATTTCGCGATCGTGGCCTGCCTGGTCGCGGCGGTGGCGTCGCTGCTGCGGGGCGGCAAGTACGTCCACGGCACCGAGCCCGGGCCGGCCGCCCCGCGGCCACCGGCGGCGGCGGCGCGTGTGCGCGCCGGGATCCCGGCCACGGCGGGCGCGCGCGGCGGGTCCCGGGGGGTTCCAGAAAGTACCGTGAATGGGGCGTCCGGCGAACGATGGTGACGTTCTGCCTGGAATGGGAGTAACGGGCCGGCCCGTCCCGGAATCCGGCTGAGCCCGGATCTGAGCGTTCTGCCTTATGATCCGCGCTGGTTTCTTTACCGTGGTCTTGCTCATCAGGCGGGTCATCCAGTCTGCCTGACCCGGCGTCTAATTTGGGGCAAGTGCCGGCGGCGCTGCCGCCGCAAGCTGCCGGAACGGCCACATCCGGCGGATTGCGGGCTGCCGGGCCCTGACGTAGGGATGCGAACGGAGGGCGCGGCGTGCGGGACGATCGCGCTGGTCGGCCGTCGGCCGACCGGGAGGCGCTGATCCGCGCTGCGATCGGCGGCTGGCGGGACAGCCTCGCCGGCCCGACCGCGGCCAACCGGCTGCTCAACCTCAAGCCCAGCCGGACCGGCATGATCAGGCTGGCCCGCCCCGCCCCCGGCGAGATCCTCTCCCGCCTCCGGGCGGGCGGCACGTTCACGTTCCGGTCCGTGGCGCCGGAACCGGGCGGGGCCGGCTACGGCGGGCTGGCCGGGGGGCAGAACGGATGGGCGCCCAGCGGGCCGCCTGCGGGGCCGCCCCCGCCGCTGCCGCCGCCCGCGGCGGACATCCTCGATACCGACGCCGGCCCCGAGGATCTCGATGCCGCCCTGCGGGCGCTCATGCGGCGATCGAACCAGGAGTACCTCGACCGGGGGCTGCGGGTCCTGTACCTGGCCTTCGGCGCCCTGACTTGGGCAGACGAGGACAAGACCCGGTATACCAGCCCGCTGCTGCTGGCACCGGCCCGGCTGGTGGCCGCCACGCCGCGGCAGCCGCCGGTGCTGGAGCCGACCGAGGACGACCCGGTCGTCAACCCGGCGCTGAGCCGGGAGCTCTCCGCCCGCGGGATCACGCTGCCGCCCGCGGACCAGGAGGAGGTGCCGCTGGGCGGGTTCCTGGCCGCCGTCCGCGACGCGGTCGCCGCCCGGGACGGCTGGCAGGTCAGCGACGGCGCCGTGCTGGCGTGCTTCTCCTTCGCGAACGAGGCGATGTACCGGGACCTGCTCGAGCACGAGGACCTGGCCGCGGCGCATCCGGCGGTGGGGGCCCTGGCGGCCGGCGGGCCGGCCGGGGCGGGCCGCGGCCTGGTTTTCGACGAGATTCCCGAGCACGAGATCGACAGCCGCGCCGCCCCGGAGACCACCCCGGTGGTCCTGGACGCCGACGCGTCACAGCGGGCCGCCATCGCAGCCGCGGTCGACGGCCGGTCGTTCGTGATCGAGGGCCCTCCCGGCACGGGCAAGAGCCAGACGATCGCGAACGTGATCGGAGCGGCGCTGCACGCCGGGAAGACCGTGCTGTTCGTTTCCGGGAAGGCAGCCGCGCTCGACGTGGTGAGGGACCGGCTGGCCGGCGCCGGCCTGGGCGCATACCTGCTTGAGCTTCACTCGCACCAGGCGACGCGCGGACAGGTGGCGGCCTCGCTGGGGAAGGCGCTGGACACGGTGCCGGTCGCGCCCCCGCCGATGCCGCGGGTGGACGTGGACACGGCCCGCAAGCGCCGCGAGCAGCTCAACGCCTACGCCGAGGCCATGAACCGCACGCGGGGCCCGCTGGGGTATTCGCTGCACGACATCCTCGGGGTGATCGCCAACCAGTCCACGGTCCCGGCCGCCCCGGCGACCGGCCTGGCCCCGGTGGCGGACCTCACCGTCGAGGCGTTCGGCGAGGTCCGGCAGACCGCGGTCACCCTGGCGGCGGCGTGGCGCCCGGCCGCGCAGGGGCGGTCGTTCGTCTGGCGCGGCGTGACCGAGCGGGGGTCACTCGATGCCCGGCTCTACCAGGCGGCGTCCGCCCTGGAGGCGCTGGCCGGGATGACCAAGCTCAACGCGGCGCTCGCCGAGGTCACGGGGCTGACCCGCCCGTCCGACGCCGGCGCCCTGGCCGGGCTGCTCAGCCACCTCCAGGCCTGGCCACCCGGCGTGCCGGATGAGTGGCTGACCGCGGGCACCCTCGAGCCGGTGGAGGCCAGTGTGGCCCAGCTCGCCGCGGCGCTCGGCGAGATCGCGGCCCGCGAGGACCAGGCCGCCCGCGCCGCCGGGGTGCCCTGGCCGGCCATACCGCAAAGCGGCATGCTGCCCGCCGCCGACGGCGCGGCCCTGGCCGGGCTGGCACCGCCGTGCGCCGATCCCGGCGGCCTGACCGCCGAGCAGATCGCCGGGCTCTCCCGGTCCCTCGCCGCCGACGCCGACATGCTGCAGGAGCGCCTGGGGACCTTGTCCAGCCTGGCTGGCATGCTCGGCCTCCGGGCGCCCGTGACCTTCAGCGACGCCGCCGATCTGCTCGCCATCGCCGACCTGGCCGCACAGCCCGACCAGCCCGAGCGCAGCTGGCTGTCCGTCCCGGGCTACCGGGCGGCCAGCGAAGCCGGGCGCGCGCTCTACGATGCCCACCGCGCGCTGGCCGGGGCAGCGGCCGAGGCCAGTGCCTACTTCACCCCCGAGGTGCTCCAGCACGATGTGTACGGGCTGGTGCGCCGGTTTTCCGACGAGCATCAAGGCCTCGGCAAGCTGTCCGCGGAGTACCGGGCGGACAAGCGGGCCGTCGCCGACTTCACCAGGGAAGATATCGCCAGGGAAACGGCCTATCAGCAGCTCCCGCTCGCCGCCGCCTGGCAGAGCGCCGTGCAGGCGCTCGCGGCCGCCGAGGCCAGCTACGGGCCGCTGCTCGGCCCCTACTACTCGGGCGCGGCCACCGACTTCGACCGGCTCGGCCGCGCGCTCACGCACGCGGCCGACGCCGTGCACCGGGCCCACGGGCAGGACCTCCGCAAGGCCGCCAGCCATATCGGCTCCGATGCGCTGCCGAACCCGGCGATCACCGCCCTGGCGGCCGAGGCCCGCCAGGCCCTGTCCGCCTGGCAGGCCACCCTGGCGCCCCGGCCCGCCACCGCCGCCCGCCCGGAACTGCTGAACGGCACGATTGCCGAGGCGATCGGGTGGCTGCGGGCCCATCTCCGGCCGCTGCAGGCGGCCGGCGCGTTCACCCACCGGGTCAGCGAGGTGGCGGGCCGGCCGCTGACCTTCGGCCAGGCCCGGCACCTGGTGGCCCTGCGGGAGGCGGCCGACGCCGCGCACGAACGGCTGGCCGCGCAGAACGCGGAGTTCCACGACGTGTGCGGTGACCTGCACGCGGGAACCGAGACCG
>Ga0335085_10013916_pt1 | contig 11768 bp, 10 predicted proteins | sample Lox_Sample_45_FD_206712 | JGI IMG/M metagenome (GOLD analysis project Ga0335085, IMG submission 206712) | Soil microbial communities from Loxahatchee National Wildlife Refuge, Florida, United States - Lox_Sample_4.5 | ecosystem: Environmental > Terrestrial > Soil > Wetlands | place: USA...
TCTTCACTAGACAAACTCCTCGCGGATCAGGACCGAACTATACGCTGTATTGCGGCTCTAATCAGACAATTGTGTGCTCAGCCCGACTCATCGCCGTGAGCGCGGTCACATGGAGGTGATGACTGGCTCTGATCTTGGGATCATTCGGCAATGCCACCGGGCGTATCAGAAACCGGCGACCCTCAGGAGCGTTTTACTGGAGCAACTGCGAACCATCCATAACCAGAAGGATTGGCTTGTGCCGGAAAATACCGCCGTGGAAGGGCTGACTGCGGAACCAGGCCAGATGGAGGGACCGCAGCGGAAATCATTCCGTGGGTCAGCTGGCCTATCACCTGATTTTCTGGAACCGCGAGGAACTGGCCAGATTCAAAGGCGAGCCCCCTGCGAAATATAGCGGCAAAAACGACGATACCTTCAACACCTTCGACAGCAAGATGTGGACTGAGGCCGTGCAGCAGCTCGACCAGGTCCTGACCGAATGGGAACAAGCGGTCAGCGCCGCAGACGATAAGAAGTTAGAACCTGGGCTCCGACGATCGAGCGCATCGGCACGCACAACGCCTACCATATCGGCCAGATCGTCTATGTCCGCAAGCTGCAGGGATCCTGGGATCCGGAGAAGGGCGTGAAGTAAGTTCATCAACGGGTGGTGTTAGGGGGAAGCATCTTCCAGAGCATTTGGCGCAGGATGCCGAGCCAGAGCCGCGCGTCTTCCGCAGAAAGATTCATGCGACGCACAAGTTTTCTGATCTTCTCTTCCGCAAGGACGGATGGTTTGAGGTACCCGCTCGTACCGAGCGCATCGAGCATTACGGCGGTGAGGCGATCAAGGTCGGCGGCTGTTGCTCCTGAGTCTTTTGTCTTTTTCTCAGAGCGACTTGATTCACGCACCAGCTCGTAGAGGCAAAGGGCAACGGCGTGTGCCAGGTTGAGCGATGGCTGCTTCCCGGTCGTGGGAATGTATATCAGCCACTGGCAGTAGCTGAGGTCCTGATTGGAGAGGCCGCGCTTTTCCGATCCGAAAAGGAGCGCAACCCGTCCCCCTCGGAGCGACTTATGGAGAGAAGCCCCGCCTTCCTGGAGCGGCCGAAGTTCATGATCAAGCTCTCGATTGTGTCCGCTCGTGGTTCCGACGACCAGCGTGCAATCGGCGACTGCCTCCGCAACATTGTTGTATTCCTGAGCGTCCTTCAATAAAGCGGACGCTCCTACAGCGGACTTTGCTTCGCGAAAGGCTGGATCGTAGGGATTGACCACTCGCAGGTGAGTGAATCCGAAATTGCTCATGGCCCGGGCCACGGAACCAATATTGAGCGGGTTGCGCGTGGCAACGAGGACGATATAGAGCCGCGTGCGAAAGGAACTGGAGGCTGTGGGTGTCTTTTTCTTCGTCATTGTTTCACCGGGCGTTACCGCGGTTTCCACGGGATCGAGCGTCTCAATGCTCGCCGAGGTGCACTCGATTGTACGATTCTGCGCAGGCGGCTGTGGACTTGCGGTGACCTCACGCAAGACTATTTTCACCTACTTCGATATGCTGGGCGCACATGGCAGCGACCAGTTGCAATGATTCTGTGATCAGAATCCTTGGGGTTTCCTTCGTCTTGTCCGGTGTCACGCTCCTCTCCGAGCTGAACCTGGAAGTGCGGCGAGGGGAGACCCTGGTATTGCTGGGACGCAGCGGTTCGGGAAAAACTACCACCCTTAAGCTGGTGAACCGGCTGCTGTCTCCCACGAGCGGGGAAGTGTATGTAAACGGCGTGGCTAACGCCAGGGCTGACCTGATTCGATTGCGTCGCAGTATCGGCTACGTCATTCAGGATGTCGGCCTGTTTCCCCACTTCACCGTAGAACGCAACATCGGACTGGTGCCTGAGATCGAGGGCTGGCCTGAAGAACGAATCCGCGCGCGGGTGCAGGAGTTGCTGCAGGTTGTGGGCCTCGATCCTCAAATGGCGGCTCGCTATCCGCACCAGCTATCGGGCGGGCAGAGGCAGCGTGTCGGAGTAGCTCGGGCGCTGGCTGCGGACCCGTCAATCCTGCTTATGGACGAGCCTTTCGGCGCGCTCGATCCGCTCACTCGCGACGAATTGCAGCGCGAGTTCCTGGCCTTGCAGCGACGGCTGCACAAGACCGTTGTCTTTGTCACCCATGACCTTCGCGAAGCCTTGCTGCTGGGCTCGCGCATCGCGCTGATGGAAGCGGGACGCCTGGTCACCGTGCTTGCGCCACAGGAGTTCCTGCGCTCCACCGATCCGCTGGCGTCTGCCTATGTGCGGGCGTTCGGCGATGGACTGCCGCCGAGTGCAGATCGAGGTATCTCATGAACGTTCTTCAATTTATGTTGCAGAACCGCAGCCAGGTGCTGGAACTCACGCTCGAGCACCTGTGGCTGGTCGGGATTTCCACCTTGCTTGCGATGGCCGTCGGAATACCGCTGGGTATCGCGATTGCGCATCGCCCGCGGCTGAACCAGCCGGTGCTGGCGAGTGCCAATATCATTCAGACCGTTCCCAGCCTTGCGCTATTCGGATTTTTGCTGCCCGTGCCGTGGCTGGGAGAACGTGCCGACCGGCTCGCGATCCTGGCGCTTGCTCTTTATGCGTTGTTGCCGTTGATCCGCAACACCTACACCGGAATCCGCGCAGTTGACCCCGCGGTGGTGGAAGCCGGCCGCGGCATGGGGCTTACCGATTCACAGCTGTTGTTTCAGGTGGAGCTGCCACTTGCCATGAGCGTGATTCTGTCTGGTGTGCGGGTGGCCGTGGTTATTTCCGTGGGATTGGCAACGATTGCGGCCGCGATCGGAGCCGGCGGATTGGGAGAATTCATTTTCCGGGGCCTGGCTATGGTAGACAACAACGTTATTCTTGCCGGAGCGATTCCCGCCGCGATTATGGCGCTGGTCGCGGATCTCAGCGTGGGATGGCTGGAGAGGCGATTGCGCCCGCGATGAGCAAGCGTCTCCCGATTCTTTGCCTTCTCGCTGTGTCCGCGGCATTCCTCGTGCTTCCTTCCTGTTCGCCCTCTCGTTCCAATCGCATCGTGATCGGCTCGAAGAACTTTACCGAGTCCTTCATTTTGGGCGAACTGATGGCACAGCAGGTCGAGGCGCACACCACCCTGAAAGTGGAGCGGCGGTTCTACCTCGCAGGAACCTACATCTGCCAGCAGGCGATGCTCTCCGGCCGCATCGACATGTATCCGGAATACACGGGCACGGCACTCACCGCCATTCTCAAGCAGAAGGCGAATGGCGATACTGAGGAACAGGTGTATCAGCGAGTGAAACGTGAATACGAACGGCGCTTCGAATTGACCCTCGGCTCCGGGTTCGGATTCAACGATACGTTTGCGATGGAAATCCGCGGGGAAGATGCCCGTCGCCTGGATATCACGACACTGTCCCAGGCGGCGGAATACGCGCCACACTGGCGCGCCGGCTTCGGCTACGAGTTCATGGAGCGCCCCGACGGTTATCGCGGCCTGGCCGCGGCCTACGGCCTGCATTTTGCCGGGAAGCCACGCGTCATGGATCTGGGCCTGCTGGCCCGGGCGCTGCACGATCATCAGATTGACCTGGCCGCGGGGAACACCACAGACGGCCTGATTCCCGCATTCGATCTGTTCGTTCTAAAAGATGACCGGCACTATTTCCCTCCGTACGAGGCCGTACCCGTCCTCCGCGAGCAGGTCTTACGCGAACATCCAGAAGTGGCTCACGCCCTGATCGGGCTCGGGGGGAAGATTTCTGATGAAGAGATGCAGCGGCTGAATTATGCTGTCGACGGCCAACATCGTGATGTGAAAGAAGTTGTGCGCGAATTCCTGCGAGCCAAGGGATTGGCGCCGTAAATCTGTCCTCGATTTTCCCGTGACCGGAGCCGGCAGGACGAAAGAACCTGGGGGCAGCTTGTAAAAAAACCGGGTTTTACCTGCGACCACGGTCAATCGTTTGTCATCCAAGGTAACACCGCGCAGTCGTACTCGGGTTGCTGTTGCAGCTGCGGCACTTCATTGGCCAGGGTAGGAGGCCCAAATGCTCGCCACGAAAAGCGACGTCGTGGTTCGTGATGAGCTGATGGAGCGCCTGTTCGAAGCGCGCCGGCAGAGCGACGCACTGTTCGGCCTTGTCCGCTCGGACTCTCTGTATGAGCGACCGATTCCTGAGCGCCACCGCATCATATTTTATGTGGGTCATCTCGAAGCATTCGATTGGAATCTGCTCCACGAAAACATCTTCGGCCTCAAGAGCTTTCATCCTGAATTCGACCGCCTGTTCGCCTTCGGTATTGATCCCGTCGTCGTCGGCCTCCCCAGTGACCAGCCTTCCGATTGGCCCTCCGTCGACAGCGTGCGCGAGTACGTAGCGAGAATTCGGGCCACCCTTGACCGCAAGCTCGCGGACGGCGCGCTGGAATCCGACAGGCACACAGCTCATGATTTTTCTGTGGACACGTTGCTCGAGGTCGCGGTGGAGCATCGACTGATGCATGTGGAGACGCTTGCCTACATGCTGCATCAACTGCCGCTCGAGAAGAAGGTGCGGCAAGCAGGGGCGCAGAGTCCCGCTTCGTCCCCTGTCTTTCCACGAATGGTTGACGTGGCCGCCGGCGTGGCGACGCTTGGTCTCCGCCGCGATTCACAAATCTTCGGCTGGGACAACGAGTTTGAGGCCAACACAGTCAACGTCCCCGCATTTGCCATCGATCAGTACAAAGTCACAAACCGGCAGTATCTCGAATTCATGGCTGCCGGCGGGTACGAAAAGCGGAGTTTCTGGAACGGAGAAGATTGGAACTGGAAGAATGCGGACGGAATGGATCATCCCGCGTTCTGGGAAAAGGCCGGCGATGGCTGGATGTACCGCGGCATATTTGACGAAGTTCCACTCCCGCTGGATTGGCCCGTTTATGTGAGCCATGCCGAGGCAAGCGCATACGCGAAGTGGGCAGGGAAGTCGCTTCCCTCCGAAGCGGAGTGGCATCGCGCCGCCTACGGCAGCGCCGACGAGCGCGAGCGAATGTATCCGTGGGGAAATGCCCATCCCAGTGCCGCATTCGGCAATTTCGATTTTCAGCGCTGGGACCCTGCGCCAGTGAATGCGTTTCCGGAAGGCCGCAGCGCGTTCGGGGTGGACGGCATGTTGGGCAACGGATGGGAATGGACCTCCACCGCCTTTTCTCCGTTCCCTGGTTTCAAGGCGTTTCCCTTTTATCCTGGCTACTCGGCTAATTTCTTTGACGGCCGCCATTTCGTCATGAAGGGTGGCTCGGCGCGCACGGCCGCCTGCATGCTCCGGCCCACGTTTCGTAACTGGTTTCAACCCCATTACCAGTATGTGTACGCGGGATTCCGCTGTGTAAACCGCTGACGTGTAAATTTCGGATCGGAGGATCGGAAATGCTTGTCCACGCCGTTACCACCAACGCCACGTATGAATTTGCCTCCGACGTGCGTGCCGGACTCACCCGTGCCGGCCAGAAGGAACTAGCCTCCAAGTATCTGTACGATGACGTGGGTTCGGCGCTGTTCGAAGTGATCAGCCGTCTGCCCGAATACGGCCTTACCCGGGCGGATGAACGGGTTCTGCGCCGGCACGCCAGCGACATCGTCGATCGCCTGGACATGCCGGTGGCGGTCGCCGAGTTGGGCAGCGGCAGCGGCAAGAAGACCCGCTGGCTGCTGGAAGCCCTGTGTAGAAAGCAACGAACGTTCTACTATCCCGTGGAAATCTCGCGCACCGCATTGGCCATGTGCGAGCGCGAACTCAGCGACATCGATGCAATCAGCATTGTCGGTTTCGAGCGCGAATACCTCGACGGACTGCTGGAAGTGGCCGCCCACCGGAAAGCCGGTCAGCATTTCTGCGTGCTGTTCCTCGGAAGCACCATAGGCAACTTCGATCGCCCGGCCGGTGAGAAGTTTCTGACTCAGGTGCGGCAGATTCTGCAGCCCGGCGATTCATTGTTGCTCGGAACAGACCTGGAAAAGCCCAGCACGCAACTCATCCCGGCCTACGATGACGAGCTGGGAGTGACGGCAGCTTTCAATCTCAACCTGCTGGCGCGCATCAATCGCGACCTCGACGCCAATTTCGATCTGCGGCATTTCTCCCACCTGGCAATGATCAATCGCGAGGCCCGGAGCGTTGAGATGCACTTGCGATCAAACCGGCGACAGACCGTGACCATTGCAGCGGCGGACCTTGAGGTGGAATTTCTGGAAGGCGAAACCATATGGACGGAGAGCAGCCACAAGTATTCGATCGATGAAATTTTCGGCATGGCGCACCATGCCGGTTTCCGCTGCGAGGCGCAGTGGGTCGACCAGCAATGGCCCTTTGCCGAGAGTCTGCTCACTGCGGAGTGAGCGCAGCGGTTCTTCCAGATAAAATGGGTAGCTGCCTGGGAGAGGGCTGAACGTCCTTATAATCTCGGGGAAGACGGAGGAGGGTCGATGCCAGAAAGATGCACCCATCTTGACCAGATCAAAATCCGGGAAACCAACAAGCATGTCTGTGAGGACTGCGTGAAAACCGGCGACACCTGGGTTCACTTGCGCCTGTGTCTGATTTGCGGGCATGTTGGTTGCTGTGATTCATCGAAGAATAAACATGCCACGAAACACTTCCACAAGACCAAACACCCTCTGATGCGCTCCATCGAGCCAGGAGAAGCATGGATGTGGTGTTACGTGGACGAGATTATGCCGGGGGAACTCGTAGCCTGAGTTCATTTCACCCCGGTGCGTTCCTTGCGCTGCCGCGGACTTAGTTGGGCTTTCTGGAGTACTTCCTGCGTTACCAAGGCTGAAAGCGATCATGGCAAAGCCGATCTTACTGAGTGTAGACGACGACTCCGACGTTTTACGCGCGATCGAGCGTGACCTGCGCTCGCAATATGGTGCCGAGTATCGGGTGATCGGAAGCGATTCCCCCGTGGCAGCGCTCGAACTTCTCAAGCAGTTGAAGGTTCGCAACGACGGCGTCGCCCTGCTGCTGGCGGACCAGCGTATGCCGCAATTGGACGGAGTGGGATTCCTGCAGGAGGCAAGGCAGATTTTTCCTGAAGCCAAACGGGCGCTGCTCACTGCCTATGCCGACACCAACGCCGCGATCAGCGCCATCAATCAGGCCAGCATCGACTACTTTTTTCTGAAGCCGTGGGACCCGCCCACAGAACATCTCTATCCGCAATTGGACGACTTGCTGGGCGACTGGCAGGCTTCCTACCGGCCGGCCTATCAGGGAATTCGCGTGCTGGGAACCCGGTGGTCACCGCGATCCTATGAGTTGCGCGATTTTCTGGCGCGCAACCACGTTCCCTATCAGTGGATCGATGTTGAACTCTCGGCCAACGATCCGGAAACCAAGCGCCTGCTCGAGGCGCTGGGTCCGGAAGCCAGCGGCCTTCCGGTCGTGTTGTTCCCGGATGGAACCAAATTGCTGGAGAGCGCACCGGCGGAAGTGGCCCAAAAGGTTGGTCTGCGGACCCGTGCGCAAACGGATTTTTACGATCTGGCGATCGTCGGTGGCGGCCCGGCGGGACTGGCGGCCGCGGTGTATGGCGCCTCGGAAGGCTTGCATACAGTGATGGTGGAACGCGAAGCGCCCGGCGGCCAGGCCGGAATGAGCTCGCGGATCGAGAACTATCTTGGGTTTCCGAGCGGCCTTAGCGGCGGGGATCTGGCGCGCCGGGCGGTGGTGCAGGCGCAGCGTTTTGGAGTGGAAATTCTCTCGCAGGAAGCGGTCGGCATCCGCACCGAGGGCCCGTACCGCATCATCAAGCTGGCTGACAGCAACGAGATTTCCTGCCACGCTCTCATGATCGCCACCGGCGTGCAATGGCGGCGGCTCGAGGCCGAAGGCGTCGCACGCCTGCAAGGCGCGGGTGTCTACTATGGCGGTGGTGCGACTGAAGCCCTTTCCTGCAGGGGAGAAATCGTCTACGTGGTGGGCGGCGCGAATTCTGCCGGGCAAGCGGCCATGAACTTCGCCAAGTATGCGGACCGCGTCGTCATCCTCGTGCGCGGCGGTTCTCTTGCCAGCACCATGTCTCAATATCTGATTGATCAGGTCAAGGCCACTCCGAAGATTCAGCTGTGGACGCACGCCAGCGTCGCCGAGGTGCACGGCGAAACTCATCTGGAAGAAGTTTCAGTGCTATGTTCCGACACGAACAAAGTGGAGCGCGTGCCGGCTAGCGCGATGTTCATTTTTATAGGGGCTTTGCCACGTACCGATTGGCTGGCGGGCGTGGTGGAGCGCGACGACCGCGGATTTATTCTCACTGGTCCCGACCTGATGCACGGGAGCCAGCGGCCGAAAGGTTGGGGACTCGACCGCGATCCTTTCCTGCTGGAAACCAATGTTCCCGGCATCTTTGCCGTGGGAGATGTGCGCCACGGCTCAGTCAAACGCGTGGCGTCGGGAGTCGGAGAAGGATCGGTAGCTGTGCAATTCATCCATCAGTATCTGAGCAAGGTCTAAATGGTCGAAAACTCGGAACTACTGCGCGTGCCGGTCTTCGCCGATCTGCCCGAGGAGCAGATCGCCTGGTTCCTCAGCCAATCGCAGGAAGTGCATTTGCACCCGGGGGAAATCTATGTTCGCGAGAATGATCCGGCTGACGCCATGATGGTGGTTCTCGAGGGAGAGCTACAGGCTCGCCGGGAAATGGGCGGAGAAATCATTGTGGTTTCCAGCAAAGCCGGTGCCGTTACCGGCGTTCTTCCCTTCTCGCGGATGAAACAGGCCACTGTTACCGGCCGCGCCGTCACGGAAAGCAGACTCTTGCGGTTTCCCGCGGCGCAGTTTCCTGAACTGGTGCAGAGAATGCCGGTGCTGGCCCAGCGCCTTGTGGGGCTGATGTCCGATCGCATTCGCGAGTTTACTCGCATCGAGCAACAGCGCGACCGGCTGGCCGCCTTGGGAAAGCTTTCTGCCGGGCTGGCGCATGAACTCAACAATCCTGCCTCCGCCGCCAAACGCGCCACCAGCCAGCTGCGCGACATTCTCAAGAAAATCAAGAACGCAAGTCATGACCTCGGCAGGCGTGATCTTACCGCTGCACAGAAATCCGAGATTGAGAAGCTGGAGACGTCGTTTACACAATCGGACGGCACACCGCCAGACGCATTGACCATCAGCGACCTGGAAGACCGCATTGATTCCCTGTTGCGCAGTCATGGTCAGAGCGACCTGTGGCAGCTGGCCGCCGGCCTGGCGCGAAGAAACGTCAAGCCGGCGGTGCTGGAGCAGTTGTTCGGCGCTCTGGATGCGGGCACGGCACGGGCAGCGCTGGTGAGAATTTCCGCTTCAGTGGAGGTCGCGGACCTGCTGAATGAAATCGAGAGCAGCACATCGCGCATCTCCGATCTCGTCCGCGCCATCAAAGAATACACCTTCATGGATCAGGCTCCGGTACAGAACGTGGACATCGTGAAGAGCCTCGAAACTACGCTCACCATTCTGAATCACAAACTGAAACGCGGCGTTACGGTGCAGCGCGAGTATCACCCCGTCCCTCTGCTGGTGAACTCGTTCGGCAGCGAACTGAGCCAGGTTTGGACGAACATCATCGATAACGCCATCGACGCGATGGGCGGCAAAGGCGAGCTGCGGGTGCGCACTTTTCGCGATGATGCCTGTGTTGTAGTCGAGATCGGCGACAACGGCCCCGGCATTTCGCAGGAAGTGCAGGCGCATATCTTTGAACCGTTTTTCACGACCAAAGGAGTCGGCGAAGGAACCGGCCTCGGCCTCGATACAGCGCAGCGCATCGTGAAAAAGCACCGCGGCACGATCCAGGTGACCTCGAGGCCCGGAGACACGCGTTTTCAGATATGGCTTCCCCTGGCCGAAGCAACCAATTAAACGAAAGAATTAGCGTACCTAGCGGAGGAACTCATGAGCGCTGGATTCGCCTTACTGTGGGTATTCGGAATCGGAGTCGTGGCAGGACTGCGATCCTTGACCGCGCCTGCAGTCGTAGCATGGGCCGCGCATCTCGGTTGGATCAATCTCCACGGTACTCATCTGGCGTTGATGGGGTCGGCTTGGGCCGTCGCCATCTTCACACTTTTGGCGCTGGCTGAACTCCTAGCCGATCAACTGCCCTCGACCCCTTCTCGCACGACGGCCGTTCCGCTGACTGCGCGAATCATCACGGGTCTGCTGACGGGCGCATGTCTGGCTGTCGCCGGCGGTGTGGCGCTGTGGCTGGGCGCAGTAGTGGGAGCGATCGGTGCCATCGTTGGAGCCTTCGGCGGTTACCGGGCCCGGGTTGGGCTGGTGCGGGCGCTTCGTGTTGCGGATTTTGTCATTGCCGTTCTCGAAGATCTCGTCGCCATCGGACTGGGTTTGTTGCTGGTTTCCAGATTTTGAGATTCTTCGCCAGGTTTACGGATGACCACTCCGCCATACGACGCCATTGTGATCGGCGCAGTCCATCTGCTGGTCGCCACTTGCGGGACGGCACCTTTACGCACCCATCCTTACCGAGTCCCTGAATAACCTGTTCACCGTTATGTACGCCAAGCCGTAGAGATTCGCATAAGCCTTTCACAATCTGCTGATTAAGACTGGACGATGCGAGATTCTGTCCTACCTTCGGCTACGTCCAAACCTCGAATAACCCCATTGTTTACACAGCGATTACATGCTTCTAACCAACCTTTTACCCACCCAAGAGCTTCACGACTCTACTATTCAAGGCGTGAGGGGAGGTCAGCGGAACTGCCACGGAAAATCATCCGTGATCGGTTCCGGTTTGACCCGGCATCACTTGGCGGTGGTGCCAGCAGCGGGGCTCAAGACAGAGCTCTCCCCCGGAGTCCCGCTGATCTTCTTGGCAAGCGCAAATCGGAAACCTTTTAGAGCGCTAACCAGCATCACAACCAGCACAAGCTGGCGTGCCCTCAGTGAGTTAGGCGATCTGGAAAGTGTCCGATTCGTCCGCGGAGGGAAGATGCCGGTAAGCAGCCCCCCAGCTGAACCCACCCAATCAAAAACCATCTGGATTGACCTGGAGAATTCTCCCCACGTCCCTTTTTTCCGCCCGATCGTAGCGGAACTCGAACGCCGCGGCCACAAAGTGATGGTCACCGCGCGGGACTGTTTCCAAGTGTGCGAACTGGCCGACCTGTTCCAGATGAAATACAAGCGAGTGGGACGGCACTACGGGAAGAACATAGCTTCCAAGTTCGCCGGCCTCGGCGTCCGCACCCTGCAAATGACGCCACAGGTGCTGCGACAGAAGCCGGACCTTGCGGTTTCCCACGGGTCGCGTTCGATGTTTTTTCTGGCTTCTTGCCTGCGGATCCCCACGTTAACCATTCTCGACTACGAGTATGTCCGCTGGATGAACTTCGTGCAAAGCTCGTGGATCATGGTTCCCGAGATAGTCCCGGAGACGGCGGCGTCATCGTTCGGCGTGCCCTCGGACCACCTGCTGCGTTACCCGGGAATTAAGGAAGACGTATATGCGCCAGCCTTCGTTCCTGACCCCTCGTGCCGCCGCCGGCTGGGATTTTCAGAGGATGAGATCGTCGTTACCATTCGGCCTCCGGCTTCCGAAGCGCATTATCACAATCCTGAAAGCGAGAAGCTGCTGGGCGCCGTATTTCAGCTGGTCGAATCCCAACCGGGAATCAAGGGAATACTCCTGCCGCGCACGGCCAAGCAGGAAGCTGAGCTGCGCAGAGGCTGGCCCAGGTTATTCCAGTCGGGGAAACTGCGGGTGCTGGACCACGTGGTGGACGGA
>Ga0335085_10013917_pt1 | contig 11767 bp, 11 predicted proteins | sample Lox_Sample_45_FD_206712 | JGI IMG/M metagenome (GOLD analysis project Ga0335085, IMG submission 206712) | Soil microbial communities from Loxahatchee National Wildlife Refuge, Florida, United States - Lox_Sample_4.5 | ecosystem: Environmental > Terrestrial > Soil > Wetlands | place: USA...
AAGCTCACGCTCACCACCGCCGCCAGGGCCACCTGGGGTCCGGTCCCCCACGGGAAGACGAGCCCGGCACCGGCGACCATCACCGGGAGCAGGAGCGTCGGCATGAGCGGGTCGGCGGTGTAGTAGCCGTTGACGGAGACGACGATGCAGGTGAGGCTCCACGCCCCGACCGCCACCGTCGTGCTGCGCTGCCAGCCCGACCGGCTACTGACGGCAATCAGCCCGACGGCGATCGCCTGCAGCAGCGCGCCGGCCAGCTTGAGCAGGATGAAGTCGTAGGGGACGTGGGGCGTGAGCCGGAAGTCGGACAGGGCGCTGAGCACCAGGCCGGTGATCGAGAGGTAGAGCAGCCGCCGCATGCGCACGACGACGAGCGGCCCCGTTTCCTCACGTAGTGCTTCGCGAATCGTGGGCAAGCGAGCACCGGGCATTTGACCCCCCGTACCGCAAGGATCATGCCTTGTGCCGTATGTGACCACAGGAAGGATTCAGCGCGCCAAACGCGCTTCCAGCGTCACCCAGTGGTCAGTGGTGCAACGTTCTGTGGCCAGCCCGCCAGGCGGGGGGTCGGGGGACCGAATCGGGGGTCGGGGGTCAGTGACCGCCTCCTGGCCCCCGCCCCCTGACCCCGCCCCTCACACCCCGAGGGCCTTCAGCCGGCGCTCGACGTTCCGGGGCGAGGTGCCGCCGATGGCGCGCCGCCGCATGACGGCGGCTTCCTGGGTGAGCCAGCGGCGGACGTCACGCCGGAAGGCCGGAGAGAAGTCGCGCAGCTCGGTGAGGCTGAAATCCTCCAGCGTGCGCCCCTGTGTGATGGCGACCTGGATGATCGCGCCGACGATGCCGTGCGCCTGGCGGAAGGGTACGCCCTTGGTCGCCAGGTAGTCGGCCAGCTCGGTGGCCAGCGTGTAACCGGCGGCGGCGGCGGCGCGCATGCGGTCGGCGCGGATTCGCAGCCGCGGGACCAGGGCGACCAGGACCTCGAGCGAGGTCCGGATGGTGTCGACGCTGTCGAACACCGGGGCCTTGTCCTCCTGAAGGTCGCGGTTGTACGCCAGCGGCAGGCCCTTCAGGACGGTCAACAGGTTGACCAGGTTGCCGTACAGGCGCCCGCTCTTGCCGCGGATCAGCTCGGCGACGTCGGGGTTCTTCTTCTGCGGCATCATCGAGCTGCCGGTCGCGAAGGCGTCGGGCAGATCGACGAAGCCGAACTGCTGCGACGACCACAGCACCACCTCGTCGGCGAAGCGGCTCAGATGCATGCCGAGGATGGCGAGCGCAGCGAGCAGCTCGGCGGCGAAGTCACGGTCGCTGACCGCGTCGAGGCTGTTCTCGCTCACCGCATGGAAGCCGAGCTGGCGGGCGACGAAACGGCGGTCGATCGGGAAGGTGGTCCCGGCGAGCGCCCCGGCGCCGAGCGGCAGGATGTCGGTGCGCGTCAGGCAATCCGCCAGGCGCGCGTCGTCGCGCGCCAACATCTCGACGTAGGCGAGCAGGTGATGCGCGAACAGGATCGGCTGCGCGGGTTGCAGGTGCGTATAGCCGGGCATGATGGCATCGATGTGTTTGCGCGCCAGCGTGCCGAGGGCGCGCTGCAGCGCCGCGAGCCCGGCCCGGATCACCCGGATCGCGTCGCGGACATACATGCGGAGGTCGAGCGCGATCTGGTCGTTGCGGCTGCGGGCGGTGTGCAGCTTGCCGCCGGCCGGCCCGATCTTCTCGATCAAGCGGCGCTCGATCGCCATGTGGATGTCCTCGTCCTCGGGGCGGACGCGGAACCGGCCGCCGTCGAGCTCGCGCTTGATCGCGCGCAGCCCGCCGACGATGCGCTGCGCATCGCGCTGCGGGACGATGCCCTGTTTGGCCAGCATCCGGCAGTGCGCGATGCTGCCGTCGACATCGTACGGGTAGAGCCGGCAGTCGACTGGATACGAGGTCGTGAAGGCCTCGACCAGGGGATGCGTCGCTTCGGCCATGCGGCCGGCCCAGGCCTTTGGTGCCGTGCGCGCGTGGGCGCGTGGGCGCGGGCTGGCACCGCCAGAGCGGCGCGGAAGGGACCGTCGGGGTCGCCGTTGTGCCATCGTATCGGGGTCAGTAAACCGCGGTGCTGCTCGGCGCCCGTGCGCAGGCGCACATGGGCGCACCCGCGCACGCGCTCACGCCTTCTCCACCAGGGCGCGGATGCGCAGGCGCAACGCGTTGAGACGGATGAAGCCCTCCGCGTCGGCTTGGCGGTAGACCGTGTCGTCCTCGAAGGTCGCCACCTCGGGGTTGTACAGCGAGCGGGCGGACTTGCGCCCGGTCACGATGACGTTGCCCTTGTAGAGCTTGAGGCGGGCGGTGCCGGTGACCGCGCGCTGCGCGTCGTCGACGGCGGCCTGCAGCATGTGGCGCTCGGGCGCGAACCAGTAGCCGTAGTACACCATCTCGGCGTAGCGCGGGATGAGGCCGTCGCGCAGGTGCATGACCTCGCGGTCGAGGGTGATCGACTCGACCGCGCGGTGGGCGACGTGCAGCAGCGTCCCTCCCGGCGTCTCGTAGACGCCGCGCGCCTTCATGCCGACATAGCGGTTCTCGACCATGTCGACCCGCCCGATGCCGTGGCGGCCGCCGATCTGGTTGAGGCGGGCGAGCAGCGCGGCGGGCGACAGCGCCTCGCCGTCGACGCGCACCGGATTGCCGCCCTCGAAGTCGATCTCGACGTACTCGGCTTTGTCGGGCGCCTTCTCCGGCGCGACCGTGAGCACGAACATGTCCTCGTACGGTTCGCGCCAGGGGTCCTCGAGGATCCCGCCCTCGTAGCTGATGTGCAGCAGGTTGCGGTCGGTGCTGTACGGCTTCTCGCGCGTTACCGGTACCGGGATCCCCTTCTGCTCGGCGTAGGCGATGAGCTTGGTGCGCGAGGTGAGGTCCCAGATGCGCCACGGCGCGATGACGCGAATGCCGGGCTCGAGGGCGTAGTAGGTCAACTCGAAGCGGACCTGGTCGTTGCCCTTGCCGGTGGCGCCGTGCGAGACCGTGTCGGCGCCTTCGCGGCGGGCGACGGCGATCTGATGCTTGGCGATCAACGGCCGCGCGATGGAGGTCCCGAGCAGGTAGACGTGCTCGTAGACGGCGCCGGCGCGCAGCATGGGAAAGACGAAGTCGCGGACGAACTCCTCGCGCAGATCCTCGATGTAGACCGCCGACGCGCCGCACTGCTGGGCCTTGGCCCGCGCCGGCTCGAGCTCCTCGCCCTGGCCGAGATCGGCGCAGAAGGCCACCACCGGCACCTGGTAGCGCTCGATGAGCCAGGTCAGGATGACCGAGGTATCGAGGCCGCCCGAATAGGCGAGGACGATCTTCTTCGGCGTCTGCTCCATGCGTCGATGCCCCAAGACAAAAGCGTGACCGGTGAGGCGGTGACCGGTGACCAGTCCGTGCTGCCCGGCTCCGTACCGGTCACTGGTCACGGTTCTTTTTTCAGTGTCTCCCCATCTGCTGGTTCAGCCAGACGAGCACGCCCTTCTGGACGTGCAGCCGGTTCTCCGCCTGATCGAAGACGATCGACTGCGGCCCATCGATGACCTCGTCGCTGATCTCCTCGCCGCGATGGGCCGGCAGGCAGTGCATGACCACCGCGTCGGGCTTGGCGAGGCGCAGCGCGGCGCCGTTGACCTGGTAGTCGCGGAAATCGCGCCGGCGTTGCGCGGCCTCGGATTCCTGACCCATGCTCGCCCACACGTCGGTGTAGATCACATCCGCGTCGCGCAGCGCTTCGGCGGCATCGTGGGTGAGCTGGATGGTGGCGCCTTCGGCACGCGCCGCGTCGACGGTGGCCGGGTCGGGCTCGTAGCCGCGCGGGCAGCCGAGCGCCAAGGCGAAGTTGAAGCGCGGCGCCACCGCGATCCACGAGTTGGCGACATTGTTGCCGTCGCCGAGCCAGGCGACGCGCATGCCGTCGAGGCGGCCGCGCCGCTCGATCAGCGTGAAGCAGTCGCTCAGCACCTGGCAGGGATGGCGCATGTCGGAGAGGCCGTTGAGCACCGGCACCCGCGCGTGGGTGGCGAGCTCGACGAGCGTCTGATGCGCGTTGGTGCGCGCCATGATGAAGTCGACCCAGCGCTCGAGGTTGCGCGCGATATCGGCCACCGACTCGCGCTCGCCGAGGCGGATGTCGGCGGGCGTCAGGTAGACGGCGTAACCGCCGAGCTGGGTCATGCCGACTTCGAAGGTCACCCGCGTGCGCAGACTCGGCTTCTCGAAGATCATCGCCAGCGTCTTGCCGGCGAGCAGCGCCGGCCGCTGACCGGCCTTCAGGTCGCGCTTCAGGCGCGCCGACAGGTGAAGAATCTCGTCGAGCTCGGAACGGCTCAGCGCGTTGAGGGTGAGGAAGTCGCGCTTCATGCCGCCAGCACCCGATCGATGATGGCGAGCGCCTCGTCGACCTCCGCGCCGCTGACGGTGAGCGGTGGGGTGAGGCGCAGCACGTTGCCGGCGGTGCAGTTGATGATGAGCCCGTTGGTGCGGCAGCGGTCGACGATCGCCGCCCCCGCCTCGCGGAGCACGGCGCCGACCAGCAGCCCGCGGCCGCGCACGGCTTCGATGATCGGATGCGTGGCAGCGAGCTGCTGCAGCCCGGCGCGCAGGCGCTCACCCATGGCGAGACAGTTGGCCAGCACCCCCTCGCTCTCGAGCGTCTCCATGACCGCCAGACCGGCGGCGCAGGTGAGCGCGTTGCCGCCGAACGTCGACCCGTGCGAGCCGCTGTCGAACGCCGCCGCGGCAGGCTTGGCGGCGAGCATCGCGCCGATCGGCACCCCGCCGCCGAGGCCCTTGGCGAGCGTCATGATGTCGGGCGTGATGCCGCACTGCTCGTAGGCGAACAGCGTACCGGTGCGGCCCATGCCGGTCTGGATCTCGTCGAAGATGAGCAGCAGGTCATGCCGATCGCAGAGCGCACGCAGGTCGCGGAAGTACTCGGGCGCCGGCGCGACGATGCCGCCCTCGCCCTGGATGGGCTCGACCATGACGGCGATGGTGCGCGGCGTGAGCGCCGCTTCGATGGCGCCGGCGTCGTCGTAGGGCGCGTAGCGGAACCCCTGCTGGACGGGCTCGAAGCCGGTGCGGACCTTCTCCTGGCCGGTGGCGGCGATGGTGGCCAGCGTGCGGCCGTGAAACGAGTTGAAGGTGGTGACGATCTCGTAGCGGCCGTCGCCCACCGCATGGCCGTGCTTGCGCGCCAGCTTGATCGCCGCCTCGTTGGCCTCGGCGCCGCTGTTGCAGAGGAAGACGCGGTCGGCGAACGAGCGCTTGACGAGCTTCTCGGCCAGCCGCGCTTGCGGTTCGCAGTAGTGCAGGTTGGAGACGTGCAGGATGCGCTGGGCCTGCTCGGTGATGGCCTGGACGAGAGCGGGATGCCGGTGCCCGAGGTTGGTCACCACGGTGCTGGAGAAGAAGTCGAGATAGCTGCGCCCATCGGCGTCCCACACGCGCGCGCCCTCGCCCCGCACCAGGGCGAGGGGGGCCCGCGCGTAGGTGGGGAACAGGTAGCGGTCCGCGAGCGCGATGATGTCGTCGTTGGTCATCGCTCGGCCGCGCGGCGCGCCTCGCCGCGCAAGCGGCTGCTGCCGCGGCGGGGGAGGGTCCGCACCACCTCGGTGCCCACCCCCTCGCGGGTGAAGATCTCGAGCAGCACGGCGTGCCGGAGCCGGCCGTCGACGATGTGGGTCTTGCGGACGCCGTTCTTGAGCGCCTCGAGGCAGCACTCGACCTTGGGGATCATGCCCTCGCCGATCACGCCGCTGGCGATGAGCTGGCGCGCCCGGTCGTCGTCCAGGGTGGGGACGACGTTCCCGGTGTCGTCGCGGATGCCCTCTACATCGGTGAGCAGGATGAGCTTCTCCGCCCGCAGGGCCTCGGCGACCTTGCCGGCGACCAGATCGGCGTTGATGTTGAACGTCTCCCCCGTATCGCTGCCGCCGACCGGCGCGATCACCGGGATGATGTCGCTGCGGTCGAGCGTCTCGAGGACCATGGGGTTGATCGCCGCCACCTCGCCGACCATGCCGATGTCGACCTCCTCGTCCTTCTTCGCCCCCGGCGTGTTCATGCGCAGCTTGCGGGCGCGGATCAGCTCGCCGTCCTTGCCGGAGAGGCCCACCGCGTGGCCGCCGTGGCGGTTGATCAGGCTGACGATCTCCTTGTTGGTCTTGCCCACCAGCACCATCTCGACGACCTCCATGGTCGCCGGATCGGTGACCCGCATGCCGCGCACGAAGCGCGACGGGATGCCGAGCTGGCTGAGCATCTCGCCGATCTGCGGGCCACCGCCGTGTACGACCACCGGGTTCATGCCGACGAACTTGAGCAGCACGATGTCCTGCGCGAAGCTGCTCTTCAGCGCCTCGTCGACCATGGCATGGCCGCCGTACTTGACGACGATCGTCTTGCCCGCGAAGCGCTTGATGTAGGGCAGGGCGTCGAGCAGGACCTCGGCCTTGGTGATGAGGTCCTGCACTTGCAGAGGCGTGCGCGCCGCCATGTCAGACCCCGCCCTTCGACCGGGGCTGGGCGAACCGACGGCGGCACCGCGCCACGGACCCTGCCCGTTCGTGCGCGGCGTCCCGCAGCACGGTCCCGTGGCTCGCCTCCCACGGGCTACAGTATGTATCGGGAGAGGTCGTCATCCTTCACCACCGCCTCGAGCTTCGCGCGCACCTGCGCGGCGTCGATGACGACGTCCGCACCGCTCATTTCTGGCGCGTCGAAGGATATCTGGTCAAGCAGGCGTTCCATGACCGTGTGAAGACGGCGCGCGCCGATGTTCTCGGTGCGGTCGTTGACCCGCGCCGCCACGTCGGCGATCTCGGCGATGGCATCGTCGGTGAAGCGCAGTGTCACCCCCTCGGTGCGCATGAGGGCGACGTACTGCTTGAGCAGCGCGTTGGCCGGCTCGGTGAGGATGCGGATGAAATCGTCGCGGGTGAGCGCGTCGAGCTCGACGCGGATGGGGAAGCGGCCCTGGAACTCGGGGATGAGGTCGGACGGCTTGCTCATGTGGAAGGCGCCGGAGGCGATGAACAGGATGTGATCGGTGCGCACCATGCCGTGCTTGGTGTTCACCGTCGAGCCCTCGACGATGGGCAGCAGGTCGCGCTGGACTCCCTGGCGCGAGACATCGGGCCCCCCGAGCCCCTCGCGACTGGCGATCTTGTCGATCTCGTCGATGAAGATGATCCCCGACTGCTCGACCCGCCGGATCGCCTCCTTGGTCACCGCGTCCATGTCGAGCAGCTTGGTGGCCTCCTCCTGGGTGAACAGATCGAGCGCTTCGCGGACGGTGGCGAGCTGCTTCTTGGTCTGCTTGGGCAGCAGGTTGGCGAACACGTCCTTGAGCTGGAAGTTCATCTCTTCCATGCCCTGCGGGGTCAGCACCTCGAGCATGGGCATGGCGGTCTTGGTCACCTCGAGCTCCACCTGGCGCTCGTCGAGCCGCCCCTCGCGCAGCATGCGGCGCAGCTTGTCGCGCGTGCTGCCGGTGTCGGTGGCCGGCTCGCCCCCCATGGGCTGGATGCGGTGCGGCGGATCCGGGCTCGGCAGCAACAGCTCGAGCACGCGCTCCTCGGCGCGCTCGCGCGCGTGCAGCTGCACCTTGGCGCGCTCTTCCTCGCGCACCATGTTGATGGCGAGCTCGATGAGGTCGCGGATCATCGACTCGACGTCGCGCCCGACGTAGCCGACCTCGGTGAACTTGGACGCCTCGACCTTGAGGAAGGGCGCCTGGGCGAGCTTGGCCAGGCGGCGCGAGATCTCCGTCTTCCCCACCCCGGTCGGGCCGATCATGATGATGTTCTTCGGCGCGATCTCCTCGCGCAGGTCCTCGGGCACCTGCTGGCGCCGCCAGCGATTGCGCAAGGCGATCGCCACCGCGCGCTTGGCGTTGCGCTGCCCGACGATGTAGCGGTCGAGCTCGGAGACGATCTCGCGCGGGGTCATCTGGGTCATGCGGGCGGGGCGGTGCGCGTCAGGCCTCCAACGACTCGATGACGACCTGGTCGTTGGTGTAGATGCAGATCGACGCCGCGATCTTCATCGCCTCCTCGGCGATGGCCCGCGGGGCCAGCTCGCTGTGCGCCATCAGCGCGCGGGCGGCGGCGAGCGCATAGGGACCGCCGGAGCCGATGGCGGTCACCGGTTCGTCGGGCTCGATGATGTCGCCGCTGCCGGAGATCACCAGCAGCGCGTCGCGGCTGGCGGTGAGCAGCAGCGCTTCGAGACGGCGCAGGATGCGGTCGGTGCGCCAGTCCTTGGCCAGCTCGACCGCGGCGCGGGTGAGGTTGCCGTTGTGCTGGTCGAGCTTGGCCTCGAACTTGTCGAACAGGGTGAAGGCGTCCGCGCTGGCGCCGGCAAAGCCGGCGAGGATGCGCCCGCCGTGCAGGCGGCGGACCTTGCGCGCGCCGCGCTTCATCACCGCTTGCCCCAGGGTCACCTGGCCGTCGCCGGCCATGACGATCGCGCCGCGATGGCGCAAGGCCAAGATGGTGGTGCTGCGGATGTCCGACGCGGCCATGTCAGGCGACCCTAGCAGAATCGGCGCTCACGCGCGCGGGTGGGACTTGTCGTACGTGGCCATGAGCTGGTCGAGATCCACGTGCGTGTACTTCTGCGTGGTCGACAGGCTGGCGTGGCCGAGCATCTCCTGGATGGCGCGCAGGTCGGCACCGGCGCCGAGCAGATGGGTGGCGAAGCTGTGGCGCAGCGCGTGCGGGCTCACCTTGCCGGCGACGCCCCCGGTCAGCGTGTAGCGGTCCACCAGGCGGCCGACCGAGCGCACCGTGAGCCGGCCGCCGCGCCGGTTGAGAAACATGGCATCGGGGTTGGCGGGCCGGCGGCGGCAGAGCGCGCCGATCTGGGCGCGGTAGGCGGCGAGGGCGGCGAGGGCGGTCTTCCCGATCGGCACGATGCGCTCCTTGCGGCCCTTGCCGCGGACGCGCACGACGCCGAGCGAGGCGTCGAGGTCGCTCCAGTTCAGACCGACCAGCTCGCTGACGCGCAGCCCGCAGGAATAGGTGACCTCGAGGATGGCGTGATCGCGCCGGCCGGCCGGCGTCGCCGCGTCCGGCGCGTCGAGCAGGCGGAAGGTGTCGTCGACCGAGAGGTGGTTGGGGAGCCGGCGATCCGCCTTGGGGGCGCGGATGCCGGCCGTCGGGTCGACGGCGAGCGCATCGCCTTGCAGCAGATAGCGGACCAGCCGGACGGCCGACAGCTTGCGCGCCGCCGAGCTGCGCCGGTTGGCGCGCAGCCGGTCGACCAGAAAGGCGCGCACCGCGTCGCGGTCGAGCGCGCGGCAGGGGACCGCGGCGGGGGGGCAGCCGGCGCGGGCGGCGACGAGCGCGAGCAGCTGCCGGAGGTCGCTGGCATAGCTGCGGATGGTGTGCGGCGAGGCGTTGTGCTCCACCGCCAGGGCGTGCAGGAACTCGTCGATTCGGGCGTGCAGCTTCGCCATGTGCGCCAACGCGTCGTGCGACCTGTCCCGTTGGACGGCCAACGCGCGTATGGTATCAACCGGCTCCCGGCGGGGCAACAAATCGTGAGCGGCGAGCAGGCGATCGAGCGAGTCGAGCTCCGGCACCTGGCGCGGCGATGAACCGCGCCTGCCATCACTGCGGGCGCGACGTCGACGCGGTCGCGGCCATCGGGCGGCGGGACGCGTGCCTGGGCTGCGGGGCGGATCTGCACTGCTGCCGCAACTGCCGGTTCTACGACCCCGGCTACCACAACCAGTGCCGCGAGCCGCAGGCCGAGCGGCAGGTCGACAAGGAGCAGGGCAACTTCTGCGAGTATTTCACCTTCGCAGTGGGCGCGGCGGGCGCCGGCGTGGCCGCGGAGAGCCCGCGCGCCAAGCTCGAGGGGCTGTTCGCCGGCAGGAAGCGGTCATGAGGCGCGCCAGCGCTCGGGCCCTGCTGCTCGGACTCGCCGTGCTCGCGGCGTGTCACGGCGGGACCAGCTCGCCGCGCAAGGCGGCGGAGGGATTTCTCGACGAGCACTACGTGCGCATCGATCTCGAGGCGGCGAAGCAGTACACGACGGGTGTCGCGAAGTACAAGGTGGAGGAGGAGCAGCGCCTGGTCGGCGATCAGCAGATCGACGCGTCGACGCGGCGCCCGCACGTGAGCTACAAGCTCGCCGAGCAGCGCGACGAGGCCGAGGACACGGTCGCGTTCGTCTACGACGCCACCGTACGCTTCGACGACGGGGAGTCGACCGCGCTGCGCTGGCTGGTGACGGCGCGGCGCGAGCCCGACGGCGCGTGGAAGGTCTCCAACTACCAGGAGTTCCAATGACGGCCTCGGTGCCGGTGACGGGCGGCCTCTTCGAGCTGGGCGCGGACGGCTCGGGGCACCTGCTCGGGGGCTGGTGCGCGGCGTGCGCGCGCTATCACTTTCCCGCCACCACCTCCTGCCCGTACTGCTCCGCCGAGGGGTGTGAAACCCGCCGGCTCGGGGAGCGCGCCACGCTCTGCCTGTTCACCACCGTGGTGAACCGGCCGCCGGGGTACAGCGGCGAGGTCCCGTTCGGGTTCGGGGTCGTCGAGCTGCCGGAGGGGTTGCAGATCATCGCGCGCCTGACCGAGACCGACGCCGCCCGGCTCGCGTTCGGCGCCCCGATGCGCCTGACCTTCGTGCCGCTGCACGTCGACGACGAGGGCCGTCAGGTGATCACCTACGCGTTCGCGCCGCTGGAGCCGACATGACGGCCGCGGTCGAGATCGCCGGCGTCGGCATCCATTCGTTCGGACGCTTCGCGGAACAGACCGTCGTCGACCTCGGCGTCGCCGCCGTGCGCGCCGCCCTGCGCGACGCCGGCATCGGGCGCGGCGAGTTCCAGGCGGCGTTCTGCGGCACCGTGTACAGCGGCGTCGCCGCGGGGCACAAGGTGCTGACCGCGCTGGGCATGACCGGCATCCCGATCGTCAACGTCGAGGCCGGCTGTGCGAGCGGCGGCGCCGCGCTCGGTCTCGCGGTGGAGGCGATTCGCTCCGGGCGGTGCGACTGCGTGCTGGCCTTCGGCATGGAGAAGATGCCGAAGGGCATCATCCGGTCGTCGTTCTTCGAGCCCTGGCGGGAGGCGGCGGGGCTGGCGGTGACGCCGGCGTACTTCGCCCTGCGCGCCCAGCGGCTGATGCGCGACGCGGGCGTGACGCGCGAGCACCTGGCCTACGTGTCGGTGAAGAACCACCGCAACGGCGTCGACAACCCGCACGCGATGTTTCGCAAGCCGTTCACGCTCGATGCGGTGCTCGCTTCGCCGGTCGTCTGCCCGCCGCTGACCCTGTACATGCTGTGCTCGCCGAACGAAGGCGCCGCGGCGGTCGTACTCCGCCGCGCCCGCGGCGAGCGGGCCGGGCGGGTGATGGTGCGCGCCGCGGCGCTGCGCTCGCACCTGCCGGGCAGCGTGCTCGGCGAGCATACGCCGATGTGCGGCCTGCCGGACGACGCCATCACGTCACCCACCGGCTTGGCGGCGCGCGCGGCGTACGAGGAAGCGGGTGTGGGGCCGGAAGATCTCGACGTGGTCGAGCTGCAGGACACCGACTCGGCCCGCGAGCTGCTGTCGTGCGAGGAGCTCGGCCTCTGCGCCGCCGGAGACGCCGGCCGGCTGATCGACGAGCGCCGCACCGACATGGGCGGCCCGCTGCCGGTCAACCCGAGCGGCGGGCTGCTGTCGAAGGGCGAGCCGCTCGGCGCGTCGGCGCTCGGGCAGATCGTCGAGCTGTACTGGCAGC
>Ga0335085_10013919_pt1 | contig 11767 bp, 12 predicted proteins | sample Lox_Sample_45_FD_206712 | JGI IMG/M metagenome (GOLD analysis project Ga0335085, IMG submission 206712) | Soil microbial communities from Loxahatchee National Wildlife Refuge, Florida, United States - Lox_Sample_4.5 | ecosystem: Environmental > Terrestrial > Soil > Wetlands | place: USA...
GACGCCGGGCTCGAGCTCGACGAACGCGCCGTAGTTCGTGAGGCTCACGATGCGGCCCGTGACCTTGCTCCCCACCGGGTAGCGCTGGTCCACGTCGGCCCACGGATCGGAGGACTTCTGCTTGTAACCGAGCGACACCCGCCCGGTCACCGGATCGAAGTGCAGCACGACCACCTCGACCTGGTCGCCGATCTGGAAGATCTCGGAGGGATGCCCGATCCGTCCCCACGACATGTCGGTGACGTGGAGCAGGCCGTCGATGCCGCCCAGGTCGATGAAGGCGCCGTAGTCGGTCAGGTTCTTGACCACGCCCTTCAGGATCGCCCCTTCCTTCAGGTTCTTCAGGGTCTCCTTCTTCAGCTCCTCGCGCTCCCGCTCGAGGAGGACCCGGCGCGACAGGACGATGTTGCCCCTCTTCTTGTTGAACTTGATGACCTTGAACTTGAACTTCTCGCCGATGAGCTTGTCCAGGTTGCGCACCGGACGGATGTCCACCTGGGAGCCGGGCAGGAAGGCCTTCACGCCGATGTCGACGGAGAGGCCACCCTTCACGCGGCCGACGATCACGCCCTCGACGAGCTCGTCGCGCTCGCACGCGGCCGAGATCTCGTCCCAGATGCGCATCTTGTCGGCCTTCTCCTTGGAGAGGACGACCATCCCGGTGTCGTTCTCCCGGGACTCGACGAGCACCTCGACCCGATCGCCGACCTTGACGGCCGGCTCGGCGCCCGGAGCTGGGACGAACTCGTGGATGGGCACCTGGCCTTCGGACTTGTAGCCGATGTCGATGACCACGTAGTCCTTGGCGAGCTGGATGACGGTACCGGATACGACCTTGCCCTCCTCGATCGGCCCCGCCTGCGCCTCGCTCTGGGCGAACAGGGTGGCGAAGTCCTCGACCTCGGATTCGGGCGTACGGGTAGTCTGGTTCTCCATTCGGTAGGGTCCAACCTTCACGTCGGGATCGCGCCGGCCAGGTAGGGAAGGCTCGGGGTCGGCGCCAGCCACTGCGTGCCCCCTGGTTCGACGACGAACGCGCGCGACCGGCCCGGGGATCGAGGCCGGATGCGAGCGGGCCGGGGTCCCTCCCCGGCGCTCCCCCAATTGCGACGGCGCAAGCTACACGGCCGGATCGACAGCGTCAAGGCGCGCCGGCCGCTCCTGCGGTGACACCCGGCTGCTCCTCTCCGTGGGACGGGCTCTCCGGGAGGGCCTTCAGCCAGCCGGCCACGCCCTCCACCACCCAGTCGGGCGTCGAGGCGCCCGCCGACAGCCCCACCACGCGGCAGCCCTCGAACCACTCGGCCCGGAGCTCGTCCTCGGTCTCCACGTGCCAGGTGCGCGGCTGGATGGCCCGGCAGATCTCCGCCAGGTGCCGGGTGTTGGCGCTGTTCTTCCCGCCCACCACCACGACCGCGTCCACCTCCGCCGCGAGCGCGCGGGCGTCCGCCTGGCGCTCCTCGGTGTCGTTGCAGATGGTGTTCACCGCGCGGACCTCCTTGTGCCGCAGCGCGAGGATGCCCACCACCCGCTCGAAGTCCGCGCCGATCGTGGTCGTCTGGGCGATGACCGCGATCCGCTTCGCCTTGATCACCGGGACCGGCCCGCCCGGCTTCACCACCGTGCAGGGGCCCTCCGAGTACGAGACGACGCCCCGGATCTCGGCGTGGTGCGCGTCGCCCACGATGACGATGTGGTAGCCCTCGCGCGAGAGGCGCTGGGCCATCGCCTGCGGGTACTTCACGTACGGGCAGGTGCCGTCCACGACCTCGAGGCCGACCGCCTCCGCGCTCTCGAGCTCCGACTTCAGGGCGCCGTGCGTGCGCACCACCACGGTGGTGCCCCCCGCCACCTCGGCCACGGTCTCGACGGTGGCCACGCCCTTCTCGCGGAAGCGCGCGACCGCCTGCGGATTGTGGATGATGGGGCCGAGCGTCACGACCGGACCGGAGGCCTGGTCGGCCACCTCCATGGCCTTGTCCACCGTCCGACGGACGCCCCAGCAGAACCCGGCCGTCCTCGCGATCTTCACGTGCATTCGACCGATCCTATAGCGCGGGTGCGCGCTCCGGGCCAGGGGGCCACCCCACGCTGCACCGTTCGGCCGGCCCGCAGATGGCCTTGCCCCGCGGGGTGCCGCGCGGGGACCATGTCGGAGATGGTCCCCGCCCGCCGGACCGATCCCTGGGCCGCCGCGATGCTCCTCGCGGCGCTCGCCGCCCCCGCCGCGGCGCAGGAGGACATCCGCGTCGTCACCCTGCGCTCGCCCGCGTTCCAGGGGGAGCGGAAGCTGATCGTGCGCACCCCGGCCGCCTACCCGCGCCGCCCCGACGCCCGCTTCCCCGTCCTCTACTACACGGACGGTGCGGGCAATACCGACGCGCTCGCCGCCACGGTGCGCTTCCTCGAGGGTCAGGAGCGCGTCCCGCCGCTCGTGCTCGTCGGCCTCGTCCACGACGACCGCACCCGGGAGCTCACGCCCTCGCACGACCGCGAGCGGCCGACGAGCGGCGGCGCGGACGTGCTCCTCGCCTTCCTGGAGAAGGAGGTGGTGCCGTGGGTCGAACGAACCTACCGGACCGCCCCCCTGCGCATCCTGGCGGGCCACTCGCTCGGCGGGCTGTTCTCGCTCCACGTCCTCGCCTCCCGGCCTGGGATGTTCCGCGCTCACGTCGCGGTCAGCCCCACCCTCGCCTGGGACGCCCGGTTGCCGCTCCGGCGCCTGGACGACCTCGTGGCGAGGAAGCCGGAGGTGCGCGCCATCGTGGTGGTGGCCCGGGGGGACGAGGGGCCGGAGCTGGCCCACGACATCGAGAAGCTCGGCGCCATCCTGGCGCGCGCGCCGGGCGTCGAGCTCCACGCGCACGCTTTCCCCGGCGAGGATCACGGGTCGGTCGTCTTCCTCGCAGACTACCAGGCCCTCCTCGACGTGTTCGCCGGCTTCAAGATGCCGGTCGCCGCGGGCGACGCCGGACCGCGCGGCGGGATCGACGCGGTGGACGCCCACTTCCGGGCGCTCTCGGTGCGCTTGGGCACGGACCCCACCCCTCCCGAGAGCGTCCTCAACATGGCCGCCTACCAGCTCGTGCGCGAGGGCGACCTCCTCGCGGCGAGGTCCGCCTTCGAGCGCGTGGTCGAGCGCTACCCCACCTCGGCGAACGCGCGCGACTCGCTGGGAGAGGCCTACGAGCGGTCGGGGGACCTCGCGGGCGCCTGCCGCGAGTACGGCGCGGCGGTGGAGCTCGCGACGGGCTCGAAGGACCCGGCCCTGCCCGTCTACGAGCGCAACCTCGCCCGGGCGCGGGCGCAGCGCGGCACGCCGGGCCCGCCCCTGCCGGTCGGCGGGCCTTGACGGGAGCTACCTCTCGGCCTTCTCCCCCACGAACCGATCGCCGTCGTCGCGGAAGAGCAGGTTGAACGTGGTGAGCGAGCCGTAGCAGCGGGTGACGTACTGCTGCAGCTCCACCTTGTCGGCGGCGCTCAGCTTCTCGTGGCCATTCACCTTCTGCTCGAGGACGCGCAGCCGGTCGCGAATCATCACGATCTTGTGGAACAGGGCGTCGAGCGGGAGCTCCTTCGGCTGCGTCGAGGGATCGCCCGGCTTGAGGACGACGGTGCCGCCCTCCCACCGCGCCGCCAGGCGCACCGGGCTCGACTCCTCCTCCAGCGCCTCGCGGATGGCCTGGGCGAATTCCTCGCGTGTCATGTCGGTCAGCTCCTCCGGCAGCGGGGGTCGGGACTCCGCCGGCGCGGGCTCGCCGGCGTGGTGCACCCTGGGCCCGGCCGGCCGCGGGCTGCGGCGGCGGTCGAGAGGTGCGGGTACGGTGGACGGGATGGCCTGGTCGCGGCCGAGGTGGCGCTCGCACGCCGGCGCCGTGCCCGGAAAGTCGCCGGTGCGGACCTCGAGGCGGCAGGGGCCGATCGGCCCGCGCTCGTCCTCCAGGATGGGGCGCCACAGGCGGCAGCTGCCGCACTCCCGCGGGCCGTACGAGCGCTCGGCCGTCGGGAGGTCGCTCACCGCCGACTCCCGGCTGCCCGGGCGCGCACCTCCGCGGCGAGCGCCTCCACCACGTCGTCGAGCGTGCGGCCGCCCGTGTCGATCACCCGGGCGTCGGCGGCGGGCCGGAGCGGGGCCACCGCGCGCGACGAGTCGTCGCGGTCGCGCTTCAGCTGGTCGGCCAGCACCGCCTCGTACGTGGAGGCATCGCCCTTCGCTGCGAGCTCGGCGTGGCGCCGGCGGGCGCGCTCCTCGGGAGCGGCGGTGAGGAAGAACTTGATGTCCGCGTCGGGGAACACCACGGTGCCGATGTCCCGGCCCTCGAGGACGGCACCCTCGTTCTCCCGCGCGAGCGCGAGCCTTCGCTGCAGCTCGAGGAGGCCTGCGCGCACGACCGGCCGCGCCGAGACCGCACTCGCACCGAGCGACATGCTCGGCGTGCGGATCTCGGCGGAGACGTCCTCGTCGCCGAGCAGCACGCGCTGCCCTCCCGAGCCCGAGGGGGCGAAGCGGATGGCCAGCCCCGGAAGGATCTCGCCCAGGCGCGGGTCGTCGTCGAGCGCGATGCCCCGCCGTGTCGCGGCGAGCGCCACGGTGCGGTAGATGGCGCCGGTGTCCACGAGCGCGTAGCCCAGCCGCGCGGCGACCCCGCGGGAGGTGCTCGACTTCCCCGCCCCGGCCGGCCCGTCGATGGCGACGATGAACGGCCGGGCCATCCTCAGGCTCCGAGCGCCTGGGCGAGCGCCGCGAGGCAGCGCTCGTTGTCGGCCCGCCGCCCGACGGTGATGCGCTGCGCCGTCGGGAAGCCGTAGCCGTGCATGGGCCTCACCACCACGCCGAGCCGGAGCAGGGCCTCGAAGAGGTCCTTCGCAGGCCGGCCGGGGAAGTCGGCGAGGACGAAGTTTCCCTGCGAGGGCACGGGCTGCGCCCCCAGCGCGCGGAGGCCGTCGAGCAGGAACGGCCGCTCCCTGAGCACGAGCTCGCGGCTCCTCGCCACGTGCTCCTCGTCGCCGAGCGCCGCCACGCCGGCCGCCTGGGCCACGAGGTTCACGTTGAACGGCGGGCGCACCCGATCCACGTACTCGACGATGTCCTGGCGGGCGAACCCGTAGCCCAGCCGCAGCCCCGCCAGGCCGTGGATCTTGGAGAAGGTGCGGAGGACCACCAGGTTCGGGTACTTCCGGCGCAGGCCGAGCGCGTCCTGGTACCCGGCGCCGTCCACGAACTCGAGGTAGGCCTCGTCCAGCACCACCAGCGTCTCGCGCGGCACCGCGTCGAGGAACGCCACGAGGTCGCCCTCCGGGAAGCAGGTGCCGGTGGGGTTGTCAGGGTTCGCGAGGAAGACCACCTTGGTGCGCCGCGAGAGCAGCTTCCGGAGGGCCTCGAGGTCGTAGTGGAAGCGGGCCCGCATGGGCGCCTCCACGAGCGTCCGGCCGTGGGCCTGCGCCGCCAGCCGGTAGGCGACGAACGTCTGCGCGCTGGTGAGGACCTCCTCGCCGTCGAGCACGAACGTCCGGACCATGAGCTCGATGAGCTCGTTGGAGCCGTTGCCGACGAAGACTTCGTCGGGGCCCACGCCGTACCGCGCCGCGATCGCGTTGCGCAGGAGGAAGGCCGAGCCGTCGGGGTACAGGTTCACGCGTTCGACCGCCTCGCGGGCGGCCGCGATGGCCAAAGGCGACGGGCCCAGCACGTTCTCGTTCGAGGCGAGCTTCGCCACGCCCGAGATCCGGTACTCCCGCTCGACCTCCTCGATGGGCTTGCCGGGGACGTAAGGCGAGAGCGAGGCGACGTGAGCGGGCACGAGCGGCATGGGAGGGCGGTTATACCGCGGAGCGCCCCGCCCGGCGACGCGCTCGAGCGTGGGGCACGACACGATGCGCGACCGGACGGCGCAGGGCATGATGGAGGCGTGCGCCTCGCGGTCGCCCTCGCCCTGTCCCTCGCCTCGACGACGGCGGCCGCGCTCGGCGGCGGCCGCGACGCCCCTCCATCCGGCGCGTCGCAGCGCATCGAGATCCACCTGGTGCTGTCGACGAAGCCCTGGGGCACCCAGACCGAGCGCGAGCACATCTACGATCTGCTCGAGGACGTGCTGAACCTCCTGGAGTCCATCAAGGCCGGCACGCTCACCCGCGACCGGATCGGGGGCGGGACCTGGGACATCACCATCGAGGCGATCGACGCCCGCGCGGCCTGGAAGCTGATCGAGCGCAAGGTGCTCGAGTTCGGCGGCCGGCCGGGCTCCGAGGCGAGGCTGCTCATGCCCGCCGGCGAGGAGCGCATCCCCATCGACGGAACGGCGTCCGGGAGCCCCCCGGCTACTCCTCCGCGGTGAACACGCCCATCGCCCGGAACTTCCGGTAGCGGTCGGCGACGAGGTCCTCGGGAGAGAGGCGGGAGAGCTCGGCCAGGTGGCGGGCGATGGCGTCGCCGACGGTCCGCCCTGCGAGGTCGGGATCGCGGTGCGCGCCGCCGGGCGGCTCGGGCACGATCTCGTCGGTGATCCCGAAGCCGGAGAGGTCGCGGGCGGTGAGCCGGAGGGCCTCCGCCGACTTCTGTCCCTGGCCCGGATCGCGGTAGAGGATCGAGCTGCAGCTCTCGGGCGAGATGACGTTGTACCAGGCGTACTGGAGCATCAGGATCCGGTTGGTGACGCCGATGCCGAGCGCGCCGCCCGAGGCGCCCTCCCCGATCACCACGGAGATGCTCGGCACGGAGAGCGAGGCCATCACCTCGAGGTTGACCGCGATCGCCTCGGCCTGTCCGCGCTCCTCGGCCCCGATGCCCGGGTACGCGCCGGGCGTGTCGATGAAGACGATCACCGGCCGGCGGAAGCGCTCGGCGAGGTCGAACAGGCGCCGCGCCTTCCGGTAGCCCTCGGGCCGCGGCATCCCGAAGTTCCGGATCATGTTCTCCTTCGTCCCGCGGCCCTTCTGGTGGCCCAGGACCACCACCGGGTCGCCGCGGAAGCGGGCGAACCCGCCCACGATGGCGCGGTCGGAAGCGAAGCGCCGGTCGCCCTCGATCTCGAAGAGGTCGGTGAAGAGGCGGCCCAGGTAGTCGAGCGTGTACGGGCGGGCCGGGTGCCGCGCGAGCTGGACGATCTGCCAGGGGGAGAGCTCGTTGAAGGTCTTCTCCTGCAGCCTGCGGGCCTGCCGCTCCAGCTTCTGGATGGCGTCGGCGACGTCGATGCGCGCGCTTCCCGAGAGCTCCTTCAGCTCGGCGATCTTGTCCTCGAGCGCGAAGATGGGGCGCTCGAACTCGAGGGCGAACGCGGGGCGGGACACGATCGGCTGAATAACACGGAGGCGGCGGGGAGCGCACGTTCGAGCCCCGCGTCGCGCGCGCTCAGCCGACGCGCCGCGCCAACGCGTCGACGTCCACCGGCTGCGCGATCCATTCCACGCCGCGCTCGCGCCGCAGCCAGATCACCTGCCGGCGAGCGTAGCGCCGGTGCGCCACCGCCAGGCGGCGGACGGCCTCCTGGAGCGGCAGCGCGCCCTCGACGACCGAGATCGCCTCGGCGTAGCCGATGGGCAGCCGCGCGGGCACGCCGCCGGGCCGGGACGAGAGCGCCCTCGCCTCGTCGAGCAGGCCCTGCTCGAACATCGCCCGCGCGCGAGCCTCGATGCGCGCGTGCAGCTCGGGGCGCGGCGGATCGAGGGCCAGGATGCGGGCCTCGTAGCGGTCCGGCACGAAGGCGTGCTCGGCGTGCAGCTCGGACTGGCTGCGCCCGCCGGCGGCCACCTCGAGCGCCCGGACGATCCGGACGAGGTCGTTCTCGCCGATGCGCGCGGCGGCGGCCGGGTCCACCGCGGCCAGCCGGGCGTGCAGGGCCGGACGCCCGCGGAGGACCGCCTCCGCCTCGAGGCACGCCCGGAGCGCGGGATCGCGGCCGGGCGCCTCCACCACGCCGTGGAGGAGGGCGCGCAGGTACAGCCCAGTGCCTCCGGTCACGACGGGGAGCCTCCCTCGCCCGGCGATCCCGGCGATCGCCGCGTCGGCCTGGCGGACCCAGCGGGCGGCGTCCATGTGCTCGCCGGGCTCGACGAGGTCGAGGAGGTGATGGGGGATCTCCGCGCGCTCGGCGGGCGTGGGCTTGGCGGTGCCCACGTCGAGGCCGCGGTACACCTGCTGCGAGTCGGCGTTCACGATCTCGCCGCCCAGCCGGCGCGAGAGCGCGAGAGCGAGGCCGCTCTTTCCCGAGGCGGTGGGGCCGGCGATGACGAGAACGCGGATCACCGGCCCAGGAAGTAGCCGCCCGGGGCGGCCGAGGGCAAATGCTACCTGGCAGCCAGGAGCCGCTGGACCAGGCCGGGAAGCCCGGCGAAGAGCGCGTCCAGGTCGCCGGGCAGGTGCGCCTCCACGCTCCTCGGCTCCTTCATGCCGTCGCGCAGGTCGAGCCGGACGAGGAGCCCCTTCCCGTCGGGCCGGATCGCCCCGGTCACGCGGCGCGGGCCCGCCTTCATCTCCTCGACCCGCCTCATGCATTCCTCCGTGGCGCAGCGGCCCATGAGCGCTTCCTGGCGGGCGATGGTCATCGCCGCGGCGACGTCCTCGGGGCAGACGAGGTCCACCCCCGGTGAGGCCTCGCCGAGCGCCTGGCACACCCTGCCCTCGACCGCCGAGGCGAGCGACCGCTGCACCTCCTTCGCGTCGAGCGGATCGAGCACGAGCTTGGGACGTGGCGCTGCCGGCTCGTCCCCGCGCGAGGGCCCGGACGGAGCGGAGACGGCGAGCGCGGTCGCGAGCGCCAGCGCCGCGCGGAACGGCGCGGCAGCGAGGCTGCCCGGAGAGCTCACCTGGACTTCTGGGAGGGTGCGCTCGCGGGCGTCGCGGCAGGAGTCCGGGCCGGCGCCGTGTCGGCGGCGGCCGTGGCCCGGACCGGCTTCAGGCCGAGCTGCGTCTGCACCTCGGCGAGCAGAAACGAGGGCGCGTCCTTCGTGTAGCCACGCTCGATGCGACGGACGTTGCCGTCCCGGCCGACGAGGAACACCGACGGCAGCGGCGCCTTGTCGCCCAGGTAGCGGCGGGCGACGAAGTTGAACCGGTCGGAGAGGACCGGGTAGGCCGCCCCGGCAGTGTGGACCTGCTGCCGGGCCTTCTCGATGGCGGCCGGCTCCTGGTCGATGCTGACCGCGACGACCCGCAGGCCCTGCTCGCGGTACATGCGGTCGAGCTGGATGAGAAACGGCATCTCCTTCTGGCAGGGACCGCACCACGAGGCGAAGAACGAGAGCAGCACCACCTTCGCGCCGGGGTCCTCGGGCTCCGCGCCGACGTACTGCTCGAGGCTCACGGAGGGCAAGCCGGCCGTGTCCGGGTTGAGCGTCTTCAGCGTGAAGGCGGGGGCCGGAAGGCCGAGCCCGACGTCGTCCTCCCCGGCCGCCGGAGCGGCCGAGAGCGCGAGCGCCAGGACGAAGGGCATGGCGAGGTGTCGCATGGCGGCATTCTGGCACGGTTGGCGGCCCGCCCGCGAGGCGGCACCCGTCGAGTCCGCACGGGACGAGGATCACGTACCGCGCAGGCGGGACGCCAGGTCGGCAAGCGCCACCGGGGTCTCCTCCCGGGTGGCCATGTCCTTCAGCTTCGCCTCGCCGGTCCGGACCTCGGCCTCGCCGAGCACCAGGGCGAAGCGCGCCCCCACACGCTCCGCCTGGCGGAACTGGGCCTTCATCTTCCCGCCGCGCGCATCGAGGTCGCAGGCGATCCCCGCCCGGCGAAGCTCGGCGGCGCGCGTCAGCGACTCGAGCGCGCCCGCGCCGTCCGCGGAGACGAAGAACACGGCCGGGCGCCGCTCGGAAGGCTGCCGCGCCAGCGACTCGAGGACGAGCGCGAGGCGCTCCTGCCCCAGCGCGAAGCCGATACCCGGCGTGGGCGGGCCGCCCAGCGTCTCGACCAGGCGATCGTAGCGCCCTCCGCCCGCGACCGCCGACTGCGAGCCGAGGGCGTCGCTCGTGAACTCGTAGGCGGTGCGCACGTAGTAGTCGAGCCCGCGGACGAGCCGGGGATCCACCACATGGGCGACGCCCAGCGCGTCGAGCCCCGCCCGCACGCCCTGGAAGTGCGAGCGGCAGCCGTCACAGAGGCGGTCGAGGAGGCGCGGGGCCGCGTCCAGCACCGGCTGGCAGGACTCCACCTTGCAATCGAGGACGCGCAGCGGGTTCCGCTCGATGCGGTCGCGGCAGTCGGCGCAGAGCTCGCCCTGGCGCGACACGAGGTACGCCTCGAGCTCCGCGATGTAGGCCGGCCGGCAGCTCGCATCACCCACGGTGTTGAGCTTCAGCGCCGCCCGGACTCCCAGGCGGCCGAGGTAGTCGTCGAGCATCGCCATCTGCTCGGCATCGAGGTGCGGCTCGGCCACGCCGAAGGCCTCGCACCCGATCTGGTGGAACTGGCGGTAGCGGCCCTTCTGCGGCCGCTCGCGCCGGAACATCGGGCCGAGGTAGTACCACTTCTGCGGCCCCTCCACGTGGGCGCCGTGCTCGATGAACGCGCGCACGGTGCCAGCCGTGTTCTCGGGCCGGAGGGCGAGCAGGTCCTCGCCCTTGTCCTCGAAGACGTACATCTCCTTCGTGACGATGTCGGTGACCTCGCCGACGCCGCGGGCGAAGAGGGCCGCGTGCTCGACCACCGGCGTCCGGACCTCGCGATACCCGTACAGCGCGAACACCTCGTGCGCGACCGACTCCATCTCGTGCCAGCGGGCGATCGCGCCCGGCAGCACGTCGTTCATGCCCTTGACGCCGGCGATCTTCATGAAGGGCGGGTTGTACCAGACCGGGCTTGCCCGTGCACGGAGCAGGCCGGCGCGTGCACGGCGGCCGCCGCGCTACGTGCCGCGACCGATGGCCTCGCCGACTCGCACGCTCGCGCCGGCAACCAGGCGGGGATCGAGCTCCGCGCGCCCGGGCTCGAGGAGGAGGATCACCGTCGAGCCCATCTCGAATGCGCCCAGCTCCTGACCCTTCTCGACCGGGATGGGCTTCTCGTAGGCGCGCCCCGAGGCGGTCCGCGCCGTGTTCGTGGCGGGCACGGACGCGTCGTAGTACGCCCGCACGCGGCCCACGATGGTGGCTCCCACCGCCACCACGGCGCAGAGACCCAACGGCGTCCGCATCACCGTCACGAGCCGCTCGTTCACGCCGAACAGCCCGGGCACGGTGCGCACCGAGGCGGGGTTCACCGGCCAGAGGCGGCCCGGGATGTGGCGCCAGCCGACGACGGCCCCGCCCAGCGGGAAGTGAATGCGGTGGTAGTCGCGGGGCGAGAGGTAGATCGTCGCCCAGGCCCCGCCCTCGAGCCGGCCTGCCATGTCCTCGTCGCCGAGGAGCGTCCGCACCGCGTAGTCGATGCCCTTCGCCTGCACCATGCGCCCGGCGGTGGAGACACCCGCCTCGGAGACCGTGCCGTCCACGGGCGAGACGATGACCCGGTCGCCCGGCGCGATCGACCTCAGGCCGGACCGGAGCGGGCGGGCGAAGAACTCGCCGAAGGTGGCGTAGGTCTCGAGCTCCGGGCTCGCTGCGAGGTCGACGCCGTAGCGCGCCGCGAAAGCCCTCATGGCCGCGATCCGAAGCCCGCGCGGCGCCCGCCAGCGGGTGAGCGCGCCGGCGGCGCGGGAGACGAGGTTCTTGGGAACGAGGCGAAGGGCGCCGACGAGGAGCCGGTCGTTCATGAGGGGGGCGGAGTGTAGCAGCGCCCCGGGACGACCGCGCCTAGGATCCGCCCGTGCCGCGCGCCCTGCCCGCCCCGCCCGACCACGGC
>Ga0335085_10013921_pt1 | contig 11766 bp, 9 predicted proteins | sample Lox_Sample_45_FD_206712 | JGI IMG/M metagenome (GOLD analysis project Ga0335085, IMG submission 206712) | Soil microbial communities from Loxahatchee National Wildlife Refuge, Florida, United States - Lox_Sample_4.5 | ecosystem: Environmental > Terrestrial > Soil > Wetlands | place: USA: Florida...
TCCGCGACAATACGGACGTCCCAACCCCTTGAGGCCCGCGGACACCTTAGCGGCGTCAAGGGTCCGGATGGTGCATGCAACGGTGGTCCTTGCGACTCAGTCCGGCAGAGCCGATGCCGCGGGGAGTATTGCCAATTGATGGCGCTTCCATCTTCGCGCTACTCTTCGCCAAGTGGTTACTCTGCGGGCTCCGTGCTGGTGCGCTTATCGCATCTCGGGTGACAACGAATGACTTGGATGATCGGTGTCGACGTCGGCGGCACCTTTACCGATTTCTTTGCCTTCAACGTCGTTTCCGGCGACGTTCGCCTGCACAAGCTTCCCTCGACGCCGAGCAGTCCCGCGCAAGCGGTGATCGCCGGGCTTACGCAGCTTGCCGCCCGGTACCGCATCGAACTCTCGAGTGTCACGCGCCTCTCGCACGGCACCACGGTCGGCACCAATGCTTTGATTCAGCGCCGCGGTGGCAAAGTGGCGCTGATCGTTACCGAGGGATTTCGGGACCTCATCGAGATCGGCAGGCAGATCAGGCCCCGTGTATTCGATCTCCAGGCCGACTACCCGGCTCCGCTGGTGCCGCGCGATCTACGTTTCGAGGCTCCCGAGCGAGTTACCGCTGACGGAAGCATTGTCCGCCCACTTGATCCAGCGGCGCTCGGTCGGATAGTGCACGCGCTCGTCGAGGTGAAGCCAGACGCCTGCGCGGTTTGTCTGCTGTTCTCTTTCGTCAACCCGACTCATGAACGGACAATCGGCGCTGCGCTGGCGGCGGCGTTTCCTGACATGTACCTGTCGATCTCTTCCGAAGTGCAGCCGGAGTTCCGCGAATATGAGCGACTCTCGACCACCGTCCTGAACGCCTATCTTCAGCCGGTGATTGCCCGCTATCTGGGCGATCTCGCCGTCGGTGTCGGTAAGGTGGCGCCCAATGCCGTTATCGGAATCAATCAATCTTCGGGCGGCCTCATGTCGATCGAGCGCGCGCGGCGCTTTCCGATCCGCACTGCCCTCTCGGGACCCGCCGCGGGTGCGGTCGGCGCTATTCATATGGCACGCCTCTCCGGCGTTCCTGACGTGATCTCGCTCGACATGGGCGGCACCAGCGCCGACGTGTGCCTCATCCGCGGTTACACCGCCGGCACCAACTTCGAAAAGTGGATCGAGGGCTATCCGGCACGCCTTCCCGCCGTCGACATCAATGCTGTCGGCGCGGGCGGCGGTTCGATAGCGTGGTTCGATCGCGATGGCCTTATGAAAGTTGGCCCGCAGAGCGCTGGCGCTAATCCTGGTCCGGCGTGCTATCGGCGAGGCGGTACTGAACCGACGGTCACTGACGCTAACCTCGTGCTGGGCCGTCTCTCTCCGCGCGGTTTGCTGGGCGGCGATATGGCTCTCGATTTCGGTCTCGCGCGCGAGGCGATTCGGCCGTTCGCCGACCGCCTGGGATTTTCCGTCGAGCGAACCGCTCACGGCATGCTCGGCATCGTTGTCGCCAACATGGTGCGCGCGATTCGCGCAGTCTCGGTCGAGCGCGGCCACGATCCCCGCGCCTTCGCGCTGCTCCCCTTCGGCGGCGCCGGGCCGCTACACGCAACCGACGTCGCGAAAAGCCTCGGCATCCGCCGGTGTCTGGTCCCACTAGCGCCCGGCATTCTCTGTGCACAAGGACTCATCGTCTCCGACCTACGCGAAACTTTCGTGCGCACCGCGCCGACCCCATTGCTGCGGGATCGCCGACCGCTGATCGAGGAGCGTGTTCACGAGCTGATCGCGGAGGCGAAGTCTTGGTTCGAGGCCGAGAATGTCGCGGAACCGCAGCGCAAGATCGATGTCGTGCTGGACGCTCGCTACATCGGCCAGAACTTCGAACTGGCCGTGTCCATGGGCGCCGCCGACCCACTCCCTGCCTCCGACGAGATCAGGCGGCGCTTCTTTGCTGAGCACGAGCGCGCCTATGGATTCCACAATCCCGACGATCCCGTGGAAATCGTGAACTTCCGCCTTATCGCCGTGGGTCGGCTGAAGCAGCCCGAGTCGCGGCCGGCACTGCCGCGCGTCCGTGGCGCGCTCGCAGCGACGGGATCGCGGCCGGTATGGTTTGACGCTGGTCGTTCGATCGACACGCCGGTCTACGACCGCGCAGCGCTTTGCGCTGGAGACGTCATCGAAGGACCGGCCGTGATCGAACAGCTCGATGCCACGACGCTACTTTTCCCGCGCGATCGCGCGACCGTCGACCCCTACCTCAATCTCAGTGTGGAGCTCGCGCCATGAGTCCGGGCATCGATGCAATCGCCCTCGAGATTCTATCCAATGGTTTGCGCTCGATCACCGACGAGACGTACATCGCGTTGATGAAGAGTGCTTACTCCACCAACATCAAGGAGCGGCACGACCATTCGACTGCGCTCATCGATCCCCGCGGCCGCCTCATCGTGCAGGCGGAGAATTCGCTTGCAATTCATCTGGGATCGATGATGGGTCTCATGGAGTCCATTCTCGCGAAGGTGCCGCTTGCGGAGATGCAAGATGGGGACATCTTCGTCGGCAACGATCCCTATGCCGCTGGCGGGTCGCACCTGCCGGATGTCAATCTGGCGATGCCAGTGTTCGTGGGATCTCGGCTGCTCTGCTTCATGTGCAACATCGCCCACCACGCTGATATCGGCGGCATGGCGCCCGGCAGCATGGCCGGCGGCATGACCGAGATCTACCAGGAGGGCCTGCGTATCCCGCCGATACGTCTCTTCCGAGGTGGCAAGGTGGTCGACGACGTCCTCGATCTTCTGCTGCTCAACGCGCGGGTGCCGCAAGAACGCCGCGGCGATTATTTTGCCCAGGTGGCCTCATGCCGGCTCGGCGCGCGGCGGGTGAAGGAACTCGCCGACGCCCGCGGGACAGCAACGATCACCGCCGCCTTCGACGAAATCATCCAGCGGACGGAAGACCGCGTCCGTGGCGCTCTCGCCCGAATCCCAGCGGGAGAGTATCGCTTCGAGGATGTCATGGACGACGACGGGATGGGAACCCGAGATATTCCGATCAAACTTCGCATCGTGGTTCCGCCGCCCAACAGCAACCGTCGTGTCCTGTTCGACTTCGCGGGGTCCGGCCCTCAGGTCAAGGGCAATATCAACTGCACGATTACCGCGACTCAAGCGGCTGTCCTCTATGCATTGAAGGCGCTCCTCGATCCCGAGGTCCCCAACAACGAGGGTCTGAGAAACGTCGTGGAGATCCAGGCTCCGCAGGGTAGCCTGGTCAATGCCGATTTCCCGGCCGCGGTCGCCGCGCGAGCAAATAGCGCGCAGCGCATCGTCGACGTGATCATCGGCGCTTTGGCGCCCGTCTTGCCCGAGGCCGCAGTCGCAGCGGCCAATGGTGCCAACACCACAGCCGTCTTCTTCGGCCGTGATCCGCGTTTCAACCGCGACTATGTTTATCTCGAGACCTTGGGCGGCGGATTTGGCGGTCGCTTTACCAAGGACGGCAAGGACGGCGTCCAGGTCCACATGACCAATACCTCGAACCTTCCCGTCGAGGCCATCGAGATGGAATACCCGCTCATGGTCGAGAGCTACGGGTTCGTTGAGGATTCGGGGGGGGCCGGCAAGCACCGCGGGGGCCTGGGGCTGCGCCGCGTGGTACGCCCAATCGGACATACCATGATATTTAGCGGTCAAGGAGAGCGCTTCGTGCACCGGCCCTGGGGCCTGTTCGGTGGCGGACCCGGTGGCAGCGGCAGGTTCCGTAAGCGAGGGGCAGACGCTGTCGAAGAGCTCGCGACCAAGCCCTCGGCCGTCGAGGTGTCGCCAGCGGCGGCGGTGGTGATCGAGACGCCGGGCGCCGGCGGTTACGGTCCGCCGGAAGAGCGCGACAAAGCCGCGTTGCGCCAGGATTATCGCTCCGCAAAATTCAGCCGCGACTACCTCATCCGTAACTACCAATACGATCCCGAATCCGATCGCACGCCAGCGGAGTGAACAGGGGGCAGAGATGGCTTATGACTTCGTCGTCGTCGGTGCGGGCATCAGCGGCGCGGCAACCGCATATCAGCTGAAGAAAGGCGGCGCAGGCAAAGTTCTGCTCTTGGACCGGGGCGATCCCGCGAGCGGCGGAACCGGGAAGAGCGCCGCGATCATCCGACAGAGCTATTCGACGCCGCTCCTCGTGCGCATCGCCCGCGAGAGCATAGTGATGTTGCGTCGCATGAAGGAGGAGCTTGGAAGGGACGGCGGCTTCGTTCAGGCCGGATATTGCTTCCTTTTCTCAAGGGACATGCTCGACGGGGCGCGGCGGAACGTGGCAATGCAGAAGGGCCTTGGCATCGTCAACGAGTGGTGCGATGGCGCAGGCTTCCCTGAGCAATTGCCGGATATCAATCCGGAAGGCATTGCGGCGAGCATCTACGAGCCGCATGGCGGCTATGCGGACCCGGTTCAGGCGACCGAGGCCTACGTCGAGGGCTTCGTCCGCCTCGGAGGGGAATTCCGGCGACGCGCGCCGGCGCGGCGGCTCCTGAGACAAGGCGATCGGATCGTTGGAATCGAACTCGACGACGGCGCTTTCCCTGCCGGCGTTGTCGTGAATGCCGCGGGTCCCTGGTCAAAGCCGCTGGCCGAAAGTGCGGGACTAGCGATGCCGATGCGTGCCGTGCGCGAGCAGGACACGGTGTGGCAGGTTCCTGCCGGACGAAAAGTGCCGTCCGTTTCGATCTCGAATGGCGTCGACGCCACTTATTTTCGGCCCCTCGGCGACGGCCGTTTTGTCATCGGGCGGGGCTTCCCAAAGGAATATGTGGACGTCGACCCCTATAACTTCAAAGTCACCGCTGATGCGGAGTTCGTTGCGGAAGTACAAAAACGGGTCCTGCACCGCTTTCCGGCCTTTGCGAGCATGCGCCTCATCGAGGCTTACGCTGCGCTCTACGACGTCACGCCCGATTGGTATCCCTTCGTGGGACCTCGATCCGATATTGGCGGTTACGCGGACTTCAACGGCGGCAGCGGCCACGGATTCAAGATTGCACCAGCTATTGCGCGCGAGCTCGCCACTTGGCTGCTGACCGGAGCAGTTGCCGATGACTTCCGCCAGTTCAGCCATGACCGAATCGCCGGCGGAAAGATGTTCGTCCAATCCTTCGGCGGCAATCGCGGCTGAATCGCAGGAAGGTCGCGGCGCATGGCGCTGCTTGAAGTCCACGACCTCCATCATAACTTTGGCGGCGTCACGGCGCTCGACGGGGCCGATCTCACGGTGATGGAAGGCCGCATCACCGGTCTCATCGGTCCGAACGGCGCCGGCAAGACAACGCTGTTCAATGCAGTCTCCGGCGCCTTTCGGCCCGACGGTGGTACCGTGCGCTTCGCCGGTGTCGACGTCACGGGCTGGCGGCCGGAGCGCTTGGCCCGCGCAGGCATTGCCCGCACCTTCCAGGTCCCGCGCGGACTCGCCAACCTCACGGTGATCGAGAATTTGATGCTCTACGGCAAGAATCAGCCGGGGGAGACATTCTGGGCGGCCATCATGCGACCGCGCGCCGCACTGAAGCGCGAGGTCGAGCTGCGCCAGCGTGCGATCGAGATCGCACGTCGGCTCGAGATCCTCGGCGTGGGCGACGATCGCGCCGCTGACCTCTCCGGCGGGCAGAAAAAACTTCTCGAACTCGGTCGAGCGTTGATGGCGGATCCCAAGCTCATCCTCCTCGACGAGCCAGCCGCGGGCGTCAATCCGGCGCTCGCAAAGCGCCTCGCGGAGCACATCCTGCAACTCAAGGCGCAAGGTCTTACGTTTCTGGTGATCGAGCACAACATGGGCCTCATCGCGGAGCTCTGCGATCATGTCGTGGTCCTCGCTCAGGGCCGCCGCCTCAGCGAAGGGCGCTTCACCGAGATAAGAGCCGATCCGCGTGTGCAAGAGGCTTACATGGGCCGTCGTCCATGACGCTGCTCATGGCCCAGGATGTCATCGCGGGCTACGGGGTGCACGATGAAGTCTTGAAGGGCGTCCGCATTTCAGTGGAACCCGGGGAGATGGTGGCGCTGATCGGCCCGAACGGCGCCGGAAAGTCGACGCTCCTTAAGGTCATCGCCGGCTTCGTGCTTCCGCGCGAGGGCACGATCAGTTTTGCTGGCAAGCCCATTCTGGGTCTGAGACCGCGCGAGGTCAGCCGAGAGGGCATCGCGTTCGTTCCCCAAGAGGCGAACGTGTTTCCGTCACTGACCGTGCAAGAGAATCTAGAGATCGGCGGCTATCTCGACCGCGGCGCGCGAACCGCGCGCATGCGGGGCGTATTCGAGCGGCTGCCGGCCTTGGCCGAACGGCGCTCACAGCTCGCGCGAACGCTGTCGGGCGGCCAGCGACAGATGCTTGCCATGGCCATGGCCCTGATGGTTTCCCCGCGGATGATGCTGCTTGATGAGCCTTCGGCCGGCCTCTCGCCGATCGCCGCAGCGGACCTGTTTGCTCTTATCAAAGCGCTTCATAATGAAGGTATGGCCATCGTCATGGTGGAACAGAACGTGCTCGAAGCCCTGCTCATCGCCGATCGAGCCTACCTTTTGGTCGATGGCCGCAACGCGCGCGAGGGGACCGCGAGCGCGCTGGCCGCGGATCCCGACATCCGTCACTCCTTTCTAGGAGGTTGATCTCGACCATTCGTCGACAACAGGTATGCAACCGGGAGGTAATCATGACAAAGCGTCCTAGTCTCGCCATCACTCGTCGACAGGCCATTGCCGGCACTGCCACACTCGCGGCGTCGCCGCTGGTCTTGCCGTCATTCGGCTTCGCTCAGGGCGCGGAGCCCATCCGCCTCGCGGGGCTCGTCTCGTTGACTGGCGGCGGATCCGCCTTCGGTCCGAACGATCGAATGGCTCATCAGGCCGTCATCGACGAGGTGAATGCGGCCGGCGGCATTCTCGGCCGCAAGATCGAGTATCTCGCCGAGGACGACGAGACCAATCCGGAGGCGGGTGTTCGCGCCGCGCGCAAGCTCATCGACGTGAACAAAGTCGTGGCCATCATGAGCGTATGGGCGTCGGCAGTGGGCACCGCGGTCCTGCCGCTCTGCTGGGAAAACAAGGTTATGATGCTGGCAATCGCCGCGGCGGATTCGATTGCGATGCTGCCGCACCAGGGATATTTCGTGCGGACACAGCCACACACGGAACTGCAGGGGCGTGAGTTCGCCAACTTCGCAATCAAGCGCGGCGCAAAGCACTTCTTCGTCATGATGCCGCAGACGCCATTTACTGACTCAGTGATGAAGGGGATCAAGGACCAGTGCGAACCCAAGGGTATCAAGGTCTCGACCCTCGTCTACGACGCCAAGAAATCCTCTCTTCGTTCCGAGGTCGAAGAGATGATGCGGGCGACCCCTGACTTTCTGATGATTGGGGGATATCAACCGGACGACATCGTGCTGGCCAAAGATGTATATCGTGCGAACTACAAGGGTACGGCGATCGGCTTCGCCTACGGCCTGACTCCGCAATTCATAGATGGTGCTGGGAAGGAGGCCGCTGAAGGCATCTACAGTATTGAACCGGTCCCCGCCGCAGGGTCTTCCGCATACGCCCGCCTGAAGACGATGCTCAAGCGTGACCAGCTGGATACGTATGTCTGCCAAGCGTACGATCACGTGAACCTCGCAATCTTATCGATGGCCAAGGCGGGTCAGGCGAGCGGAACCGCGATCCGCGATACCGTGCGGAAAATCACCAATGACTCGGGAGTCAAAGTCGACAATGCACTCGACGGGTTGAAGGCGATCATCGAGGGCAAGGAGATCAACTACCGGGGTGCGTCTGGTCCGTGCAGATTCGACGAGCGCGGCAACATCGTCGAAGTTGAATTTCGGCTGAATCAGATCCGCGACGGTAAGATCGTCGAGGTCAAGTCGTGACATAATGGAGAGAGTTTTCCAACTCCTCCTCAACGGTGTGATGGCGGGCGCCGTTTTAGCCGTGCCCGCCATCGGCTTCACGACCATTTTCGCCGTTCTGCGCTTCGCCAACTTCGCGCTGGCGGGGCACATGGCGGTTGGAGCCTTTGCCGGCTATCTCGTGAATTCATGGCTCGGCCTGCCCGCATGGGCGGCCGTTCTCGCGGCATTCCTTTTCGCAGCAATGATCGGCGTAGCGACCGACCACGTTGCGCTGCGCCCCCTACGAGGTTACCGCGCACTTACGATCGCAATTGCCTCAATTGCCCTCAATCTCATGGTCGAAAACGCGCTTCGCTTTTGTTTCGGTAACGCACCCAGAAACTTCGCGATTCCCCTGAGGCGCGATCTAAGCTTCGGACCAATTCACATTGGTCCACAGCAGATAGAGAATGCGATCATTGCGGGCATCGCGATGATGATCCTCTTTCTGTTTCTTTCCCTGACAACAACTGGCAAGGCAATGCGAGCGGTTGCTGACAACCCCGCTCTCGCCGACAGCAAAGGCATCGACCCCGACCGGATGGCGCGCATTGCCGTCGCAATCGGCATGGGGCTGGGCGGCATTGGCGGCATGCTGATCGGCCTTGATGCCTCGATCGATCCGCTCGTCGGGTTTCGCAGTATTCTCTCGGTGTTCGCGGCGGCCGTAGTCGGTGGGCTGGGCAATGTGCCGGGCGCCGTCGTCGGCGGTCTCGTCATCGGTCTCGCCGAAGAACTCTCTTTGCTCGCGCTGCCGTCTACCTACAAGGCGGCGGTGGGATTTCTTGCGATCCTGATCACCCTCAGCTTCCGACCGCGCGGGCTGCTGGGCCCGCGCGGAGTGTAGAGCGATGAAGGTATGATCAACTATTTCATCGCCATGGCGACGTTCGGCACGATCTACGCCATGTTGGCGTTGTCGCTCAACGTGATGTGGGGTATGGCCGGAATGGCCAACCTGGGTGTAGTTGGTTTCTACGCGGTCGGTGCTTATTTCTCGGCAATCCTCACAACCACGGTAGGAGTGCCGGTCGCGCTCGGCCTTTTTACCGCGATTGTTGGAACCGCGGTAGTTTCGGCGTTCACCACTCTGGGCCTTACCCGTCTACGCGACGACTATCTGGCCATCGTTACGCTCGGATTCGCCGAAGTCGTGCGTATCGTCGCAGAAAACGAGACCTGGCTCACTCACGGCACCGACGGTATCTCCGGGATTCCGCAGCCGCTCAAATCCACGCTCGGGCCGGATTTCAACCTGGTCTATCTGGTCTTCTGCCTTGCGGTACTCGCGGCGATCGTTTTCGCCCTGGAGCGCGTGCGTGGCTCTCCCTTCGGCCGCGTGCTGCGTGCCATTCGTGAGGACGCGCAGATCGCGGCCTTCTCTGGCAAGGACGTTCTGGTGTTCAAGGTGAAGGCGTTCGCCATAGGCGGTGCCATTGCCGGCCTCGCTGGCGCACTATACGGACATTACTCCAGCTACATCGTCCCCGAGCTTTACGTACCGCTGCTGACGATTTACATCTTCCTCGCGCTTTCCGCAGGTGGAGTCGGCAACAATTGGGGCGCAGTGATCGGTGCCTTCGTCGTTGTCTTCTTTCTCGAATCCACCCGTTTCTTCGTCGAGATCATCCCTTGGCTGAGCGCCGAGCGCCTCGCAGCCGTTCGCGAATTCACCGTCGGCCTCTGCCTGCTGCTGATCCTAATCCATCGTCCGCGTGGACTTCTTCCCGAGCCGCTACCGCGCTTGGTCGATGGCAAACGCGGCGAGACGTAGTGAATTGCGAAAAGTGCAAGGCATTGCTTCTGTCGTGGGTCAGACAGCGAAGTTGCCCGTCGGCCGCCCTGCTGTAGGGCGCAAAAATTCCGTCCGTGGCGTCATGCTGCCAGATGACAGACATGATGCAGTCCGCCAAGAACGGGTGCCTGTGGCTACCGAAAATGTGATCCGAGTTGGCGCTGATCCGTCGCTCGGGTAATCTGAAGCTGGAATGTTCAGATTGCTCGCTCTCTTCGGTGCGCTGCTGGCGCGGATGCAAGGATCCCGCGCCTCCCGCGACGCGGAAATTCTCTTTTTGCGGCAACAGCTCCTCGTGCTGAGGCGATCAGCACCGGCAAGGATCAGGCGCAGGAACCTGGACAGGCTCATCTTCGTTTGTCTCTACCGCCTATTTCCCTCCCTCCTCGATGCCATGGTCATCTTCAAGCCAGAGACGCTGGTGCGCTGGCATCGCGGCGGCTTTCGCCTGTTCTGGCGCTGGAAATCGCGGCGTCAGGCCGGACGTCCTGCGGTCTCGAGCGAAATTCGCAGCCTCGTATGGCAGATGAGCCGCGAGAATCCTCTCTGGGGCGCACCTCGGATACACGGCGAGTTGCTGAAACTAGGCGTCGACATCTCCCAGTCGTCGGTCGCCAAGTATATGGATCGCCGACGCGGGCCCCCGTCACAAAGCTGGAGGACATTCCTCCGTATCCATGCGCCGCACGTCGCGGCTGTCGACCTATTCGACGTGCCGACGATCAGTTTCAAATTGCTGTATGGGCTCGTGGTCCTTTACCTCAATCGCCGACAGTTGGTCTGGACCAACGTGACCGCGAGCCCGACAGCGGAGTGGATCGCGCGACAAATCACCGAGGCATTCCCGTGGGACCAGGCGCCACGATACCTCGTCCACGATCGAGATAGCGCCTATGGCGCCATCGTCACACAAAGGCTTCGCGCCATGGGTATCCGGGATCGACCCATCGCGCCGGGCTCGCTCTGGCAAACGGATGTAATCGACAAGCGCTTTCGCCTTCCACCTAGCCTATGCTGGCGAGGCGCACGGGCAACCGCGTGGCGAAGAGCAGGGTTGGAGGTGAGAGCCCTGTCGCGCAGCCTTCATCGTCGCTCCTCCGTTGCGGCGCTCGTACGCGCCTTGGGTGTAGGGCGCAAAAACCTGTGCAATCTGTTATGCGACCAGACGATAGACGTGATGCAGGCCGCCGAGCACGGGCTTCGCAATGATCTCCCTACCCTGCGTTTCTCGGTGTCGCGGCTCGACCGCGCATGGAGCGCGCTGACCGATCGAGCGATGCGGACGCCAGCGATTGAAATACTGTACATACTGCGCCAGCGTGGCCCGCAGATGGCGCTCATTTAGAACGAACATGTGGTCCAGACATTCGGTTCTCAGGGACTTCACCCAGCGTTCGGCGATCGAATTGGCCTGGGGTGACCGGAATGGCGCTCGGATCTGGATGATGCCGAGGTTCCTGAGCCTCCGATCAAAGGCCGTCCCATAGCGACTGTCACGATCATGGATGAGAAAGCGCGGCGGCTTTCGGTCCCAACCACAACACTCGAACATCTGTCGGCCTACCCACTCGGCTGTTGGATGACGTGTCACGCCGGCGTGGAGAACTTCCCGGCTCGCATGATGGATTACGAAGAACACATAGAGCGTCTTGAAGAAGATCGTCTGCACGCAGAGGAAGTCGCAGGCCCATATGGCCGAAGCGTGTTGCTTGAGGAACGAGCGCCAGCGTGGATCCGGCTCCCCGTTCCGGGGACGGCGCATGTATTTTGCGACGCTACGGGCAGACACTTCGAAGCCGAGTATCGCCAACTCCGCCTGGATCCTGCGTTGGCCCCAGAGGCGGTTCTCGGCGGCCAAGCGCCGAATGAGGGCCCGGACCTCTGGCGCAATCGGAGGGCGCCCGGTCCTTCTTCTCGGTCTGGAACGCCACCGCCAATGAGCTCTCCAGCCCCTGCGATGCCACCGCAGCATGGTACCGGGTGTCACGATTAGCAACGCCCCACGCCATGCGGCGAACCATCGGCACGCCAACACCCAGAAACG
>Ga0335085_10013922_pt1 | contig 11766 bp, 9 predicted proteins | sample Lox_Sample_45_FD_206712 | JGI IMG/M metagenome (GOLD analysis project Ga0335085, IMG submission 206712) | Soil microbial communities from Loxahatchee National Wildlife Refuge, Florida, United States - Lox_Sample_4.5 | ecosystem: Environmental > Terrestrial > Soil > Wetlands | place: USA: Florida...
ATCCCATACAACTGGCAGTACCTTCCACTTCTGTTGCAGGTTTGCGTCGCCTTTCTTATTGGCGTGGCGATGGTTACGGCGTCATGGTTCGTTGGCAGGCATCGCAACACAAAGGTCAAGCTTGACTCGTACGAATGTGGCATTGTCGCGGTCGGAGATGCGCGCGCCCGCTTCAGCGTCCGCTTCTACCTGGTCGCGGTGTTGTTCATCCTGTTTGATGTTGAAGCGGTGTTCCTGATGCCGTGGGCCGTCATCTACCGGAAACTGCCGCAAATTACCGGCTCGCGCCTCTTTGGATTCTGGGAGATGGTCGTTTATCTGGGCTTCGTCGCCGTTGGGCTTTACTACATTGTGAGAAAAGGCGTCCTGAACTGGAGCCGTGACAAGGCGGACCTTTGACATGGCTGAAGCGCTCAAACCAACACTTGCAGACAAAGCTTCCGTTCTTGATGGCCTTCCCGACCATCCGGCAATCAAAGCGATTCTCGGGTGGAATCCTGCTGCTCTTGAAAATGCCCGGTTCGACCGCAATGAACTGACATTGACCATCGTTGCAGCGAAGATTCGCGAAGCTTGTGAGACCGTGCAGGCCGCCGGCTACAACTTTTTTGAAGATCTCACAGCCGTAGACTGGTATCCCTTTGCTCCGCGATTCCAATTGAGCTATCACATCCTGTCGCATGCTTTCAAAGAACGCATTCGCCTGCGCGCGATGCTGTATGAAGCCCATCCGGTTGTGGAATCAATTACTCCCGTCTGGGCCGGCGCCAATTACTACGAGCGTGAAGTCTTCGACTTGATCGGTATCCGCTTTGAAGGCCACCCCGATATGCGCCGCATTATGATGCCGGATGAATGGACCGGCCATCCCTTGCGCAAAGACTATCCGGTGGAGGGCTACCGCTGATGGTTCAGCTTGCAGGGATGCCCACACTTGAACCCGCGGTCGGCGCCCATGACCAGCACATGGTCATCAACATGGGCCCGCAGCACCCCGCTACACATGGCGTTTTGCGGCTGGTGCTGGAGATCGACGGCGAGATCATTGTTCGCGTCTACCCGGAGATTGGCTATCTGCACACAGGTATTGAAAAGACCTGCGAAGCCAAGTTCTATCAGCAGGTGGTGCCGCTTACCGATCGCATCAATTATCTCGATCCGCTGTCAAACAATCTTTGCTACGCGCTTGCTGTAGAGAAGCTGCTTGACCTTGCGATTCCGGCAAAAGCTCAATGGATGCGCGTTTTGCTCGCTGAGTTGAGCCGCTTGAATTCGCACCTGATATGGCTTGGCACCCACGCCATGGATATCGGCGCGCTAACGGTGTTCCTGTATACCTTCCGCGAGCGCGAAGAGATTCTCCGCCTGTTTGAAGACATAGCCGGCCAGCGCATGATGACCAGCTACATTCGCATCGGAGGACTTTCCATGGAGCCGCCGCTCGATTTTCTTCCACGCGTGCGCGCCTTCATCAATATGCTACCGGAAAAGATCGACGAGTATTCGAACCTGCTTACCGGCAATCCTATCTTCAGGAATCGGCTTAGGGGTGTCGGTATTCTGTCGGCTGCCGACGCGATCGCGCTTGGCGTTACCGGCCCGCCCTTGCGAGCCTCGGGCGTCGATTTCGATCTGCGGCGAGATATGCCCTACAGTGGATACGAGAAGTTCCAGTTTCTTGTGCCAACGTCGAACGACTGCGACTGCTGGGCGCGGTATGAAGTTCGCCTCATTGAGATGCGCGAGAGCGTCAGGATCATTCAGCAGGCCCTGGACGGTATGCCTGAAGGCCCGGTAAAGGCGGATGCGCCTAAAGTCGTTCTCCCCGATCGCGAAAAGATGAAGACCCAGATGGAAGCCCTGATCCATCACTTCAAGATCGTTACCGAAGGCTTTGAGGTTCCATCAGGCGAGGTTTACCAGGGCATCGAGGCCGGCCACGGGCAAACCGGCTATTACGTGGTTTCAGACGGTACAGCTAAACCATACCGCGTGCACATGCGTTATCCGTCTTTTCCAACACTGCAGGCGCTGGAAACCATGTGCAAAGGACGCATGATTTCCGACCTGGTTGCCGTTATCGGCTCCATCGATATCGTGCTGGGAGAGATCGACCGTTGAGTTCACAGTGTTTTGATCTGTCCGGAGATCTTTGGGGCGAACTTTGGATTTCACTTTCGTCGCTGCTTCGCAGCTACACGGCGGCACATGGGCTCCATCGCGATGAGCATGCGACCGTTGAACTGGATGAGGACCGGATCCTGGTCAGTCATGGCAACAAGCGCCTTGAACTGGAACGCACAGGTGCCGAAGTGAACTGGAAGCGTGAAGATGGCAGCAGGGGTCTGCTGCAATTTACTCCAGCGGGCAGATTGATGGGGCCCGCGGGTGAGGAAGAAATGGACATGGCAGCAGAAACGTGGGCGCGGGAGTTGATGCGATGAGCCAGAATTCCGAATCGATGTCGATCTTCTCCCCTCGCCTTGCGGCGCGATTCGATGCGCTGGTCGAGAAATATCCCGTCAAGCGTTCCGCACTGATACCGATGCTGCTCTACGCACAGGATGAGGTCGGCTACCTGTCAGACGCTGTCATTGACGAAGTTGCCGAGCGCATCGGCATCAGCGAACTCGAAGTTCGCAACGTGGCAACATACTACTCGATGCTCCGCTTCAAGCCAGCTGGCAAATATAACATCCAGGTTTGCACCAACATCAGCTGCATGCTGCGCGGAGCGTATGACGTTTACGAGCGCTTTCAGGATGAGCTCGGCATTGGACACAAGGGTGTGACCTCCGACGGCGTGTTTTCTCTCGAAGAGGTGGAATGCATTGGAGCATGCTGCTGGGCACCTGCCATCCAGGTGAATTACGACTTTCTCGACGAGCTGATGCCAGATTCGGTTCCGGAGATTCTCGGCAAGTATAGGAGCGCGGCGAAGCCCGCCGGGAAGGGATCGCATGCCTAGGCTTGTCTCTCACCCCGATGAAGTGAAAATTGTCTCCCGCCGCTTCGGAATGGGCGCGGCCGACATCGATCGTTACATCGAACTTGGCGGTTATGCCTCCGCGAAGAAGTGCCTCGAAAAGGACGCGGACTGGGTCATCAACGAGATGAAGACGTCCAACCTCCGCGGTCGCGGTGGTGCCGGTTTCCCAGCAGGCATGAAGTGGTCTTTTGTCCCCAGGCAGAGCGCCAAGCCCAAGTATGTGCTGGTGAACGGCGACGAGAGTGAGCCTGGAACCTGCAAGGATCACTTGATCTTTTTGCACGATCCTCATGCAGTCATTGAAGGTACGATCATTGCCGGTCTTGCCATCGGAGCCAAGTTAGGTTTCATCTACCTGCGAGGAGAGTACCGCTACCTCCTGGAGATCGTCGAAAAGGCCGTCGCCGATGCCTACCTGAAAGGTTTTCTCGGCAAAAACATATTCGGCACCGACACGGAATTCCAGATCATTACCCAGACGGGCGCGGGCGCTTACGAAGTGGGCGAAGAATCGGCTTTAATGGAGTCGCTCGAAGGCAAACGCGGCGTTCCGCGCATCAAGCCTCCGTTCCCTGCCGTGGTGGGATTGTATGGCGGACCGACCGTCATCAACAACGCCGAGACCATTGCAACGGTGCCTCATGTCATCGAAATGGGCGCCGAAGCCTACGCGGCAGTTGGTTCTACGCGCAACGGCGGCACGCGCTTGTTCGGCGTGAGCGGCCACGTTGAGCGCCCCGGCGTGTACGAACTGCCGATGGGCTACAACCTGAAGAAGATCGTGTACGAAGTGGCCGGCGGTGTTCGCGGCGGCCGCAAGCTCAAGGCTGTTGTGCCCGGTGGCTCGTCTACTCCGGTCCTGCTGCCCGAGGAGATCGAAAATCTGGGGATGGATTTCGACCAGGTGGGCAAAGCCGGTTCGATGCTCGGATCGGGCGGCGTAGTCGTCATCGACGACCAGACGTGCATTGTGGAGTTCGCGCTGCGCACCATCAGCTTCTACCAGCATGAAAGCTGCGGATGGTGTATTCCCTGCCGCGAAGGCACTGACTGGCTAAAGAAATCGCTCACACGCTTCCACGCCGGTTTTGGCGAGATGAAGGACATCGACAACATTCAATATCTGGCAGAAAACATGCTGGGCCGCACGTTCTGCCCGCTTGGCGATGCCGCGGCCATGCCAACCATCGCATTTGTGAAGAAGTTTCGCAAAGAGTTTGAAGATCACCTGAACGGCAAGCCCTGCCCACACGCCAAACACGCTGAAATGGCTGTGATTTAGGAATTTTGGAGACGAATGGCAGACGTAACATTCACAGTTGACGGAAAGAAGCTGACCGCCCCTGCGGGCACGCTGCTGATTGAAGCTTGCCGCAAGGCCGGCATTGAGATTCCCGCGTTCTGCTATTACCCGGGTCTTAGCCTTCAGGCCGCCTGCCGTATGTGCGTCGTCCGTCAAGATAAGGTTGGCAAGCTGCAGACGGCGTGCACGACCACCGTCGCCGAGGGCCAGGTGTTCTTCACCGAATCCGAAGAGATTGCGCAGGCGCGCAAGGCAACGATTCAATTGCTGCTCGGCAATCACCCGCTCGACTGCCCGGTATGCGATGCTGGGGGCGAGTGCGAACTGCAGGACATGACCTTCAAGTACGGCGCGGGTGAAAGCCTCTATGCCGAGGCCAAGCAGCATCGCGAAGAGCAGCAGTGGTCCCCAGCGGTTTACTTTGACCGTCCCCGCTGCATTCTTTGCTACCGCTGTATCCGGATGTGCGGCGAAGGCATGGATGTGTGGGCGCTCGGTGTGCAGAACCGCGGCGTAACTTCGGTCATCGCTCCCAATGAAGGCGATCATCTGGATTGCGAGCAGTGCGGCATGTGCATCGACGCCTGCCCGGTTGGCGCTCTTACCAGCGGCGCCTACCGCTACAAAACACGCCCGTGGGAGATGACGCACGTTTCAACCGTGTGCACGCATTGCGGCGACGGCTGCAAAGTCACGCTCGGCATTCGCCAGTCCAATGAAGGCGCGGACATTATTCGTGCCGACAATCGCGATAAGAGCGGCATCAATGGAGATTTTCTCTGCGCCAAGGGCCGCTTCGGATTCGACTTTGTCGAGAGCCCCGATCGCCTCACGACGCCTCTGGTGCGCAACGCGCAAGGCAAGCTCGAGCCGGCAACCTGGGAGCATGCTCTATCGACCGCGGCCAAGAAGCTGAAAGAAGTGCGGGACCGGCGCGGCGGCGCGGCAATTGGCGTCATCGGTTCCAATCGCACCACCAGCGAAGAGAACTATCTTCTGCAGAAGTTTGCGCGCACTATTCTTGGAACCAACAATATCGATCATCATCGTACCGCCGACTACGCGACTTTTGCCCGCGCGCTTGCGGGTCAGTCGGGCAGAACAGCCGGCCTGCGCGAGATCGGCGCGGCTCCGGCAATTCTGCTCGCCGGTGGCGACCCCACGAACGAGCATCCGCTGCTTGCCTGGGCGTTGCGCGCCGATGTTCGCTTGAACCGCGCCCGCATTTACGTTGCAAACATGCAGCAAATCAAGCTAGAGCGCCAGGCAAAGGCTGTTCTCCAGCTGCCCGCTAACGGCTTCGACAATCTGGCCGCTGCGCTAGAATCGGGCGAGAGCGAGTTCAGCAAAGCCATCCTCGCTGAGGAATCACTCGTCGTAGTGATTGGCCAGGAGTTCAACGGAGCCGCGCTTGAGCGCCTTATCGCATGGGGATTGAAGCACGAAAATGTGCGCTTTGCGCTGCTGGGCGACCACGCAAATTCACGCGGTGCGGCGGACATGGGACTCATTCCTGATCTGCTTCCCGGCTACGTTCCAGTTACAAAACCTGCGTCGTTCGCGGAGTACCCCGACCTGCCGACGGCTCGAGGTAAAACGCTGCCTGAAATGCTGGCCGCGGCCGCGACCGGTGAATTGGGCGCACTGTTTATCGTTGGCGAAAACCCGATTGCGACCTTCGGCGTGGCGCCGCAGGGCTTGAAGAACACATTCCTCATCGTTCAGGACTTATTTCTTACCGAAACGGCAGCCCTGGCTGACGTCGTCTTCCCTGCTGCGAGTCTCTACGAGAAATCCGGCACCGTGACCAGCACATTTGGCGACGTGCAGATGGTGAAGAAGGCCGCGGACCGTGCCGGCGTCAAGCCCGATTTTGAAATCATCGTTCGCCTCGCCAACTCCATGGGCGTCGAAGTCAAATCGCTCGTCCCGTTCGGTCCGCGCGGCATGTCTGCGGATCTTGGCCAATCTCGCGGCGCACAAGCCGGCGAAGCCGATCGCACTGCGGTCTGGCTCACGGCGAACAACCTCGAACCTCGGCTTAGCCCCTTCGATCCGCTTGCCATTCTCGACGAGATGGCGAGGCTCGTCCCGGGCTATCAGTTGGATCGCATCAATCTCTGTGCCGGTAACGAGGTCCGTTCAGACCTGGCCGCCAATCCGGGATTCGTCCCGGTTTCGGCGCTGCACAGTTCATCGCTCATCGCCCCGGCGCACGACACGCTGTTTACCTCAGGAACGCTTGGCCGTTACAGCAATGCGCTCCGCGAGCTTGAAGTACATCAGAAGGCTGAAGTAGAAGCAACCGCGGCAGACTAGTCGCCGCCAATACAAAGTTTGCTAACAAAGGCTGAAGGCAAGTGACACTTTTAGCGTTTTTCTTCTGGAGCCTGGTCAAGGTCGTTGTTGTAACGGTGGTGATGCTTCTGGGCGTTGCCTACACCGTTCTGCTTGAGCGAAAGCTCGTCGGCCGCATTCAAAACCGTTGGGGGCCAAGCCGCGTCGGCCCTTTTGGGCTTCTCCAGCCGCTGGTTGACGGCGCAAAGTCCTTTCTTAAGGAAGATCTGATACCCACGGCTGTCTACCGGCCGCTATATCTGCTGGCACCGATGATCGCACTGGGATGCGCGCTCATCTCCATCTCGGTGGTTCCGTTTGGCGAACCCAAAATTGCTCCGCACGGTTTCCGCTTCTTTCAAATATCCGATGTAAATATCGGCCTGCTGGTTGTGCTCGGAATTACATCCATCGGCGTGTACGGCATTGCCCTCGCCGGATGGTCGTCAAACAACAAGTACTCGCTGCTCGGCTCGCTGCGATCGTCGGCACAGCTTATCAGTTACGAACTCGCGCTGGGGCTTTCGCTGGTCGGCGTGGTTCTGCGCGCGGGATCACTCAACCTGCGTGTGATTGTGGAACAGCAGGCTACTCTCGGCATTGCCACCTGGAACATATTCGGCGGCTTTCAGTTTATTGCCTTCTTCATTTACCTGATGGCTGCATACGCTGAGACCAACCGCTCGCCGTTCGACCTTCCTGAAGCCGAAAGCGAGCTGACCGGCGGGTACCACACCGAATACAGCTCAATGAAGTTCGCCATGTTCTTCATGGCCGAGTATGCCAACATGATCAACGTGGGATGCGTTGCCACGCTGCTTTTTTTGGGCGGATGGACTAGCCCATTCGGTGACCTGATCGGCCCGTTCCAAAGTGATATCGTTAACGGATTTCTCTCGTTGTTCTGGTTTGTGGCCAAGGTTTTCTCATTCCTCTTTTTGTACGTATGGGTGCGCGGCACACTGCCTCGTTTCCGCTACGATCAGCTCATGAATTTCGGATGGCGCTTTCTGATGCCGCTGGCCATCGTCAACATTGTCGGCACGAGTCTCTGGCTGGCTTATCGCTGAGAAGGCTTACTGAGATTCTGCTCGCTCAAATGATTTCTGAAACTGCTTTTAGCGCGCTCTAACCGGCGGATTTGAGTCGCAGGAGGCATGATATTCTTGAACTTCCGCGCGAGTGTTCTCTAAGCGGCAGATCCGAGTTTCTTCGCAGTTTCTGGTTCATCGCGGCCTGAATATCTGATCGGCTTCACGAGTAACTGCTGGTACGCAAATTCGATCAGGGAATTAGGAGGCGGTTGCGCGGTAAATCGCATTCGCTCCGTCGATGGCAATACTGGGTTTATTGGAAAGTTAGCGATGCACCTGATTCTCTTTATTCTTTTTGCCGGATTCTGCCTGGCTGGAGCCGTCAACCTCCTGCTTCAGAGCCATCCTATTAACAGCGCGCTCTCCCTGATCGTCGTCATGACCTCGCTCGCTGTGCTTTATCTTCTGCTTGGCGCGGAGTTCCTGGCAGCGGCACAGATCATCGTTTACTCCGGCGCCGTCATGGTGTTGTTTACCTTCGTCGTCATGCTGCTCAACGCCGGTCGCGAAGAGCGTACCATGGGCAGCCGCGCCGCGCGCACCGTTGGCTTCCCTGCTGTTGTCGCTATCCTGGCGGTCGTTTCCACCATCATCGTTCATGCTCAGGGCCTCGGGACAGCGGAGCTAGCGAATCCCATTACGCAGACTGAGGAATTAAGCCGCGTGCTCTTCCATGAGCTTCTGCTTCCGTTTGAGGTTACATCGATCCTCATACTCATCGCGATTCTGGGCGCCGTCGCCATCGCCAGCCCCGGACACGGTTATGCGGGCGACGACGGAGAAAGGATCTCGAGCAAATGACTCCCTTTTTGCACGAAGTTCCTCTCTCCTGGTATCTGCTACTGAGCGCAGTCTTGTTCTCACTGGGTGTCATCGGGTTTCTGATCAAGCGCAACCTCATTACCGTATTCATGTCGATTGAGCTCATGCTCAACGCTGTCAATCTTTCGTTTGTCACCTTCGCCCACCAGTGGCACGCGGTGAAGGGGCAGATTTTCGTTTTCTTCGTCATGATGGTTGCGGCTGCCGAAGCTGCCGTCGGTCTTGCCATCATCATCTCTGTTTTCCGCGCCCGCGCTACCCTGGCCGTCGACCGTATCGACCTGATGAAACTATGAACTTGGCCTTACATCTATGGGTGATCCCGCTGCTTCCGTTTACGGGCTTTCTGCTTAACGGAGTACTCGGATCACGATTGCCCAAGTGGCTAGTCACATCGGTTGGCCTTGTTGCGCCGCTGGCATCATTCGTCGTTGTCCTGAACGCCGCCTGCGGCTTCTTCGGCATGGGCCCTGCGCTGGCTTCGCTGCCCTATGTTGAAACCTGCCCGTTCCCCTGGCTCGCCATCGGTACCCTCCATATCGATTTCAGCTTCGTTCTCGATCAACTTTCGCTCGTCATGTTGCTGATCGTCACGGGCGTAGGCTTCCTCATTCACATCTACTCTGTCGGCTACATGGCGCATGACGAGGGTTACGCGCGCTACTTCAGCTACCTGAACCTGTTCCTGTTTTTCATGACGCTGCTCGTTCTCGGCGGCAACGTGCTTCTGATGTTCGTTGGATGGGAAGGCGTGGGCCTGGCATCGTATTTGCTCATCGGCTTCTGGTTTCAAAAGGACTCAGCAGCCGCAGCCGGAAAGAAAGCATTCATCGTCAACCGCATCGGCGACTTTGGGTTCCTCATCGGAATCTTTCTGCTGATCGCCAATTTCGGCACACTAACATTTACCGACATCGGCGCAAAGCTGGCTGAAAATCCCGCCTGGCAAGGTGGAGTTGTGACGGTCATCGCCTTGTGCCTTCTGGTGGGCGCTACCGGCAAAAGCGCACAGCTTCCGCTATACGTCTGGCTGCCCGACGCCATGGAAGGCCCCACACCGGTCTCGGCGCTCATTCACGCCGCCACCATGGTCACGGCGGGCGTTTACATGATCGCGCGCACGCATGCGCTCTTCGATCACGCTCCCTACGCGCTTGGCGTTGTCGCCATCGTCGGTGCGGCCACCGCAATCTTCGCCGCCACCATCGGCCTCGTACAGAACGACATCAAGCGCGTGCTGGCTTACTCCACCATCTCGCAGCTTGGCTACATGTTCCTCGGCTGCGGAGTGGCAGCTTATTCGGCCGCGATCTTCCATCTGGTAACGCACGCGTTCTTCAAAGCGCTGCTCTTCCTCGCTGCGGGTTCCGTGATTCATGCCGTCGGGGGCGAGCAGGATATGCGCAAGATGGGCGGCCTGCGCAAGCACCTTCCGGTCACGTTCTGGACGATGACAGCAGCCGTTCTGGCGATTGCCGGATTTCCGCCGCTGGCAGGCTTCTTCTCCAAGGACGCGATCCTCTACTCCGCGTTCCTGCAAGGTTCCGGTGGCATGCTGCTGTGGTTCGTCGGCCTGGTAACAGCGATGCTCACGTCGCTCTACATGTTCCGGCTCTGGTATATGACGTTCTGGGGCGAGTCGCGCAGCCCCGAAATTCATCCGCACGAAAGCCCTTGGACCATGCTCGGGCCGCTGGTGATTCTTGCCGTCCTCTCCATCTGCGGCGGCTGGGTTGGCATCGAGCGCTTCGCGGAGTTCCTGGCGCCGTCCACCGGCGCGAGTGTCGCCGAATCAGCAACGCCTCATCTTGAGCTCTATCTCACAGTCGCCGCAGTGGCGGTAGCCCTGCTCGGCTGGTTCATTGCCGACCGGCTGTACCGGCAAAAGCCCGACCGGCCTGCGCAACTGGCCCATGCAGTGCCCGGCGCCTACAAACTGCTGGCCAACAAGTACTACGTCGACGAAATCTACGGCGCCACCATCGTTAAACCCTTGCTCGGCTTCTCACGGTACATGCTGGGCTGGGTCGTCGATACCGGCATACTCGGCGGCACTGCCTGGCTGATCGGCGGTTGTGCGCTCGTCTGGGGAGCAATTCTGCAGCGCTGGCAATCGGGCAACCTGCGGTCGTACGCGGCCTGGCTTGCGCTGGGCGCGGCACTGGTGCTGGCTTTTACCACTGCCCCGTTCATCATTGGAGCATCAGGGCTCAACCTTCACCTTAACTGGATGGGGCACTGAGAATGGAAGCGATCAATCAATCAATTCTCACCTGGATCATTCTGGCCCCACTCGCCGGCGCTGTGCTGGTGGCGTTGCTGCCTGACCGCGGCAATATGTCCAAATGGGTTGCGCTGTTGACAACGCTGGTCAGCTTCCTGCTTGCATTGCATCTGCCTGCACACTTCGATCCGGCGCAACACGGTTTCCAGTTTGAGATCAATACACCCTGGATCGAGAATCCCGCCATCTTCTACCACGTCGGAGTAGACGGTCTGAGCCTCTGGCTGGTGGTGCTCGTCGGACTGCTTGCCCCGGTCGGCGTGATCGCCAGTTGGAACACCATCAAAGAACGCCGCAAGATCTTCTACTCGTTATTTCTTATCCAGCAGACCGCCATGGTCGGCGTGTTTATTGCGCTCGACCTCATGCTTTACTATGGCTTCTGGGAACTGTCGCTGGTCCCAATGGCGATTCTGATCGCAATGTACGGCCGTAAGGATGGACCCAGGGCCGCGCTCAAATTCTTCCTCTTCACATTTATCCCGTCCGCGCCACTGCTGGTCGCAATCCTCTGGCTTTATGCGCGAACCGGTACATTCGATTTCGTCACCCTGCAATTACTGCTTACGCATGGCAACTTTCCAGTTGGGGCGCTGTTCTGGTGCGCGCTGGCGTTCCTTTTCGCCTTTGCTGTCAAGGTGCCGGTTTTCCCGCTTCATGGGTGGCTGGCCGACACATTCAGCGAAGCGCCTGTTGCCCTCGCTATGGTCGTAGCCGGCAAGCTGGGACTTTACTCGATGATGCGTTTTCACATCGGCCTGTTCCCCACCCAGGCTCGTGCTGCTGCGCCGTGGCTCATCGGGCTCGCGGTCATTGGCATTCTCTATGGTGCATGCCTTGCTCTCGTCCAGCGCGACTATTGGCGTCTGCTGGCGTACGCCGTTGTGAGTCACTTCAGCTTTATCACGCTTGCTCTATACGGATTCACCTTCACCGG
>Ga0335085_10013923_pt1 | contig 11765 bp, 8 predicted proteins | sample Lox_Sample_45_FD_206712 | JGI IMG/M metagenome (GOLD analysis project Ga0335085, IMG submission 206712) | Soil microbial communities from Loxahatchee National Wildlife Refuge, Florida, United States - Lox_Sample_4.5 | ecosystem: Environmental > Terrestrial > Soil > Wetlands | place: USA: Florida...
CGCTTCGGCATTCGACCGGAACAGCTCCGCCAGCCGCGCATCGATGGCCAGCCACGAGTCCACGGCCGGCCGGGAGATTGCGGTGTCGCCAAAGATGAAGCCGGGCCGCAACGCGGCGTCGGCCCGCCGCGGCACCATCGCGGCCAGGAGCCGCCGGACGTCGGCGTGCGACCGCACGACGCCGCCGGTCCGCCACGGTCCGCTGTCGCGACCCCGCGCGAGCGTCGCCGCGACGGCCGCGAGCGGCGCAGAGGCAAAATCGTCGCCCGCGGCGTACTCGCGCCACGCCGCCACCAGCGCCCGCAGGCCCGCCTCCGAGCGCGCGGAGAGGAGAAACGGCCGCGCGCCGTCCGCGTCCGGCGACGGCGGGGCCGCGCTGCCGGCCGCCACCTCCTCGATGATCACATGGGCATTGGCGCCGCCGAATCCAAAACTGCTCACGCCCGCCCGGCGCGGCGCGCCGTCCGCCGGCGCCGGCCACGCCTGCAATGCCGCCGCGGGCGCAAACGGGCTGCGCGCAAAATCGATGATCGGGTTCGGCGGCTCCCCGTGGAGCGAAGGCGGAATCGTCCGCTCGCGCAGCATCAACAGCACCTTGATCACGCCGGCCAGGCCGGCCGCCGCCTCGAGGTGGCCGATGTTCGTCTTCACCGAGCCGACCATGCAACGCGGCCGGGCCGCGCCGGCGTCCGGCCCGCCGCCCAGCGTCTGACGCAGGGCCTCCAGTTCCATCGGATCGCCGAGCGCGGTGCCCGTGCCGTGCGCCTCGACGTAGGAGATCGCCGCCGCCGGCAGGCCGGCGCTCGCCAGCGCCGCGCGGATGACGTCGCGCTGAGCCGGAATGCTCGGCGACGTGACCGTCAGGCTCGCGCCGCAATGGTTGACGGCCGAGCCGGCGACGCCGCCGTAGATCCGCCGTCCGGCGCGCCGCGCGTCCGCCCAGCGCTGCAGCAGCAGAACCGCCACGCCTTCGCCCGGCACGTAGCCGTCAGCCGCGGCGCTGAAGGTGCGGCACCGCCCCGTCGGGCTGAGCATGTGCGCCTGGTGAAACGACGCGTGCTTCCACGGATGGCCGAGCACATTCGCGGCCGCGACGATCGCGTAGTCCGCCTCCCCGCCCACCAGCACCCGGCGCGCGTCGTGCAGCGCCACCAACGACGAGGCGCAGGCGGCGTCCACCGCCTTGCTCTCGCCCCGCAGCCCGAAGCAGTGGGAGATCCGGTTGGCCAGCAGGGCGCCCGCATTGCCGAGATAGGAGAACGATTCAGCCGCCTCGCCGGCGGCCGCGAGCCGCTGCCGGTAGTCGGTCGCCATCAAGCCAGCGAACACCGCCGTGGGGGCGCGCCGCAGCTCCTCCGGCGCGACGCCGGCGTCCTCCAGACAGTGCCAGGTCTCCTCGAGCAACAGGCGCTGCTGGGGATCCATCTGCCGCGCCTCCCGCGGGGAAATCCGGAAGAATTCCGCGTCGAAACCGGCGACGTCCTCGAGCAGCCCCGCCCACCGCGGCAGGGCGTCGCCCCCGCCGTCCCGCCACCGGGCCGCCGGAATTTCGCCGATCGCGTCGCGGCCTTCGCGCAGCAACGACCAAAACGCCTCCAGGTTACGGGCGCCGGGAAACCGGCAGGCAACACCGATGATTGCAACGCCGGTGGGAGCGTTTGAAGCAAGGACCATTGCGCAACCCACTACGCTAAAAACATCTCCGCCCGGCGCAAGAGGACGGAGCTGTTTATCCCGCCAAATCCGAAGGAATTGCTCAGCGCGAACGCGGTGTCGAGGGGTTCCTCGCTGCCACCGACAAATCCGATGCCGGTTTCGATCGGCCGCTCGAGATTCAGATTGGGATGCGCGAAGCGGTCCCTGAGCTGCACCAGGGTCGCCAGCGCCTCCACCGCTCCCGCGGCCTGGATGCAATGGCCGGTGAGCGGCTTCGTGCTGTTGACGCGCAGCGCGGCGGCGTGGGGGCCGAAGACCTCGCGGATCGCGATGCACTCCGTCGCGTCGCCGATCGCCGAGCCGGTGCCGTGGGCGTTGAGATAGCCGACGGCCTCGGGGCGCACGCCGGCGTCGGCCAGGGCGGCCCGCATCGCCCGCGCCTCGCCGGCGGCGGACGGATCCGGGAGATGATTGCCATCGAGACAGACGCCGGCTCCGGCCAGCCCGCCCAGGGGCACGGCGCCCCGCGCCCGCGCGCAGGCCACGGTTTCGAGGACCAAGCCGGCGCTGGCCTGGCCGTAAACGAAGCCGGCGTGGCCGGCATCGAACGGCCGGCTCACGATCGCCGGATCGCCCGGCGCATCGGAGCTGTACGCCGCACCGATCAGGGCGAAGCCGCGCAACTCCATCGGCGAAAGCTCGCCGGCCGCGCCTGCGACCACGCAGGCGTCGACCGCCCCCGACCGCAGCCACAGCAGCGCCTGCCAGAGCGCGAGGTTGCCGCTGGCGGAGGCCCCGCCCACCGTCGCGCCGGGTCCGCGGAGGCCGAGGATCTCGCTGAGGGCCCCGACCTGGAACGTGTCCAGGTAGCCGAGGGCGTAGCGGGCGTTCAGGTAGTCCGCGTCGGCCAGGAACTGCTCGGCGCCCCGGAGGATGAACGCCTGATGCAGGTTGTTGCCGCCGACGACCAGGCCGATCCGTTCGGGCGGCACCGCCCCCGCCCCGAGCCCCGAGGCCACCCAGGCCTCGAGCACGGCCGCGGCGGTCCAGCGCGCGGATTCGGGGGCGTTGCGCAGGATGCGGCCGGCGGCGGCGACCGCCGCGGGCGCCGCGGCGGCGAAGCGGGCGAGATGCGCCTTCCAGTCGAAGCCGGCGATCGGCGCCGCCACCGGGACGCCGCACCGCGCCGCCGCGTCGGCGGGCAGCCGGACGATGCCGCTGCGTCCGGCGCGCAGCGCCGCCGTGAATGCCGCCACGCCGGCGCCGATGCTCGCCACCACGCCCAGGCCCGTGACCACGGCCTCCTCCCGCGGCGCCGCCATGTCAGCCGGCGCGCGAGAGGTGCGCGTGCAGAATGTCCACCAGCCCCTGCAGGTTCTTCGCGCCGATCAGCTCGACCCGCGGCACCTTCACCCCCAACTGCTCCATCGCCCCGGTCACGACCTCGACGCGGTCGATGGAATTGGCGCCCAGCTGGACCAGACTCTTCTCCGGGGTGATCTGGCCGCCCTCGACCCCGACCAGGACGCTTTGCGTGACAGCTTTGACGACGGTGAAGACGGCGGACTTATCCATGGGGGACGGCAACTTCGTGGTTGGCAGGGGCGGCAGGGGACATCAAGAAAGCACCCACTATAGATGAAGATATTCCTTTTTCCAGGGCAGGGCGCCCAATCCGCCGGCATGGGCCGGGAGCTCTTTCCGCTGTTTCGCGAGGAGACGCGCGTCGCCAGCGAAGTTCTGGGGTATTCGATCGAACAGCTTTGCACCGACGATCCGGCGGGGCGGTTGAACCAGACCGAGTTCACCCAGCCGGCGCTGTTCGTGGTCAACGCCCTGACCCTCCTGCGGAAATTGCGGGACACGGAGACGGCGCCCGCCGCCGTGGCCGGCCACAGCCTGGGCGAGTACAATGCGCTCTTCGCCGCGGGCGCGTTCGACTTTGCGACCGGGGTGCGGCTGGTCCGGGAGCGCGCCGCGCTGATGAGCCGCGCGACCGGCGGGGGCATGGCGGCCGTGATCGGGCTCACGCGCGACCAGGTCGAGCGCACGCTGCGCGACGCCGGGCTGGCGACGATCGACATCGCCAACCTCAACGCGCCGACGCAGGTCGTGATCTCCGGGCCGAAGGCGGACGTCGAGCGCGCGCAGGCGCCGTTCGAGGCGGCGGGCGCGATGATGTTCATGCCGCTGAAGGTGAGCGGCGCGTTTCACTCCCGCTACATGACGCCGGCGGCGAATGAATTCGCGCGCTTCCTCGAGCCGTTCTCGTTCGCGTCGCTGCAGGTGCCGGTGATCGCCAACGCCACCGCCGAGCCCTACGCCCGCGGCGAGACCAAGCTGAACCTCGCGCGCCAGATCAACAGCCCGGTGCGCTGGCTCGAATCGATGACCCACCTCCTGCAGCAGTTCCCCGGGGCGCAGTTCGAGGAGGTCGGGCCCGGCAACGTGCTGACGGGCCTGCTGCGGAAAATCCGGCCGGCCGCCGGCCGCGCCGGCTGAACCGGGCCGGCGTCCGCGGGTCCGGAGGGGACGCGCCGACAAAAAAGCCCGGCCGCGCCGGCCGGGCTGGCGGAAACCGGGGGTCGCCACCGGGTCAGCGGAGCCGCAGGCGCCGCACCCGGCGGGAAATGCGCTTGCCGATCTTCATGTCGGCCACCTGCTCGAGAAACTCCGCCGGGGCCTCGGCGGCGTGCGAGCTGAACGTGCGGGCCGCCCCCGCCAGGTTGCGGAACCGGTCCTTCACCGCGCCGTCCTTGCGTTTGGTCGCCGATTTTTCGCGCCGCTCGATATAGGAATCGAGGCCCTTGTCGACGCCCTTGGTGACCCGGCGCAAGGCCGAAAGCACGGCGCCGCCGAGCTCCTGGCGCAGCCGTTTGCCCTTGGAATAGCGCGGCCCTTTCTTCCCTTCCTTCCCTTCCTTCAGGACCAGGACCTGCGCGTTGGGGGATTCCGTCAGATTGTAGGTTTTCGCGTTGCTCATGGACGGCGGAAAATTGCGGATGCGGAGTTCAGCGGAAGAGGCCCGCGCGGCGCGTTTCCTTCTTGCGGTAGATCACCACGACGGGCACCAGCGTTTTGTTCGCCGCCTCGGTGCCGAGGCTGTTGGCCGCGGTCGCGACCGCCTGGTCGACCTCGGCGAGCAGGTCGCCCTGCCCGCGTTTGAGTTGCTTGATCTTCTTTTTCTTCACCTTGCCCAGATCGATGATGACCGGGCGCGTTTTCAGGGTAGCGTCATTCGTTGCAGTTTCCATACAAGGAGGGTGCTGTGGGTTAGTTGGCCGGGACCAAAGAGTGCGCGAAAGCTCAAGGTTTCCCCCGCCCGAGGGTTGTCAAATCGTTTGTCGTGAATTCGCGCCGGAAATCGCCGCGGCCGGGGCCGTCCGTCCGAATTTGCGCCCCACCCAGTCGCGCAGCTCCTCCACATAGACGTAAATGCAGGGCGTCACGAACAGCGTGATCAATTGCGAGAACAGCAGCCCGCCGGCGATCGTGAGTCCCAGCGACTGGTAGTCCTTGCCCGACGCCCCGATCCCCAGGGCGATCGGCAGCGCGCCCATCACCGCGGCCAGGGTGGTCATCACGATCGGCCGGAAGCGCTCGCGCGAGGCCTCCAGCACGGCGACCTCCGGGGAGCACCGCTCCCGGTCGCGGTGGTCCTTGGCAAAGTCGACCATCATGATGCCGTTCTTCTTCACGATGCCGAGCAGCAGAAACAGGCCGACGAAGGCGTACAGGCCGAAGTCCACGCCGCAGACGAGCAGCGTCAGCAGCCCGCCGAATCCGGCCAGCGGCAGCGACGAGAGCACCGTCACCGGATTCCAGTAGTCCTCGTAAAGGATGCCCAGGATGAGGTACATGCAGAAGATCGCGAGCACGACGAGGAACACCAGCGCCTCGCCGAGCTGCACGAACATCTTCGCCTCGCCGCTGAATCCGCCGTTGACCCCGGCCGGCAGATTCGCGGTCTTGAGGCGGTCGATGGCGGCCGTGGCCTCGCCCAGCGAATAGCCGGGTTTGAGCGCGAAGGTGATCGGCACCATGTTCTGCAGGCCCTCGTGCTGGATCTTGCCCGGTCCAAGCCCCACCTGCCACGTGGCCACCGCGCTGAGCGGCACGAGCCGCCCGTCCGCCCCCGGCACGTAGAGCCGCCCGAGATCGTCCGGCGCCAGCCGCTTGTCCGGCTCCACCTCGAGGATCACGTAATACTGGTCGGTCGTCGTGTTGATCGTGGTGATCTTGTTGCCGGAGTAGGCTAGGAAAAGGGTGCGCCCGATGGTCGCCGGGTCGACCCCCAGCGCCTTCGCCGTGTCGCGCCGGATGTGCACCGTGAGTTGCGGGTGGTTCTGGTCCAGGTCGGCGCGCGGGTCGGAAAAACCCGGCGTTTTCTGCAGCAGGCCGACGAAGGACCCGGCGGCGTCGTACACCTGGTTGAGATCGGGGCCGGTGATCTGATACGTGTACCGCTTGGCGCCCTCCCCGCCGCCGCCGCTGCTGCCGGTGCCGAGGCTGATCATCGGCATCGGATTGACCCCGCCCTGGATCCCCGGAATGTCCGCCAGCGTGCGGTTCAGCGCCACGGCCACCGCGGCCGACGGCGGCCGCGTCCCGGTGGACTTCAGGATGACCAGCAGGCTGATCTCGTTGTCGGCGTTCATGGTCGTGCCCGAGTAGGCGAGCACGCGGCCGACCGCCGGGTTTTGCGCGATCGCATCGACCGCCTGGGTCTGGATTTTGCTCCGCCGGGCCGGGGAAACGCCCGGTTCCAGCGTCAGCGTGCCGTTGATCGCCCCGGTGTCCCCCGCCGGAATGAAGCTCTTCGGCACGACGACAAACAGCACCAGGGTGCCGACCACGCACCCGATCGAAGCCACGATCGCCAGCCAGCGGTGCCGCAGGAACCACTCGAGCGCGGTCAGATAGCGGCCGACCGTGGCGGTGAACACGCGACCCACCCCCCGCTCGAGGCGGTTGGGCCCGCCGGTCTTCGGGCGCAGCAGCCGCGCGCACATCATGGGCGACAGCGTGAGCGAGATGACCCCCGACGCGATGATCGCGAACACGATGGTCAGGGAGAACTCCTGCAGAATCCGCCCGATCAGCCCGGGCATGAAGACGAGCGGGATGAAGACCGCGCACAGCGACAGCGTCATCGACACCACCGTCGGGCTGATCTCGTGCACGCTGTCGATCGCCGCCTGCAGCGGCGCCTTGCCCAGCTCGATCTGGCGCACCGCGTTTTCCAGCACGACAATCGCGTCGTCCACCACGAAGCCGACCGCCAGGGTCAGCCCCAGCATGGAGAGCATGTCGAGGCTGAAGCCGCACGCGGCCATCAAGCCGAAGGTCGCCAGCACCGACATCGGGAGGGCGACGGCCGGCACGATGGTCTCCCGGATCCGCGCGAGGAAGATGAAGATCACGAAGATCACGAGGAAGAACGCGATGACGAGCGCCTCCTTGACGTCGTTGATCGACGTGATGATGGGCCGCGACGCATCGTAGAGCACGCTCACCCGGACGGTGGCGGGCAGCGACGCGCCGATGTCCTGCAGGGTGGCGGCGATGTCGTGCGCCACCGTCACGGTGTTGGCCGTCCCCTGTTTCTGCACCGCGAGGATCACGGCCGAGCGGCCGGCGCCGTCGGTGGCGCGGTAGGCCAGGGACAGATTCGACTGCTGCACGCTTTCGATCGCCCGGCCCAGGTCGCCCACCCGCACCAGCGCGCCGTTGACGTTCGCCACGACAACGCGGTTGAACTGCGCGGCCGACTGGATCTGCCCCTGCGCGTCGATCGAAAACGTGTGGGAGGACCCGTTGAGGTTGCCGGCGGGAATGGTGGAATTGGCGGCGACGACGGCCTGCTGCAACTGCTCGAGGGAGAGGCCCATCGCGGCCAGCCGGCCGGGATCGACCTGGATGCGGACCGCCGGCTTGGCCCCGAAGATCATGACGTTGCCCACGCCCGAGACGTTGTTCAGCTTCCGCGCCAGCGCCTGGGCGCCGACGGTGTAGAGCTGCGCCTCGTCCAGCTCGTCGGAGGTCAGCGCGATGAAATACACCGGCATCAGCGACGGGTTGATCTTCTGGAACGTCGGCTGCGTGGGCAGATCGCTCGGCAACTGCACCGCCGCCTGGCTCAGCGCCGTCTGCACCCCCTCGACGATCGTCGACATCGGCTCGCCCACCTTGAACGTGAGCACGACCGAGGTGACGCCCTCCTGGCTGGTCGACGAAACCTCCTGCAGCCCCTCGATGCTGAGCACCGCCTCCTCGATCGGCCGCGCGACGTTGGCCGCCATCGACACCGGCGAGTTGCCGGGATAGAGCGCGGAAATGACGATGTAGGGGAACTGGACGTTCGGCAGGTTCGACACCGGCAGCGACCGGTAGGCCTCCAGGCCGAGCAGCACAAGGCACAGCGACAGCAACGTCGTCAGCACCGGCTTGCGGAGGAAGAGCTCGCTGATGTTCACCGGGCGGAAGTTTCCGGGGCGGCGTGCGCCTCGTGCGGGATGACGCGCACGGCCGCGCCGTTGCGCAGATTCAACTGGCCCTGGACCACGACCGCCTCGCCCGGCCGCACGCCGCTCTGCACGACGACCTCCGTGCCCTGGCGTTCCCCGAGGACGACCTGGCGCAGTTCGGCGGAGCGGCCGCCCGTCACCACGAAGACGTAGGGACCCTCGGTCCCAATCGCCACCGCGCTGTAATCAATCACGGTCGCCTGCCGCAGCTCCGCGAGCACGAGGCGGACGCGGACGAACTCGCCCGGCCAGTACAGGTGGTCGGTGTTGGCCAGGCGGCCCTTCACCGTCATGGTGTCGGTGCGCGTGTCGATGGCATTGTCGATCACGGCGAGGTCGCCCTGCCGCACCGGCGCGGATTTGAAGTCGTCCGCCCGGCATACCTCCACCGGCAGCGTCCCGTCGCGCCAGCCTTGGAGGATGGCGGGAACGTCGGGGCCCGGCACCGCGAACGTCACGTAGATGGGTTCGATCTGCCGGACCGTCGCCAGTTGCGTCTGCTGGGCGGTGAGGAGATTGCCGGCATGGACCGGATTGATGCCGATCACGCCGTCCATCGGCGCCGTGATCGTGGTCCGGGCGAGATCGAGCTGGGCCTGGGCGACGCCCGCCTCGGCCGCGGCCACGTTGGCCTTCGCCTGGGCGACGTCCTCCTCCATCGACTCATAATCCTGCGGGGCCAGCAGCTTGTTCTGGTTCAGCTCCAGGCTCCGCCGCAACCGGTCCTCCGCCGGCTTCAACGCCGAGCGCTGCACGGCCAGGGCCGCCCCGGCCTTGTCGAGCACCTGGCGGTAGGTGTCCGTTTCGATCCGGTACAGCGGCTGGCCCGCCTTGACCATCGTGCCTTCGTTGAATTCCACGGCGCGCAGCAGGCCGGAGACCTGGGGTGTCAGGGTGACGGCGCGGTAGGCCTCGATCGTGCCGAAGGCGTCCACCAACTGGGGCACGTCCTTCGCCTCCGCCGGCGCGACATAGACCGGGACTTCCGCGGGGGCGGCGGTGGCGGCGGCGGGTTTGCGGCACGCGCCCAGCGCCAGCGCGGCGAGGCCGGCGAGGCCGGCCGGAATCCAGGCGGGCAGGCGCCTCCGCGGGCGGCTCGAATTCGTTCGGGGATGGGTCATGGGGGAAAGCGAGCGTTCAGGGCGCGGGCGCGGCGCCGGGCGGAGGGGCCTCGAGGGCGCCGGTGACATGGGCCATCCTCGCCAGCGCGACGGCGAGGCCGGTGTCGGCCTGGATCTTCTGCTGGCGGGCCGCGGCCAGGTCCTTTTGCGCCCCGAGGAGGTCCGTGAGCGGGTTCAGGCCGCTCCGGTAGCCCTGCTCCACGACCTGCAGCGCCTCATTCGCGGCGTCCAGCGCGGCGCGCGCCGAGTCGACCTGCTTGGCGGCCGACTGCAGGGAATAATACTGTGTCCAGACGTCGGCGACGATGGCGACCTCCTGCTGGAGCACCGCCTGGCGGGCGGAGTCCAGTTGCGCCCGCGCCGCGTCGATGCGGCTCTGCGTGTTGAGGCCGTCGAAGATGCTCCAGTTCAGGTTCAGCGAGAAGGTCCAGTTGTCGCTCGGATTGCCCGGCGCGCCGTGCAGATACTGGCGCTGGCCGCTCAGGCTCGTGCTCAGGCTCGGCAGGTAGCCGGAGCGGGCGGCGCGCAACGCCTCGGCGCGGGCCTGCAGCGTGGCCACGGCGGCCAGCAGGTCCGGCCGCCGCGCAATCGCCTCCCGGGTGATCGAGGCGACATCGCGGGCCAGCTCGGGCGCCGGGGGGGTCGACGGCGGCGGCGCCAGCGTGAAGTCGGGCGTGATCGCGATCCCGAGCACCTGGGCCAGCGCCGCCCGGCTCTGCTCCAGCGCCGCGGTCTGTTGCTCCACCTGGAATTCGGCCGAACGGAGGTTGGATTCCGCGCGGAGCTGGTCGCCCGGCGCCGCGAGCCCGACCTTGCGCCGGGTGGCCGCCAGATCCAGTCCGGTCTTCGCGTCCTGCAGGGCCACCTGGGCCGCCTGCAGCGCCGAGTCCGCCGCGATCGTCTGGTAGTAGTCGACCTGCACCGCGAGCATCGTGTCCTGCAGGGTCTGGTTGTAGCTGAAATCCGCCGCGAACAAGGCTGCGCGCGCCGCCGCCAGGTTGCCCTGCGTGCCGCCGAAATCGTAGATCAGCTGGTTGATGCTGTAGGTCGGGCCGTAGGTGATCGAGCGCGAGCCGCCGGCCGCCAGCCCCGGCGGCAGGCCGGGGATGCTGCCCAGCGCCTGCTCCTGGCGCGAAAACCCGACCGACACCTGCGGCAGCCAGGCGCTGCCGGCCTGCAGGCGCTGCGCCGCGGCCGACTTCGCCGCCAGCCACGCCAGGCGGGTGCCCTGGTTGTGTTCCAGCGCGATGTCGGTCAGCGCAACCAGGTCGAGGGGGCGTCCCGGGCCGGCGGCCGGCGCCGCCTCCGGGGCCGGGACGGCGGCCGCCGGCGGTACCCACGCGGTGCGCGGGCTGGCGGCGACGTCCCCGTCGCCGGACGAGGCGCAACCGCCGGCACCCAGCACCCCGGCGGCGAGGCCCACCGCGGCGAGCAGCCGCGTCGCCGACCCCAGGGGCCGTCGCCCGGGGAGTGCCCGCCGCGAGGGAAGCTGGAGCCCGGCCGTCATTTCTCCACGTCCGCCTGGCGCAGGCGCCGCACCACCTTCGCGAAAGTGATGATCCCCAGGGCCGCGAGCACCGCCTCGATGGTGTAACTGTGCTCGATGGTGAACAGATGGTCCCAATAGGTCAAAATGTGGTCCTGCGGCTGGGCGATCTCCCAGTAGATGGTCTTGATGCCCGCGAGCCCCATCACCAGCACCGTCACCCGGAACAGCGTCGTCGTGATGGTGGAGAACACGTAAGGCAGCTTCTGCAGCGCGGTGCCGAACTGGAAACCGCCCGTGTCCATCAGGTCCTGGAGGCGGGTGATGCCCGTCAGCGCCGACCGGGCCACGCCTTCGGCGTCCACCGACAGATTGTCGTACAGCAGGGAAACCGTCTCCTTGAAGGCCCGCCGCGCGCGCCGGCGGGCGACCTCCGCGCGCTTTTCGAAGTACTTCCGGAACTGGCGGCTCGGGTCGATCCGCGGATCCAGGCGGTAGATGATGTAATCCAGGTGCCGGATCGAGCGAAAGTACCGCAGCAGTTCCGGCCGCAGCGGCACGCCGTAGCGGCGGCCGAGCTGGAGCGCCTGGCGGAAACCGTTGGAATTGCACTTCTCCTGCCACGGCACGTGCGCGCTGCGCGTGTTGACCAGGTAGTCGCGCATCAGCCCGTTCATCTCGAACGTGTATTTCTGCACGTCGATCGGCGGCAGCGGCTCGCTCAGGCCGATGATGTTGCGGACGGCGCCGGCGAGGTCCCCGGCGTCCACGGCCTTGAGGAAGCCGTAGATGTTGCGCCGGTATTTCGCCGGAATCGTCCCGCAGCATCCGAAATCGACCAGCACGATCCGCTGGTCGGGCGTCACGATGATGTTCGCCGGATGCAGATCGGCATGAAACACCATGCTTTCAAAGGTCTGCCAGTAGAACAGGTGGAGCAGCCGCTTGGCGAGGCGGTGGAAATCGTAGCCGAGC
>Ga0335085_10013925_pt1 | contig 11764 bp, 14 predicted proteins | sample Lox_Sample_45_FD_206712 | JGI IMG/M metagenome (GOLD analysis project Ga0335085, IMG submission 206712) | Soil microbial communities from Loxahatchee National Wildlife Refuge, Florida, United States - Lox_Sample_4.5 | ecosystem: Environmental > Terrestrial > Soil > Wetlands | place: USA...
CGCTCACCACGGTGGACTGGAACATCGACGGGATCGTCCGCGCCGCCGTCCGGCTCATCCTCGCCGCGATCGAGAGCAAGCCCTACCGCCGCCGCACGGTCCAGCCGCCGCAGCTGCGCGAGCGCGGCTCCACCGGCCCGCCCGCCGCCCGGCATTAGCCCGCCCGCCGACCGCCGTTGGCCGCCCACCGCATGAGCGTCTCAGCTGGCTCCGGCGCGGCCGTCGCTTCCGCGCGGGAATGAACCCGCGTCCGGCCGCGGTTGAGGTGTGGCGCATGGCATGGCCGCGGCCACGAACGGCCGGGCCGGAGCCGGGTCGCGGTCAGGCGCGAGTCCGGCGAAGGCGCGGCTGAGAAGGATGAGGGTGCCGGAGATGTCGGACTGGAATAACAAGATCATCGAGGAGTTCCGGGCCAGCGGGGGCAGGGTCGGCGGCCCGTTCGAGGGCGCCCCGCTGCTGCTCCTGCATACGGTGGGCGCCAGGACCGGGCAGGAGCGGGTGAACCCGGTGATGTACATGCGGGTCGACGGCGGCTACGCGGTGTTCGCCTCCAAGGCGGGCGCCCCGTCCCACCCGGGCTGGTACCACAACCTGCTGGCCCACCCGAAGGTGACGGCCGAGATCGGCACCGGCACGGTCGAGCTCACCGCCCGGGTGGCCGAGAGTGGCGAGCGGGAGCGGATCTGGGCGGCGCAGAAGGCCGCCTACCCCGGGTTCGCGGACTACGAGCGCAAGACCGCCCGGCAGATCCCCGTCGTCATCCTCGAGCCCGTCCGCTAGCGGTTTGGCGGCCTGGCCCGCGGCCGCGGGTGCCGGGGCTCAGGCGATCGCCCCCGGCCGGCCCGCGCGGCTGCCGGGGCCGGGCTCGCTGTGGGTGTTGGCCGGGCTGACCTCGCCGTGGCAGTGCGGGCAGGTCAGCACCGGCTGGGTGACGTTGCCGCAGGTGTCGTGGACGAGCACGACCGGCGGGCCGCCCTCCCCCGGCGCCCAGGTGTCCCCCCACTGCAGCAGGGCGGTGATCACGGGGAACAGCGCCCGCCCCTTCTCGGTCAGCCGGTATTCATAACGGGGCGGGTGGTCCGAGTACGAGCGGCGCTCGAGGATGCCCTCCTCGGTCAGCCTGCGCAGCCGCGCGGTCAGCACGCTGCGCGCCATGCCGAGGCTGGCGTGGAAGTCGTCGAAGCGCCGGGTGCCGCGGAACGCGTCCCGCAGGATCAGCAGGGTCCACCACTCGCCCACCACGTCGAGGGTCTTGGCGATCGAGCAGTTCCAGTCGGCGAGGCTGGTCAGCCGCATCGGGCCCATCCTCTTCCCAGTTAGTCGTTTGACAAGACTTACTATGCCATGCCAGAGTGAGTCTCGTCAAAAGACTTACCCTGCCCGGCCCGGCCACCAGGAGGACGCGATCATGGACAAGCCCGCCCGCCCCTGGCTGTCACTGGTCGTGCTGTGCCTGGGGACCTTCGCGGTCCTGCTCGACGCCACGATCGTCAACGTGGCGCTGCCCAGCATCATCACGGACCTGCATGCGTCGCTGGACCAGGCGCTGTGGGTGATCAACGCCTACCTGCTGGTGTTCGCCGGGCTGCTGATCGTGGCCGGGAGACTCGGCGACATGTTCGGGCCGCGGCGGCTGTTCGTGATCGGGCTGGGCCTGTTCGCGCTGGCCTCGGCGCTGTGCGGGGCCGCGCAGTCACCGGGGCAGCTGATCGCCGCCCGGGTCCTGCAGGGTGTGGGCGCGGCCGCGCTGACCCCGCAGGCCATGGTCATCATCCAGGCGGTCTTCCCACGCGAGCGGATGGGCGCCGCGTTCGGCGTCTTCTCCTCCATGGTGGGGCTGGCCGCGGTCAGCGGGCCGACGCTGGGCGGCGTGCTGACCACCTACCTGAGCTGGCGCTGGGTGTTCTACGTCAACCTGCCGATCGCCGCCGCCGGGATCGCGCTCGCCTACCGGTTCGTCCCCGACGTCCGCACCGGGCGCCGGCCCCGGCTCGACCTGGTCGGCGCGCTCCTGGCCACCACCGGCCTGTCGGCCGTGGTGTACGGGGTGATCGAGGGGCAGCGCTACGACTGGGGCACCGTCCGGTACGGCATCACGATTCCGGAGATCATCGGCACCGGCATCGTGATCCTGGCCGCCTTCGTGGCCTGGGAGCGGCGCCACCGCGAGCCGCTGCTGCCGCTCGGCCTGTTCCGCAGCCGCACCTTCGCGATCATGGTCCTGCTCAACGTGGCCGTGCAGTTCGCGCTGCAGAGCATGCTGCTGGTCAACTCGATCAACCTGCAGTCGGTGCTGGGCATGACCGCGGTCCGGGCCGGGCTCACCAGCCTGCCGCTCACCCTGGCGCTGACCGCGCTGGCCCCGTTCGCCGGGCGGCTGACCGACCGGTTCGGCGGCAAGTACGTGCTGATGGCCGGGCTGGTGGTCTTCGCGGCGGGCATCTCGGGCGTCGCCGCGGTCTCCTCCGCCGGCGCCACCTCGCGCACATTCGCTGTTCCCCTGGCCGTCGCCGGGCTCGGCATGGGTGCGATCTTCGCGCCGCTGGCCACCGAGGCCATGCGCGCCGCGCCGCCCCGGCTCGCCGGCGCCGCTTCCGGGGTGCTCAACACCGGCCGCCAGCTCGGCGGCACCCTGGGCGGAGCGATCACCGGCGCGGTCCTGGCCAGCCAGCTCACCGCGGCGATGCACCTGCGCGCGCTGGCCGACGCCCGCCTCCTGCCCGCCGCTGCCCGGCCGCGCTTTGTCGCGGGCTTCTCGCAGGCCGCCCGGTCCGGGCTGCAGGTGGGCCGCGGCCAGTCCGCGGCGAGCCCGCCGCCCGGCACCCCGCCTCAGCTGCTGCCCGAGCTCCGCCAGCTGATCCACGACGTCTTCACCCACGGCTATATCGCCGCCATCCGCCCCACGCTGGCCATCTCGGTGGCCGTCCTGCTGGTCGGCGCAGCCGGCTGCCTGCTGCTGCGCCGCCACTCCGCCGCCGCCCTGACCGGCCCGCCCGCGGTGACCAGCCCCGCCTCCGTCACCAGCCCCGCCGCGGCGTCCGGCGCCGCCTCCGTGACGAGCCCCGCCTCCGTGACCGGCCCTCCCGCCGTGAGCAGTCCTACCGCCGTCACAGGCGCCGCCTCCGTGACCAGCGCCGCTTCCTCTATGGCCGGCGTTGCCGGGTCGGCCGCCGCCCGCAGCCCCACAGCTTCCGGCCAGTATCCGGGAGAAGCCGCGCCCGGGGCGCGGCGTCGAGCCGACCAGAAGGGACAAATGCCATGACCGCACAAATCACGAGCCAGACGCTGCCCGTACTACGTGGGCCCTATGGGTTACATGCCGAGCTGACGCCCGGAAGCGGACCGCCGGTGGTGCTGATGCACGGCTTCCCCGACAGCACCCACCTGTACGACCGGCTGGTCCCGTACCTGGCCGGTGGCCGGCCCATCGTGCGCTTCGACTTCCTGGGCTGGGGCCGCTCGGACAAACCGGCCGGCTACCCGTACACCGCCACCAATCAGGCGGGCGATCTGGCCGCGGTCATTGGAGCGCTCGATGAGCGCCTCGGCGCCAGCCAGCTGGTGCTGGTGGCGCACGACGCGTCCGGCCCGCCCGCGATCGACTGGGCGCTGGCCCACCCCGGCCGGGTGCAGGCGCTGGTCCTGCTCAACACCTACTACCACTGGACCCCGTCGCTGCGCCGCCCGCCGGCGATCGCCCTGTACTCCACGCCGGTCGTCCGCGCCGCCGCCCGCGCGGTTGTCCGGCGGCGGCCCGACCTGGACCGGCGCCTGTACACCTGGCAGGTCGGACGGTTCATCCAGGATCCGCAGCTGCGGCAGCGGCTCGTCCCGCAGCTGTACGAGCAGTTCGGGCCGGCCCGCCCGGCGTTCTGGCGCCTCAACGACGACCTGCTCGGCGCGGTGCTGGCCCGCCGCCGGCGCATCGGCGACCTGCGCCGCTTCGGCCCGCCGGTCCGGGTGATCTTCGGCGCCCGCGACCGTTACCTCAACCCCCGCGTCGCCCGGAACTTCGCCGCCCTGTTCCCCCACAGCGAGCTGCACCTGATCGACGGCGCCGGGCACTACGTCCAGGTCGACCAGCCCCAGCAGGTGGCCGGCCTGATCGCCGGAGGTTAGGTCCCGCCGCCGTTCACGGGCGGTCGTAGGCCATGCCGACCGGCCGGGCTCCTGCCTGGCCCGGTTCCACCGGCCGTCCTCACGCCGCAATAGTAGAAGTCATGGAATTGAGCCCGTTCCGGATCGAGCGCTTCTACGCGCGGTACGAGCACAGCACCCGGTTCATGCTCTCCAGCAGCGACTGCGAATCGCGGACCATCGCGGAGCTGCTCGAACTCGAGCCGGACGCACACGAGCGGCTGCTGGAGTGCTGGTGCGGATACACCGAGCCGCCCGGCGCGCCCGCACTCCGGCAGGCGATCGCCTCGCTGTACGAGCGGACCGGCGCCGGGGAGGTGGTCGTCACCTCGTGCGCCGAGGAGGGCATCTTCCTGCTCTATCACGCCCTCCTCCGGCCCGGCGATCACGCCATCGTCGAGACGCCCTGCTATGAGTCGGCGCTGCAACTCGCGCGCAGCACCGGCGCCGACGTGAGCGAGTGGCGGCGCCGGTATGAGGACGGCTGGGCGCATGACCTCGATGCGCTGGCGGGCCTGATCCGCCCGGCAACGCGCCTGATCTACCTCAACCAGCCGCACAACCCCACCGGCACGCTGATGGCGCGGCCGGTGTTCGAGGAGGTCATCGGGCTGGCCCGGGCCCACGGGCTGGTTGTGTTCAGTGACGAGGTCTACCGGGAGCTCGAGCACGATCCCGCCGCCCGGCTGCCGGCCGCGTGCGATGAGTACGAGCTCGCCGTCTCCCTGGGCAGCATCTCCAAGAGCTACGGGCTGCCGGGGCTGCGGATCGGCTGGATCGCCACCCGCGACGGCGCCGTGCGTGACGCCGTCAGCGCGCTGAAGGACTACACGACCATCTGTTCGAGCGCGCCGAGCGAGCTCCTGACCGCGCTCGCGCTGAGGAACCGCCGCGTGCTCCTCGACCGCAATCTCGGGCTCGTCCGGCGCAACCTGCCGCTGCTGGACGGCTTCTTCGAGCGGCACGCCGAGACGTTCGAATGGGTGCGGCCGGCGGCCAGCCCGATCGGCTTCCCCCGGGTGCGGGGGATCAGCGACGTCGCCCGGTACTGCGCGCGGCTGGCCGAGGCCGGCGTCCTGCTCCTACCGGGCTCGGTCTACGATCAGCCCGAGCATGTCCGGATCGGCTTTGGCCGGGCCAACATGCCCGACGCGCTCAGCCTCCTCGAGGCGAACCTCGCCGGCGGCGAATGACCGCCCGCTACGCCTCCTGGACCTGCCTCACCTCGACGGCGCCATACCACGCGGCGGGAATCCTGGCCGCCATCTCGATCGCCTCATCCAGGTCCTTGCAGTCGACGACGGCAAAGCCGGCGATCTGCTCCCTGGTCCCGGCGAACGGGCCGTCCGTGGTCACGATGTCGCCGCCGTCCCAGCACCGCACCGTGGCCGCCGTTTCCGCCGGGTGCAGCTGCTCGCTGCCCGCCAGCGCGCCGCGTTCCTGCAGCTCGCGGCGGAACGCGGCGAATCCCGCGAGCCGCCGCGACCGTTCCTGCGGGCTGACCACGGCGCTCTCGTCCTCCCGGATCAACAGCGCGTAACGCATGCCGCCTCCCGTCGTCAGCGGTACTGACCCCGCCCGCCGAGAGAACTGGGCGGCGGCCAGGGGGCGGCGCCGCTGGCTCTCATCATCGCGGGCGCGGCGGTGGTCGTGGCCGGCTGGTAGTACGCGGAGTCGCCGTCGGGGCCGGCCGCAGGAGGTCAGGCGGTGCGGGCCGCGGTGGCGGCCGGATCGGGTGTGCCTCACCCACGCAGGGTGATGCCCCCGGTCGGGAGCGGAGGTGGACTTCCGGTGTACCCGAGCGAGGCCAGCGGCCGCGCGCGCTCCGCAATTGCCGGGAGGCTCCGTGAATGGCGAAACACCCGTCCTTGACACACTCGCCGACATCACCGCCGCGTCGATTGAGAACAATTCACTGGTGCCGCGCGAGTTCATGCTCGCGAGAATGGCCGCCCTGATCGCGGTGGACGCACCGCCCGCCTCCTACCTCGCCAACGCCGAAGTCGCCGCGGAAGCCGGGGTCACCGCCGACGACATCCAGGGAATCATGATCGCGGTCGCCCCGGTGGTGGGGACGCCCCGGGTGGTCGCGGCGGGCGGGAACATCCTCCGGGCCCTGGGCTTCGCGATCACAGTGGCCGACTCCGAGCTTGCCGACGACGACGATGAGGATGAGGAGTGATCACGGTGCCCGAGGACTCGCCGGATGCCGCCCCCGATACACCCCCCGGCCCGGACGCTGACGCCAGCGGCGGCAGCGCCAGGCCTTCCGATGGAACGCGCATTACCGGCACCATCGTCAGCCACATCAGCGACCAGGCGCGCCGCACGACCGAGGCCGCGAAGGCCCGGCGGGTGGTGAACGCCGACGGCGAGCCGGGAGTGCTCGACCTGACGCCGCTGCGCGAGCTCCTGGCCGAGCTGATGGAGGAGCTTTCGAAGCTGAGGCTGCGGGACCGGGTAGCCAACGCGCTGCGGCAGGCGGCCGACATCATCGAGTCGCGGACGCCCGACGGCTGAGACCGGCGGGCAGGCGGGCTAGCCCGCCGCCGACGGGGCCTGCTGCGCCCGCCGGAGCCGGTCCTTGCGCAGCGACCGCATGGGCTCGGCGAGTTCCATGTCGGCGAAGGCGGCCGGCCAGTCGGCGGGGCCGTATCCGGTGCCGAGATCGCAGTGATGCAGCTCGACCTCGACCAGCCGCACGGTCAGCAGCCGGGCGGCCGGGAACGGTCCCGAATCGCGGAGCCGCACCGGGAACCGCCAGGCATCATCGGGCAGCTGCCGGCTGATGGTGCGGAGGGCCATCGCCGAGTCGGCCACGTCGGCCGCGAGTTCCTTTGTGCTCAGGCCCGCGGCGTGCTCGATGGCGGCCGCCCGTTCCTGCTCGCTGGCGTAGGCGGGACGATCCTCGCCGGACCGCGCCCCGACCAGCAGGTGACGCATCGCGTCGGCGCCGCGGGCCAGGTGCGCGAGGACGTGGCCCCGCGTCCAGCCCGGCAGCAGCGACGGCTGCCGCAGGTCGGGCTCGGCGATCTCGCGTGCCGTGCCGATCAGGCGCTGCGTCGCGTGGTCGATCTGGTCGCTCAGCTGGCGTTGCGCGGCGTCCATCTGCTCACTCTAAAAGAGGCCGTGGCCCGCGCCGCTAGCCCGCGGCACTGCGCCAGACCGGCGCGGTCAGGCAGGTCGGGCCCCCGTCGCCCTTGAGGGAGATCTCCGAGCCGTCGTAGCCGTGCACCTCGCAGCCGGCCGACTCGAGCGCGGCGCGGGTCCGCGGGTTGCCGTTGAGCATGAGCACCCGCCGCGGCGCCACCGCCAGGACGTTGCACCCCATCGTCTCGTACTCGCCGGCGTCGACCGGCACCACCCGGATCCCGCGCTCGGCGAGCGTCTCCATCAGCGCGACCGGCGCCAGCGGCGGGTAGACCACGGCCAGGTCGTCGGCGACCGGTGAGATCAGCGACATCAGGTGCAGCACGTGCCCCGGCCCGCGGTCGTGGGGGAGGTCGACCGGCTCCAGGCGGGCACCCTCGGCCGCGAGGATCTGTGCCAGCTGGCGCAGGCCTTCGGCGTTGGTGCGGTAGCTGCGCCCGGCCAGCATGGTGCGTTCGTCCAGCCAGATGAAGTCGCCACCGTCCGCCCGCGCCGCCCCGGCCAGCCGCCCCACCACCGGGACGCCCGCGGCCGACAGCGCGGCGCCCAGCAGGGCCGGCTCGGCCACCCGGGCCGGCTTGGCCATCTGGAACAGCACCGCGCCGGCGCCGGTCACCAGCCCCGGGTCGCGGACATAGGTGGCGTCGACCAGGTCATCGGCGGCCGCCGCGACCTCCACCTCGCAGCCGAGGTCGGTGAGCAGCTGGCCGAACGCCTCGTGCTGGCGGGCCAGTAGCCCGGCGTCGGGCGCCCGCCACGCCGCGGCGGCGAAGTCGCCGGTGACGGACGGGCGGCGGAGCAGGACGCGGCGCAGCGGGGCGGACATGGACCGCACCCCGAAGCGCGGCGGGGCCGGTTGCCCGGCCTGGGCGGAACCGGTGGTGCCTCCAGTCGTCATGCGGGTTCTGTTCCCGGAACCCGGCCGTTCACCCGGGTGCCACAGCCGGGGGCGGAGGTGACGCCGGCGGTGCCGCCGAGCGCCCCCAGCCGGTCCGATATGCCCTGCAGCCCGGTCCTCCGGGGCGTGGTGGCCGGGTCGAAGCCCTGGCCATCGTCCTCGACGGTGAACGCCAGGCCCTGGCCATCGGGGCGGAGCGTCACCTGCGCCGCCGATGCCCGCGCGTACTTCGCGACGTTCTGCAGCGCTTCCACGAGAGGATCAGGTACAGGAAGCCGGCGTAGTAGAGGGAGTAGAGCACTTCCCCGGCCGTGAACAGCACCGGGTTGTGCGAAAGCGGCAGCATGCTCGCGAACCAGGCGAAGCCAGTGAAGATCAGCACCAGCGCGAGGTGGTCCTCCCGCCGCGACCGCGCGGCCAGCAGCCCGCTGCCGATCAGCGACCAGCCGACCAGCACCGCGACGGGCAGGGCCAGCGGCACCTCCGGGATCGTGCCCTGGCGGGGGCTGGCCCGGCTGATCAGCCAGGCAACACCCGCCCCGGCGGCCAGTCCCGCGGCGGCCAGCCACGCGGGCCACGCGCCCAGCCGCCTTCCGTCCTGTGCCAGCCGCGCGGTCAACTCATCCCCGATCGCGGCAGGCTGGTCTCAGCGACCTCAGCGGCGGACCTCGTTGGCGAACTGGGCGATGCAGTCCGCGACGGCGGGCCGGTTGTGGGCCTGGGCGACGCACTTGTCGAACCGGGTGAACACGCTGGTGTTGCGGGCGGCCCAGGTCCCGACGTGCACGCTCAGGTCGATCGCGATGATGAGCGCCACGATGCTGCAGATCAGGCCGGCGATGGCCTGGCCCGAGTTGGTCGCGCCCCGGGACTTGCCGCCGGCCAGCGCGATGATCGCGATGATGAGACCCACCAGCCCGCCGATCAGGGCCAGCGGGAACAGGACGAAGGAGATCCCCGCCACCAGGCTCGCCACCCCGAGGACGAGCGCGGCGACGCCGAGGCCGTTGTGCGCGCGCGGCGGCCCGGCCGGGACGGGCCCGGTGGAATACGTTGGCTCGGTTACCCCCATGACTGGCTCCCTTGCTGCTGCCCCCCGCAGACAAGGCCATCATCACACCGCCGCCGGGCCGGCTTCCAATTGGCATGCCCGCCGGGCGGAAACGTGGCACATATTTGCTTGCCGCAATAAAAAGACCTGCTCAGGCGGCGGGCCACCCGGCCGGCCCGATGCTGGCCTGCGTGCGGCGGCTAGCGCATGATGGGGAAGATGCCCAGGCAGCGGAGGGTGAGGATGCCCAGGCAGCGGAGGGGTGAGGATGCCCAGGCAGCGGAAGGTCCTGGCAGCAGCTTTCCTGGCGCTGGCTGTGCTGTGCGCTGCCTGCACGGGCCCGGGCAACCGTGGCTCATCCGCGGCGCCAGCGGCCGGGCGCGCGGATGCCGTGATCACGGTGGGGTCGTTCAACTTTCCCGAGAGCGTTCTGCTCGCTTACCTTTACGCGGGCGCGCTCGCCGCCAAGGGCTTCCGGGTCCGGGTCCTGCCTGATCTGGGCAGCCGTGAACTCGTGGACCCGGCTCTCATGAACGGGCTGATCCAGATTGTTCCCGAGTACACGGGTTCGGCGCTGAATTTCCTGAGCCTGGGGCGGCTGGCCGCCACCTCCGACGCGGCGGCGACCTACCGGTCGCTGACGCGGTCGGCGGAGCGCCGTGGCCTGGTGGCCGGACAGCCCGCCCCCGCGCAAGACGCGAACGCGATCGTGGTTACCGCGGCGACGGCCGCCCGCTATCACTTGCGCTCGATCGCCGACCTGCTCAAAGCGGCACCGAACCTGGTGTTCGGGGGCCCGCCCGAATGCCGGGAACGGGCTGATTGCCTGCTCGGCCTGAAACGGATCTACGGGCTGCGGTTCAAGACCTTCGTAGCGACCGACACCGGCGGCCCGCTCACCCTGCAGGCGCTGGATGCCGGCCAGATCGGCGCGGCGCTGCTGTTCACGACCGATCCGGGCATCGCGTCGCGGCACCTGGTCGTCCTCACCGACAACCGCGCCCTGCAGCCGGCCGAGAACATCATCCCGCTGATCCGCCGCAGCACCGTGCAGCGGTACGGCCCGCGGCTGCTCGCCACGCTCAACGCGGTCTCGGCCCGCCTGACCACCGGCACGCTGAGCCACCTCAACGGGCGGGTGCAGCTGGCCGGGCTGAAGCCCCAGACCGTCGCCAGCGGCTGGCTGCGCGCGCAGGCGCTGATCCCGGGAAGGCAGGACGTGCCGTGAGCGATCACACAGAGCGCACCACCGCCGCGCCCGGCCCGCCCGGCTCCGTGAGCCCGCCCGGCATCCCCGGCCGCACCGGCCCGCCCGGCTCCTCGGGCACCGCCGGCCCGCCCGGCTCCTCGGGCACCGCGGGCCAGCCCGGCTCCTCGGGCACCGCGGGCCAGCCCGGCTCCTCGGGCACCGCGGGCCAGCCCGGCTCCTCGGGCACCGCGGGCCAGCCCGGCTCCTCGGGCACCGCGGGCCAGCCCGGCTCCTCAGGCACCGCCGGGGCGCCCGGCTCCTCAGGCACCGTCGGCGCGCCCGCCCGGCCTGGCCCGGCCACTGGGGGGTCGGCCACTTCCACGCCGGCTGGCGGCGTGGACATTCAGCGAGCGCGCCGGCAGCGCCGTCCGACCGGTGCGCCTCCGCCGCTGCCACATCCGATCACGATCAGCACCACGGCGTGGCTGCTCCTCGCGGTTCTCATCGTGGCCGGCGCGTTCCTGTTCTCGGAGCAGACGCCGTGGCTCCGGCTGGGTGACCGGGCCAACACCTGGATCCTGCGCCTGATCGCGGAGATACGGACGCCCTGGCTGACCGACGTCGCCGACGCGATCAAGGCGGCCGGCTCCAGCTGGGCGGTCACGGTCATCGGGCTGTCGGTGGTGGCGCTGACCATGATCTTCCGGCGCTGGCGGCACCTGTTCGTCTTCGTGGGCAGCTTCTTCTTCCTGGGGATAGTCACCCAGTGGATCTACAGCGGCCTGACCCGGCCACGGCCGTACGGGATCACCATCATCTCCGGCTGGGGCGGGTACTCGGCGCCGTCGCTCCCGGTCGCCGCGCTGACCGTCGTCCTCATGGGTGCCGTGTACTGCCTGGTGGTGCCGGGCCGGCCGCGCACCTACGCCAAGATCGCAGTTGCCGTGGTGATAACGCTGTTCTGCCTGGCCCGGGTGTACCTGGCCGTCGATCATCCCGACGACGTGGTCTTCGGCGTCGCGCTCGGCGTGGCCATCCCGGTCGCGGCCTTCCGCTGGTTCACCCCGAACGAGGTGTTCCCGGTCGTCTACCGCCGGGGCCGCACCGCGCACGTTGACGTGACCGGGCGGCGTGGCCAGGCGATCCGGACGGCGGTACATGATCAGCTCGGGCTGAACGTGCTCGCGATCAAGCCGGTCGGCCTGGAATCGTCGGCCGGTTCCACGCCGCTGCGGCTGCGCGTCGAGGGAGCCGCCGACGAGTACCTGTTCGCGAAGCTGTACACCAAGGGCCACGTGCGGGCCGACCGCGGGTACAAGCTCTACCGGACCATCCGCTA
>Ga0335085_10013926_pt1 | contig 11764 bp, 10 predicted proteins | sample Lox_Sample_45_FD_206712 | JGI IMG/M metagenome (GOLD analysis project Ga0335085, IMG submission 206712) | Soil microbial communities from Loxahatchee National Wildlife Refuge, Florida, United States - Lox_Sample_4.5 | ecosystem: Environmental > Terrestrial > Soil > Wetlands | place: USA...
GTCTCCGGGAACGCCTCCGGCTTTCTCTCTCCATTAGCAAGAAGGCCGAAAAAATCGCGTCATTGCGTCATCGCGTCAGAACGCCCAGAAATCCACTTAGATTCAACGGCTTAAGCACGCTCACCCGCTGACGCGATTTTGGTTCCCGACGTAAAAATGGCGTCAAGCGTCAAACCCATGGAAGGCACCGGCCGCGGAGTAAGGGCGCGGGCAGAGAGCGTGAGGGTTCATTCTCCGCCACTCGGTAAATGCGTAACCCAGCGCGCAGTGGACTTCGTGGCTCTTTCACGGTCGAGTCGGGCGCGGGAGCGGGGTCGCGGCGCCGCCGCCGCGGTCGCACATTCCTCCAATCCGGAGAAAGTTTCAGCATGAAACTTTGTGACTTCGGTGATGCACCCTGATCTGGTAAGCTCTCCATGGGTGGTAAGGGCATCAGAACTGAGTACGGTTGAACCGATGAAGACAAGCGATTCAGTGTTCTGCTGTCTTTCGGCTATAATGGTTTCAGCGAGGTAGTTAACTGCCGGTCGTTGACCGGGTGCTGACGCTGCTTGGCCGCGGGTGCGTCAGAAGATTAGTCGCGGTCACTGGTTATGGTCCGGGTTATGGAAGTGGTGGCTATGAACTTAATTTGGCCCCGCTGGGAAGCGGGTGCCAGGAGGCCATTCCATGCTCGGAGATACTGTTTCGATCCTTTCGCCCGCGCCGCATAGCACCGCGGCCACCCTTAACGCTCCCGCTTCTGCGGAACACGCCAAAACTCTAGCGGCCCGCCCGCGCGCTGCGGCGCCACTGCCGCTCGAGATCACGCTCCTCTCGACCGGCCAGGTCGCTCGGGCGCTTGGCGTCTCGACTATCACCATTCACAGGTACGCTGCCGCTGGCCTGATCCCGTTCGTGAAACTCGGCGCTGGCGATGCGCGTGCGCTCAGGCGCTATCGCGCCAGTGACATTGCCCGGTTCGTCGAGTCCAGGCTCGCGCCTTCGGATAGCAGCGCCACTGCGTAATTGCGAAAACCGGCAGCTGGAAACTCGGGTGATTCGGATGCAGAAACGCCGCCACGACTGACATCGCGGCGGCGCTGAGAGGAGACGGAGACGTGTTCGACTGGACTAATTCTACCACAGACGCGGCCGAAGCGACAAACACCGCGAACGGGAACGGCCGCTGCTTCAAAGCGGAGCACAACCTGTGCGACGACCACGGCGCAGACCGCGCGCGCAAGCGCGGCGAAGCCCATGAAAACGACGGCCCCAGCGAAGAATACGTTGAGGCGCGTCAGCTCTTCGAGGCTAAGTGCGACGAGTGGGGGATCGCGCCGGAAGATCGCTCCCGCTTCGGCGAGTCGCTTACAAGGAAACAGACGGCCAACCTGACGAAAACGGAGGCCTTCGGCGGTTGGGCCGTTCCGTCGATCAAGATTTATCATTATGACTTGGCGGGCAAGCGCATCGACTTTGTTCAGCTCCGGTTCCTGATAGACAGTACGGGCGAAAAGCCGATCAAAGGCGCGCCGACCTCCAGGTACTGGCACGCCCCCGGCGCACGGGCGCTGCCGAACTTCCCAAACGTGCCCGCCGTCGATTGGAACGCCATCGCCTCCAACACGGGTATCAAGATCTCGATCACCGAGGGCAGCGCCAATGGGTGGGCGCTGACCAAGGCTGGGCGCCCGTGCATTGCCATCAGCGGTGTGTGGATGTTCGAGAGTCGCCGCAATGGGCAGTTCTTCCTGCCCGAACTTGAGCGTATCGACTGGCGCGGGCGTGAGGTCGAGGTCGTTTTCGATGCCGACATCCGCGAGAAGCCGGGCGTTAAGGCCGCGTGCACGGCGCTCATGGGCGAGCTTCTCAACCGCGCCGCTAAGCCGTCCTCCGTCCTTCTACCTGGGCCAGAAAAGGGCGTCGACGAGTACCTGAAAGTCCACACACTCGAAGATTACGACAGGCTCGAGCGGGAGCTTTTCGCTCTGACCAAACCCCTCCATGACCTCAATGAACGGATCGCACTGCTGCGGAAGCCGCACGCCGTGATCGATCTTAATACGGGAGAGTTCTTGCCCGTCCGCGAGGCTGCGGTTTGGTTCAAGAACAATAAGGTGCTCGTCTGCGACCGCAGGGGAAATCTCCGCAGCAAGCCGGCCTTCGATGTATGGCTTGAGTGGCGGGGGCGTAATGATTTCGAAACTACTGACTATATACCCGGTAAACCGCGTCAGGTCGGTCGGAAGTGGAACTCGTGGCCGGGATGGGGTGCTGAGGCGGTCAAGGGCGACGTAGGCCTGTGGGATCAGTTGATGGTCCACGTGTTCGGCACGGACGATGAAGGTCTCAAGGCGCGTCGCTACTTCGAGCAGTGGTGCGCGTACCCCATACAGCATCCGGGTACGAAGCTGTTCGTCGCCCCTGTGTTTATCAGTCCGGTGCAGGGGGTAGGCAAGTCTCTTACCTTCAATCTGGTCGGCAGCGTCTATGGGAAGAACTTCGCCGAGATCGGTCCAGAGCAGCTGAAAAATCCGTTCAACGAGTACCTGGTAGGCCGGCAGTTCGTTCTAGGCGATGAAATCAGTAGCCGCAAGAACCTACGCCTCGAGGCGGATACGCTCAAAAGGATGATTACGCGCGAGACCGTGGAGATCAATTCAAAGAATCTGCGCCAGTATGTGATCACCGACTGCGTCAACTGGGCGTTGACCTCCAACCATGAAGACGCGGTCTTTCTGGATGATACGGATCGCAGGTTCTTCGTCTGGTCCGTGCGCGGCGGAGAGCTTCCTGAAGACTTAAGTAAGCAGCTTGCCGCCTGGTGGAAGAGTGGGCAGTCTGCAGGAGCCCTGCGCTGGAAGTTCGAGCGTCTCGTCGATCTGAAGGGCTTCGACCCCGCCGCTCGCGCGCCTATGACGGCAGCCAAGAAGCGGGTCATAAATGAAAATAAGGTCGACATCGAGCGCTGGGTCGCCGATCTCAAGGCCGACCCGATGAAGTTCCTGGCCAGCGGCAGCTCGAACTTCACGCCGCGGGATCTCTGGCGCAGCGAAGAGCTGCAGGCGATCTACAAGATTCATACGGGCAAGGAGATTTCGAAGAAGGCGCTTAATAGTGCTCTTCGCAAGGCCGGCTTCTTCGAAACAGAGCGTGTTGAAACGCGCTTCGGACGCCTCGCGCTGTGGGTCGTTGACAACGTCGAACGGTGGCGCGATGCGAAGCCTCCCGAATTGGCAGAAGCATATGAGGCGCCACTGGCTAATGGGCGCAAATACTGAACGGACATATTGCGGACTAAGGATTTCAAAAAACCATGAATAAAAAGACACCGCTGAGCGAACGCCTCAACGAGGCTGTGGATCGGTTACTAACTTCTGCCGACGGCGCTGATACTGTGCTGGCTTCGGCGTTTTGCGTGTCCTGTGGCTGCAGCTGGGGCTTGCGAATGTCGGAAGATGGCCAGTTCTTATACACACATAAATGCGGCCCGGGTCGGCGTCGGCCGAATTATGTGATCCGCCTCGTTGCAGAACGCATCGGCGAAACGCCACTCGAGCGCGGGACCCTGGCCGCCGCATGGCGGCAGCGCCCGAGGAGGGACTAGGCCGATGCAATCGTCTTCACGCACCACAACCCGGCGTTGCGGCAGGCCGCGACGGCGTCAAGCTCCTACGCACCGTGGACTACTCAAGCTTCTATTGCGGCACGTGTTTTCATTGGACTGCACCACTGCACGATTCAGGTCTATATGGGCACGACAATGCGCCCGACTGAGCAGCGCATGGCCGGACTGACTGTCGAAGAGCAGACGGCTATTGACCAGCTGATGGCGCCGTATCGGCGCGAGTGGGGCGACTCGCCGGTTCTGCGACGATACGGCCGGGTACCGCACAGCGAGGCGCCACAGCGAGGCGCCCGCGGTCGCTCAGAAGGTATTTGAGTTGGCGGGTGGAATCCAGCGGTAGCTGAATGCCCATCGCGGGAGGACCGGCCGGATGATTTGCTTGAAGGGAAAAAGCGTAAATGGCTCTACGGGTAAAACTGGCCGCAACTGGACCGTATTGGTCTGCGCCGTCGTCTGGATTTTCCTCGGAGTGTTATAGATCCTGGAGTTTCAGCTGTGAGAATAGCGGTCGGGTCGTCGACCGCTCACGCCACTGATCTTCTTCAGATTCGCCGTTCGATGGGCTGGCCGCCAGACTCTGACCGCGCGCGCAGCCCACCGCCATGAGAAGCGCGAAAGCGATTAGCGAAAGTACTCGGGTGTCGGATCGTCATGTAGCACCAGCATCATTAGCACTCTTGTCACCAGCCTGTGTGTGTTACAGCCGGCGGTTCAGTTCTTCATGAGCACCTTCCCGGATGTGGTGTCGATATGAATGATCCAGAACGCTGTCGCATCCTCCTGGCTAATCATGGCGACCACGCCCCTGCCGGGCGCAAAGAAGTAGTATGCGGTGTCGTGTGTCCAGGCTGGACCTACCTTGCCCTCGCATTTTAGGCGCAACAGCACCGCCTCGAAGGTGCCAGCCGGTACGATCACCTGGTAGGTGCCCACGTAGGTGTAGGTGCCGCGTAACGATCCTGAATATTCCTGGTCCGCCGGATCGTCGAGTTCGATCACCGAGACCTGTTGCGAATAAGACCGCGTCTCGCCAGGCTTCATCCCCTTGAGCACGAATGGGTTGGCGGGCGTTGTGATGACCACTACGCCCTCCCCCGTGTCGATTACGGCGGGCACCATGAGATCACCCTGCGGTGTCTGATGGATAAACCCAGCGAGCGAGGGCGAAAACTGAAACCGCCAGGCGGCCCCCCCGCTCGGGCGTCTGGTTTTTGCGAGGTCAAGCTTTTGCGTGTTTCCGGCGTTGGGCCCAGCCGTAACCTGGTAAATTGCGGCCTTTTCCTGAAGCGGGAAGTAAACGGAAACGTCCTCAATCGGCCTGCTGGGCAATGCTTTACTCACTATCGTGCCAAGTTTGGCGGCAATCATTTGCCGATCTTCCGCCGGCAGCGGCAACACGACGCCCTGCGCTCGCGCGGAGTCCGGAATTAACCACGGGACGCCGAGTACTACAGCAGCAGCAAGGACGAAGAATGCAGTTTGTCTATTGAGATTTCGCATGACGATTCTTTCCATCTATACGGCGAGACTGCTGTTGATTTTGTGAGTTAGACTTTGATTGGGATCGGCGCGCTTAGTCACCCAAAATATTGCCCTTGATGAGTTTCGGGATGACCGGGGTTACCGCGAATTGGAGGTTCCACGATCGCCGGATTGTCGCCGCCGGCTTTGTTGGCGGCCGGTACGCCACCGGTCGCGACCAAGTACAGTATGCCGTCTGGCGATCCCTCCGCAGTCAGCTTGAAGTGACCGTCATCGCCGGTCTGAGTCTGCGCCAATTGCTTGGGCGCATCGGAACTCGCCTCCCAAAGCGTCACGGTCGATTTGACGATCGGCTTGCCCGCGCCAAGCACCTGCCCCTCGATGCTATCAGCGGCGCAAGCCGGACCTGCCAATGAGATTGCGAAAACCACAAGAGCTGCGAAGCTGAGTCGAGCAGCCGCACGCAGATTGCGAGCATTCCACGCCACTCGCAGATGTTTCCTTCCGCGGTCGAGCATTAGAATCCTCCTGTTGCCGCCAGCCATCGCTGGCGGCCCAAGAGGGCCGCCAGCGATGGCTAGAGGTACACCCTACACGGTCAATCGCTATGCGAGTGGTTCGCGTGGGCTGCGATCATCTTCTCGATCTCGTCGAGGTTGTAGGACGCCGGAATTTGCAACGGCGGGAACTTCCGATAGGTTTCGAGTTCCTTCATCCACAGCAGCTGCCCAATGGGCAGCATCTGCCAGTCATAGAGGTAAGCTGTGCTCGGCGCAGTTATGGCGCCGCCAATGGACGTGGTGGACTTTTGAACATCCCCGATGTTCTGCTCGAAAGGATCGCGCATTAGGTTGGTCATCTGTGTCCAGCCATAGCTCTGAGCTCCCTTGAGCGCGCCGGCGGCTGTCGAGCCTTCCATCGTGTAGTACATCTTCCAGTTCTTGTACCTCACCGCCGACGGTATCGTGCCCGTATAGTAGAAAAGGTGGTCCCGCGCGGAATCTGACTTGCCTTCCAGGAAATCGCGCTGATCGAATCCATCGAGCGTGGTCTTCCGGATGCCCGGATATGAGCCCGCCTCGATCTGCTTCTTGAGCCCGTTGCCCTTGGGGCCGCCGGCGATGTTGACCAGCGTAGGCAACCAGTCAAGCATCGAGAAAATCTGGTTCGTGACCGTGCCAGGTTTGATATGTCCCGGCCATCGCACGAGCAACGGCACGCGCATCCCGCCTTCCCAGGTGGTCAGCTTATCGCCTTTGAACGGGGTGATGCCGCCATCCGGGTAGGTTTGGGTCTGAGCGCCGTTGTCGGAGGTCCAGATGATGATCGTGTTGTCGAGCTGGCCCATGTCCTCAAGCTTCTTCAGCACGTAGCCGAGGTTGTCGTCCATCTGCTTCTCGGCGGCTTCGTTGATGCCCCAGTCCTTGCCGCCACTCGTACCCAACATGTCCAGGTATTTCTGCGGGAGAAACGTGTCGACATGCATCCGCACCGTGTTGTAGTAGGCAAAGAACGGCTTGCCGGTCTTTTTGGGATCGTTGCGGTCCAGGAAGTCGATCACCTTTGCCGAAACTTCCTCCTCCAAGGTTTCTGAGCGAACGTCAGTCACCGGACCCTCATCCTTGCAAGTCTGGTTTCCCTGCGTGCCGTCAGAGGAGTGGCACCAAAGCACGGGACGCGGGGGCGTGAGACAGGTCGTCGTCGCCGGATCCACCGCATTCGGATCGTCAGGCACGCCGGGGATCGATGTCACCTTGCACGGTGGGGCGACGCCGAGCGTGTTCTTGTCCTTGTAGACATCGGGGAAGCTCACCTGCTGCATCGCGTCCAGGTGGTAGAGGTAGCCCCAGTACTCCTGGAAGCCGTGCGCGGTCGGTAGCGCCTCGACGTTGTCGCCAAGATGGTTCTTGCCGAACTGGCCCGTGTTATAGCCGAGATCGAGTAGGAATTTGGCAAGCGACGGAGTGCCGGCCCGCAGCCAGCTAGGGCTGCCGGGCAATTGCGGCACGATTAAGCCCGTGCGCAGCGGGTTCATGCCGGTCATGAAGGCGTTGCGCCCGGCGGTGCAGCTCTGCTCGGAGTACGCGTCCAGGAACTTCACGCCTTCCTTAGCGATGCGGTCGATGTTGGGGGTTTCACCCACCATCAGGCCCTGGTGATAGACCCCCGGTGTCATCCAGCCTACGTCATCGGTCATGACGAACAGAATGTTGGGCTTTGCCTGTTGCTGCGCGGTAGCTCGTGCGCCCGGCAGAGTCGCAGCGCCAATCACTGCAACAATCGCCATGAACACCAACCTCATGCTGGCGTTGATCACTCTCTCACTATGGTAATTCACGCGAGGTATCCTCCTGCCTGCTTGGCATCAAATTGTCAACGGTCCGTGTTTAGTGTCTCGACCGCCTGCTGCACTGCGTCGGCGACTAGCGGGCGGCCGTATTGGCGCTGGTCTGCTTGCCTGCACCAAGCGTTACCAGGCGTTGGTCAAGCCCGTTGGCCCAGTAATTCATCGCGTTTTCCGCATCACCCCACTGAAAAACGTCTGCGTTCTTGACCGACACGCCACCCATGCGTTTGTCGGCCCAGGCTGCGAGTAGCACCCCGCTAACCGAATCGGTGAGCTTCGCGTCGCCCTCAGCGGAACCTACAAAGGCATAAGTGCCTGTGGCCACCTGCTGGATCATGTTGAGCGCCCGCGCCTGCGGAACGACGACTGAAATTGTTCGTAAACCTGGGACGGCTGCTGAAGCATCGGTCAGAGCCACCGCAAGCTTCATTACACCGGGACCGGGTCCATAGACGATAGTGAAGTTTTTACTGAGGTACTGCACGAGGGTTACGTAGAAGTAGTCACAAAGCACCTGTTGGTCGTGCTCGGATACCTTGGTATCGTCAGCCGCCCAAAATGTGACCGGTACGACCATGATCTGGTTGTAGCTACTCCAACTGGCGCTCGGATTGAGGTATCGGAGCATCGCCTGCTGGTCCGATCCTTGCCCCGCTGGCTGGAGCAGAGAATAATCGCTACCCAGGAATCCGCTTGGCGGCGGCGGTGCCGGTGTCTCTCCCTGGGCTCGCTGAACAATGTTCGGCTCAGGGGCAACCGTTTGCGAGCAACCCGCCAGTAACAATCCGGCGAGCAAGACACCCAGCAGGCTGGCAGTGGCTTTGATGTTTTTATTCTCGCGATTCATTTTCTCTCCCTCATTTTTTCCGCTCTCTTTTTGATTCCCTGCGTTGCTAATGTTGTGCGACCGACGTCTGGCTTTCCCGCGACCGACTCGCGCCAGATCGGTAACTCCGTTCCAAGAGCGGCGTGCTACAGTCCGTGCGCTCTCGTCGACCTATCCCGATTGAAAACGATGCAAGGCTAGTTGCTCGCCGAAGGCTGGCTGCCGGCTGCTGCTGGAGTGCCCGCCCCGAGTGCGACCGCGCGCTGGGTGATATGCACCGACCAATAATCCATCGCGGCTTCAGCGTCGCCCCATTGGATCTGTGCTGCATTGCTCACCGCCATGCCACCGATGCGCTTGTCGACCGACTCCGCCAGCAATGTTCCGCTGTTTGAGTCCGTGGCCTTGAAAGCCGCCTCGGCCGAACCGGCAAAAGCTGCATGGCCGGTCGCAAGAGATTGCGCGTAGTTCAATATGCGAGCCTGCGGAATGACCAGCGAGATCGACCGCAAACCGGGTGTGGCCCCTGTCGCATTGATAATCGCGACTGCCACGGTCATTACGCCGGGCCCCGGCTGATCGACCAGAGTGAAATTCTTTTGCAGGTTCTGTTGCAGCGAGTTGTAAAAGTACGAGGTCAGCATTTTCTGATCATCCGAAGACACAGTGGTGTCAGGGGTGTCCCAGAACTCAACCGGCTTCAGCATAATCTTTTTGTAGTTGCTCCACTGCACGTTCGGGTTGATGTACACATAGGCGGCCTGGCCTTCGGCGCCGGGTTGAAGCAGCCCGGCGTCACTGCCGAGAAACTGTGCTGCACCGGTAGGAGCAGTCTGTCCGGTCGGCGTTTCCTGTTGCAGAGCAACCTGGCCCTGACTAGTGGCCGAGCACGCGGACAGAAGGCTCGCCAGAACTGCGACGCCCGCCAGCAGTCCCAACGACATTGTCAATTCATTTACTCTTGACGCTCGCTTTGTTCTTCTCACTGTTCAAGCTCTCCTAATCTTCTGGTGATTCTTCAGCCAGCGGTCTTGTCTCTGTCGTTCTCACGTTGTCTCACCGCGGACAGACCGGCGAGACTTCTTAGAAGCTCAAACGCGTATCAACCGTCTTTCACCCACCGCCACGTGATCTCTGACAGCGTTGAGCACGGAATGTGCCACGCTCTGTTGGTCCTGCTTCTTCGAATGAATGTCATGGCCTTTCTATAGATGGACCCAATGGAGCCATCGACTGTATCCGAACTAGCGGCAACTTGTTTTCTGCACATTAAGACAACGATCACGTTGGGCCTTCCCTCTCACGGATGGCGATCCTTAAGTGTGATATTTATGCGCAAGACTCTTCTTTAATTCTGGTGGCTAAACCGTTGTGCGTCATGACCGATTTTGTCGCGTTCTCAGCGTTGTCTGCAGACGTTAGCTGGCAGAGAACATTGCGTCGCACACCCGCGGTCTTTCTGTAAATCGGACTTTAGTCCTGTTCGCCATCGGTCTAATTTGTCGTACAACTCTAGACGCTGTGGGATGCGTGGAATTATCCAGAATGCCGGGCCTCTGCAGACGAAAGAATGGTGCTATCGAACGAGTGTCAGCGTCGATCCGAGTGGCGGTAATTCTCGCAATCACGCTGACTGCGGGATGCGGCGTGCCGTCGGTTACAAATGTCACACCCGAGCGCGTGGCGACGGGCGAGGCTCCTGGCCCTGCCGGGACTCAATTTGCCGCCGGCGGCGAGCCGGTCGCGATGGCAATAACCCCGAGCGGCCGCAACCTTTACGCGGCGAACCTGCTCGACGGCACCATCTCGGCCTTCGCGGTCCAATCGACCGGCGGTCTTGTGGCAGTCGCTGGAAGCCCGTTTCAGACCGGACTTCATCCCCTGGCGATGTGCCTCACGAGCAACGGCCGGTTTCTTTATGTCGCAAGTTCCGGAGGACAGAATGTGTCCGGGTACGCGATCTCCGCCGCCGGCACGCTGACGCAAACAGGAGCACCGAGTCCCGCAGGGTTCAGTCCGGTCAGCGTCAGCGCGGATGCGATCGGCAATTTCCTCTATGTTACGAGTGCGGTGGACAACACCCTTTCAGCGTTCCGCATCGACCAGTCCGCCGGCACGCTGAGCCGAATTGCAGGCTCGCCGCTTACCGTCGGCAACGCGCCGGTTGCGATTGCCGCGAATCCGAGCGGCAGGTACGTTCACGTTTTGAGCGCAGCCAACTCAACTCTGACGACCTACCTTATCGGAGCGCAAACGGGTCAGCTCACCCAGATTGGCCAGAGCCAGACCGGGTCTCAGCCAAGCACTTTGGCAATCGCGCCAAGCGGTGGATTCATCTATACGGCCAATGCCGGCGACGGGACGATTTCGGAATTTGCGCTGGACAGACAAACCGGCGCGACGAGACCGCTCGCGGGATCGCCGGTGCCAACGGGCGTGAACCCGGCCGGGATCGCGATTGATTCACGCGGAAAGTTCGCCTACGTAGCGGACTTCAACAGCAATGAAATCTGGGCGTACGGTATCGGCGCGAACGGAACACTCCAGGTGCTGCCGGGCCCCAAGACGCTGGCGGCGCCACGGCCGAAGGCTATCGCGGTAGCGCCGAACCGCAACGTTCTCTATGTGACCAATTTCGACGCAAATGCGGTGAGCGCTTACGCAATCGGGGACGACGGCCTACTGCAGCCGTTGTTTCATTAGGGACATCGGACGACCAGTACTTTCGGCACCCATCTCTCTCCATCACGCGAGCGTGATGACTTGACGGGCGTTTCCCGTGCGAGTTGTCGGACCAGAGGTCTACCTCTCGGGCCAAGTCGCCAGCCATTTTATTTCTAACTCCAAATCGATCAGATCCACCAAACGGCTTCCCTCGGCGAGGTCTTAGCTTCAAGCGGGATGAACGGCATTGCATCGGACTAAAGTCCAATTGCGATCACACGGCTTTTGATCGAACCATGGCGTGCAAATGGTCTTGGGGCGCTACCCGGTTTTGCGAATCACCGCAGGCCTGGCGCAAGCCCAGCGGCCAACATTGCCACGGTCATAGGCAACGGTTTGAAGGAAAAGAGGACCGGTAGACGAAGATGAAGATGTTAGCGATGGTATACCTTGCGACCGCAGCTCTCCTGCTGTCGGGCTGCGTTTCGCAACAAAAATACAACGCGCTGGATCAGGAGTACCAGCAGCTTCAACAATCGATGACTGCTGAAGTCGGAGCCCAGAAGATGCAGATCACGCGGCTCCAGAATGCAATCAAGGTAAGTGTCAACGGCGAACTGTTGTTCCCGTCGGGCGGTTGGCAGATGCCGACCCAGGCGCAGCAGACCATCGCCAAGATGGCTGCGATCCTGGCGCCCCAGCAGACGACGAAGATCAACGTGAACGGCTATACCGACAATACGCCGATCGGCCCCGGGCTGATGAGCCAGGGCGTCACGTCCAACCTCATTCTTTCGCAGAAGCGGGCTGATAACGTGATGCAGTACATGATCTC